>ENA-OQOA01000075-OQOA01000075.1-human-gut-metagenome-genome-assembly--contig:-NODE-75-length-57087-cov-7.474245_pt1 | contig 57087 bp, 41 predicted proteins | sample MGYA00242633_ERZ504888 | MGnify/ENA primary metagenome ERZ504888 (study PRJEB26092, sample SAMD00036372) | human gut metagenome | host: Homo sapiens | study: EMG produced TPA metagenomics assembly of...
CGCCGCCGCTCGCCGCAAGCGCACGACGCTGCTCGCTGGCCTTGCCGCCGTGGCCATCGTCGCCGTGATCTTCGCCGCCCAGACCATCTCCTTCATAGCACGCGACCTGCCGCTTTCCACTAAGGGCACCTTCGGCACCGTGGGGCTCACGACCCAGATCAACACCGTCGACGCTTCCGGCAACGAGGTGTCCGCCCACGACGGCGACCGCCTGGGCAACGAGACCGCCTCCGTCCAGCGCATCGTCCGCGCCGCCAACACGGGCAACCACCCGCTGTGGGTGCGCGTGCGCCTCACCCTCACGCTGACGGATGCCAACGGCAAACGCCACGACGTGAGCGACCTCCTCACCTGCTCCGGCGGCGACGACGCCTGGCAGCGCGGTGACGACGGTTACTGGTATCTGGTGAAACCGCTGACCGCCGGCGAGGCCTCCGCGGCACTCTGCCGCACCATCGGCGTGTCCGGCCCCTCGCGTTTCGGCGAGGGAACCTTCGAGCTCTCCGCGCAGGCGTACGGCGTGCAGAGCGAGCACAACGCGATGAGCGTCTGGGACGCGGAAGGGTGGCCCGAGGCATGAGAGTCCACACGCCAAAGCATATGAACCGCGTGGTCGCCTTGGTCGCGGCCGCGTTACTCGTTGTCGCCGCGCTCGCCGGCGCAGCTCCGCAGCGGGCGCTCGCCAAGGGTCTGGAGGCCGGCAAGGAGGTCGGTACCGAGACCGAGCGCACCGACGTGGTCGAGATCAACAGTATCGCCGACCTCTTTCGCGAGATCGTCCTTTCACGCGAGAGCGACGACGCCGGCGGTGACTTCTCCAACAAGAAGCTCGTCCTCACCACGGACATCGATCTTACCGACACCTCGACGAAGGATTTCAACGACGCCATCATCAAAGAGCTCGGCTCGCTCACCTTCGGTACCATCGACCATCCGTTTACCGGTGAGTTCGACGGCCAGGGCCACACTATCATCGGCCTTGACTACAGGCGAGATCTCTTTGTGCCCAAGGCCAATACCGGCCTGTTCGCGGCTACTGACGGCGCCTACATCCACGACATCAACTTCCGCGACGGCTACATCGGCGCCGACTACCGCGGCGGCTACATCGTGGGCTATTCCAAGAACACCACTATCGAGGGCGTGCACATCATCAACTGCACCTCGTCGGTGACCCCGGCGAACAACGCCGTCTCGCTCGTCACCAACGCGGGCCTGGCGGGCGGCATGGTCGTGGGCCAGTGCGAGGGCGGCGTCATCTACAACTGCGAGGTTCAGGGCGGCCGCGTGGTCTGCAGCGCCACGGCGGCCATATCGGGCCTGGGCGGCGAGGGCCTCTACCTGGGCGCCATTGCCGGCACCACCGATTACGGCACCGTGATCGAGTACTGCCGCGTGACGCCGTACGCGTCTACGGACAAGGACGGCAACGCCACCTATTCCTACACCCAGGTGCATAACAAGTACGACATCGCCGTGGGCGCCGTGGCCGGCCAGGCCGTGTATGCCGGCGGTATCGCGGGTGGCATCAACAACGGCACGCAGATCATGGACTGCTTCTCCACCGCCGACTGCTACTGCTACACGGGCACCTACGTGTCGGTGGGCGCGGGTAACGTGAGCTATGTGGGCGGCATCGCGGCGCGCGCCAACTTGGGCGCCGAGCCCAAGTACAAGAAGAACGTCATCGAGCGCGTGCACTATGCGGGCAACCTCCACTCCATGCAGTACAACGCGGTGCTCGTGATTCCTATCATCCAGTACGACGTGAACCTGTCGGGCATCGTCGAGCGTACGAGCGGCGACGACGAGATCGAGGTCCACGACGCGTACTTCAACTACTCGGCCACCAAGGACCTCCGCAGCGGGCGCACCATCATGGCGTACGGCGATCACGCGTCGGGTGAGGACTACGGTCCGGCCGACGACCACTACACCGACCGCACGTGGTGGGAGGGGCGCAACTTCGACTTCGAGGGCGACGCCGAGCGCTCGTCTACGTATATGAGCGGCAAGAAGCACGTGAACAAGTGGACGATGGACTTTGTGAACGACATGCCGGTACACGGCGTGAGCGTGAAGGCCACGCTTGACTTTCCCGGCGCGGGTTCGGTGACCTTTGGCACGTCGAAGTTAGTGCCGGAGGTGTCTGACGAGCAGACGACCAGCGATCCCTATAACTTCGCGGTTCAGGGCGTGCTGCCGAGCGATACCGACCTGTCGCTCACCGAGGCGCTGTCCGAGCGCGAGAGCTGGAAGAACGTGCATGACGAGGCCAATGCCGGCTTCCGCTTCATGGGCTGGTACAAACAGGAGAACGTGAAGGTTAACCACATCGGCGAGGACCACAGCTACTTTGCGGGCATCACGGGCAGCACCGACAAGAAGCTCGGCACGGACGCCGAGCTCAAGCTGCACAACAGCGGTACCGGCGTGTGGGATGACGCCGCGTACAAGGACAACGATCTCTTCGTGGCCTACTACCAGGCGCAGGTGCTCTTCCACGACGTGAGGGGTTTGCAGGTCAATACCAAGGGCGAGGCCAGCACGGACACCTCCGATGACTGGTATGACTACCAGGCGAAGCTGCCCAGCGTTTCCGAGCCGGCGGCGGACAGGGCCGCGAACGGCGTGGATAAGGATGCCACGTTCCTCGGCTGGACCACGATGCCGAGCGCGGTCGGCGGCGGCTACGCGGCCGTGACCTCCACCGAACTGCAGGCCATGAAGAGCGCCGGCGCCTTCTACCAGGGCGGCGAGGTCATCGAGAGCCCCATGGACCTCTACCCGGTCTACGCGACCTGCGGGTCGAACATCATCACGCAGTTCGAGGGTTGGGATCTGAACGGCGCCACCGACCAGACCCTGCGCGATGGCGTGGGCACCACGAGCATCACCAAGACCGATAGCGGCTACGTGATCGCGGCGAAGGGCGCGGGCGAGAACGGTGCCTTCCCCGACGGCTACCACTTCCGCGGCTGGTATCACGTGGTGAATGGCAAGGAGTACAAGGTCTCCAACGACCCGGAGTACACCATTCCCGCGAGCTTGGATCTCACGCAGAGGCAGACGTACATCGCCCGCCTCGAGTACCGGGTGGAGTACTACGCCTATTCGAAGGCCAGCGGTAAGTTCCAGTACGACAAGGTCCAGACGGAGTGGGTCAACTACCAGTGGGGCTTCACGCAGAGCCATGCGAAATCGATTGCTCCGGATAACAATAAGCAGTTCATCCTGCATTGGTCTGCCGGCCCGAAGGACGACGGCGAATGCGATGACGACTCCGATGCCATCGTCGATGGGTTCCAGGTGACCGAGCCGCTGAAGGCATACGGGCATTGGAAGGATAATAGCAGCTACAACATTGTTATCAGAAGCGACTTCCCTCTGGCTGCCGCGCTCGAACATAATGGGACGGGCTCTGTTAGCGGTTATACGGTCAAAGCGAGCGTTCATAGCGGCTACACGTTCATCGCATGGGCGGGCCAGGGCGGTAATGTGGGTTGGAAAGAAGTCAACGCCGGCGCTTCCTGGAAAACCTCGGGTGCGCATGACGCCGGTCTCTACATCTATGAAGCCCACCTTGCCGCGCGGGTCGCGTTCCACGATGCGAACGGCAACAAGCTGAGCTTTGGGAATCGCGCGTATTCCAAGAACGGCACCACGGAACTCGATGCCGGCGAGAAGGACTACGTCGAGCGCCTGCTGGACGAGAAGGTTCTGCTCGATGCCGATCAGGCCAAGGCCTATACCTATCCGCTTGACGGCAAAACGGACACCGGCATCGTCCATGTGAGCGCAGCCTCGCCGACCGCTGACAAAGTGGCCGTCAAGACGGACGACGCGAACACCGCCTACACGTTCCTCGGTTGGATCGACCACAACGCTATCGACGCGGGTCAGATGGCGCAGGACGAGTGGGACTACGTGTTCGACGCGGGCGACAACACGACGAAATACATCACCTCCGACGCCGCAAAGGCCAAGCCCTACCTTGTGAAGGCGACCGACACGGTTTCGCGGTCGATGGACCTGTATCCGGTCTACATGAAGACGGCCTTTTCCGCCACCACCAACATCAAGCGGGCGGGCGTGACGGCGAGCTCCGGTCTGAACGTGCCAGCCGACCCCGCGGGGAAGATGAGCGATGCCGACAAGGACGGCAAGCGCACCGTGACCCTCACGGCCGATGCGTCCACCAGACTCTCCGCCGACAGCGACGGGCTCTACGAGCTGATGTCGTGGACGGTCGAACGCTCCGACGGCGCGACCGAGACCATCACGACGGCGGGTGACGCCGCGGTGTCCAACGACAACACGGTGCTGACCTACACGCTGCTGCCGGGTTACACCTATGTCTTCGTGGCCAACTACCAGCCGTTCGCGGTGGTGTACCACACCAATACCGGTAAGACCAAGGTGACCGCGCGCAACGACGGCGACGCGCTGGGCGATGCCCCGACGTCCGAGTTCGACATCGACGCGATCGACCGGGCCGAGAGCTCGGCAGGCTCCGCCAAGATGCACCTCTTCGTGGGCTGGACCGCCACGGCTCCCGCGGACACCTCGCGCGAGTACGCGCTGTGGCGCGACGGCGGCGATACCGGTCCCGCGCTTGCGCAAGCTACCACGGTGGTACACAGTTCTATGGAGCTCTGGCCGGTCTACCGTCCGACCACGGTGAGCGTGAACTCCAACATCGACAGCCAGCTGGCCAATCCGTCCGCGATCCGCAGCCTGAAGCGCGTGGGCGATGACGGCTCTCGCGCGGCGCTTTCGGCATCCGCTTCCGACGTGGACGGGTACCAGTTCGTCGGCTGGTACAAGGGCTATTCCAGCGATGCGGACCGCGGCACCAAGGTGACGTCGTCCGATACCTATACGCTGTCTGCCGACGAGCCGTTCTCGACCACGGTCTACACCGCTGTGTACGAGAGGGTATACGACGTGCGCTACCACGGCACAGACGGCAAGGTGCTCTACACCGTGAAGGTGAAGGCATCCGACAACCGTTCCTTCGTGCAGACGGTGAAGGACGACAAGGGTAACGACGTCGAGACGATGATCGATTACGAGCCCTACCAGGAGATCGCGAACCAGCTCGACAAGGCCAATGCCGCCGACGGGGCCGCCACGCAGGAGATCTTCGCGGCGTGGCAGTGGATCTCGATGGATCGGGCGCTGCCGTACGGCTGGGATGAGTTCAAGAACAAGACGATTACCGGCGACATGGACATCTATCCCGTGACGTATCGGTTCACGGCCATGGACGACGCCGGCGGCGCCGCGACCGGTGACTACACTTCCAAGCTCTCGTGGCAGATCTCGGGCGATCCCACCGCCGCGACGGACGATGCCGAGGGCGTGCACGTGGGCTTTAAGGGACTCTACCGGGGCATGAAGCTGACCGTGCACATGGACAAGGTGAGCTACGAGCCACCTGAGGTGGGCACGGGTATCGTCGGTAGTGCGGTCGAAGCGAATGCGAGCGCCGTGAACGGTGTGAAGGTCGGCCTGTACGACTCCCCGAGCATCGGCTCCGGTGGCACGGCGAACAAGATCGACGTGGAGACCACGGGCGATACGACCAAGGGCTTCAGCGCCGGCGACGCGGTCTTCACCTTCGATACAGCCGGTGAACTCACCATCTCCAAGGAGGCGCCGGCCGAGGCCGCGGGCTCCGTGGTGAGCTTCGTCGTCACCGAGTGCAAGGACGCTTCCGGCGCGACGGCCGATGGCGCCCGGTCCATCACGGTGAGCGCCGAGCTTGCGGCGAACGCTGACGGGACCGCGGCCGTGGCTACCGTCAAGGTCCGCGCGCCCTTCGGTTACTACAAGGTTGAGGAGAACACCTGGGCCTGGCGGTTCACTCCGAGTTATACCGTGCAGGATCGCACTACCGGCACGTGGGCTGCAGGCAACGTGGCCACGGTCTTCACCAAGGGCGAGGTCAAGGTGACCAACACCGTCTCGAACAGCAAGTGGGGTTCCGGCGAGGCGCGTGCCCAGAACATCTTCGAGGGCACGTCGGCGACCGCGAAGGGCGGTGACAAGTGATGACTGGTTTCAAGCAGTCTGAGCATCAGGGGGCGCCGCGCCATATGGCAGTGCCGAAGGCGCGCGGTGTCGCACGGGCTTCCTCGGCTCATACGGCGCGCGGACCACGCGTCCCGCGCGGCCGGAGGGTCGACTTGCCCGTGCTGACGGCCTGCGCGGTCGTGCTCGTGCTGGCGGCGGCCGGTGGCATGTTCGCCTGGTACATGCACCAGGCGTCGCGTACCAACACCTTCCAGTCCGCCGAGCTCGTACCTTCGGTGGAGGAGAACTTCGACAAGACGACCAAGTCCAACGTGACCGTGAAGGCCAACGACACAAGCGTGCCGGTGTACATACGGGCTCAGGTAGCGATCGGCTGGGTGACGAGCGACGGTGCGGACGCTATCTTCGCCGAGCCGGTTGCGGGCACGGACTATGTGATGGCGTGGGGCGCGGCCGTGTACGAGCGCGGTTCGGTGAGCGCCGAACAGCTCTCCGCCGGTTGCTGGGTCAAGGGCTCGGACGGCTTCTATTACTGGTCCAAGCCGGTGCAGGCGGGGAAGTCCACGGGCCAGCTTGTTGACACCTGCACGTGGAAGAGCGTGAGCGGCGCGGCCGACGGACGCAAGTTGTCGGTGGACATCTCGGCTCAGGCGCTGCAGGCCGATACCGATCCCGCGGCGTTCGATGACGCGTGGAGTGCGGCGAGCGGTTTGAATGTTGGGAACGACGGCGTCTTGGCGGTGAGCAACTCATGAGAAAGTCTCGTCTCCTGTCGATCGTCCTTGCGGGGGCGCTGGCGCTGGCGGCGGTCGCGGTCATGGCTGCCGGGTTCGCGGCTTCGCCGCAGACTGCCTACGCCGATGGCGAATCGGAACCCGCGGTCATCTACGATGCTCAGGACAAGAAGCTGTACGGTGAGGGCATCAGCGAGTCCCAGCTGGCCGAGGCGTTCTCAGACATGGTGCCGGGCGATACGCATTCGTTCACGTTTATGCTGCGTGCCGAGCATTTATCCGGCGCGGCAACGTTCTACCTCGCTTCCGACTTCACGGACGAGGTAGAGGACCTGCTCGAGGGCGCGCAGGTGAGTGTGGATGTTGACGGCTCGCGTGCGGGTGAGGGTGTGGTCGGTGAGCAGGACGCGCTGACCCAGGGCGTAAAGCTCATCATGCTGAAGGGCGACGGCACCGCCAGTGTTACCATCAACGTGACCCTGCCGACGTCTGCCGGGAATGAGACCATGGGTCGCACGCTTCCCCTCGACTGGTTGATCACCGTGGCGGATGAGAGCGACTTGGGCGGCGGGTCGACGGACGGCTCCGGCGGTGCCGAGTCGAGCAAGCCTTCAGCCCAGGGATCTCTGGGCAAGCTTCTGCCGAAGACCGGCGATGAGTCCCTGATGCCCATCGCGGTGGCTGTCTGCTGCGGTGCCATCGTGCTCGCCGCCGGCCTCGCCCTCTCCAAGCGCTAACAGGTTGCGCAGTTGCGCATGGTTCTGGGTCGCTGATCGAGAACGGTATCCTCGAATTCAAGCTGGGAGATGGGGGGGAGGTTGCAGGGTATACGGCTGGTTCGCCCCCAACTCATTCAGATAGGTGAAGAAGCTCGATACAATTACGTAGAGGCGACCATGGAGTTTGAAGCAACGGCCAGTCTCCTTCATCAGCTTTGATGCCGTCGCCTCGCCAAGGCCTGTGAGTTTGCAGATTTCCGGGACATCGAGAAGGCCCTCGCGCCCGAGAGTGATGCGGATTGATCGGATACCGCCGCAGTGGCATTTCGTCTACGGCGGTTCACCTGTCCCCTGCGCTATAATAGAACATGCGTTCGTTAGCTATTCGGAAGGAGTGCTGTCGTGGTGGAGAGCGGGAAATCGATCCGCTTGGTGACCGCCCTCGTGGAGTGCCGTCCGGATGGCGAATACGTCCCTTGGGGGATCAAATGGTATGACGGCGCGATATACCCCTTCGCCCGCATCGAGTGATACAGCCCTCGCTCATGGGCTCTCGGTCCAAAACGCCAGTCTGAATCATGGCGCGTGGTCCTAGAGAACGGCACCTGCCGAGACATCTGCCATTACGAGAACAGTTGGTATGTTGTCCATGACCCGGACAATGACACTCCCGCAGCAAGCGCCCCGCAGGGACCGTGCAAGTAGCGATACTGCCGACTCGCATGTTTACCGAGCTGCACGCCTACAGAGCTACACGCCTACACCCGAAACTTCCCGCCAAGCTCCCCGCAAGACAAAAGGGGTGCCTTTAATTGCACCCCGCAGTAAAGCAGCTCGTTATTATTCTTATTCTTATTCTTCTTTTTATCCCTACACCGCTACCGAGCTACACGCCTACCGAGCTTCTAGCCTACACGCCCAGTAAACCAGCAGGGAGCCCATGAAAGGCTCCCTGCCGAGCCAAACGTCTTGTTATTATTCAAGATTGCCTTTGCGGCGGCGCCGAAATAGCTTCAACCATCTCATCGCGGCGACTTCTCTCACGTCATCGGCCGAATCGTATCCCGCGATTCCTTCCATAGACCGACAGGATAACTATCCTTGATCCCAGGGAGACACTTCCGAGGAAGAGGTTAAGCCAAATGGACCCGAACGAGAAGACCGACCAGTCCGCAATTGTTATCTGAGTTACCGCCTGCCAGGGCGCGTCCTTCGAGACCTACCGCGCCGACCCGGACGCGGGTGCCGAAATCCCCCTGCCGCTGACACCCGCCGAACTCGAAGACAAGCTCGCACGCGAAGCCGCCCGCGAAGGGGTTAAACCGAAGTCCCTGCGCCTCTGTGCATGGAAATACCTCGGCCGCTTCGCGCCCCTCGAGTGGCTCCCCCTCGATGAGTTCGGCACCGCTGGGGGACGCGAACCTGCTCGCAGCTGCGGTCAAGCGCGACCCCGAAATCGACTGCGGCGTCCTCTTCCAGTACTGCGACCTCCGCGAGATCTACGGTCCGCTCGAATACCTCAACGTCGCTCTCCAGTACGATGACCTACCGTATCGCAAGTGGTCGTCCCCGCTCGACTTCAACGAGATCGGCATTGACGGCCTGACCCCGCATGAGGCGTGCGCCCTCCAGCTCGGCTGGGAACTGGCGGGCGGGAACACCACGCGCGACCGCGGCGATATGTCCGTCGCGGAACTCATAGAGCTTGGAGAGAGCGAGACGGAAGATCGGGAATTGGTTGTCTGGCGATGGGGCTTCATGGCCTCCTACGAGGGCGAAATAGACACCGCAAAGTATTCCAAAGACCAAATCCTCACGATATTGTTCCCATAACATCTAGATTGCCAGCCAATTAAGGACGGCGCCGCGAAGGCCGCGCGCCTGAAGGCCAACGCCGACCTGATGGCTTCGCTCTTTAAGCACTGAAAAAAAGTACGGTTATCTATATACGAGGGCCATGCACCGTTGATGGTAATAATCCATGGTACGCGGCCCTAATTGCTGTTTGCGGCCAATAGAAGCAATGCCGTCTGACTCGGTTCGAATGATGCCGGGGTCAACTTCATTCATCGATGCGGTCCCATCCGCGTATCCTCGGCAGAAAGTGGGCTGGAGCGCGTTGCGTGGTGTCTGGTGCCTGGATGCTATGCCATGAGTTATGTAGGCGCTGTGTAACCGGAATTAAGCGTGAAATTGATTAAAAAAGATTTCACCTCTTTTTCACTCCTCAGGGAATGAGAAAAAGGACGAGTCAAAGAAAAAGCTCAGAAGCAATTATGCTTCTGAGCTGCACCAATGCAATGGAGCCAGCGACCGGGCTCGAACCGGTGACCCCCGCTTTACGAGAGCGGTGCTCTACCAACTGAGCTACGCTGGCGGCCATGTGGTGACGCAACTGAGGCGTCAACGGCTGTCTATGATACGGGACATCGCACATCCGCGCAAGTGCTCTGACGGCTTTTCTCACTTTAAATGCACTAATATTGGAGGCGTGATGTCTGCGGCGTCCATTAGGCGCTTGACCTGCTGTTGAGTTGGTGGCCGACGTCCCGCTCGTATGGGTCTCAAACAGAATGGGGCAGCCATGGCTCAACCCAAGATCCTTCTGACGCGTATCGACGACCGTTTCATTTACGGACAAGACGTTGAGCTGTGGAACGAAGCCGTGGGTTCCAACCTTGTCCTAATCGTCAACGATGAGATCGCGGCAGATTCGCGCCAATGGGCACCCATGAGGGTGGCGGCGCCAGAAGGCGTTTGGACGCGGTTTTTCTCGGTGCAAAGGACCGTCGACATCATTCATACCGCAACGCCGCGTCAACTGATTCTGCTCATGGTGGCCTCACTCGCCGATGCGCTCGCGCTGGTTAAGGGTGGTGTGCCAATAACCAAGATCAGCATTGGCCATATGCAGGCAGGGGAGGGCAAGCGCCCCATAACGCCTGCTGTTGCCGTAGACGACGCAGATGTCGCAGCCTTCAAAGAGCTGCAAAAGCTCGGCATAGAGCTAGAAATCCGCTATCTCCCCAGTTCCGCCCCCGATCCCATCGGCAATCTGTTCAACTGATCCCTTGGGGACGGAGGAAAACGGATCATTTTGCCCTTGCGAGGGACGCGTGCGATGCCGCCTGTTAAAAACTATGCCCATTTACTACGTTTGATCGGCTATCGCCGAGCATGCCGAATTTGAGAAAAACAAAACTGCAGGTAGACGGCTCGCGAATTTAACAAAAACCGGTGCATGCTCGAGCATCCCGGGCTAAACGTAGTAAATGGGCATAGTTTTGATATGCCACTCATATAGTCACAGCGAAAATGCGCCCAAAAGATGAAAAAGCGCCCGTCGGCGGTGGTGCCGGCGGGCGCTGCTGTGCGAGATGTCGCGTTGTGGGCCTAGTGCCTCATAAAGTGGTATTCGATCATATTGCTGTAGGGGTGACCCGGACCCACAATGCCCTGCGGGAACAGCGGCTGGTGCGGCGTGTCGGGGTACATCTCGGCCTCGAGGGCAAAGCCGGCGCCCCAGCCATAGTTGGCATCGTCCTTGGCGTGCTCGTCGCCCAGCCAGTTGCCGGTGTAGAGCTGCACGCCCGGGGCGGTGGTGTAGTAGTCCAGCTCACGACCGGTCCACATCTCCTCGACATGTAGGGCGCGACGCAGATTGCGGCCGTACTGATAGCCATCGATGCACAGGCAGTGATCGTAGCCACGGGCCTGCTTAATCTGCGGGTCGTCGGCCTCCATGCCGGGTGCGACGGGGCGCAGCTCGCGGAAGTCAAACGGCGTGCCCTCGACCGGAGCGATTTCGCCGGTGGGGATATTCTGCTCGTTAATGGGCAGGTAGTGGGCAGCGTTAGCAACAAAGAAGTGCTCGCAGTCCATGCCGGCGTTATGACCGGCGAGGTTAAAGTACGTGTGGTTGGTCATGGACACGTAGGTGGCGCGGTCGCTCTCGCAGCCATACTCGATGCGGAAGACGCCAGCGCGCGTAACGGTAAACACGGCCGTAAAGGTTCGGTTGCCGGGAAGGCCAAGCTCGCCATCTTCAAGCGAGGTGATCATGCGCACGGCGTTATGGACCTCGTCGAGTTCAGCATCCCATACGCGCTTGTGCAGGCCGTGCTCAAGATCGCTGTGCAGGTTGTTGGTGCCCTCGTTAGCGGACATATGCCAGTCCGTGCCGTCGATAGTGATTGTGGCGCCCGCGGTGCGGTTTGCCACGGGGCCGATGGTCGCGCCAAAGCAGGCGGGGTTGTCAAAGTAATCCTCGAGCTTATCGAAGCCCAACACCACATCGCGCACGTTGCCGGGAATGTCGGGCACATCGATACCCAGCACGGTGGCGCCATAGTCCATAATGCGAACGCAGATCTCGGGCCCGTTGAGGGTGTAACGATGAACGGGGGTGCCGCACGGCGCGGTGCCGAAAAGCTCGGAAGTGATCATTTGGTTCCTAACATCGAGGTATTTCAGACAAACTTTAGCGTGAACAGGCGAGATTATCACTACACCCCACTAAAGCAGGGGGTATTTTTCTCAAAAAAGTGATGATTGGAGCTGTGCGGGCATTCATTTTTGACGCGCACGAGTCTGATACAATTTGTTCGTTACTGTTTGAATGATATGCGCGCAAAGAACGGCGAGGATTCATCGTGATTAAGGCAGAGCGACAGGATAAGGTTCGGCAGCTGCTCGAAGAGCAAGGCACGGTCTCGGTCAAGGAGATTTCGGACGCACTGGGCGTTTCGGACATGACGATTCGTCGCGACCTTGAGGAACTTGCGAGTCTGGGCGAGATTGAGCGCGTGCACGGCGGAGCTCGCAGTGCACAGGGACGTCCCCACGCTATGTTGCGCCATGAGTATTCGCACAGCGAAAAGCGCACTAAGCATGCCGAGGAAAAGATGCAAATCGCGCGCCGCGCTGTGGAGCTTATCGAGGAAGGCTCGACCATCTTTTTGGGTACGGGCACCACGGTTGAGCAGATGGCTTCGATACTGCCGGCATTTCGCCTGCGTATCGTGACCAATTCGCTCTCGGTGTTTAACCTGCTCGAGGCGCGCGAAGATTGCGACCTGTGCCTCGTGGGTGGTATGTACCGTCGCCGTACCGCCGCTTTTGTGGGACCAACGGCTGAGGATACCCTGCGTGCACTGGGTATCGACGCTGCGTTTATCGGTGCCAACGGCATTCTGGATGGCGACGTATCTACGTCCAACATGGACGAGGGCCGTATCCAGCAGCTCGCCTTTAGCAAGGCAGACTCGCGCTACTTGATCGCCGATTCGAGCAAGATTGGCAAGCGCGACTTCTACACCTTCTGCCGCCTGGACAGCTTGGACGCCGTGGTGTGCGAACCGGGTATCGCCGCCGAGAATCGTGCCGCCATCGAGGAACACACGCAGGTCATCTGCTAGCTAGCGCCACGGGATTGCCAACGGGCGATGCGGGAGGACTTTTACCTCCTGTCATTGTGGAAACCAGCGCGTCAGCGCTACGCGATATGACGCGCAAATGAGGACTCCACTATCAAATTGTTTCAACCTGTAACAGGTAGGGGTGAAACCACCAACCAGATGTTGCAGATTGAGATTTTTGACCCGGCCTATTCCGTTTGTCTCGATCTGTAACAGCTAGGACCGAATAATTCAGCTAGTTGTTGCAGATTTAGATTGGGGGCATTGGCCTGTGCATTCATCTCAATCTGTAACATCTAGACGTCCAAAACCGGTCTTAGTGTTACAGATTGAGACAATTCGACGGGGTCTACCTTGCTCGTCTCGATCTGTAACGGTTAGGACTTAAAAACTCGGCTACGTGTTACAGATCGAGACAAAAGAAAAGAACATTAGGACTTGAAAATAAAGTTTTGATAAGGGATTCGCCCAGTTAAGACGGTGCGGCAGACAATTGAGATTAGTTTGCCTCCGGAGTCGTAAGCATAATGAGTCAGTTCGATGACCGGAAGTTTTGCAACACCATAATTACTGGCTTCGGAATCGCTAAGCTGACGTGCTCTATAGCTTTCCCTAACAGATTGGATAGACTTGGACAAGTCGTCCATGATTCTGCTAAATGCCTGAAAATCTAACTGGTTATTCGGAACGCGCGACTTTGAAATGAAGAACGTATCAGCGCCTATGAAGCTGCCTTCAAGTTCGTAGGTCAATTCAAGACGCTGAATCTCATCGCGACTTTGACATCCAAATTGTTGGAGCATCATTACGGAAATTGGACGACCTGATGTGAGGCCGCCGAAATGTTTGGTGATGGCATCCGGATCAACGCCATCGCAATGGCTTGCAAAGTCAAAGTCTAAAAGTGAATTGAGCTCGCTAACGCGTTTCGGTGCAACAAACGACCCCTTACCTTGGATTCGATAGATACTTCCACGACGCTCCAGCTCACTCATGGCAAGTCGGACGGTTGTTCTGCTTACGGCGTATTCGTCGCAGAGTTCCATTTCTGTTGGAAGTTTATCGTCTGCTTGATATTCATCGACGATCTGCTTGAGCAGCGCGTCGGTGAGCTGTAAATAGAGTGGCCGTTTTTCGTGTGTATCGAGCATTAGAGCCTCAGTTTGCATGTTGGTTATACCTGATGGTTGCCTCAGTCGGGATGTAACGTGGGCAAGGTAACCTTAACGTATCACAGAGCGGCTCAGCATGACGATCTGATGCCTGTATCCACGAAGGGCTTGTCCGAGCGTGAAGATATTCTGGGGCAGGCAAATACCGTTCATGGAGTCCCCGATATGTTGGAGGTCAGCACCGGCTGCTTTTGCTGCAAGGCCTATTTTCTTAATGGTCTCGCTGTCGCAGGAGTCTTGACTCGTCCCGTTCGCCGCCATGACGAGAACCTTCTCTTCAATTGACTTGCCTACGTTGTGGGATCGTACAAAGTCTACGATGGCGCGCAGGTCTGCTTCTTGGAAGCAAGGGACGGTGTAGGGGGCTGGCACGAGAAGGATATCGACGCCGAGGTCAACGAACTTGCGCGCAATTTCGAGCGTCATGACAGGTTCCGCAACGCCCGCTCCATGCATTTTTCCGGCTATGACCAGGCCATTGAAATGCTCTTTGGAGAGTTTAATCGAATGGGCGATTGCATCGTTGGAGACGCCGGTTCCAGGGTTGCCCGTCAGGCAGATAAAATCAAATCCGAGTTCGTTAGCCTTTTCTAAGGTCTTGGGAGAGACGCGACGACCCATGGGGATTTCCGTTCGGGATTCAGACATCTCTGCCTCGTTATCAACTGGCTCCAGATTGACGCCAATGGGCCTTCCGCATGCTCGCTTCACCCAAGTGACCGGGTTTTCTTTGAGATCATCTGGAATACCGGCAATAACTGGATCGAACACATCGAGCGCGTTAAACAGAAGCAGGTCGGCACCTGCGGCACGTTCGATTTCTGCATTAGTAACGCCGCCGAGAAATTGGGAAGAGGGTACGTTTTCCGCCATGATGGTACGTCCCTCGGAAGCCAGAATTGCCTGTTTTAGATCCATGGGTGACGTGGCGGCAAAATCGGATGCGGACATGTTCAGTAATCGTTTGGGCATTGTTACTTCCTTTGACTAGAACGACAGGCTTGTGACATTGTCTCTAATATTGTTACAACAATATATTCAATATGTTATATCCAATCGGTGAACGGTTGCAAACTTATTGTACTGCTCGGAAAAAATAGCCTTTAGCTGGGAAAACATTATATTAATCAACTACCGTTCACCGAATAAGTATTTGAATTCTTGACATATCGACAAAGCGGAAAAAGAATTGGTTATGACAAATCGCGCAAATGATATTACATTTCGCACAAGAACGTATTCACTTACATAAGTGGATACAAACGGGGACGACGACGGTTGAGTCCGGATAAATCGTTGTGTGCCCGGGAATCATGAAAGGATGTGTTATGGACGCTATCGTCAAATTCCTTGAAAAACACCAGCCCCTCTTCGACAAAATCTCGAGGAACATTTATCTGGTGGCGATTAAGGATGGCTTTCTCTCGAATATGCCAATTGTGCTGTTCTCGAGCCTGTTCCTTCTTCTTTCGACGCTCCCTGCCTATGTAGGCATCACGCTTCCGTCTGAGGTGCTGGATTTCTTCAATAAAATCTATGCATATACCATGGGACTTCTTGGCATTATGGTGGCCGGCACCACGGCGAGCTCACTTGCCATGTCGATGAACCGTCGCATGCCTTCGGGTAAATCTCTCAACCCCACCTCGTGCATGGTTTGTGCCATGTGCGGCATGCTCTTGCTATCGGTGACGAACGATGTTGTCTCGATTGGCGGAGCAGATACATCTGTTTTTGAAACCGGCTATATGGGAACCAAGGGTTTTCTCGCTGCGTTCGTAGCCGCATTCTTGACCGTTAATATCTATAAGGTGTGCATTAGCCATAATGTGACGATCAAGCTCCCCAAAGAGGTCCCTGGCTCTATTGCGCAGAGTTTTCGCGATATCTTTGCATTTGGGTTTTCGATCCTTGCGTGCGCTTTTATCGATCTTGCGAGCCGCAAGCTGCTTGCTGTGCCGTTCGCCAATTTGGTATCCGCTCTCATCTCGCCGCTGTTCTCCGCGGTTGACACCTATCCTGGCATGGCGCTTATCGAAGGCGCGGTCGCACTTTTCCAATTTATGGGTATCCACGGTGCTTCGGTTGTCATGAGTCCGATCAATGCTGCGCTCTACGGCAATACCGTTACCAATCTTGAGGTTTTCCAAGCAGGTGGACACCCGTCAATTGCTCTCACGCAGGACTTTACAAGCTTCATCGGCGGTCTGGGCGGTTCTGGCTGCACGTTCATCGTTCCTATTATCCTGATCATGTTTATGCGCTCCAAGCAGCTTAAAGCCATGGGCAAGGCATCGATTATCCCGGTGATTTTTGGAGTTAACGAGCCCGTTATCTTCGGTATGCCGATTGTTCTCAATCCCTATATGTTCGTGCCCTTCCTAGTGGCTCCTATGGTCAACGCCATTATCGGTAAATTTTTCATTGACGTCATTGGAATGAACGCCCCCATGTATACCATGCCGTGGGCGCTTCCCGGCCCAATCGGTGCATTCCTCACCACGGGTCTCGATCTGCGTTCTCTCGTATTGATGGCAGTGCTGTTGGTCGTTGACTTTGTGATTTACTATCCGTTCTGCAAGGCGTATGACCATCAGCTTTGTTTGAAAGAGTCTGCAAAGGAGACTGCAGGAACCTCGGATGCAGATGCTATTGCCGCACAGGAAAATGTCGCAAAAGCTCTCGAGGCGGTAAAGGACAAGGCGGAGCAGATCCGCGTGCTTGTGCTTTGCCAGGGTGCCGGCACTTCGACTCTCTTGGCAAATGCTCTTCGCGAAGGTGCCGCTGCTAAGGGTATCGATCTGGTTTCTCAGTCCGGTGCGTACGGAAGCCACTATGAGACGATGGATCAGTACAACGTGATTGTTCTGGCACCCCAGGCACGCATGTACTATGACGCTATGAAGGCCGATACCGATCGCCTTGGAATTAAACTGCTCACCACAAGGGGCAAGGAGTATATCGACCTTACCAACGATCCCGAAGGTGCAATTGACTGGATCGTTCAGGAGCTGGCCAAATAGTGGATGCACTCCGTCGTTGATTCGTCGGTGTATAGTACGGCCCTGCAGCTTATTGAGCTGCGGGGCCGTATTTCGTTGAGCATCTAATTGAGACAATGAGCGCAACCGTCGTGAGATCGCATTGGCGCTCTTCGAGTCACCGACAAGCTGACTTTCATCTATGTGACCAATTCGCTTTCGGCCTTTAGCCTGCTCGAGGCGCGCGAGGATTGCGAGCTGTGCCTGGTGGGCGGCATGTACCGCCGCCGCACCGCCGCCTTTGTGGGGCCCACGGCCGAGGATACCCTGCGCGCGCTGGGCATCGATGCGGCGTTTATCGGCGCCAACGGTATTCTGGACGGCGACGTGTCCACGTCCAACATGGACGAGGGCCGCATCCAGCAGCTCGCCTTTAGCAAGGCCGATACGCGCTATCTGATCGCCGACTCCAGCAAGATCGACAAGCGCGACTTCTACACCTTCTGCCGCCTGGACAATTTGGACGCCGTGGTGTGCGAGCCGGGTATCGCCGCCGAGGATCGTGTCGCCATCGAGGAGCACACGCAGGTCATCTGCTAGCTAGCGCAGCAGGAGGACTTTTGCCCTCTGCCAGCGCAGGGGTTATCGCTTCAATATGACGCGCAAAATGACACGTAAATGTAAAAACACCATTTGTGCGTCAAATTTGATGACGCGTAAAAATTTGCGCGTCATTTTACGCGTCAACGTGACGCGATATGACACGCAAATGCGCTCGGGCCAAGTATTCAGCTTGTGGTCTAGACCAGGCGGGCGTAGTCCTGTGACTGATGAAAGATGTGGGCGATATAGATTGTTTCGTGCTCAAACTTATAAAGGCACACGTAGTTGTTGACGGGAAACGATCGGTAATTACGTGCCGCCAGCTCTTGCATGTGCGAGAGGGGGCGTAGGAGCGGCTGCTCGCGAAGCAGATCAAGCTGATATTCAAACTCAGCGACAAAATTGCCTGCTGCACGCGGATTCTTGAGGATTTGAGCAAGGTATCCGACAATACTCTCGTACTCATATCGCGCGCTTTTGAGGATTACGACGTTATAGGTCATATTTGTCTCGTATCGAAGCCGCGAAGGATTCGTAATCGCTGTAGTCGCCTTGCGATATTTCGTCTTCTGCCAACATCATACGAGACAGCAGTTTTGCCTTGGCGATTTCTTCTTGCATGAGGCGATACTGGTCGCTGCTGATGCAGTGCATGGCCTCGTAGCCGTTCTTAGTTACGGTGACGTCGCGCTCAGACTCAACAAGCGTAGTGAATGCAGCAGTGTCCTTCATGTCTCGGACGGGCACACAAACTGACATGGGTACCTCCTTTGCGTTGGGACACAATTGTACCACGGTGTGTCCATGCGGACGATACCGTCGAATCGTCTCAATCTGTAACAGTTGGGATCAAAAAACTCGATTAGGTGTTACAGATCGAGATTAAAGGGATTGACCTGTGGCGTTTGTCTCGATCTGTAACAGTTAGACGGTTAAAAGTGGGCTACGTGTTACAGATTGAGATATTTCTGCCCGGGCGTTCTGTTTGTCTTGATCTGTAACAGCTAGGGCCGAAAATCCCTGCTAGATGTTACAAATCGAGACAAACGGCCTGCTCGGGCCGAGCCAAAACAAAAAGGCCGCATACGAACCCGTGGGGGATTCGTATGCGGCCGACAGGGGGTATGTGGCAAAAGTTAGGCCATGAGCAGGCCGGTCTCCGCGACGTTCTTGTACCAGTACGCGCTCGCCTTGGGATAGCGCTTCTGGGTCTCAAAGTCGATGTAGAACAGGCCATAGCGCTTGTTATAGCCGTTGGTCCAGGAGAACTGGTCCTGCAGCGACCACACAAAGTAACCGTCGACGTTCACGCCGCCGTCGATTGCCTTGAGGATCCAAGCGAGATGCTGGCGCATGTAGTCGATGCGAGGGGCGTCATCGATGAAGCCGTCCTCAAAGTCGTCCTTATAGCCCATGCCGTTCTCGGTGATGTAAATCTTCTTGTAGTTGGGGTAATCATTCTTAATGCGCAGCAGCAGGTCGTACAGGCCCTCGGGATAGATAATCCAGTCCCAATCGGTGGTGGGTACGCCTTCACGCACGCATGACTCGCCCACGCCCTTGAGGAACCAGCGCGAGGAGCCCTTGTCGCCGGTGCCATTGTGGTTGATGTCGTTTTCGCCCTCGGCGGCACGCAGGAACTGACACTTGTAGGTGTTGACGCCCAGGCAATCGTTGTAGGGGAGCGCGGCGGTCAGCGCGGCGATGTCCTCGTCGCGGACGTCGAGCTCGCCGCCGGCGATATGGGCCAGCTTGGTCGCGGCCTCCATGGTGTCGGCTGCATAGTGGCCGCGGAAGGTGGCGTCGAGTACCCAGCGGTTGTTGATGACGTCGGCCATACGAGCCGCCTCGCAGTCGGCAGCGCTGTTGGGATCGAGGGGATACTTGGGCTCCAGGTTCTGGACAATGCCGATCTCGCCCTCAAAGCCGCCCTCATGGAAGGCGACGACAGCCTTGGCGTGGGCCACCATCATGTTGTGCATGAGCTGGAAGGCCTTGTCCAGGCGGTACTTCTCGCCGTGCGGCCAGTTGCCGACGATAAAGCTGCCCTCGGCGGTTGCGGGAATCTCGTTAAACGTGAACCAGTGCTTGACCTCGGTGAACTCGGCAAAGCAGAACTTGGCGTACTCGACGAAGGCGTCGATCGTCGCGCGCGTCAGGAAACCCTCGCCGCCGTTCTGGTAAAAGGCCTCGGGCGTATCGAAGTGATCGAGCGTGACATAGGGGATAACGCCAGCTTTGTTGCAGGTGGCGAAAAGCTCGTGATAGAAAGCGACACCCTCGGGGTTAATCTCGCCGGTGCCACTGGGGAAAATGCGGCTCCAAGCGATGGAGACGCGAATGCCGTTAATGCCAAAGCGCTGGCACAAATCGATATCGACCGGATATTTGTTGTAGAAGTCGCTTGCAGGATCGGGGGAGAAGCGACCCTGAGCTGCCAGGAAATCGTCCCAGGGCACTTTGCCCTTGCCGTGCGTGCGGGTCTCGCCCTCAACCTGGTAAGCGGCGGTGGCGCCGCCAAACACAAAGCCGTCGGGGAACTGCATGGGGTTGTTCATAAGTCATCCTTTCTGTGGGATACGAATAGGGAGAGGTGCCCGAACTGGGGATCCGGGCACCAACAGAGGGAGGAACTAGTCGAGGTTCTCGCGGAGCCACTTGATGGCGCCGGCGGGGTCGCGGGTAAGGTCGATATATTCCTTGCCGCGCGGGGCGAGCAGCTTAATGCCCAGACGATCGGTGTCGGCCTTCATGTCGTTGTAGTAGCTACGAACCTGCGGGGCGAGCACGATGACGTCGTACTGATCCATGATGGCAGTGTGCTGGCCATAAGCACCGGCAGAGGAAGCGATGTTCTCTCCGGTCTGTGCGGCACCTTCCTTGATGGCGTTGGCAAGCATGGCAGAGGTGCCGGCGCCGGCGCACAGGACGAGGACCTTCAGGCCATCGACATCCTTCTTGGCGGATGCATCGGCAGCGGGCTCGGGCTGATCGGCGACAGGCTTGCTGTCGGCGGCGGCAACGGTCGTCTCGACGGAAGCGGTGGCCTGCTCGACAGCGGGCGTAGAGGCGTTGGCGGCGACGGAAGCGGCACCATCGGACTCGAGACCCAGCTCGGCGGCGCGCTCGGCCTCCTGGTCGCAGAGCAGCTTATCGTATGCCTTCAAGAACGGCAGGTAGATGATGGCGTCCAGCAAGATGACGATCGCGACAAACACCAGGGCGATAAGCTGGAAGTTCGTGGTGATGAAGATGCCGATGGGGGCAGGGGTAGCCCAAGGCACCACGAAGGAGAAGCCGTTCATGCCCACGTTATCGATAAAGAACTTGGCAACACTCACGTTGACGCAGCCGGCGGCAACAAAGGGGATGAGCATGTAGGGGTTAAGGATCATCGGCGCGCCAAAGAGCAGCGGCTCGTTGACAGCAAAGGCAACAGGAACAATCGAGGCCTTACCGACGGCTTTGAGCTGCTTGGACTTCATAAAGAGAATCAGCAGAAGCGGCACGATGAACGTGGCGCCGGTGCCGCCGAACTCACCCACGAGCGACATGTTAAAGGTGAGGGAGTGGGCGGGGTGGCCGCCTGCCAGCAGAACCTGCAGGTTCTCGGCCTGGTTGGCAAGACGGATGGGGTCGATGCCCGGCTGGACGATCGAGGGGCCGTGGACGCCGATGAACCAGAAGAACGCGGTGGCTGCCTGGATAAGGATAAGGCCAGGATAGGTTTCTGCAGCGGTAAAGAGCGGGGAGAGCAGTTTGATAAGCAGCTCGGAGAACGGAACGCCCATGAGGTTGCGCACGACGACATCGATGATGCCGCAGATGATGACGGCGCCGCCAAAGGGGATAATGTCGCGGAAGTTCTGAGCGATGGCGCCCGGGACCTCCTTGGGCAGCTTAATGGTCAGATCGCGCGAGACGCAGAATTTGTAGACCCACACGGTGATGAACGCGGCGATATAGGCCGAGAACAGACCGCGCGTGCCCATGCTGGTGCAATCGAAGACCGAAAGTTCGGAGCCGTTGAACTTGGTGGTGAACTGCGTGACTGCGAGCAGCAGCATGCTGCACTGGGCGGCCACCATGGTGGAACCGTCGTTGAGCACTTTGCCGGCGGGCATACGACGGTTCATGGAAGCCGTGAAGTTCTTGGCAGTGGTGCCGGCAACCATGATGCCCATAACGCCCATGGTGAAGTTGTACAGCTTGTTGCACCAGTCGATAAGCGGCTGGGGCAGCGTGATGCCGACTACGCCGGGAAGGGTGGCGATCAGCAGGAAGATCGAAGAGGTGAGGACGATGGGCATGCACCCAAGGAATCCGTCCTTAATGGCCTGGAGGTAGATGTTCCTCGAGATCTTCTCAAAGAACGGTTGATGCTTTTCGAGCATCTTTACGATGGCGTCCATAGAGCTCCTTTGCTACTTAATGCGCGACGCATGTGGATGGAACTGGTCGTCGATGGATGGTCAGGACTGCCCGGAAACCTTCCTGCTTAAGGAAGGCATTGCGAAATGACAACGTAGGACATTTCGTTAATGACAACGTAAGACATTTTTGGAAGAGCAACAAGGATTTACGGGTGAACGGTCGATATTGTCCGATAAACGGCTGATTTGTCAGTCGGGCAGGTAGTGTATGCTAGAACGCAAAAACAAGCGATAGAGAACCGACTGGAGAAGTAGTGGCAACGATGGACAAGAAAAATGTCTCAATGAACGATGTGGCAGTTGCCGCGGGCGTTTCTCTCAAGACGGTGTCGCGCGTGATCAACGAGCCCGATAGCGTGCGCGAGTCGACGCGCGATAAAGTCCATTCCGCAATGGAGGCGCTCGGGTTTCGAACCAACTTTGCCGCGCGTTCGCTCAAGTTGGGCCGTTACGGGTGTATCGGCGTGGTGCTGTTTCACTTGTCGGGCGGCGCCGTGGACATGATTGACGGTATCGCCGATGCTGCCGAAGAACGCGGCTTTGCGCTCACGATGATCAAAAAGCGGGCAGGGGAGAAGATGACCCTTGCCGATGCAGCGCGCAGGATGTCGCAGCTGCCTGTTGATGGCATGATCTTCAATCTGCGCCAGATGGTCGACGACTTTGATACGTTTGAGGCACCGAAGGACCTCAAGACGGTGATTATCACGCCGATGGAGCATCCTACCTGCTCTACCGTTAGTGACGATCAAGAGGGTGGTGCGCGCATGGCATGCGAGTACTTCTTGAATCGCGGGCACAAGAACGTGTACTTCGTCTCTGGTAAGAAAGAGTCGCTGTCGAGCCAGTGCCGTATGAAAGGTTGGCGTGCGGCACTCGAGGCACGTGGCATTGAGCCGTCCGAGCCTCTGCAAGGCGATTGGAATGCGGATAGTGGCTATGCCGCGGGCCTTGTGCTTGCCGATAAACCCGATTGCACGGCGATCCTCGCTGCTAACGACTGCATGGCAAACGGTGTGATGATGGCTCTACGTGACAAAGGGCTCAGTGTGCCCGACGACGTGTCCGTGATCGGCTTTGACGATGAGCTCTACAAGACGATTCCCAACTCGATTCTGACGTCGGTGAAGTTTCGCCACCGCGAGCTGGGCATCCGTGCGCTTAACGAGGTCGTTGCGGGTCTGGAAGCCCCGAGCTCCAGAAGTCGTACGCTTGTCTCGGGCGTGTTGGTCGAGCGTGCGAGCGTGCGGGATCTGCGTGGGTAGACGTGCTTGGCTCGTTCATCTCAACCTGTAACAGTTAGGGCCGAAATACTCGGCTAGATGTTACAGATTGAGATTGAGAGGATTGTCCCGTGCGTTTATCTCAATCTGTAACAACTAGACGTCCAAAACCGGTTCTAGTGTTACAGATTTAGACAATTCGGCGCGGCCTATTCCATTTGTCTCGATCTGTAACAGCTAGGACCGAAAAACTCGGTTAGATGTTACAGATTGAGACAAACGGCTTCCGACCTGCACAAAAAGGCCGGGGGCGGCGCGCCGTGTGACGTGCCGCCCCCGGCTGAGAAATGGGGACAGGTTATGTGGGCGGGGCAATTCCGCTGGTCGCAAGCCGCTAGTCCAGACGACGGGTCTGCGCCACGTGCTTATACCAGTACGCGCTTGCCTTGGGCGTGCGCTTCTGGGTTTCAAAGTCAACGTAGAAGAAGCCATAACGCTTGTTGTAGCCATTGGTCCAGGAGAACTGATCCTGCAGGCTCCACAGGAAGTAACCGCCCACGTTGACACCCACCTCCATGGCCTTGAGCAGCCAGCGCAGGTGCTGCTCGATGTAGTCGATGCGCGGCTGGTCGTCCACAAAACCGTCCTTGTAGGGGTCCTTGTAGCCCATGCCGTTTTCGGTAATGAAGATCTGCTTGTAGTTGGGGTAGCGCTGCTTGATGTAGACGAGCAGGTCGAACAGGCCCTCGGGATAGATGATCCAGTCCCAGTCGGTGGTGGGGATGCCGGGCTTGTTCACGTGCTCGCCAATACCCTTAACGCGCCAGCGGCCGGTACCCTTCTCGCCCGTACCGTTGTGGTGCAGGTCGTTCTCGCCGTCGTAAGCCTTGAGGAAGCGGCACTGGTAGTTGTTAACGCCCAGGTAGTCGTTGTAGAGCGCGGCCTCGCGCATGATTTTTCAGATCCTCGTCCAGGATCTCGATGGTGCCGCCCGAGATGGCCGCCAGGCGGTTGGCGCACTCGAGGGTGTCGGGCGCGTAGTCGCCGCGGAAGGTGGCGTCGAGCAAGAACTGGTTCTGCAGCACGTGCTCGTTGTTGGCGGCCTTGATGTCGGCGGGGTCGTTCTCGTTGAGCGGATACTTAAACTCCAACGACTGGATGACGCCGATCTTGCCCTTAAAGCCGCCGTTGTGGAAGGCCAGTACGGCCTTGGCGTGGGCGAGCATCATGTTGTGCTCGCACTGGAAGGCCTCGGCCAGATGCGCCTTGACGCCACCGGGGAAGGTGCCCTCGATGTAGGTGTTGGAGGCGTCCGCCCAGATCTCGTTAAAGGTGAACCAATAGGTCACCTGGTCGGCGTACTCCTTAAAGCAGAAGGTGGCAAAGTCCACAAAGGCGTCGATGGTCTCGCGGTTGAGGAAGTCGCCCTTCTCAAAGAGGGGCAGCGGCGTATCGAAGTGATGCAGCGTGACGAACGGCTCAACATGGTGCTTATGGCATTCGGCGAAGAGGTCGTGGTAGAACTGGACGCCCTCGGGGTTGATCTCGCCGGTGCCGTTGGGGAAGATGCGGCTCCAGGCGATGGAGAGGCGGATGCCGTTGATGCCAAACTCCTCGCACAGTTCCAGGTCGACGGGGTACTGGCTGTAGAAGTCCGAAGCGGGATCGGGGGAAAAGCGCCCCTGGGCCTCCAGGAAGTCGTCCCAGGCAACCTTGCCCTTACCGTGAGTGCGGGTCTCGCCCTCTACCTGGTAGGCAGCAGTGGCGCCGCCAAAGACAAAGTCCTCGGGAAACTGCGCAGGCGGGTTAGTGACGCTAGCAGGGTTAACGGACATGATGATCCAATCGTCTAAATCGAAGGGCCGGCCGGCTGTTGATGGTCGGCCGGCCCTGGGCGTTACTTACTTCGAGAGTTGCTCGCTTACGAAGGCGAGAGACTTGTCGCCGTTCTGGGAGAGCTCGATGTACTGCTTGCCACGGCAGGCGACGCACTTGTTGCCCACGCGCTCGCAGTCCTTCTGAAGGTCGGCCAGGTAGCTTGCGGCCTGCGGGGCCAGGACGACCAGGTCAAAGTCGGGGAGCATGTCAACGTGGTTGCCATAGGCCTCGGCAGCGGTCTCCAGATTGATGCCGCGCTCCTTGGCGGCCTTGGCCAGCGCGTTGGCGAGCAGGCCCGAGGTTCCGCCACCCTGACAGAGCACGAGCACGCGCTTGCCGTTGAGGTCGCTGGCGGTCGTTGCCTCGGCAGCGGGTGCTGCAGAAGCGGCGGGGGCGTCGGCCTTCACGGCCTCGGCAGCGGCGCCGGCGGCAACGCTCTTGGCATCGGTCTTGCCCTGGAAGGCATCGTTGAGCTTGGCGGCCTTCTCGGCGTTCTTGGCGGCGAGCTCCTCCTGGGAGATCTCGGCCTCCTCGGCGCACTTCTGGGCGTCATAGGCACGGAAGAACGGATAGTACAGGACAAAGTCGACGACCAGGATGAGGGCGAGCATCACAAAGGCGAGCGGCTGGAAGCCCAGGCCCATGATGGTGCCGATGGGGCCGGGGACGGTCCAGGGCAGGGTGTACATAAAGCCGTTCATGCCCAAGAAGTCGATAAAGATCTTGAGGATCCAGATGTTGGCGATCGGGGCAAAGACAAACGGGACAAAGAAGACGGGGTTGAGCACGATGGGCGCGGCGAACAGCAACGGCTCGTTGACGGCAAAGCAGACCGGGACGATGGCGGCCTTACCGACGGCGCGCATCTCCTGAGACTTGGCCAGGAAGCAGAACATGAAGACCAGGACGAGCGTGGCACCGGTGCCGCCCATGCAGACGACGAAGTACTGGGCACCCTGGGTCAGGACAGCGGAAGCGTGCTGGCCGGCCTGGAACGCAGCCAGGTTGTCGGTCATGTTGGCAACGAGAGCAGCGGCGATGGCGGGCTCGACGATCGAAGGGCCGTGGACGCCCACGAACCAGAAGAGGCTCATGGCGCCGTAGATCACAGCGAGGCCGATGTAGCCGTCGGCAGCGGTGAACAGGGGCTGGAACACCTGGATGACGCCCTGGGCAAAGCAGAAGCCAAAGGCAGCGCGGAAGACGATGTCAAAGACCCAAAAGACGGTGATGCAGACGGAGAAGGGGATGATGTCCTTAAAGGTCTGCGAGATGTTGGGCGGAACCTGCTCGGGCATCTTGACGGTGATGTTGCGCTTAATGAAGAACTTGTAGATGATGCCGGTCACAAACGCAGCGATAAAGGCGGTCAGCAGGCCCTTGGAACCAAGGTAGGTCGTGTTGAAGCCGCTGGCAGCGTCCGTGGCGATCGTGTCGCTCGAAAGGAGCAGGAAGCCGATGATGGCCGCGCACATGCACGAGATAAAGTTGATCTGGTTGTTCTTGGGCAGATCGCGGTTCTGGGCGTCGGCGAAGTGCTTGGCCGTGGTGGCGGCGCAGGCGATGGCCAGGATGCCCATGGAGTAGTTGTAGCACTTCCACAGGGCGTTGTTGATGTCATCGGGCCAGTAGAAACCCCAGATGTTGGGGACCGAGGCTACCAGGCAGAAGATGGACGAGAAGATGATGATGGGGATGACGGAGATAAAGCCGTCGCGGATCGCCTTGAGGTACTTGTTGCGGGCGATCGCGTTGAAAAAGGGCTGGCCCTTTTCGATGATGGCGATGAGTTGCTCCATGCAATGCTCCTAAGAGTCGGTGGGTTAGCAACGATGGTATCTTTTGGCGTTCGGTTGCCAAAATGTTGACGTTGCCATTTTGCGACACAAAAAAAGACGCGAACCGGTGGCCCTTGTGCCTGTGGACCGTCGATTCCTTGCGCGTAAACGTTTGAGCCGCCCGGTGGCTCTGTGTTTGCACAATGGCAACGTTAACATTTGGGCGACAAAAGCCGCTCGGGGAAGCAGAATTGTCGGTGAACGGTAGGTTTTGGGTGGTAAGCGTATCGTTGGGGAGGCGTTGGATATACTTAAAGGTGTTCAAAATGACTGCGCAGGATGTCTTCAATGGCATCGTTGACATAGAAAGATCGACCTATGGCCGCTGTTAAAAAATCGGTTTCCGTTAAGGACGTGGCGCGTCTCGCGGGCGTCTCGGAGCAGACAGTCTCGCGTACGGTGCACGATTCGCCCAGCGTGCGCCCCGAGACCAAGGAGCGCGTGCGCGCCGCCATGCGCGAGCTGGGGTATCGCCCCAATTTTGCCGGTCGATCGCTGCGCCGCGGCAAGTTTAAGACCGTCGGCGTCGCCATGTTCAACATTACCGGCACCGGCAACCTCGACCGTATGGAGGGCTTTGCCGCCGCGGCCGACAAACATGGCTATGCCATCACCCTCACTAAAGTAGACGGGCATCCGTATACCCTCGAGAGCGCATCGTCGCGCATGAGCGCGCTGCCGGTGGATGGCATGGTTGTGATCATGAATCGCATGCCGGCGGACTTTGGCACCTTCGAGCCGCTGCCCGGTATGCAGACGGTGCTCGTTACCATGCTGGAGCACCCGCTCTGTTCAACAGTCGATAACGACCAGTTCGATTGCTCGCGCCAGGTGGTCGAGTACTTGCTGGGGCGGGGGCACAAAACCGTGCACTTTATCTCGTGTCCCGAGCGCTCGCTTTCGGGCATGCGGCGCGAGGAAGGCTGGCGCGAGACATTGCGTGCGCATGGTATTGAGCTGCCGCGACTCATCCGTGGCGATTGGACGGCGCAGAGCGGATATGCCGCAGGCCAGGCTCTGGCGGACGATCCGACCTGTACTGCCATCTATGCCTCCAACGACGCCATGGCCTACGGCTGCATTCGCGGGCTCGAATCGCGCGGAAGGCGTGTGCCCGAGGACGTGAGCGTGGTGGGTGTTGATGACAGCCTGGGCGATATCGTGCCCGACCGTCGCCTGACCACCGTGCGCTTTGACAACAGGCGTGTCGGCATGTGGGCAGTCGATAAGATCGCCGGTGCCGAGGGGGGTGCGTCTGGCGTGGAGCACATGCTGATCCCCGGCGTGCTCGTAGAGGGCGATACGGTGCGCGATTTGCGCTAGGGCGCGGTCCTGTTTGGGTTTCCGTTAATCATGTTTGATATTGTTCGAAATGGTTTGGAAACCGTTCACGGGCGAAAATTGACCGTTCATAGCTTGAAATTATGTTTTGCATTGTTCTTTTTGTTTGAATGTTAATGTTTCTGCCATACAGAACGCAGCGCGTATGCCCGGACGCGATGCTCTCCATTGGTTCATATGTGAAAGGAACGCAATATGGCAACCAAAGAAGAAATCTCGATGGTTGGATTCGAGATTGTCGCATACGCAGGTGACGCCCAGACCGATCTGCTTGCAGCGCTCGATGCCGCTCGCGAGGGTGATTTTGAGAAGGCCGAGCAGCTGCACAAGGATGCCAGCGATGCACTTATTGGCGCCCACGACACGCAGACCAAGCTGCTTTCGCAGGAGGCCGGCGGTGGCGAGATGGAGATGACCTTCATCATGGCTCACGCTCAGGACACTCTCATGACCACTATGATCCTGGAGAAGCAGACCCGCTTTACCATCGATGCCTATAAGCGCATCGCCGAGCTCGAGGCCAAGCTCGCCTAACGAGCCCTCACAACCAAGTCCCCTTCCAAAAGCTCTGCCGCAAACTCGCGACAGGGCTTTTTCTTTTTACCCGGCACTTGGGGACGTTCCTTATCTGCCGCAGTTAGGGACACTCCTGCCATGCATTTGATCCTTTGAGGATGGAAGAAAACGGGTTATTAGGTTTGCTGCGGTGCCGACTCGACCTGTCGGTTACAAAACTATGCCGGTTTACTACGATGAATCGCATTCTTTCAACTATGGAAAGAACGGCGTTATCAAAGCCGCAGGTAGAAAGCTTGTCATTTTCTGCTAATAGCAAATGTGGTCGGTCCTATCGGTTTTACCGTAGTAAACCAGCATAGTTTTGAAATGGCACTATTCGACTAGCAGCGTTATGGAGCTTCTGCACGCCCTCCCGTTCGGTTTTTCGCTGGGTGGGTATACTTCCATCCGCAATACAGGCCGGAATAAGGAGGTATCCAAATGCCGGGCAACGGATTGATTCAAAAGGGAGACGCGCACGAGATGACTCATGGGCGTCCTGTCCAGATAACCGAGCACACGACGGTAACCGAGCTGCAGCCCAGCCTGTCCGATGTCGTGTGCGCAAACAAAAAACTGCAGATTGGCTTTATCGTTGCGCTCGTGGTACTGGCGCTGTTGTCGGGCTTTGTAGCTCGTCCGCATTTTGCCGATACCAAGACCTGGGACTCCACCATCGAGGTCATCGATCAAAAGAAGGGCAATGTTTTGGCGCTCACGACCTCGTGCGTCGCCCTATCTGCGGGTATCACTGCGCTGCCGGGCGATACGGGAACGCCAGTTGCCGAGCAGCTCGCGCAGCTTTCAGGCAACCTTGGTATCGTGCTTGCCGTGCTCTACCTCGAGAAATACCTGCTAACTATTTTGTGGTCGGTTGGCTTGGGCATCTTAATCCCGTTTGCGTTGGTACTCTTTGCGGTGTCGCTCGGCATTCACGGGCGCTGGAGTACGAGCACGGTCATTCGCCGCGTGGCAACGCGTGTGCTGGTGGTCGCCATAATTGGCATGGCGTTGGTGCCTGCAAGCGTATGGGTGTCGCAAAAGGTCGACGAAACGTATCGCGTTAGCATCGAGGCGGCCGAGCAAAAGGCGACCGACGCTGCGAGCGCGGCAGATAGCGATAGCTCCAAAACAAGCAAGAAAAAGACCGAGTCCACAGAGTCCAAGAACGTGCTTGAGCAGCTTGCCGACGGTGCCTCGGGTCTCGTCACGTCGGTGACCAGCGGCGCCAAGCAGATGACCGATGAAATTGTGCGGCAAGTGACCGATCTCATCGAAGGCGTCATCGTGATGATCGTGACCTCGTGCGTGATTCCATTGCTGGTGCTCGCGGCGTTTTTGTGGCTGGGGCACGTGCTACTGGGGATTGATATTTCCGGCCCGGCGAACTATCTGACGGGTCGCTTTCTGAGCGCTCCGTCCAAGCACGCCAAAAAGGGCGGGCAGTCCGAGTAGCTAAAACAGCTGTATATACCGGTGAATACCGCCGAAGGGCGGCCGAGACACGTTCTCGGCCGCCCTTTTGTTTGTTGAATGCGCGGTAAGTCGGGCCTTTTCTGAGTCCAAACGGTCAGCAATCATCCGCGAACGGTAATTGTTCAAAAAAGAACAAAGATAAACAAATAATTGTTGCGGTAAATGTTCGAATGTGTTCAAATAAACATGAACAGTGAAGAACCGCACATTCAGATGCCCGGACCTGAACGCGATTCAACACTTCCAAACAGAAACTACGCACCTGCGTATCTCTCAAGGAGGATGTCATGAGAGTTGTAATCGCTTCCGATGCCGACGGTATGTCGATGAAGGAGTCCATCAAGGAGATGCTCATCGCCGACGGTCACGAGGTCGTCGACTATTCCGAGACCCCTGCCGCGGACTTTGTCGATTCCGCGACCGCCGTTGCCAAGGACCTGCTGGAGCACAAGGATTCCCAGGGCTTCGCATTCGATAAGTACGGTGTCGGCTCCTATATGGCCGCCGTCAAGATCAAGGGCATGGTCGTCGCCAACATTTCCGACGAGCGTTCCGCTTACATGACCCGCGAGCACAACGGCTCGCGCATGGTCACCATGGGCCCGGGCGTTGTGGGCACCGAGGTCGCAAAGAAGATTGCCCGCGAGTTCCTGCGCGCCCAGTATGCTGGCGGCCGTCACCAGATCCGTGTCGACATGCTCAACAAGATGGCCTAACGAGAGCCACCGAGAACTCGAACTTCTACCTCAACTTGTGAATTCAGACGAAAGGACGTTCTGATGAAGAAGACCATCGCAATCGGTTGCGACCATATCGTTACGGACGAGAAGATCTATCTGGCCGACCGCCTGGAGCAGGCTGGCTACAAGGTGCTCGACTGCGGCACCTACAGCCACACCCGTACGCACTACCCCATCTACGGCAAGGCCGTGGGCGAGGCTGTTGCCAGCGGCAAGGCTGACTTTGGCGTGGCCCTGTGCGGCACCGGCATCGGCATCACCAACGCCGTCAACAAGGTTCCCGGCGCCCGCTGCGCCCTGGTTCGCGACATGACCTCTGCCCTGTATGCCCGTCGCGAGCTCAACGCCAACATCGTGGGCTTTGGCGGCAAGATCACTGGCGAGTTCCTGATGGCCGACATCATGCTTGCCTTCCTGGAGGAGCCCTACGACAAGACCCCCGAGCACGATGCCCTGATTGCCAAGATCGATGCCTGCAATAAGGCCGACGCCGAGGCTCAGGCTGACCCGCGCTTCTTTGACGAGTTCCTTGAGAAGTGGGACCGTGGCGAATACCACGACTAAGGAGGTTCCGGCGTTCTACCGAACGCCAGACCAGTCGACGCTGCGAAGCCATCTGGCGGGCGAGCTGCTCCGATAAAACTTTTGCTTGCTGAGCTTGGGTGCTTCGTTTTTGGCGGTACCCGGCATTCTGCAGCTTTTTAATTGACGGCTCGCGTTTCTGTGAGGGGCGCGGGCCGGTTTTCTAAACAGGAGTCCAACATGATTCTGACCGTTACCATGAACCCGTCGATTGATACGCGCTATCAGCTCGACAAGCTGATCATCGACGACGTGAACCGTGTGACGCCCGAAAAGACCGCTGGCGGCAAGGGCCTCAACGTGAGTCGCGTGCTGCTGCAGCTGGGCGACGACGTGCTCGCGACCGGCCTGCTTGGCGGTCACATGGGTGCCTATATGGCCGAGCTCATGGATGCCGATGGCGTCAAGAACGACTTTGTGCCCATCGCCGGTGAGACGCGCATCTGCCTGAATATTCTGCACGAGGGCAATCAGACCGAGCTGCTGGAGAGCGGCCCGCAGATCGCCCCGGCCGAGCTCGAGGCCTTTACGGCCAAGTTCGCCGAGCTTGCAGCGAAGGCGGACGTTGTGACGCTTTCGGGCTCGCTGCCGCGTGGCGTCGATGCCGGCTACTATGCCGAGCTCGTCAAGATCGCCGAGGAGGCGGGCGCCAAGGTGCTGCTCGACACCTCGGGCGCATCGCTGGAGGCCGCGCTGGAGTCCGACGCTAAGCCTGAGCTCGTAAAGCCCAACCTGACCGAGATTAACGGCCTGCTGGGTACGTCCTTTACGACTGATGATGTCGATGCCCTGCGCGAGGCGCTCGCCGCCGATGACCGTTTTGCCGGTATCCCCTGGGTTGTCGTTTCGATGGGCGCTGCCGGTTCGGTGGGCTTCCATGAGGGCCGTGCGTTCCGTGCCAAGACGCCCGCGATTGCGGCAGTGAACGCGACGGGTTCCGGCGACTCGACCATCGCCGGCTTTGCGCATGCCATTGCTGCTGGTGCCGACGACATCACGGTGCTCAAGACCGCCAATACCTGCGGCAAGCTCAACGCCATGGATCCCAAGACTGGCCACCTGGTCATGGACCGCTGGGACGAGATCTACAACAGCGTTGTCGTGACTGAACTGTAGGGTTACGCGGTTTTACCAAACCGCGTAACGGCGCGACGCTGCAAACGCCCCTAAGCGGCAATCTGACGTTCAATCGTCGGGCATGACCAAAAGGTCAATGCCCTCCTCTTTCACGTCACCTTGCTCGCTTAGGGGCGTTTTCGCTGTCGTTGCCAAGACACCGGCGTTGCCTTGGTCGCAAGTAGTCATTGGGGACGCTCTTTAATGACTAGTCGTTTAAGAACGCCCCTTAAGAATGACCCCAATGACTACACTCAAAAAACGGCGCCCGCCGGCGATGTTGCCGGCGGGCGCCGTTGTCTTGAAGACGAAGTGATCCGTTTTCCTCCGTCCCCAAGGGATCATTACAGTGAGTCGATAAAGCGCTGTTGGGCGGCGCGGCCGGCTTCGTCCCACTTAAAGACGCCGGCGTTGTCGAGCACGTGGCCAAACACCACGCCGACCTCCTCGTGCAGGATGTCGATGGCGTTGTCCGCCGTAAGCTCGTCGGCGCGGCGGGCAAAGACGTCCTCGGCCCATGCGGCGTGGCTGCGGCAAAGGTCGTCGCCCTCGAGTGCACCGGCAAGGTCGTAGCTGGCATCGGTCTTGGCCGCCAACAGGTGCTCACGGACAGCGCCGAGCTCGGGAACCAGGCGCGGCGGCAAAATGGCCAAGCCCATGACCTCGATCAGGCCGATGTTCTCCTTTTTAATATGGTGATACTCGGCATGCGGGTGGAATACGCCCAGCGGATGATCGCCGGTCGTGATATTGCAGCGAAGCGTTAGGTAGGCCTCGTAGATCTCGCCGCCGGCGTTGCCGCGGGAGTCGACGCGGCGGATGACGGGCGTCACGGTGTTGTGCGCTACGCCGTCGGCCGTGTGCGCGATAACGCCCACAGACTCGTCGGTCCACTCGCGCCAGGCGAGGATAATCTTCTCGGCAGCGTCGAGCAACTGGGCGCGGTCGTGCGAGCGCAGTCGCAGCACCGAAAGCGGCCACTGCAACACGGTACCGCTGACCTGGTCAAAGCCGGGCACGCTAAACTGCGAGACTTCGGTGGCATGCATCATGGGGAACTCGTGTGCGCCGCCCTGGAAGTGGTCGTGCGACAGAATCGAGCCGCCCACGATGGGCAGGTCGGCGTTGGAGCCAATAAAGTAGTGCGGGAACAGGTCGACAAAGTCGAGCAGGCAGGTCAGGCTCTTGCGATCCACGTGCATCGGGCGATGCTTGGAGCTCATGGCAATGCAGTGCTCGTTAAAGTACGCATACGGGCTGTACTGGAAGCCCCAGCGCTCGCCGTCGAGCTGGATGGGGATAACGCGCAGGTTCTGACGGGCGGGGTGGGCGCCGCCGTCGGTTGCGGCGGAGCGTCCAGGGTAGCCTTCGTTTTCGATGCACAGCTGGCAGGCGGGATACCTCTCACCCGTGTTCTTGGCCGCACCGGCCGCGGCGATATCGCGCGGGTCCTTCTCGGGTTTGGACAGGTTGATGGTGATTTCAAGATCGCCCCAGTTGGTGGGGGTGCTCCATTTGATGTTGCGCGCGATGGCGGCACGGCGCACGTAGCCGGCGTCGCAGCACAGGCCGTAGAACCAGTCGGTCGCGGCGCGGGGCTCGTTGACGCCCATGCGGCCGGTAAACTCGTCAATCACGGCAGACGGGCGCGGCATGAGCGCGCCCATGATGCGCATGGCGATGCGGTCGCGGCCCGATGCCGTGTCCTCGGCGGCGCCGTTGGCAACAGCCGCCTCGGCAAGCGCGGCAAGTGTGCCTTCAAGGTCAAAGTTGGGCAGGGTATCGGGGTGCAAGAGCGAGAGTTTCTCGACCTGGAGCGCCCAGGCCATGTCGAGCGCCGGGCCCGTAGCACCGATGCACTCGAGAATGGTGTTATACGCCCAGATGCGATCGTCCTGGCCGATCATCGATCGGTGGATGGCGTACTCGATCAGGTTCTGCGCGGCCTCGCGCACGTCAGTCATTACAGCCATGCCGCGTAGGCCCCCTTGTCAGAAATTGCGTAGTGGCGGGCAGAGCCCTCGCCCAGCCAGCCGTTCATCTTGGCGATGAAGGTGTCGACCAGGTCGAGCGGCACGAAGGCCTGGATGGTGCCACCAAAGCCGCCACCGTGGATACGGACGGCGCCTCGGCCGTCGAGCACGTGCTCGGCCAGTGCCAGGGCATACATCGAGGGCTGCTCGGAGCCCAGCTTGGCAACGACATTCTGTAGGTACATGGCAGAGCTGGCGCCGGACTCGCGCGTCAGGACCAGGAACTGATCGATGTCGCCGGCGTTCAGGGCAGCCCAGCGCTTGTCGACCAGGCCGTTTTCGTACCAGTAGTGAACGGCGCGCAGACAGGCGCGGTCGCCCAGCTTGGCGCGCAGCTCGGGGAGCTTGGCGTCAAAGTCGGCAACATCGACCTCGCACAGGCGTTCCTTGCCAAACTCGGCGGCGACGTCCTGCATTTCGCGCGGAACGGCGGCGTAGTCGTCGGTGGCGGCCACGTGGTCGGCACCGACCTTAACGAGCACGAGCGCGTAGCTGTGATCCTCAAAGTTGAGCTCGAGCTTCTTGGTTTTAGGCTGAGCCTGGTCCTCAAAGTCCATGTAGGCGAGGCCGCCCAGACATACGGCGGCCTGGTCCATCAGGCCGCAGGGCTTGCCGTAGTAGTTGTTCTCGGTGCGCTGGCTCATCTGAGCGAGCGCGACGGGCTCAATGGCGGGTGCGCCCCAGAGCGTCTCCATGGCGCGACCGTATGCCGCCTCGACAGCAGCGGAGCTGGAAAGGCCGCCGCCCGAGGGGACAGAGCAGGTGAAGGCGAAGTCGAAGCCCTGGGGCTCAACGCCCAGAGCAGCGATTTCGTGGGCCATGCCGCGGACGAGGCTCGCGGACGTGCCCTTCTCGGACGCTTGAATATCCAGCGTGTCGAGCGTGATCTCAAAGGTGGGGTAGCCCTCGTCGGCGACGCGAATCTTGTTGGTGTCGGTCGCTACGGCAATGCCGTCAACGGCGACATCGAGCGAGCCGGCGATGACGTGGCCGCCCTCGTGGTCGGTGTGGTTGCCACTGATTTCGGAACGGCCGGGCGCGTGCACATAGAGCACCTGGCGGTCGCCGATGGGGCCAAACTCCTCCTCAAACAGTTTGGTGAGCGTGGCGAATGTCTTTTCGTCGGGGGTGGTCATGGGAGTCCTTTCCTTGGTGCGCACGGGCGAGTTTTGCGTCGTTATGAGTACGTTAACAACTTGAAGCGGAGTGAACCAAGTGTTCACGATACCGCACGTTACGGGCTATGTTAACGTACTCATAACACAACGCTTGTCACTTTTTGAGAATCTGGTAATCGGTAGAAATACAGCCGTGAACGGTACTGCTGTATGGACTTATAAAGCAGAAGAGTTGCGGATTGAAAAAGTAGAGTACGTTAACATGCGTCCGACGATGGCGGGCCTCGGCGCGGAGTGTATCTCTGCCCGGGCCGGCATGCACGCTATTCAGATCTCGCAAGGGTGAAGGTGATCCTGTGGCAAGGCGTCCGTCCAACGATACCAGTTCGCGTCCGGTCTCCATGGCCGACGTCGCCCGCGCTGCTGGCGTTTCGCAGCAGACGGTTTCGCGCGTCGCCAACGGCTTGCCCAACGTTAACGAGCAGACGCGCCAGCGTGTGCAGGCCGCTATGCAAGAGCTCGGCTTTCGTCCGAGTTATGCCGGTCGCTCGCTGCGCGACGGTCGCTACCATTCGGTCGGCCTGTGCGTCAACGATGTCACCAAGTTTGGCAACCTCTCAATGATCGACGGCATCGCCAGCGCTGCTCGCGAGCATAATTGCGCCATCACACTGGTCGAGATGTCCAAGACCGAGGAATTCTCTCTTGCCGAGGCAACACGTCGTATGGCCGCGCTGCCCGTGGACGGCATCATTATCGGCATGAGCCGTATGGCTCCCGATTTTGAGACGTTCGATCCGTTGCCGGGTATTGGCACGGTCATCGTTACCATGTATGCGCACCCGCGGGTGACTACGGTTGACTCCGATCATTACGGCTGCTCGCTGTTGCTCATGAATCATCTGTTTGAGCTGGGACATGAACAGATTCGCTTTATCGGCGGCCCGTCCTTTTCGATTGACGAACAGTTCCGTCGCGCCGGCTGGCAGGATGCGCTCGAGCGTAAGCACATCGAGCCGGCTGAACCGCTCGAGGGCGACTGGTCTGCCAACAGCGGTTACGAAGCCGGCAGATATCTGGCTGAGCACGACCGCACCATGACGGCGATTTACGCGGCAAATGACCAGATGGCAAACGGTGCGATCGCTGCGTTGCGCGACAGCGGATTGCGTGTGCCCGAGGACGTGAGCGTGGTGGGCGTCGATGACTCGCTCGACGACTTTGTCGCGCATAACGAGCTCACGACCGTGCGATTCGATCTACATCAGCGCGGACGCGAGGTATTCGAGCACGCGGTTCCCAAGGCGGGGGCAACGGGCAAGACTGTTGCCATTCGTATTCCGGGCAAGCTCATCGTTCGGCACACCACGGCAGAGCCTCGCGTATAGTTTTTGCAGGTCAAAAGCGGTATATTCCGCATCAATAACAATCGGTAAGGATGCTGGCAGATAGCCGTAGCTACGAGGGCGAGTGCTATGATAGACGGGTTCTTTTGTCTATCTAGGAGGCTTTGCCTGATGGAGATCACCAAGGATATCCGCTACATTGGCGTCGACGATCACGACATCGATCTGTTCGAGGGCCAGTACGACGTGTCCGAGAACGGCATGGCATACAACAGCTATGTTATCTTGGGCGATAAAATCGCTGTCGCCGATTCGGTCGACGCTGGCTTTGTCGACGAGTGGCTCGGCAACCTCGAGACCGTGCTCGATGGTCGTACGCCCGACTACCTGGTTGTCCATCACATGGAGCCCGATCACTCCGCCGGTATCGCCGCCTTTATGGAGCGCTATCCCCAGGCGCAGATTGTGGCCAGCATGGGCGCTTTCCGCATGATGGTCAACTACTTTGGCACCGACTACCCCGAGCGCAAGATGGTCGTCAAAGATGGCGACGTGCTCGACCTGGGCGGCCACAGCCTGACGTTTGTCGGCGCCCCCAACGTGCACTGGCCCGAGGTGCTCTTCTCCTACGAGTCCACCGACAAGGTGCTCTTTAGTGCCGACGGTTTTGGCAAGTTTGGCGCCAACGACATCGAGGATCCCGAGGGCTGGGCTTGCGAAGCGCGCCGTTACTACTTTGGCATCGTGGGCAAGTTCGGCAAGTTTGTGCAGGCCGTGCTCAAGAAGGCCGCCAATCTGGACATCCAGATCATTTGCCCGCTTCACGGCCCCGTGCTGACCGAGAACCTGGGCTATTACCTCGACACCTACAACACCTGGTCGAGCTATCAGCCCGAGGACGAGGGCATCACGATTGCCTATGCGAGTGTGTATGGGCATCTGAAGGCTGCCGTTGAGGAGCTCGCATCTGCGCTCGAGGCCCGCGGCCAGAAGGTCTCCGTCTTTGACTTGGCTCGCGATGATATGGCTGAGGCCGTTGAGGACGCGTTCCGCTACGACCGCCTGGTGCTCGCCTCCATCACCTATCAGGGCGAGATCTTCCCGTTCATGAGCACCTTTATCCATACGCTTGCCGAGCACGCCTATCAGAACCGTACAGTTGCGCTCGTCGAGGCCGGTTCCTGGGCGCCTGCCGCTGCCAAGGTTATGACCAAGGAGCTCGAGGGCATGAAGGACATCACCCTGACGCAGAACAAAGTGACCGTGCTGGGCTCGCTCAACGACGCCTCGCGCGCCCAGATCGAGGCCCTCGCCGACGAGCTTTCCAAGTAGCGACACATTCACTTCTGATGCTCAACCACCACAAAGGAGACCTTTGTGGTGGTTTTTGTTTAAGCGTCAGCGATGAGGAGATTTGGGCGGGCGTCGTCGACGATCTCGGCGATTGAGGTGGCAACGGCATGATCGGGGTCACGGTCCATCACGATGGTGTTGACATCTGCCAGCTCGGCAAAGCGGTACATGCCACGTCCGTTAACCTTGCTGGCGTCCATGAGGGCGACGCTTTGACGGGCGGCGCCGACCATAGCCGCTTTGGTCTCGGCCATCTGCGGAAAGTCGGTCGTAAAGCCGCAGCGGGGGACAAAGGCGCCGGGGCACATGACGGCAAGGTCGGCGTGGACCATTTGGAGCGCCTGCATGGTAAGTGGGCCGTACAGATAGCGATGACCTTTGCGTAGTGCCCCACCCAGCATGACGACATCGACCGAGGGCATGCTCTCGTCGATATAATCGGCGATGGTAATGTCGGCCGTGATGACGGTGATGCCGTCGCGCTGATCGAGGAGCCGGACGAACTCGAGCGCCGTGGTGCCCGAGTCGACAAGCAGCGTGTCGCCATTGCCGACGAGCTCGATGGCGCTTTGCGCGATGGCCTGCTTGGCGGCGACATTGACGTTGATGCGGCGATCCTGGGTGGATACGGTCAGTCGCTTCTGGAGAGACACGGCGCCACCATGCGTGCGGCGCAACTTGCCGGACTCGGCGAGCGCGTCCAGGTCGGCGCGGGCGGTAACGGAGGACACGCCAAAGGTCTGGGCGATTTCTGCCACTTGCACCGAGGCGTTATGTTCGAGCATTTCCATGATGGCGGAACGACGCTCATCGGCGAAAGCTCGGGTTGTCGCATGGGCCATAGCTGCTCCATTCTCAACCGAAATTTGCAGGAATTGTGTTGAGTCTATTTTCGTTCATTTTCTTTTTGAGTAAGAAAACGCCTTTCGATTACTTATCTTTTCTATAAAAGAAAGACGCTGAACGCCCAAAATTCAATATCGAATACGCCCACTCGGCTCCAATTCCTTCCGTTTACTTTTCAAAAACGACTGTATTGACCTGCATGGGCTCAATATCTCGCGCGTGTAAAGCCGCTGAATTTCATACAATGAGCGCAGTAAAACGCAAGGTAAAACGCCTTGTGAACAACTACGCCCGATGTCCAGATGCGGGCGAGGGAGAGGAGCAAACGCTCATGGCACTTGTTACCACCGAAAAGATGCTCAAGGACGCTCAGGCCGGCCACTACGCCGTCGGCGCGTTCAACGTCGAGAACCTCGAGTTTGTTATGGCCGTTCTGGCCGCTGCCGAGGAGACCAAGTCCCCCGTCATCATGCAGACCACCCCGGGCACCATCAAGACCGCTGGTCTGGACTACTTCTACGGCATGGTCAAGGCTGCCGCCGAGCGCGCTTCCGTGCCCGTCGCCCTGCACCTCGATCATGGCGATGGCTATGACCGCTGCATGCAGGCTTTCCGCACTGGCTACACCTCTGTCATGATCGACGGTTCGCACGAGTCCTTCGAGGACAACATCGCCCTGACCAAGTCCGTCGCCGACGCTGGCCGCGCCATGGGTGTGCCCGTCGAGGCCGAGCTCGGCAAGGTTGGCGGCAAGGAGGACGACGGTCCCGCGGTTGAGGGCGAGAGCCCCTACACCGATCCGGCCGAGGCCAAGGAGTTCGTCGAGCGCACTGGCTGCACCTCGCTGGCCATTGGCGTTGGCACCAGCCACGGCGTGTACACGAGCGATCCGCACATCGAGCAGTCCGTGGTCAAGGCCATCCGCGACGCCGTCGACGTGCCGCTGGTTCTGCACGGCACCTCCGGTGTGCCCGATGAGCAGGTTGCCGAGGCTGTGAAGAACGGCATCTGCAAGGTTAACTACGCCACTGAGCTGCGTCAGGCCTACACCAAGGGCTTCATGGCCTACATGGCCGAGAACCCCGCCTGCTTCGATCCTAAGAAGCCGGCCAAGGAGGGTATGCGTGAGATCACCGAGCTGGTTAAGATCCGCATGACCAACCTCAACTCTGTGGGCAAAGCAGAGTAACAGCAAGGGTACTCCGACTCGCTACATATTCCGGGGAGGGACGAGGGCTTAGTTCCCCAATCGTCCTCGGGCATGCAAAAAGCCTCGCTGCGCACTTCGTGCGGCGAGGCTTTTTGCCCCCTGCGGAAAGATTGGGGAACTAAGCCCTCGTCCCTCCCAGGTTGACCTACTCGAGGTCGTCGCCCTTGTGGCGTTGGGACTGAAAGGGTGGGACGCGTGGGTTATTTGGTTGTTAGGGTTAACAGGTCGTTGGGGGTTTCGAGGTTGTAGGTGGCATTTGGGATGTCTTGGTGTGATCCCCATGCCGCTCTGGCAAAACTGACCCCTGCCGAAGTTGCGCATTGTTCGTCGTAGACGGTGTCGCCAACGTAGACGACGTTGCCAGGATTCGCGCCCGTACGCCGGAGATATTCGAGCATGGGAGCGGGTGCGGGTTTATGTTCGGTTGTGTCTTCGACAAGGATGATGTGCTCAAAATACTTATCGAAGCCAAGGGGTGCAATTTCTTCTGCGTATTCGTCGCGCGCACGTGAGGAGACGATGCCAAGTTTGCAGCCGTTGTCGGCGAGTGTTGCGATGACTTCAAGCAAACCTGGAAACACGCTGATGGTGCTTTTAAAGCTGGCGGCAACTTGGCACCAGCGATCCAACGTTGCCTGCGAGTAGATCCCAAGTTTCTCAAGGGCATCCTTGCCGGGTATGCCGAGGGCAAAATCAAGCTCGTGTCGGGGGAGCGTTTTGCTGGTCTCTTCTTGGACAATCTGGACAAGCGATGACAGAACGCTTTCTTCTGTATCTGCCAATGTCCCATCAACGTCAAATACGATATGGTCAAAGTGCTTCATATGATTGCTCCTCTCTGTTGTTTGCCTGCAAGTTTGATGCAGTGACAGAAGAAGGGCTAGCGGGATTTCTGCCTGGTGCTATCGAGATTCTGCCTCGCTGCTCGATAGCTCGAAGGAGTGCATCCCATTTGTTCTTTAAATACCTGGCCAAGATGGCTTGCTGTCGCAAAGCCGCATTGGCGCGCGACTGTCTGGACCGTTCGCGTGGTGTGTGCCAAAAGTTCGCAAGCACGGTTTACGCGGTATGCACGCAGATATGCCGCCGGGGTCGTTCCTGCGCAAGCTTCGATAATGCGGTAACACTCTCTTTCGCTTACGCCGGCTGCAGATGCCATCTGGGGCACATCTATAGCGGCTGCATAGTTTGCGCGGATATAGTCCAGGATTGCCTTGAACTGTACGTCGCGGTTGGTCATCCAAGAGGCGTTGTCGGAGGAAAAGAGCGGTTCGGCCTTGGCGTTAATCTGAATCCAGAGCTCTGACAAACTATTTCGAAGCGCCATCTCGTTCTGCGGCCGTTGAAGGTCGTGGCTAAAGGAGCTCTTCAGCAAATCAATAAAGGGCATATCGTCGGGATTGGTGGGCGACCATTTGAGCACATCGACGCCTCGACATTGAAGCAATGGGTTGATGTAGCGCTTTTGGAGACGTCCCGCGGGATCGCCGAGCATCGACGGCTGAAAGATATGCAGCATTTGAATGGCTGGCGCCGAATTGGGTGATTGCAGCGTGCTGTGCAAAACGCCGCCGTTGATAAAGCCGGCGGACCCTTCCTCAAAGCGTACGTGCTCATGAGCCGCGCGCGTTCGATAGTCAATCGCTCCCTGCTCCATGTAGAAAAGCTCAACTTCGGAATGCCAGTGCCAGGGGATGGAATTGCCCGGATAGCGAGCGAATTCTGCGCGTTCGGCAATATAGGGCCAGTCTTCGGCGGTCTCGGGAAAAGCTTCCTCGCGTCCTCCGCGGTGCAATTCTATGTGATCCATGTTTCGCATGGCATCAGTATAAAGCGCGATGGGCTTAGATTGCTCTTGCCTGTTCGGGGAACGCCTTGTCTAGGGATGCTTGGAGCTTTTCGAACGATGCTCGCAAGTTGTGGCTCTGGTCGGTTGAGCGTTTGGCTTTTGTGGTGGGGGAGTCGAGGAGGCCGTTTCTCTGTGTCGGGGGGAAGGAGAAAAGGTCTGCATGTGTTAGGGATGGCTGCTGTGCTGCGTCGTTGGAAGAATGCATGCTTATGCGGCCTCCTCGATGTCCACCAAAAGGTTGCGCACGGGGTGTGCTGCTAGGTCCCGTGCGTTGGCAGTATTATGCCGCGGCTGTTGCAAAGAATCGCTAAAGAAAAGCTTAATGAGGTTTGACGTTGTGATGAAACCGCAGGTCAAAGCTATCGGGTAACACTCTTGAAAGGTTTTGGGCTTAAGGGCTTTCTAAGGTTTGTGACGTGGATGTGGCGCGGACGTGCGGAGCGTGTGAATGCTCACTGTTAGCGCTGCGGCTCTGCGGCGCGCACCTGCTCGATGACCTTTTCCATCGTGGCGTCGATGCGGTCTTTTTTGAGCTCGCATTCCCAGATGGTTATGGGTGTCCAGCCCATTTGAGTGAGTGCTGTCACAGCAGCACGGTCGCGCTCGACGTTGCGACGGAACTTTGCCTCCCAAAACTCAACGTTGCGCTTGGGCTGGCTTGGATTGCACTTAGGACAGCGGTGCCAAAAGCAGCCGTTGACGAAGATGGCGATCTTGCGCCCGGGAAAGGCAATGTCGGGCTTGCCGGGAACCTTCCATTCCAAGCGATAACCCGTAAGGCCCGCTGCGCGCAGGCGCTGGCGAACGAGCAGCTCGGGCTTGGTGTTGGCGCGCTTGTTGCCCTTCATGGACTTTTTGATGGCGGCGCGACGGCGGACCAGTTCGCGCTCGTCAGCGGAGAGGTCCGAGGTATCGATGCCGTCGAGCAGACCGGGCTTGGGACGCTTTTTGCTGCGGCGCTTAGGTGCGCGCTTGGGTTTGGCGGCGGGGTGTTCGGTCGTGGCGGCCTTGGCATCTTTGGCAGTGCTGTTGGCCTCAAGCCGATCTTCCTTCAGCTCAATCAGGGCATCGATAAGCCCCTTGTCGGCGGGCATCCATTCCACCGTGGCAAGCGAGGTGCGCGGAATCCAGCGGATATCGAGCTGGCGGTCGTGCTTCTGAGGCTCATCGGATTCATCGGCGAGCGAGCAGTAGTAGCACTCCATGGAGAGATGAAAATCGGGGTAGTCATACTCAACGGTATAGAAATCGCGCAGGTTGGTGACTTTGACCTGCAGCTCTTCCATGAGCTCGCGGCATACGGCGTCCTCGGGCGTCTCGCCGCGCATGAGCTTGCCACCGGGGAACTCCCAAAGTCCCTGCATGTCGCCATAGCCGCGCTGCACGGCCAGTAGCTCGTCGGATCCTTCCTTGCGAATGATCCCAGCGGCAACATGAACAGTCTTCAACAGGAGTCCTCTCTCAACATCAACACGTGGCAGGGTAGCTACGCGTACCTTACACAACGGTAAGGCAAGCGTAAGCCATATCGATGGTAGCCGACTCGTCTTCTTGCGACTATAGATGCCGTAGACTAATTGCAAGAAAGGACTCGGTATGCAAACCACGCACATGGCGACCCCGGTACTGGAGGCCGCGCATCTCGAAAAGGTATACGGAGCGCTGGGCAACGTGACCCGCGCGCTCAACGACGTCAGCTTTACCGTCAACCGCGGCGAATTTGTTGGCATCATGGGCGCTTCGGGCTCGGGCAAGTCGACGTTGCTCAACTGCGTGTCGACCATCGATAGCGCCACAAGCGGCACGATCCGCATCAACGGCCAGGACGTAACGCGCATGAAGCAGGCTAAGCTTTCGCAGTTCCGCCGCGAGGAACTCGGCTTTATCTTCCAGGACTCCAACCTGCTCGATACGCTCACGGCACGCGAGAACATCGCCCTGCCGCTCACCATCGCCCGCACAAACTCGGCAGAGATCTCGACCCGCGTGCAGGATGTGGCAGCGCGCCTGTCCATCAGTCAGGTGCTCGACAAGTATCCCTACCAGATGTCCGGCGGTCAGCAGCAGCGCGTCGCCGCGGCTCGTGCGCTTGTCACCGACCCTACCATGATCATGGCCGACGAGCCCACCGGTGCCCTCGATTCCAAGAGCGCTCGCCTGCTGCTCGAGAGCCTGGAGGCCCTCAATCGCCGCCTGCGCGCCACCGTGCTCATGGTCACGCACGACAGCTTTGCCGCCAGCTACACGAGTCGTGTGCTGTTTATTCGCGACGGCAAGATCTTCACTGAGCTGCGCCGCGGCGACACCGACCGTCGCGAGTTCTTCGACCGCATTATGGAGGTCGTTGCCATGATGGGAGGTGAGGGCTCCGATGCTCTGTAAACTCGCTTGGGGCAACGTCCGCCGCGCCGGCCGCGACTACCTCGTCTACCTTTTGACGCTCACCCTGGGTGTCACGGTCTTCTATGCCTTTAACACCATCTCGATGCAGGTCGACATCGCCGGAATCGATGAAAAAGGCTTGGCGCAGGTAATGGGCAGCATGCTCGGCGACCTGACGTACTTTTTGGCCGGTGTCATGGCCTTTTTAATGGTGTATGCCAATAACTTCATCATGAAACGCCGCAAGAAGGAGTTTGGCCTGTACCAGGTGCTCGGCATGGGGCGCGGGCGCGTCGCCACGATCATGGCGCTCGAGACGGTGATTGTCTCGGTCGGCGCCTTTGTCGCCGGCATTGTGCTGGGTGTGGGACTCTCCCAGCTCATGACGTTCTTTACGGCCTCGCTCTTTAAGACGCAGATCGCCAATTTCCACTTCTTTTTCTCGGTGCATGCGTTCAACCTGACCCTTGTCTGCATGCTCGTGATGTTTGTGCTCACGCTACTGCTGAACCTTCGCGCCGTGCGTCGTACCAAACTTATCGAGCTTATGGGTGCCGAGCGTCGCAACGAGAGCATCAAGACACGCAACCCCTGGATTGCGATTGCCATCTTTGCCGTGGGCGTGGCGCTTGTGGGCGTGGCCTATTACCGTCTGCTACGTGATGGGTTCCCGCTAACCGCGACGGACAGCAAGCTGCAAGAGGCCATGAACCAGTTTGGTATTACGACCGCTATGGTTACCGTGGGCACCTTTGCCCTGTTCTGGGGACTCTCAGGCATGCTCATCAAGCTGCTGCAGAGCCTGCGCGGCGTGTATTGGCGCGGCCTCAACATGTTTACCGTGCGCCAGCTTGCGGCCAAGGTCAACACGGTGTGCTTTTCGATGGGCGTCATCGCGATGCTCCTGTTTTTGGCCATCACCTCGGTGACGTGCGGTATGTCGATTGCCAACGTGATGAACGAGAACCTGGAGCGCTATAACCCTGTTGACGTGTCACAGAGGTATGTCTATTACACGCCCGATACGCTCGACTACTACAAAGAGTACATCAATCCGTCTGAAGCCGATCGCATGGTGCTGGCCGATAGTACGGTCGATTTGTACTCCGCATGGCACGGCGATCCATGGCACGGCGATCGTAAGGGCAAGTCGGCGGACAACAACGACGAGACCGGCAAGAAGGTCAATATTGCCGATGTTGCCGGTGAGCATGTGCAGATCGATTCGTATCTGAGTTACCCGCTTGGCGGTTCGGATCCTTCGGTGACTCCAAGTGAAATGTGCAAGGCCATGGGCGAAAAGCTTCCCAAGGCGTTCGGGGGTAGCAATGCCGATACGATGGGTCTGTTTGTGACGCCGGCGAGCCAGTACAACAAACTGCGTCAGATGATGGGCGAGGAGCCGGTGCACATCGGTCACGACCAGTATCTGCTCACGTGTGATATGGGCGGCGAGCTGGTCGACCTGTACACCAAGTATATGGCTGGCGGCCATGCCCTTACCTTCGGCGGGCATACGCTCAAGCCCGCAACCGATAAGTCGGACGAAGATGCGGCGGCCATCGCCAACTCGGCGATGGGCAGTAATCCGGGTACCGTCGTCGTTGCCGACGAGCTGTTGTCCCAACTTAATCTGCAGCCGTATTCCAGTAGCCTGCTCGTTAACTACAAACAGGGGATGGATACGACCGAGGCAGACGAGAGTATTAAATACACTGTGCTCGACAATCTGCTCGTTGACGGCAAGGAGCCGGGGTCGTGGGGAACCTTCATCACACGCTCCGAGATGTACGTGCAAGCAGCGCAAATGAACGGTCTTATTAGCTACCTAGCCATCTACATCGGCTTTGTATTGGTCGTTGCATGCGCGGCGATTCTGTCGATCCAGCAACTCTCCAACGTGGCCGACGGCAGCCGCAGCTATCGTGTGCTGGCACAGATCGGCTGCGACGACCGCCAGATTCGCCATTCGGTGATGGCGCAGCAAGCGGTATTCTTCCTGTTCCCGCTGGCAGTGGGCCTGGCACACTCCTTTGTGGCACTTAAGGTGATCATCGAGCTGGTGAGCATTTTCGGAAATATGAGCATCGGCGGCACCGTGGGCCTCACCTGTGCAATCTTCCTGGCAGCCTATGGTGGCTACTTCCTGGTGACCTATCTCATGAGCACCGGCATGGTACAAGCTGCCATCGCCACCCGTTACAGCGAATAGGCGACCTAAAGCAAAACAATCGCAGGTTGAGCATAAGTCAGCGAAAACGCCCCTAAGCGAGCAAGGTGACGTGAAAGAGGAGGGAAGCGTACTTTGGGTACGCGACCGACGATTGAACGTCAGATTGCCGTTTAGGGGCGCTTGCAGCGTCGAGCCGTTACGCGGTTTGGTAAAACGCCGTAACTCTAAATACGTTCTGCGATCTCATGGATGAGGTAGTCGGTCTTTTCCCAGCCCAGGCACGGGTCGGTGATCGACTTGCCAAAGACGCCGCCATCGACCGGCTGGTTGCCGTCCTCCAGGTAGGACTCGATCATAAAGCCCTTGACCAGCTTGGAGATGGACTCGTTGCGGCGGCAGCTGTCGAGCACCTCCTTGCAAATGCGATATTGCTCCAGCGGACGTTTGCCCGAGTTGTCGTGGTTGCAGTCGATGACCGCCGCCGGGTTGGCGTAGCCGGCGTGCTCGGTATAGCGCTCGGCCAGACGCTCCAGGTGCTCGTAGTGGTAGTTGGGGTAGGTGCGGCCGTCGAGGCCGATGTAGCCGCGCATGACAGCATGCGCGAGCGGATTGCCGTCGCACTCAACTTCCCAGTTGCGGAAGATAAAGCTCTGATGTGCCTGGGCAGCGTAGATGGAGTTGAGCATGACGGTGGTGGAACCAGCGGTGGGATTTTTCATGCCGACGGGCACCGAAATGCCGCTCGACACCAGGCGATGCTCCTGGTTTTCGACCGAGCGCGCGCCCACGGCAACATAGCTCAGCAGGTCAACGAGGTACTGGTAGTTGGACGGGTAGAGCATCTCGTCGGCGGTAAAGAAACCGGTCTCCTCGATGACGCGCAGGTGCATATGGCGAATGGCCTTAACGCCTTCGAGCAGGTCATCGGGCGCCTCGGGGTCGGGGTTGTGCAGCAGGCCCTTGTAGCCGGTGCCCTTGGTGCGCGGCTTGTTGGTGTAGACGCGCGGAATGATGATGAGCTTGTCCTTGACCTCCTCGGCGGTCTTGGCCAGTCGGTTCATGTACTCAAGCACCGAATCCTCGCGGTCGGCAGAGCACGGGCCGATGATGAGCACCTTACGTGCGTCCTCGCCGGTAAAGACTTTGGCGACCTCGGCGTCAAATGCCTGCTTTTTGGTGGTAAGCTCGGCAGAAAGCGGCATTTCCTCGCGGATCTCCATGGGGATTGGCAACTTACGTTTGAATTCCATGGCCATAGGGGCCTCCTCAATCTACAGAAAGAGCAATAAGCGTATTGTCGAATGCTCGGCATTATCCGCTGTCGCACGCTAAAGTGCAAGCCCTTGTCACCCCGAAACCTGCCAAAAAGGGACAGGTTTATTTTGGCAGGTTTTATCTGGGTAAACGTCAGCTGGTCCTGGAATGGAATGATGCCACGTGGCTTGGAAGAGGTCGTCGATCGAGTTTCAGGGGAGGCGGTTCGAGGGCCGCAGAACAAAAACGGGGGCGCAGGTTGTCCTGCGCCCCCGTTCTCGGGCATCATTCGTTCCCTGCGGCAGAATTTACGCCGCTTCGTCGAACTGCGAGTTGTACAGATCGGCGTAGAAGCCACCCTGGGCGAGCAGCTCGTCGTGCGTGCCCTTTTCGACGATGTCGCCGTCGCGAATTACCAAGATCACGTCGGCGTTTCGGATCGTGGACAGGCGATGCGCGATAACAAAGCTCGTGCGGCCCTGCATTAGCGCATCCATGGCGCGCTGAATAAGCTCCTCGGTACGGGTATCGACGTTGGAAGTCGCCTCGTCCAGAATGAGCGCCGGGCGGTCGGCCAAAATGGCACGGGCAATGGTCACGAGCTGGCGCTGACCCTGCGACAGGTTAGTGCCCTCCTCGTTGATCATAAAGTCGTAGCCGCCGGCGAGCGTATGGATAAAGTGATCGCAGCGTGCGGCGCGTGCAGCGGCCTCGACCTCGGCATCGCTCGCATCGGGGCGTCCGTAGCGGATGTTCTCGCGGATGGTGCCGTTAAACAGCCAGGTATCCTGCAGCACCATGGCAAACTCGCCGCGCAGTGCCGCGCGGTCCCAGTCGCGCACGTCGACGCCCTCGACGCGCAGTGAACCGCCGTCCACGTCGTAGAAGCGCTGCAGCAGCTTGATGAGCGTGGTCTTGCCGGCGCCGGTGGGGCCGACGATGGCGATGGTTTGGCCGGGCTGTGCCTCGCAGCTAAAGTCGTGGATGATGGTCTTGTCGGGCGTGTAGCCAAACTTGACATGGTCAAACTCCACGTGGCCGGGGCGCTTCTCGGGAATCTGGGCGTCGGACTTCTGCTCCTCTTCGGGCGCGGCAAGGAACTCAAACACACGCTCGGTGGCGGCGGCCATCGACTGCATCGTGTTGCTCACGTTGCCCAGCTGCTGTACGGGTTGCGTAAAGTTGCGAACGTACTGGATAAAGCTCTGGATGTCGCCGGGCGTGGCATTGCCGGTCAGTGCGAGCTGCGCGCCCACCACGACGACGCCCACGTAGCCCATGTTGCCCACCAAGCTCATAAGCGGCATCATCAGGCCCGACAGGAACTGCGAGCGCCAGCCACTAATAAAGAGGCGGTCGTTTTGACGGTCGAACTCCTCGATTGAGGCCTCGGCGCGGTCGAACACCTGAATGACGTTTTGGCCGGCAAAATCCTCCTCGATAATGCCGTTGACGGCACCCAGAACCTGCTGCTGCTCTCGGAAGTATGGCTGCGAGAAGTGAATCATTACGGTCAGGATAATCGCGGCGGCCGGCAGCGTGAGCACGGTGACGCCGGTGAGCGGCAGGCTGATCGACAGCATCATGACGAGCACGCCGATAATCTGCGTCACCGACGTGATGAGCTGGGTCACGCTCTGGTTGAGCGACTGGCCCAGCGTATCGACGTCGTTGGTGATGCGGCTGAGCACGTCGCCCTTGCTGTGGCCGTTGAAGTAGCTCATTGGAACGACAGCGATCTTGGCGGCGATCTCCTTGCGCATGCGATAGCAGATCTTTTGCGTGACGCCGGTCATGAGCCAGCCCTGGACCAGGCTGCAGACAGAGCTTGCCAGATACAGGCAGAGCAAAAAGCCGAGCGTCTTGGCGATCCAGTCAAAGTCGACGTCGCCGGTGCCGTTGACCTTGGCAACCAGGCCTTCGAACAGTTTGGTGGTAACCTGGCCGAGCACCTTGGGCCCCACAATGTTAAAGATGACCGAGCACACGGCAAAGGCGACGGCAGCAAACACGGCAATCTTGTGCTGGCCGATATAGCCGAGCAGCTGCCTCATGGTGCCTTTAAAGTCCTTGGCCTTTTCGCCGCGGCCCATGCCACCCATACGGCCCATAGGACCGCGCCGGCGGGTGGGCTTGGGAATCTGAGTCTTGGTCTCGTCTGCCATTAGCGCTCGCCTCCTTCCATGACGGCTGCAATTTCTTCTTGGGTAAGCCCCAGCTCCTCGGCTGAAAGCTGCGACTGTGCGATCTCCAGGTACGCCGGGCAGCTGTGCAGCAGCTCCTCGTGTGTGCCAGTGCCCACCACGTGGCCGTCGTCGAGCACGATAATCTGGTCGGCGTGCATGATGGTCGCGATGCGCTGGGCCACGACCACGAGTGCGGCGTCGGTAACGTTTTTGGCCAGCTCCTCGCGCAGGCGCGCGTCGGTCTTGTAGTCGAGGGCACTAAACGAGTCATCGAACACCACGACCTCGGGCTTTTTGGCCAGCGCGCGGGCGATGGCCAGGCGCTGGCGCTGGCCGCCCGAGACATTGGATCCGCCCTGGCTGATGGGGGAGTCGTAGCCGCCCTCGCGCTCGGCGATAAAGTCCTCCGCCTGGGCGACGCGTGCCGCCTGGCGCATATCCTCGTCACTCACCATATCGCCGGCAAACTTGAGGTTGCTCTCGACGGTGCCCGAGAACAGGCGACCCTGCTGCGGGATATAACCAATACGGCGGCGTAGCTCGGAAAGGGTCATGTCACGCACGTCGATGCCGTCGAGTGAAATGCTGCCGCCTGTGACGTCGTACAGGCGCGGAATCAGCTGCACGAGCGTGGACTTGCCCGAGCCCGTGGAGCCAATGATGCCGAGCATCTGACCGGCATGCGTGGTGAAGTTCACGCCGCTGATGACATCGGCGCGGGCATCGGGATACTGGAAGCTCACGTCGCGGAAGGTGAGCTCACCGCGTGACGCGCTGGTCGCGGGCAGTTTGGGCGAGGAGGGGTCGTTGATGCTCGTGGGGCAGGTGATGACCTCTTCCACGCGCTCGGCTGCGACCTCGGCGCGGGGCAGGATGACCGAAACCATGGTGAGGATCATAAACGCCATGACGATCTGCATGGTGTAGGAGATAAACGCCATCATGTTGCCGACCTGCATCACGCCGTCGGACACGCCCTGCGCGCCAAACCAGACGATAAGCACGGTGATGCAATTCATGACCAGCATCATGAGCGGCATCATAAAGCTCATGGCGCGGTTGGTGTAGAGCTGCGTGGTCATCAGGTCGAGCGAAGCCTTGTCAAAACGCTCGAGCTCATGCTCCTCGCGGTTGAACGAGCGGATAGGCATAAGGCCGTCGAGCAGCTCGCGGGCGGTAAGGTTCACGCGGTCCACAAAGCTCTGCATCTTTTTGAATTTGGGCATAGTGAGGCCCATAAGCACGCCGACGACGGCCGAGACCGCGATGATGGCCACGGCGATGGTCCACTCCAGGCCGGTGTGGTTGGCCAGGACGCGCATGACGGCGACGATGCCCATGACGGGCGCCATCAGACACATGCGGATAAACAGGGTTGCGGCCATCTGAATTTGCTGAATGTCGTTGGTGCAGCGGGTGATGAGCGAGGCCTGGCTAAACTTGCCCACCTCGGCCGGCGAGAAGTGCATAACCTTGTTGAAGGTCTCGCGGCGCAGGTCGCGTGCGATGGAGCAGGCGGTGCGCGAAGCCACGGCACCGGTCAGGATGGTGGCGACCAGCGACACCAGACACAGACCAAACATCGTGGTCGCCATGCGGCCCAGGTAGGCGTTCTGCACGTCGGCGGGGTCGATGCCCTGCGCCTTGTACTCGTCCTGTACATAGCTCACGGCGCGCTGGGTGACGATGGAGCCCGACATGGAGCCCATTTTGTCCGCCATTTCGTTGGCGCCCTCGACGAGCTTGCTTTGGTCTACCAGACCGCCCTCGACACCCAGGCGCAGGCTCTTCATGGTGATCTTGCCGCCGTCGGCGTCGATCTGCTTTTGCATATTCTGCGCCGCTGCGGCCTTCTGCTGCATCTCGGCGAGCTGCTCGGGCGTCATCGCTGCCATTTGCTCGGGCGTGGGCATGGCCTGAGCGGCGTCGCCGTCTTTCTCGCTGGACGTGCCGGTCATGTCTCCCATGGAGTCGGCGTCGATGCCCTGGTTGAGCGAAAGGACGACGGTCTCGGGCAGGCTCATAATGTCGGTAATTTTGCCTCCATCGGCACGCTCTTCCTCGGTGCCCTTGTACGTTCGAATGCCGTTTTTGTCAGCCTTGCTAAACACGGCCTCCACAGCCTTGGCGTCCTTGGCGCTCATGAAGAGTTCGAGGTCGTCGAGCGATTCGGCGCGAATGGTGTCGGGCACGGGCGAGGCGATGCCGCCTTGCTGCACGCCCACGTCGACGATGTCGCTCATATAGGTAGGCAGCGCCAGATCGGCGTTGCAGCTGATTACGATAAGTACGATAGCTGTGAACAGTGCCAGGACGTGCTTTTTAAAGAGCTTGAGAATCCTCACTCGGCATCTCTCCTTTCTTGATTGCGGTCGATAATTTCGTTGGCACGTCTTAGAAGGCGCACCATCTCTTGGGTATCTGTTTCGCCGAGCTGCTCGAGGAAGGCCGCGGTGCGCTCCTCGAATTCCCGTCGTTTGATTTCGAGATCCTGGAATCCCTTGTCGGTCACCGTGACGTGTACGCGACGACGGTCGGTCTTTGAGTGCTCGCGCTCGACCCAGCCCTTGGCTTCGAGAGCGCGTAGGATATTGGCGATGCGGGCGCTCGAGACCCAGGCGCGATCGGCGAGTTCGCTCGGCGTGAGCGAACCGCCAGCGAGCATGAGGGCGCGCATGACGGCCATCTCGCCGCCGAGGGCTTTGTCCGCAAAGCGCGAAATGCGCTGATGCATGCTGCCGAACTCGGTAAGGAGCTGACGCCCAAGTTCACGGAAATCGGTATCTTCCACCGAAAACCCCTAACACTAGAAACTATTTTCGGTGAAAGATGATACCCCCGCACGCGCACCCTATACGGTAGATTTTGGGACATGCCTAGAAAACAACTTTTAGGCGACCTCCGTACACCGTCGGTATCAGCAAAGTTAGGGGTAGATCTCTGAGCACGTCCTAAAGCCCACTCAGAGGCACTTTACCCTGCTAAAGCTGACATAACAGCTAGAGTGAACGTCGTACAAAGGCAAGGAAAAACTAACAAATCGGTGAACGGTAGTTGTTCACGCTCGCATTTCCTGCGGGTTTGTAAAAAACGCCCTTATGATATAAAAAAGAAACATATAACAGCCCTGATGAAGGGGGTCGCTATGTTATCCTTCTCAAACGGGTGAAATCTTGGGTTTTGGGTTGCAGTTCCAAGGTGGACAAACGTTTTTCCCTGCACCAACATGTGGTGAAGAACGGAAGAAGCCGGTAGTGCAAGCCGAAAATTCAAGAATTCAATAAGCAGCGGTGTGAGAGAGCGCCGCATTACACGTAACTAGGAGCGTGGTTACACAATGCAGGAGGCATGGGAAGGCTTCAAGGAAGGCATTTGGACGGGAGAGGTTGACGTCCGAGACTTCATCCAGAAGAACTACACCCCTTACGAGGGCGACGAGTCGTTCCTCGTAGGTCCGACCGAGCGTACCAAGGAGCTGTGGGGCGAGGTTCTCGACCTGCTGCTTAAGGAGCGCGAGCAGGGTGGTGTCCTCGATATGGACACCAAGACCGTCACGGGTATCGTGAGCCACCCCGCTGGCTACATCGATAACGCCCACCGCGAGAAGGAGACCATCGTCGGCCTCCAGACCGACAAGCCGCTCAAGCGCGCTCTGCACGTCAACGGCGGTATCCGCATCGCTTGCCAGGCCGCCAGCCAGCACGGCTACAAGGTCGACGAGAACGTTGTCGAGCGCTACACCTTCGAGCGCAAGACCCACAACGCCGGCGTCTTCGATGTTTACACCCCCGAGATGCGTGCTTGCCGCTCGGCTCACATCATCACCGGTCTGCCCGATGGCTATGGCCGCGGCCGCATCATCGGCGACTACCGTCGTGTCGCCCTGTACGGTGTCGACTACCTGATTAAGGACAAGGAGGCCCAGAAGGCTTCCACCCCGACGGTCATGACCGCCGACAACATCCGCGACCGTGAGGAGCTGCAGGAGCAGATCCGCGCCCTCGGCGAGCTCAAGATGATGGCCGAGACCTATGGTTTCGATATTTCCAACCCTGCTACCAACACGCAGGAGGCCATCCAGTGGATGTACTTCGCCTACCTCGCTGCCGTTAAGGAGCAGAACGGCGCCGCTATGTCCATCGGCCGTACCTCCACGTTCATCGACATCTACGCTGAGCGCGACCTTGCCAACGGTACCTTCACCGAGGAGCAGATTCAGGAGTTCGTGGATCACTTCATCATGAAGCTCCGCATGGTCAAGTTTGCCCGTACCCCCGAGTACCAGGCCCTGTTTACCGGCGATCCGCAGTGGGTCACCGAGTCCATCGGCGGCATGGGTGTTGACGGCCGTACGCTCGTTACCAAGATGAGCTACCGCTACCTGCACACGCTCGAGAACATGGGCACCAGCCCCGAGCCCAACATGACCGTTCTGTGGTCGACCCGTCTGCCCGAGAACTTCAAGAAGTTCTGCGCCAAGACTTCTGTCGCCAGCTCCTCGATCCAGTACGAGAACGACGACCTCATGCGCGTTTACCACGGCGACGACTACGGCATCGCCTGCTGCGTGTCCTCCATGCGCATTGGCAAGGAGATGCAGTTCTTCGGCGCTCGCGCCAACCTGGCCAAGTGCCTGCTCTACGCGCTCAACGGCGGTATTGACGAGGTCTCCAAGAAGCAGGTCGGCCCCAAGTATCGCGCCGTCGAGGGCGATACGCTCGATTACGACGACGTTGTGGCCAAGTACAACGACATGATGAAGTGGCTTGCTGGCGTGTACGTCAACTCGCTGAACATCATTCACTACATGCACGACAAGTATTGCTACGAGCGCATCCAGATGGCTCTGCACGACAAGCACGTGCACCGCTGGTTCGCTACGGGCATCGCTGGCCTTTCCGTCGTGGCTGACTCCCTGTCCGCCATCAAGTACGCCAAGGTCCACCCCGTCCGTGATGAGAACGGCATCATCGTCGACTTTGAGACCGAGGGCGAGTTCCCCAAGTACGGTAACGACGACGACCGCGTCGACCAGATCGCTCACGACGTTGTGCACCAGTTCATGGAGTACATCCGCATGAACGATACCTACCGCAACTCCGTGCCCACGACCTCGGTTCTGACCATTACCTCCAACGTCGTGTACGGTAAGAAGACCGGCTCCACGCCCGACGGCCGCAAGGCTGGCCAGCCGTTCGCCCCGGGTGCTAACCCCATGCACAAGCGCGATAGCCACGGCGCCATCGCTTCGCTGTCTTCGGTTTCCAAGCTCCCGTTCCGCGATGCTCAGGACGGCATCTCCAACACCTTCTCCATCATCCCGAGTGCGCTCGGCAAAGAGGATCAGGTGTTCTTTGGCGATATCGACCTTGATCAGCTGGGCGAGTAACTATTGTTAGTGCTATACTAACAATAACGATTACTGATTAGTGCGCCGGTTTCGGCCGGCGCCTATCAATCGAAGGAGACACATTATGAAGGTTTCTGAAGTTTCCGAGACTCAGGCCGATAACCTGGTCCACATGCTTGACGCTTACGCCGAGAAGGGTGGCCACCACCTGAACATCAACGTCTTCAACCGTGAGACGCTGCTCGACGCTCAGGCTCACCCCGAGAAGTACCCGCAGCTGACCATCCGCGTTTCCGGCTACGCCGTGAACTTCCACACTCTCACCAAGGAGCAGCAGGACGAGGTCATTTCGCGTACCTTCCACGACAAGTTCTAAAGGGGTTTAACTCCCGCAGGATCGCCGGGGCTGTTTGGGTTACCTCCCAAAACGTCCTCGGACATGCAAGAAGCCCTCGCTGCGCACTTCGTGCGGCGAGGGCTTCTTGCGTCCTGACGCTCCTATTTGGCAAGGTGTTTTTTAGAATCCTTTTTGCGCTCGGCCTCGAAGGCCTGCCTGTCCCAATCGAGCGGAAGTCCGGCCTCGACCCATGCCTCGTAGGCCCTCCTTATGGGCTTGAGCTCCCTTTGTCCCCTCTCCAGCATCGAGATGTACTTCTCGCTGGTTCCCAATATGGACGCCGCCCTCACCTGGCTGACCTTCGCCGCGCGCCTGGCCGCCACGAGCTCCGAGGCGTCCTCGGGCCTCCTGATCTCGTGCGGGTGCATCAGCGCCCGGTACGCCTCCCTGGCCACGTAGCGCTTGAGGCACCTCATGACCTCCCTGTCGCTCTTTCCCCGCCCCCTGGCCCTCTCGGCGTACTCGGCGGTCTCGGGGTCGCGCATGACCCTCTGCCTCGCGATCTCGTGCAGCGCGCTGTTCGCCTGCCGGTCGCCGCCCCTGTTGAGCCTGTGCCTCACGGTCTTGCCGCTCGAGGCGGGGATGGGGCAGGCCCCGCATATCGCCGCGAACGACGCCTCGGAGCGCAGCCTGCCCGGGTTGTCCCCGGCCGCGACCGCGAGCTTGGCCGCGCTCACGGGCCCGCACCCGTACATCGCCAGCAGCGCGGGGCAGTTCTCCTCCAGGGACGCCTCGATCGC
>ENA-OQOA01000077-OQOA01000077.1-human-gut-metagenome-genome-assembly--contig:-NODE-77-length-56316-cov-4.981900_pt1 | contig 56316 bp, 59 predicted proteins | sample MGYA00242633_ERZ504888 | MGnify/ENA primary metagenome ERZ504888 (study PRJEB26092, sample SAMD00036372) | human gut metagenome | host: Homo sapiens | study: EMG produced TPA metagenomics assembly of...
GCCTGCTATGCGATCTGAGCTTTTTCCTGTTCTTTTTCCGAATGCGGAAAGCATCGAGAGTATCAATCAAAACTGTGAACAGATCTTGACGCGCGTGACCCGGGGATCTTTTCCTGCTTTCTTGCGAGCTTTCGGGCCGAGGACGGCGCCTGCATGGAAGGTCTTGGCTATTGGGAATATGGAATGAGTTATTTTTCCATGTTCGCGGAACTTCTGAAGAAAAAACGGGCGGGAAAACTGACTTGCTGGATGGAAAAAAGCAGCGGAAAATCATGGAATTTCAGCAGAAATGCTATTTCCCGGGCGGAAATACGTTAAGCTTTTCTGACGGAGACAGCAAAAGCCGTTACCGGATGGGACTTACCTGCCATTTTGCAATGCTGGATCCAAATGTTAAAATCCCGCCGCTGGTACGGGCAATGCATTTTGGGGAAGATCCGTGTTATCGCTGGAATGCCGCATATAGGGACTGGATCTGGACGAAGCAATATCTGAATGTGTTAAAAAGCAGGTCGGACGGTTCCGAGAATGCTGCAGAGGAACGGGTATGTTCCGGCACGTTTACTTATCTGGCGGATGCCGAATGGGCAATTGCAACTGGAAAGCATCAGACCGCATTCGCAATCAAAGGTGGAAACAACGGGGAGCCGCACAATCATAACGATGTCGGCAGCTTTCTGTATTTTATCGGGGAAGAAGAAATTATCAGTGATCTTGGAGCCGGAGAATACACGAAAGCATATTTTGGCCCCGAACGATATTCCGTACTCTGCTGTAGTTCACGTGGCCATAGCGTTCCGATTTTGGATGGAAAGGAACAGTGCAAAGGGGAAACATATCGTGCCGATGCAGTGAATTACTCCGAGACAGGAGAAATTTCGATTTCCTTTGCTGGGGCATATGAGAAAGAAAGCAGGAAAAAACTGATACGGACTGCTGTTTTTTGCAGGGAAACCGGTGAACTTCAGATCAAAGATTGCCTGAAGACCGCTCCTTTGGATAATGGCTTCACGGAAAATCTTGTCACACGGCAGAACGTAAGTCGGGAAAAAGACCGGATTCGAATCGGTGACAGGGGAACTCTGAAAATAGATGGTGTTTCTCCGGAAAAGATTCAAATTATTCCATGCATTCATAGAGATCATCAAGGAAAAATGGAAACTGTGTTTCTGATTCAATGGGAAGCTGACGGAAAAGAAAATATCTGGCGAAGCCGATTTGTACTTTGCCCGGAATAATACAAAAGCTCCTGACGTTGTTAGAAGGAAGATATTCAGTGAGGCTGCATTGCGGTACGAAAACAGAGCAAAAGACTGTGCAAATGAATTTATGATTTGCACAGTCTTTTGCTTTATACGTTGCTGATCATCGAAAGAAATGTCTTATGAATCCTCATATCCGGGTCGAGTTCTGGATGGAAGGAGAAGGCCATCTGGTTTTTATATTTTACACCGACAATCCGCTCTTCCACAACCGCGAGCACTTCCACGCCGTTCCCCACAGATGCAATATACGGCGCACGGATAAACGTCATCGGCACTGTTCCGATGCCCGCAACCGGTGCTTCTGTGTGGAAGCTGCCTAACTGGCGGCCGTAGGCATTCCGCCTGATGCACATCGGAATCGTGCCGAAATACTGTTCCGGCTGTCCCTTGATCTGTCCGTCGATCGTTTCGGCCAGAAGAATCGCACCGGCGCAGGTTGCGAGGACCGGCATGCCGTTTTCAATCTGGCTTTTCATGATATCGAACATGCCAAGCTCTTTTAAAAGCTTTCCCTGAACGGTACTCTCGCCGCCCGGTAGTACAAGTGCATCGTAAGGCTCGGCAAGATCGCGGGCCTGACGCAGTTCGATGCATTCGGCGCCAAGCTGCTCTAATACTTTTTCATGTTCTGCAAACGCACCCTGCAGTGCAAGCACTCCAATTTTCATTATTTTCCTCTTTCTGCCATCAGTAAGGCGATTTCCTGCTCGTTGATGCCGACCATAGCCTCGCCGAGATCAGCGGAGAGTTCTGCGATCAGTTTCGCATCGGTGTAGTTGGTAACGGCTTTTACGATGGAAGCCGCACGTTTTGCCGGGTTGCCGGATTTGAAGATACCGGAACCAACAAAAACACCCTCTGCTCCAAGCTGCATCATCAGCGCTGCATCGGCAGGAGTTGCCACACCGCCGGCTGCAAAGTTGACAACCGGGAGACGGCCGTTATCATGAACATACTGAACAAGATCGTACGGAACCTGCAGGACCTTGGCTGCCTCAAACAGCTCATCCTCACGCATTGAGGTCAGTTTCTGAATTTCGCTGTTCATTTTTCTCATATGGCGGACCGCCTGTACGATATCGCCGGTTCCCGGCTCACCTTTGGTACGGATCATAGACGCTCCCTCGTTGATCCGGCGGAGTGCCTCGCCGAGATCTTTTGCACCGCAGACAAACGGTACTTTGAAATTTCGTTTGTTAATATGGTAGACATCATCCGCCGGGGAGAGAACCTCACTCTCGTCGATGTAGTCGATTTCGATGGCTTCAAGAACCTGTGCCTCTACAAAGTGGCCGATGCGGCATTTTGCCATAACCGGAATGGAAACGGCTTCCTGAATGCCGCTGATCATCTTCGGATCACTCATACGGGAAACGCCGCCGGCTGCACGGATGTCTGCAGGAATCCGCTCCAGTGCCATAACGGCACAGGCACCAGCTTCCTCGGCAATATGCGCCTGCTCCGGAGTGGTAACGTCCATGATCACGCCACCCTTTAACATCTGTGCCAGTTCTTTGTTCAGTTTGTATCTCTCATTTGCTGCTGTCATAATAAGTTCCTCCGTGTCTGAAAAATTTTAGTTTCTGTTTTGGCTTTACTTTTGCTCTGCCTCACAGTATACTGGTAAAAGTGACTATAAAAAAATTGCCAAAACAAATATATTCAGTAAGGTCAGATGAGAGGAGAGCGGTCGGATGCTGACGTATAATTTTTCCAATATAGGGTCAGATTCCCTGTATGAATATTTATATAAATGTATCAAAAATGACATATTGCTGGGAAATATCCGCCCTGGAGAGAAGCTGCCGTCGAAACGGACGTTCGCGAAAAATCTGGGTATCAGCGTCATTACCGTCGAGAATGCCTATGCGCAGCTTGTTGCGGAAGGCTATCTGTATTCCATGCCAAAGCGCGGATTCTATGCGGCTGATCTGGAAATTGAGGATTCCATGCGGGATGCGGTGCCAAAAGAGATCCTGCAGGTAGCAAACGGGGAGACTTCCTATTTTGCGGATTTTTCCAGTAACCAGACGGACAGCGAGATTTTTCCGTTTACAATCTGGACGCGGACGGTGCGTGCTGTCCTGAATGACAACCGGATCCAGCTCATGATCAATTCCCCGTGCGCCGGGATTTTAAAGCTGCGCAGTGCGATTGCAAAATATCTGCGAGAGTTTCGTGGAATGCAGGTGCTGCCGGAGCAGATTATTGTCGGCGCAGGAACGGAGTATCTGCATAACCTTCTGATTCAGCTTCTCGGAAACGATCTTGTTTATGGAGTAGAGGATCCCGGGTATCACAAAATTGCGCGGATTTATGAGAGTATGAAGGTGCGGTACGAGCCAGTGCCGCTCGACCAGGACGGTGTTTCGGTGCAGGAGCTGGAAAAAAGATCGGTTGATATTATTCATACCTCCCCGTCCCATCACTTTCCAACCGGGACAGTCATGCCGGTCAGCCGCCGTTATGAACTGCTTGGCTGGGCAGCAAAATCAGATCATCACTATATCATTGAGGACGATTATGACAGTGAGCTGCGTCTCGGCGGAAAGCCGTTTCCGACACTGCAGAGTATCGACGTTTCGGACAAGGTCATCTATATGAATACGTTTACGAAAACACTTGCCTCCACGGTACGGATCAGCTATATGGTGCTTCCGCAGACATTAGCGGAGAAATTTTATCGCGAGCTGTCGTTTTATTCCTGCACCGTCTCCAACTTTGAGCAGTACACACTGGCAGAGTTTATTGAGAATGGCAGTTTCGAAAAACATATCAACCGGCTGCGAAACTATTATCAGAACAAACGAGATCTGATTTTACAGGAACTCGAAAAGAAGCCGCTCGGTGATTACGTGACCATCGAGGAGGAAGAAGCAGGCGTTCATTTTCTGATGCATCTTCGCACGGATTTGAAAGAAGAGTCGATTGTCACGCAGGCGAAATCCCGTGGTGTGAAATTAAAGCCGCTCTCCGGCTATTACGCGGATGCGGCGGAGGCAATAAAGCAGGAAAATACGTATGTCATGAACTATTCCTCTATCGATCCGGCTGCAATGGAGCGGGCGGCGGGAGTGCTGCTTCATATTCTGCGGGCGCATATGACGGAAAACACATTTGAGGCAGAGATGAAAAAGAGCCAGGAATAATCATAAATTGATCCACAGAAATAACTGCAGGGAATGAGCTTCTCTGATGCCCAGCAGTTTCTATTACAAACTCATAAAGGAGAAAAGCATATGATGAATCGTGAAATGATGGAGCTTGCCATGAGGCAGTCTGCGGAAGATATGGGGTGCCGCGTGGAAGATTTCAAGGCGGACAAAAATGTTGTTGTTCCCATAAAATTAGGAAAGAAGGCCCGCAAATATTTGAAAGAGCCTATTACCTGCAATCTGGTTTCCTATGGAAATAATATCATGGCAGCTTCCATACCGGAGACGATGGATCTGGTGTCTGCGTATGTAGACAAATTCGAGTTTTACCACTGTTTTGAGACACCAAACATGCATTGGCTGAATGAACGTTTAGTTGAAAAAGGGCACAAAATATGTTTCATGGCAGAATACTATCTGCCGGACATCAGCCGGATACCGACTCTTTCCTGCGCCTATGAGACACGAGTATTGACACAGGAAGATTTTGCGGATTTGTATCGACCGGAATGGAGCAATGCGCTTTGCGAAGATCGGAAGAATCTGGATGTACTTGGCGTCGGCGCATATGATGGAAGTACGCTGGTGGGACTTGCCGCCTGTTCTGCCGATTGCGACGATATGTGGCAGATCGGTGTGGATGTCTTGCCAGAATACAGACGACAGGGGATTGCCTCTGCACTGACAAGCAGACTTACAAAAGAGATCATAAACAGGGGTAAAGTACCGTTTTTACTGTACCGCCTGGTCTAATGTCAGATCTGTAAGAAACGCTGTTAAAAGCGGTTTTATTCCGGCATGGGTAGAAATGACTGCAAAACCGGCAAATATTGTTGATGAGATGAATTTATGAAGGAACCTTTCCTGTCGATTCCCGCTGAATCAGCTGTGCATGCAACAAATATGTACTGATCGGGATGTGATTGAGAAGACTTGACAATGCAAAAAATCCACTTTTTCCGAGCTCCAGCCGGTCTTGTCTGATGGTCGTAAGGGGCGGTGACGTACAAGCAGCAATCGGCAGATCATCAAATCCGATAATGCTGATATCATCAGGAATCTGGAATCCCAGCTGCTGACATTGCGTGAGCGTTGCACTAGCAAGGGTATCCTGGTTGCAAATAATAGCAGTGATTCCGTTTTCCAGAAAACGGGGAAGATGCTTTTCCATACATTCTGACAGATAATAAGAACAGCCGATCGCAGCAGGAGAAGTCTTCAGTCCATGCTGGTGCATGGAACGGAGAAAGGCAGCATGGCGTGCCTGGAGAACCCGGGCACCGAGGGAGCTGCTCAGATAGGCGATCTTCCGGTGTCCAAGTCCGGCAAGATAAGAGACGGCAAGCTCCATTCCCTCCTCATTATCAATACCTACATAAGCGGTGGAAGGATTCCCTACTATATAGTTGTCGAAAAGAACAGCCGGTGTGCGGCTGATTTTAAAGTCCTGAATCCAGGGATCGCTCAGGGAAAAGCCGACCACAAAAGCTCCTATATAATCATGCTCCAGCATAAAAACATCATAATGCCAGTTTCTTTGTGCCTTAATATCAACAGGCACAATTTCAACATCAAATCCGGCCGGTTCTGCCATCTGACGAAAACCCACCAGGATATCATAGGCAAAATGATGCGGTTCCTGATACCGCATATTCTCTTTTTCTATTATAATACAGACTTTTTTCGTCGGTTTCTTATAACGCCGCAGCTTCGTATAACCCAGAGCTACGGCAGTTTCCAAAACCTGTTTCCGTAAAGCATCGCTGATATCAGGCGCGTCATTGAGCGCTTTGGATACCGTGCTCTTGGAAACTCCCATTTTATCAGCAATATCCTGAATGGTAGTCATAATCGGCAATCCTTTCACAAAACAAAAAATGTAAACTCCCAGCTATCATGATGGAGTTCTTTTAACGCTATTATATGAAGATTGCGGGAGTGCAAAGCACGTAGCAATCTGGTATCAAAGGGGTCAAAAAACCTTTTGCCCCCGTATCATTATATAAAAACATAAGATAAAAAGCAATCCATACCGTGAAAAAGAAATAGTTTCGCTAAGTTTCGAAAAAAGAAAGCATCCTGCACAAAAATCATCCTGAAAATTATCTGAATTTTACGAAAGCGCAGGGGAAAAAATGGAAATTGATTGACGAAGAAATAAAAAAGGCTTATAGTAAAGTTACGAAACAATACGAAACAAAAAGTGATCGTGTTTCTTACAAGGATGCAAAAAACAGCTTTAGAGCTATACGGGAGGAAAATGAGATGGAATTTAGCGGTGTATACCATAAAACTTCAGAACAGATGAGTTATGCCCTGGATGAGGACAGACTGATTGTCAATATCAAGACAGGATATGATGTAAAACAGGTTTTTATCCATTACGGAGATCCTTATGAAGCCGGAATTTTGGGCGGAAAAGAAAAGTGGATCGGAAAAAGAGAGGAAATGATATATAAAAAACGTCTGCCTTATCAGATCTGGTGGACAACAACGCTTCTTCCGGAATACAAAAGATGCAAATATTATTTCGAGCTGCGGACGGAAAAGGAAGTCTGGTATTATTTTGAGGATGGTTTTCTGACAGAAGAACAGCTCCGGATGGATGGCCGTATGCAGCAGTGCTTTATTGTACCCTGGATGAACCCGGCAGATATCAATCGCACACCGGCATGGGTAAACGAAACGATCTGGTATCAGATTTTCCCGGATCGGTTCTGCAACGGGACACCGGAAAAAAACGGAGATGATATCACACCCTGGAGAAATCACGGAACCGTAACAAACGAAGAAAAATTCGGAGGAAATCTGGAAGGGATCCGTCAGAGATTATCGTATCTGCAGGAACTTGGGATTACCGGTATTTATCTGAATCCGATCATGAAAGCAGAGTCCAACCACAAATATGACACGACCGATTATACAAAAATAGATCCGTTTTTTGGCGATGCGGATACAATGAAAGTGCTTTGCAAAGAAGCACATGAAAAAGGAATCCGCATTATGGTAGATGCAGTGTTTAATCATAGTGGAAGAAAATTTGAGCCGTGGATAGATATCCTGGAGCATGGAAAAGAGTCTCGTTATGCGGACTGGTTTATGGTAGAGGACTGGGAACAGGTTCAAAAAAGGGGAGACACCAGAGACCGACGGTTCTATTCCTTTGCATTTACAGACGGGATGCCAAAGCTGAACACAAACAACGAAGAGGTGATACAGTATTTCTGTAAAATCTGTGAGGACTGGGTACGGGAGTTTGATATCGACGGAATTCGTTTCGATGTAGGAAACGAAGTGGCGCACAGGTTCTTAAAGCGGATAAGAGAGCATTTAAAAACGATAAAGCCGGATATTTATCTTCTGGGGGAAATCTGGCATGATGCAAGCCAGTGGCTGCAGGGAGATGAATATGATTCTGTCATGAACTACCCGCTGCTGAGTGGAATCCATGATTTCTTTCTTGATAAAACAATGAAAAAGAAGAATTTGAATATATGGTAAACCGTTGCTATACCATGTATATGCAGCAGAATAACGATGTACTTTTTAATCTCCTGGATTCCCACGATACCGAGAGGCTGATGAACCGTTTTCACGATCTGGACAAGTTCTACCAGCAGCTTGCAATCCTTTTTACGCTTCCGGGAAGCCCCTGTATTTATTATGGAACGGAGATCGCAATGGAAGGCGCTCATGATCCGGACTGCAGAAGATGTATGCCTTGGAGTGAAATTGAAAGCGAAGAGAATCAGAAAAAAATTGCAACGATGCGGAAACTGATCATGCTTCGAAGAAATGAAAAAGTGTGCAGAAGCCTGCATTTCCATTTTCCGAATGGTTATGAAAATGATCGGTGTGTAGAGTATATTAAACTAGACGAAGAGGGAAATAAAATCGAAGTTCTGCTCAACGCATCGGATGAGGAGATAAAAGTAAAAGGAGACGGGGAAGTACTTTTTGCCCGGGAATTTGATGGAGAGATACTTGGTGTAAATGGAACGTTAATTCGCAGGATGTAAGGGTTTCACCTGTTAGAAATATGTGCAGACAGGCACAAAAAAAGCATGTTTTCTGGAAAAGCCACCGGAAAACATGCTTTTTTGATCTCTTGCCTCGCCAAAAACATAAGTAAGGAGCCATTTTTCGAAGGAAAATGAGCGGATTACGAATGTTTTTGAAGATTGCGTGAGTGCAAAGCACATAGCAATCTGGTATCGCAGTGATCAGACGTTTAAAATACCGAACGACTGCAGCAGCAGTGCGGCAAGGAGCACGGGTGCAATAAACTTCACCATGACGATATACAGCCTCTTTCGACCGAACTTATATCCTCCCAGCGTCACCTCATCGATGATGACCTGCGGCTTTACAACCCATCCGATCAGAATACAGGAGAGAAGTGCGACAAGCGGCATCAGAAGGTTATTGCTGATGAAATCCATGACATCCAGGATCTGAGCCGTTGCGCCATTTGGAAGCTTCAGTTCAAAATAAAGCGCATTGTAGCCGAGGCATACGATGATACCGACGAGACATGCATAAACGGTTACAATAACCGTGCTTTTCTTTCTGCTGATGTGAAATTTGTCGATCATACAGGAAACAATGGATTCCATGACCGATACGGAAGATGTAATGGCTGCAAAGGAGACCATAAGAAAGAAAATGGTTCCGATTACGCCGCCTGCTGCTCCCATGGACTGAAAGACCTTCGGCAGGGAGACAAACATCAGACCAGGGCCGGCAGACATACCCTCTGTCCCCATAAAGGTAAATACGGCAGGAACGATCATCAAACCGGCGAGCAGCGCAACAATGGTGTCGAAAATTTCGATCTGGTTGATCGATTTCATCAGGTTTGTTTCTTTTTTACGTAGGAACCGTAGGCAACCATGATACCCATCGCAACGCTGATCGAAAAGAAAAGCTGTCCGAGTGCATCGACAAAGACGGTGAAAAATTTCTGCGGCGTCATTCCTTTAAAATTCGGAACGAGATAAATTTTCATACCCTGCAGTCCCGTACGGACTACACCGTCTGCATCGGTATGGGTCAGTGTCAGCGAAAAAACAGAAATTCCGATGATTAAAATCAGAAGGATCGGCATCAGAATTTTGCTGTAGTTTTCAATTCCCTTATTGACACCACGATATACAACGAATGCGGTAAGAAAAAGATAGATTCCCAACCACATAATCGGCTGCCATGTACCGGTAATATAGCCGGTAAAGTAACCATCCTCGGCAGCAGCAGTGCCATGTCCGGTGAGAAACACAGACAGGTATTTTAATACCCAGCCGCCAATGGAGCAGTAGTAAGGCAGGATGACAACCGGCACGATACTGGCGAGAAGGCCAAGACCGTTCCAGCCCGGGTGAATTTTACCGTAAGCGACAAGCGGACTTTGTCCGGTTTTTCTTCCGATGGCAATATCAGTTGTCAGCAGGGTAAATCCAAAGGTCAGAGCCAGTACGATATAAACTAAAATAAAGGTTCCGCCTCCGTCTTTTGCGGCAAGATAAGGGAAACGCCAGATATTTCCCAGTCCAACCGCGCTTCCTGCGGCAGCAAGCACGAAGCCGATCGATCCGGTAAAGCTGCCGCGCGTATGTTTCTTTTCCATATAAGATACATCTCCTTATTGATAGACTGACTGTTTTTAACAGCCGAATACTTCTATTATAAAGTTCGGACGATACTTCGTCAACCAGAAGATCTATAGATTGACAATTTCGATTAGTTGTACTATCATCTAATTAGTTGTATATGCATCTATTTGAAACAGATTGAGAATGGACAGGAGGAACAGAAAAATGGATCCAACAGAACGGAAAATAACAAAAATAGCGCGGGAAGCCGGGAAATTTACGGTTCAGGCAATGAAAGAAGAGGGCATCGGCACAGCAGAATTTGACTTTATCCATCTGGTGCGCCATCATCCGGGCATCACGCAGACGGAAGTGCGCGAACAGTTAAAGATTGATAAAGGAGCCGCTGCAAGACGCGCTGCAAGCCTTGAGGCAAAGGGATATCTGATCCGGAAACCGAATCCGTGGGACGGCAGAAGCCAGCTTCTGTATGCTACGGAAAAAGCAGAAACTTTGAAAAATTCCAAAGCAGAAATTGAAACGGTTTTTTATGAATGGCTGCTTTTGGAGCTTCCGGAAAAGGAGGCAGAAAGCTTCTGCGAAACACTGGACAAGCTGTACTGGAAATCGAAGAGAGAACGGCAGAATCATTTTGCGGAACTTTCAAAAATTTTAAGTGAAAAAGCAGATAAAACAATAAAAGCAACAGCAGAAGGAGGCAGCAGCGATGAAGGATGAAACCTTTCGCCCGAACCGGATGCTCTCTTACTTTCAGGAAGAATGGAAAATTCTCTTTTTGTTACGGTTTCCGGTCTCATCTATAATCTGGGACTTCTTGCAGGCCCCTGGTTTGAGGGAAAAATGACAGGAAAGCTGGTTGATCTCCTCGGCGGCACAGGAACCTTCCACCAGATGCTGATGCTGGTCACGGCCTATGTCGTGAGTATTGGCATTGTGCAGGTTTCCCGCTATTTCAAACGGTTCTATGTCAGAAGATTTGCCAACAACGTCAACCGGCATATGAAGCAGATTCTTTACGGAACGCTGGTTCGCAAAAGCCGTTTGGAGCTGGAAGCGGAAGGTACCGGAAATGTACTGACGAAGGCCATTCTCGATGTAGACGATTGCGTAGAAGGAATGCGGAAATTTACAACGGAAATCTTTGATACCGGTGTTGCTCTTCTCGCCTATGCGTGTATGCTGCTCTGGTACGACTGGCGCCTGGCTCTTCTCTGCATGATTTTTCCACCCATTTCCTACGTGATTGCCGAAAAGATGAAGGTCATGGTACAGAAAACGGGCGCTGCCTATAAGGTACAGTCGGGTGCATTAAGTGCTGCAACCCTGGACCGTGCGACAAATGCCATCACGTATCGTGTCTTTGGCTGTGAGGAGGACAGAAAGGCCGCTTATGAGGAGAATCTTTCGGCTTACGAATCTGCCGCTGTGCGCGCCAATATCTGGAACACAGCTATGCCGCCGATTTACCGTATGATCTCGATGACGAGCATTCTGTTTATCCTGTATTTTGGAGGCAGAAACGTCCTGCATGAGGGTTGGACACCGTGGACCATTGCTGTATTTACCACATTTTTGTCCTGCTACACGAAGCTTGCCACCAAATCATCGAGCGCAGCAAAGCTTTTTAATGCGGTACATAAAGCGCAGGTTTCCTGGAAACGAATCAAACCTCTGTTGCAAAATTCGAAAGCCGAACCGGAGTTTCCGGCCGCAGCACCTGCAGAGCTTAACGTCGATCACCTGCATTTTGCCTATCCAAACGGAAAAGAGATCATCCATGACCTGTCGTTTCAGGCGGCTCCTGGCCAGATCATCGGTGTAACGGGACCTGTCGCATGCGGAAAGTCAACGCTTGGAAAGACTTTTCTCTGCGAGTCGCCGTATGAGGGAAGCATCACCTTCGGCGGAAAAGAACTTGGAAAAATGGAAAAAGCAGACCGGAACCGCATGGTCGGTTATCTTGGCCATGACCCGGAGCTGTTCCATGGAAGCGTGGAAGAGAATATCCGTCTCGGGGGAAAAGAGGGCGCAGAGGAGATGATCCGAGTCGTCTGCCTGGAAGATGAAGTGAAAGCAATGGAAAACGGAATCCATACTCTGGTCGGAACGGGCGGTATCCGCCTCTCCGGTGGTCAGGCGCAGCGCCTTGCCCTTGCGCGAACCCTGTACCACAAACGGCCGGTTCTGGTTCTCGACGATCCGTTTTCGGCACTCGACAAAGAGACGGAGGCACAAATTTTTTAATTTAAAGGAGCTGGCAAAAGACTCTATTATAATCCTCATTTCCCATCGCCTCTATCTGTTCGACCAGATGGATCAGGTCATCTGGATGGATGAGTGCCATACGAAGGTCGGCACACATGAGGAACTCCTTGCAACGGTTCCGTCCTACGCAGAGCTCTGCAGCAACCAGACGAAGGGAGGCAGCTTTTGATGCGAAAGAAAGAATCTGTATTGCGGGTAATCAAAGAAACCGTTCGAAAACACGGCGTTTTATCAGCCGCACTTTTGGGAGTCGTCTGCGGTGCGGTTATTTTCGCACTGCTCCCGCCTCTTGTGCTGGCACAGCTGATTGACCTTTTGACAAAGAAGCATACCCTCTGGATGGAAGGAATTCTGCTGTATTTCGGACTTCTTGCCCTGACGGGTCTTCTGGAGTCGGCACGAGAGAGTCTTCTGACGGTATTCGGCCAGAAAATTACACATGCACTCCGAAGCAGTCTGATGGAAAAGTTCGGACGCCTTTCCGCCAACGAGCTGAACCGCCAGGAGCCGGGCGCTCTCGTATCAAGATTTGTCGGTGACATCGACACAGTGGAAAACCTGTTTACCTCCGGGATCATCAGTATGTTTGCCGATGCGTGCAAAATCTTAAGCATTCTTGCCGTCATCTGGGTGACTAATCGTGGACTTACGATTGTTCTGATTATTTTACTCCCTGTTCTGTTCCTCTTTACCCGTTATGTTCAGAAAAACATGCTGGCCTCCCAGATTGCCAACCGCCGTGCAGTCAGCCGTGCTTCGGGTCACGTTCCAGAGACGCTGCACAACATCCGTACCATTCACTGTCTGCAGAAAGAGACGTATATGGAGCAGCAGTATGCGCACTATATTGATGACAGCTACAGCGCAATGGAGAAGACCAATTTTTACGATGCCGTCTATTCTCCGGTCATCCTGATTTTAAATGCCATTGTTGTTGCTGTTGTCATGCTGCTTTCGGCCTCCGGCAATCCGACCGTTTTAAAGCTGTTCGGCATGTCCGCCGGAACCGCCGTTGCTGTTATAAACTATATTTCCCAGATCTTTGCTCCGGTCGAAAGTCTTGGTATGGAAATCCAGACAATTCAGTCTGCGTTTGCCGGTATGGAAAGAATCAATGAATTTTACAGCCTGGAAGAGAAGAAAGAGCCGGCTGCGCTGACTGAAAATACAGATTACGGCATAGCGGCTGAGCTAAAAAATGTGACGTTTGGATATGACGAAAGCCAGGTCATCTTAAACGATGTAAGTCTGCAGATCAAAAAAGGCGAGCAGGTAACACTTTTGGGACGAACGGGTGCCGGAAAGAGTACTATTTTCAAACTGCTGCTCGGTTTATATGAACCACAGAAAGGAATGGTTCTGATTTGGGGTGTTCCATCTGTCGATCTGCCGGATGCAAAAAAACGAAAGGTTTTCGGCTATGTGGAGCAGTCGTTCCACATGGTGCCGGGATCGGTAAAAGACCAGATTACTTTGTATGATGCAAAGATTTCGGATACAGATGTAAAAAAAGCAGCAGAGCTGACCGGACTTGCAAAGACCATCGAGGCGCTTCCGGACCAATATGATACGATCTGTACACAGGATCTCTTCTCACAGGGTCAGTGGCAGCTCCTCTCGATTGCCCGTGCAGCCGCAGCGGAGCCTGAAATTCTGCTCCTCGATGAGATTACCGCAAACCTTGATGCAGAGACGGAAAAAATGGTATTAAATGCATTGCAAAGGGTTTCCAAAAACCGTACCGTAATTTCCATTTCCCACCGAACTATGGCAGAAACGGGACGCGTGATTCTAATTTCATAATTTCTTTTCGTTCATTAAATTTTTGAAACAAAGCGTGCCGGATGCATTCTGACAAAAAAGATGCGCCGACACGCTTTCTTTGTCCCGCCAGGCAGAACAAAATAGAGCGGAGGAGCGAGTTTCAATTGACACAAAAAAGGGGAGCAAGTACAATAAAAGTAACGAAAAGAGAGGAGGCGGTATTCAGTTGAAAAAGAGAAAATGGAAATTCCGCATCGTAGGCGGCGCTGTCACGCTGCTGGGCATCTATCTGATGGCGGTCGGCTACGGAGAGACGATCACACTCACCATCGCCACGGTTGTCCTGATTTTCGGCATTGCCATCTGGTCCATGGCAACCCCGGAGAGCTACAATTCCATGACGGATATGATTGCCATGATCTCCATGGAGAAGCCGCGGAAAATCGAAGAATTTTATGAGGCTTACAAGAACGTCGATACACCGTTCGGTTCTGCATGGCTTGCAAAATTCTACACGATGCGGCAGAAAGCACTCGTTTTCGGACCGGACGCCAAGGGAGAATATCTCTACTTCTGGCTGACTAAAGACGGTCATGTCGGTTATTTGGGATATTCCTTCATCGAAGGCTTTATCAAAAAGAAACTCACCACACCCGTGTATCCGATTCATGAAGATGTTGCAGAGAACCTCGCAGACCATCTAAGCTACCATTCCGATCTGATGATGTTCCAGAGCGAATTAAAAGCGAATCTGGAGCATTTCGTCAAAACCGGAACGGTACAGCCGTTTCAGAAGATTTCGGCGTCCCAGATTTACACTTTCACGGAGGATTACCGCCTGACGGGCCAGCATTTCGATCTGGAGGATACAGACGGAAACCTGGTTTACGAGATCGACAGCACCGTGCCGCTGAAAACATTTTATATCTACGATGCGATGCACACCGAAATCTTCCGTATGACGAAGGAACTGCTCCACGCGCTGCCGACGTACCGTTTTTATCTGTACGGCGAGCCGTATGGTGTGTTGAAAAAGCAGTTTGCACTCGTACGGGATCAGTTCTCGATGGAACTGCCGGAGGGAAAACTGGAACTCCGGGAATACGCCGGCTCCATCGGCCACAATTACTCGGTAAAACTGAACGGAACTATGATCGGCGCCATCGTCGACAATATGGATCTTACCGTCGGAAACATCATGTTCGACAATGCGTTTCTGATTGTCTACGATGCAAAATATCTGCCGCAGCTGACCGCACTCGCTGTGATGGCGGCAAGAGAACTGGCACGCGACAAGGACGGCGGTCTTTCCAATCGGTCCTGACAAAAGAAAGAGAGGGGAATCTATGAGAAAAACGACAAAATTGTTTTGGGTTTTACAGCAGGACTTCTGCTTCTGTGCGGATGCTCGGCGGCAGAAGAAAAGTTAGGGTATGAAAACGCGGATGTGGCAAAAGAAGCCCTTGCATCGGCTTCGTCCGTCCGCATGCGCTGTGATCTGGATAACGTTGACGCTTCGGGAAACATTTATGCGGATGAAAAGGCTGCCGCGTATATGAAAAACAGCGGTCTCTTTGATCAGACCTGGACGATCTCTATTTCCGGCGAAGAATGGTTCCATATGAAAATTGTGACGGACGAAGAAATCAATAAGATGACAAAATCCGCTACTACCTATGCATTCTATGATCCGGACAACAACCTGCTTGGCTATGCACAGGAGCGCGTGACGACACCGGATCAGATGCCGGAAGCGTATTACATTATTTTTCTCGATGCAGATCTGAACGAAAAACCATATTACGCATCAGAGGATGGACATACCATTTATACAGAGGGCGGAACGGTGATCGGTTCTGCGAAAAAAGAGATGGACTGGTCCGGTTCACAGTGCAATCTCTATGTGAACCTGGAGGATAACGGTACGCAGGTGATGGATTTCCAGGATAAATACGCCTTGCTCGATATGATGTACGATGAGGCAAATGAGTATTACAAAGATAACAAGTAAGGCGGAGGAAAAAGACAGTTGAAAAAGAGAATATATACAGCCGCTGGTCTTTTTCTTGCCGCCGCTCTGGTGCTTGGCGGCTGCGGAAAAGAAAAAGTGCCGGAATCTGAGTTTGCAACTGCGGATGAGGCAAAAGAGGCGCTTACATCGGCAGAAACCATAGAAATCTACTTTGACCTGTATGGAAGTAAACGAAAGACGAAGATTGTGGCAGACGGAAAAGTGGCAGGCTATCTTCAGAAGAATACGGTCTATATCAACGAGGAGGAGTGGTTTTCGATTGACTATGTGGAGGATGAGCCCATCAATGACAGAGAAGGCTCCGGCACGACGTACGGCTATTACGACGCATCCGGTACGTGTCTTGGCTATGCGCAGGAGCAGTATGTGGATACCTCCTATGGAAAAGATACAAGACTGATTTTCCTTGATGTAGATGAAACGCCGCTCGATTACCAGAGTTCGAGAAGCGGCAGGATTCTGTATGATGAAAATGACGAGGAGATCGGCAGCGGAAAGATCGGGCGATCAGGGGTCAGTCTTCTTGACCAGTGGTACACGAATCTTTACTGTGCCGTCTTTAAGACCGAGACGGACGGCACGCGGCAGATTGATTTCATGGACCGGATGGCGATGCTGTGGCGTCTGGAGCGCGATTACCGCTCAATTGACGACAATCCTGTCAACACCGGCGTGCAGATTTATGAAACGGTTGCCGTTGTTTTTGTGCTGATCCTGTTGATTGGTTCGTCTTTCTCAAAATGGAGACAAAAAAGAAAATTAAGGGAATGCTCGCTTCCTGGACGGCTGGTTTTGAGAAAAAACCACTGACAGGAAGGGGGCATTTTATACGCTTGTGAATCTTGCACAATTTCTGGTTTCATGCTAAAATTGTGCAGGTATGACGTTTGTTATACTTCTTATATTTATTCTTGAGAAAAGGTATGAAATACAAATGAACGATACAGAAACAAAAACACAGCGGTAAAAGCGCCGGCACTGATGTCCACGCGGCCTGTGACAGCACAGGATGCGCTGGATCAGTGTGAGAAGCTTTCGCCTATGATGGTACATTATTGCCAGACGAAGACGGGCTTGACTGACCCGGCTAATACCATTTTGTTTTACCGCTTAGGTGATTTCTACGAAATGTTCTTCGAGGATGCCACCCTGGTATCCAAAGAACTTGAGCTTACGCTGACCGGAAAGGACTGCGGCATGGAGGAGCGCGCTCCGATGTGCGGTATCCCGTATCACGCTGCAGAAGGGTATATCAACCGTCTTGTAGAGAACGGCCATAAGGTTGCGATCTGCGAGCAGATGGAGGACCCAAAGCAGGCAAAGGGCATGGTAAAGCGCGAAGTCATCCGCGTTGTCACACCGGGTACGACGCTGATCCCGCAGGGACTTGATGAGACGAAGAACAACTACATCATGTCGATCGTCTGCATGGAGGGATGCTTCGGTATCTCTACGGCAGATATCTCCACCGGCCAGTGCCTCGTCACGGAAATGGACAAGCCGCGCCGCCTGGTGGATGAGATCACGAAGTTTATGCCGGCTGAAATCATCTGCAATCAGTCATTCCTGCTCTGCGGGATCGATGTGGAGGATCTCCGGACCCGCCTTCATATCTGCGTGAATGCATTGGAAGACTGGTATTTCGATGATGACATCTGCCGCCGTACGCTGCAGGAACAGTTCCATGCTGCTACGATGGAAGGCCTTGGCATCGCCGATTACAACTGCGGAACAATTGCAGCCGGTGCGCTGTTCCAATATCTGCATGAGACACAGAAATCGGATCTGTCTCACATGAATTCGATTACACCGTATGTGACAGACAAATATATGCTGATCGACAGCTCCAGCCGCCGGAATCTTGAACTTGTGGAAACGCTGCGTGAGAAGCAGAAACGCGGCTCCCTGCTCTGGGTTCTCGATAAAACCCGCACGGCGATGGGCGCACGTCTTCTGCGAAGCTACGTAGAGCAGCCATTGATCGACGAGGAGGAAATCAACGCACGGCTCGATGCAGTGGAAGCCCTGACCAGCCAGGCAATGATCCGCGAGGAAATCCGCGAATATCTCCGCCCGGTCTATGACCTGGAGCGTCTCGTCGGAAGAATCAGTTACCAGTCTGCTAACCCGCGTGACCTGATCGCCTTTAAATCATCGCTGCAGATGCTGCCTTACATCAAACAGCTTTTAAATCGTTTGAGGGCGGCGCACTGGCGCAGGTTCAGGAGGATCTGGACCCGCTCGAGGATCTCTATCAGCTTGTCGATGCAGCTATCGTCGATGATCCGCCGTATCTGATGCGCGACGGCGGTATGATCAAAGACGGCTACAACGAGATGGTCGATAATTACCGCCATGCAAAGACAGAAGGAAAGCAGTGGCTGAGTGAACTTGAGGCGAGTGAGCGGGAGAAAACCGGTATCAAAAACATGAAGGTCAAGTACAACAAGGTATTTGGCTATTATCTGGAAGTTACGAACTCGTTTAAAGACCTTGTACCGGATTACTATACCAGAAAACAGACGCTGACGAACGCCGAACGCTACATCACACCGCGTCTGAAGGAGTTGGAAGATACGATTCTTGGCGCAGAGGACAAGCTGTACGCGCTGGAATATGATCTTTTCTGTACGGTGCGCGATACGGTTGCCGGTGAGGCGGAGCGGATTCAGCGCACGGCGCAGGCTCTGGCACGGCTCGATGTGTATGCATCGCTTTCCTACGTTGCCGAGCACAACCACTATGTGCGTCCGAAGCTGAACAGCCGCGGAAAGATTGATATCAAGGACGGCCGTCACCCAGTGGTCGAGAAGATGATTCCAAACGATATGTTTATCGCAAACGATACCCTGCTTGACAACGGTGACCACCGCGTTTCCGTCATCACCGGACCGAACATGGCCGGTAAATCGACGTATATGCGCCAGACGGCCCTCATTGTGCTGATGGCACAGATCGGTTCGTTTGTTCCGGCTTCGAAGGCAAACATCGGTATTGTGGACCGGATCTTTACCCGTGTCGGCGCATCCGATGACCTGGCAAGCGGCCAGAGTACGTTTATGGTTGAGATGACGGAGGTGGCGAATATTCTTCGGAATGCAACCTCGAACAGTCTGCTGATTCTCGATGAGATCGGAAGAGGAACGAGTACGTTCGACGGTCTTTCGATCGCCTGGGCGGTGATTGAGCATGTGGCGAATCCGAAGCTGCTCGGCGCAAAGACACTGTTCGCTACGCATTACCATGAGCTGACTGAGCTTGAAGGAAAGCTTCCGGGCGTGCACAACTACTGTATTGCCGTCAAGGAAAAGGGCGACGATATCGTATTCCTGCGTAAAATTGTACAGGGCGGCGCAGATAAGAGCTACGGTATCCAGGTAGCGCGTCTTGCGGGAGTGCCGGAGTCAGTGCTCTCCCGGGCGCAGGAGCTGGTGGAGCAGCTGAGCGATGCCGATATCACTGCTGCGGTCAAGGATCTGACCATGCAGAAAAAACCGAAGGCAAAGCCGGTTCACTACGACGAGGTCGATATGGCACAGATGTCGCTGTTCGATACGGTGCAGGACGATGATATCATCAAAGAGCTCTCGGAGCTTGATATCTCGAATATGACACCGATGGATGCTTTAAATACCCTGTACCGTTTCCAGGGAAAGGTGAAAAACCGCTGGAAATAGGGGAATACTGGATCAGAACATAAGTTAGAATCAATCCGAAACAGAAAGGAACAACATGGCTACCATAGCAGTACTGGATCAGAATACGATCGATAAAATTGCGGCCGGTGAGGTCGTGGAACGGCCGGCTTCCGTGGTAAAGGAGCTGGTGGAAAATGCAATGGACGCCGGTGCGACGGCGATCACCGTGGAAATCCGCGACGGCGGTATTTCGCTGGTGCGGATCACGGACAATGGAAGCGGCATTCCGGCCGAACAGGTGCCGCTCGCTTTTCTGCGCCACGCGACGAGCAAGATCCGTTCCGTGGAAGAACTCGTGCAGATTGCATCTCTTGGCTTCCGCGGCGAGGCGCTCTCGAGTATCTCGGCGGTTGCGCAGGTCGAGATGATTACGAAAACGCCGGATGCGCTGACGGGAACGCGGTATGTGATTGAGGGCGGCGCGGAGAAGGCCAATGAGGAGGTCGGTGCCCCGACCGGAACAACCTTTCTGGTCCGGAATCTTTTTTACAACACGCCGGCTCGTCAGAAATTCTTAAAAACGCCGGTCACGGAGGCAAATGCGGTGACTTCTGTGGTGGAGCAGCTCGCTCTGTCCCATCCGGGCATTTCGTTTAAATACATGGTCAATTCGCAGGTGAAGATTCATACAAGCGGCAACCGGAATTTAAAAGAACTGGTCTATAATATTTACGGCCGCGACATCGCGCGGGAGCTGATCGAGATTCACTCGGAAAGCCCGCTGATGACGATTGATGGTTTATTGGAAAACCGGTGATCTCGAGGGGAAACCGGAATTTTGAAAATTATTACGTGAATGGACGGTATGTGCGGAGCAAGCTGCTCGCCCGTGCGATTGAGGACGGATATCAGACATCGATGATGCAGCATAAATATCCGTTTACGCTGTTCTATGTCCAGATGGATGGAGAGGCGGTGGATGTCAATGTGCATCCGACGAAGATGGAGCTTCGTTTTTCCCATCAGGAGGAGATTTACCGCCAGATGCGTGATATGATCTCGGATGCGCTGAATCACAGGGAGCAGATTGTGAAGGTTTCGCTTTCTTCCGACAGGGAACGGAAAGCAGAGGAAAAAAGCGGCACGGAAAGAACAGATTGTTGTTCCGGAACCGTTCGAGCAGAAACGGCAGGTAAAAGAAGGCTTTGCACGGCAGTCCCTTCCGGTGGAGCCGGTTTCCAGCCAGAGCAGAAGAATGCCAATTTTCCCGGAGGTGGAACGAAATGGATACCGCGCAGCGAAAACGTATGTGCCGGTTCAGCAGATGACGGGAATGACGCGGGAAGAGGAAGAACTGTTTGAGCCGGGTGCAGGAAACGTGCCAAAGACGGCAGACCTCTCAAACGCGGACGCAATACAGCATCAGCAGGAGCCAGATGCAGCTCCAACGGTATCTTCCATGCCGGAAGAATCCTCATCTGCATCTGCTTCGCCTGAGCCAGAAGGCCAGATGCAGCTCTTTGATGAGCAGTTTCTTACCCCGGAGGCAGAGAAATCGCACCGCATCATCGGCCAGGTTTTCGATACGTACTGGCTGATTCAGTACGGCGAGAATCTCTACATCATCGATCAGCATGCCGCGCACGAAAAGGTACTGTTCGAGCGGATGATGAAAAATTACCGGGAAAAGAACGTCACCTCCCAGATGGTGAGTCCTCCGCTGATCGTCTCCTTAACGCCGCAGGAAGCGGATCTTGTGACCCGTTACATGGACGTTTTCCAGTCCTTCGGCTACGAAATTTCCCCGTTCGGCGGAAAAGACTATGCGATCAACGCCGTGCCGCACAACCTGTACGGTATTGCGACGGAGGAGCTGTTTATCGAGATTCTCGACAATCTTGAGGAGGTCCGCGAAAAGCCGCTGGAGATTTTAAAAGACCGTCTGGCGACAATGTCGTGCAAGGCCGCCGTAAAGGGCAACAATCATCTTTCCTATGCAGAGGCTGAGCAGCTCATTGCCGAGCTTTTGGCGCTCGAAGATCCGTATCACTGCCCGCACGGCCGGCCGACGATCATTTCCCTCTCGAAACGGGAACTGGAAAAGAAATTTAAGAGAATTGTGTAGGTGATTTTTTTGAAAAAACCTTTGATTATCCTGACCGGTCCGACCGCTGTCGGTAAGACGAAGCTGTCGATTTCGCTTGCCAAAGCGGTAAATGGGGCCATTATCTCCGCGGATTCCATGCAGGTCTACCGCCATATGGATATCGGATCTGCCAAAATCCGCCCGGAGGAGATGTGCGGCGTTCCGCATTATCTGATCGATGTGCTCGATCCTTCCGAAGAGTTTCACGTCGTGAAGTTTGTGGAACTGGCGCATGAAGCGATGGAAAAAATATACGCCGCCGGACAGATTCCGATCGTGACGGGCGGCACCGGCTTTTATATCCAGGCGCTTTTAAAAGAAGTTGATTTTACGGAATCGCACGGTGAACTGCCGATCCGGAAACAGCTGGAAGAAAAAGCAGCAACGGAGGAAGGCGCGGCAGAACTGTACCGGGAACTTTCCGAGGTTGATCCTGCTTCCGCGGAGACGATTCACCCGAATAATGTAAAACGTGTAATCCGGGCGCTGGAATATTATCACGAGACAGGACAGAAGATTTCGGAGCACAACGAGGAGCAGAAGCAGAAGGAATCTCCGTACTGTTCTGCTTATTTTGTGCTGAACGACGAACGTTCGATTCTGTATGACCGCATTGACAGGCGCGTCGATCAGATGATCTGCGACGGACTGGTTGATGAAGTTTTCCGTTTGAAAGAAATGGGATACACAAGAGATCTTGTCTCCATGCAGGGACTGGGCTACAAAGAACTGTTCCCGTATCTTGCGGGCGAATGCACGCTGGAGGAGGCCGTCTATATCATCAAGCGGGACACCCGTCATTTTGCCAAACGGCAGCTGACCTGGTTCCGACGGGAAAAGGATGTGATCTGGCTGAACAAGCCGGATTTTGACTACGACGAAGAAAAAATATTATCATATATGCTGGATCGCTGGAACGAAATCGTTTCGGCCGATGCAAAGGAAGAAGGAGAACAATCATGTTGACAGAAAAAGCTGCTATGTACAGCACACTTGGCATTTCCAAAGAGGTTTTCGCATTTGGAACGAAAATTGAGGAAGAATTAAAAGAGCGTTTTGCAAAAATTGATGAAATCGCAGAATACAACCAGTTAAAGGTCATCCACGCCATGCAGGCAAGCAAGGTCAGCGAGGCATGCTTATATGGAACCACAGGATACGGATACAATGACCTGGGACGTGATACGCTGGAGCAGGTCTATGCAACGTGCTTCGGCACTGAGGATGCACTGGTACGCCCGCAGATCGCCTGCGGAACCCATGCGCTTGCAACGGCGCTTTCCGGAAATCTCCGCCCGGGCGACGAACTGCTTTCTCCTGTTGGAAAACCATACGACACCCTTGAGGAAGTGATCGGCATCCGCCCGTCCGTCGGATCTCTTGCGGAATATGGCGTAACTTACCGCCAGGTAGATTTAAAAGAGGACGGCTCTTTCGATTACGAAGGAATCAAAAATGCCATCAACAAAAAGACAAAGATGGTGACGATTCAGAGGTCGAAAGGATATCAGACCAGACCGACGCTTTCTGTTACCCGCATCGGTGAACTGATTGCATTTATTAAAAATATCAAAACCAGATGTCATCTGTATGGTCGATAACTGCTACGGCGAGTTCGTGGAGACGATCGAACCGACCAATGTCGGTGCAGATCTGATGGTCGGATCCCTGATCAAAAACCCGGGCGGCGGACTGGCTCCGGCCGGCGGTTACATTGTTGGAAAGAAAAAGTACGTGGAAAATGCAGCATACCGTCTGCTCTCCCCGGGACTTGGAAAAGAGGTTGGCGCAACACTCGGTGTGAACGGTTCCTTCTACCAGGGATTCTTCCTGGCACCGACCGTTACCGCAGCGGCATTAAAAGGTGCTGTCTTTGCTGCAAATGTTTATGAGAAACTGGGATTTGCCGTTGTTCCAAACGGAACCGAGAGCCGTCACGACATCATTCAGGCGGTAACCTTTGGAAAACCGGAAGGCGTCATCGCATTCTGCCAGGGTATCCAGGCAGCTGCCCCGGTCGACAGCTTCGTTTCCCCGGAACCTTGGGATATGCCAGGTTACGACAGCCCAGTTATCATGGCAGCTGGCGCTTTCGTGCAGGGCTCTTCCATTGAACTTTCTGCCGATGGACCGATCAAACCGCCGTACGCTGTCTATTTTCAGGGTGGGCTTACGTGGCAGCACGCAAAATTCGGTATTCTGATGAGTCTTCAGAAACTCGTCGATGCCGGTATGGTGACATTATAATGGCAAAAAATGTGGTAATTATCGGCGGCGGCGCGAGCGGACTGATGGCGGCAATTTGGGCCTCACGTCTCGGTGCCGCGGTCACCGTTCTGGAAAAGAACGATAAACCGGGCAGAAAGCTTCTTGCGACCGGAAACGGACGGTGTAATTTTACCAATCGTTATCAGGATGCATCGTGCTACCGCACGGGAAATCAGGAGCGTGCATCACGGGTTCTCGAACAGTTTACCGAACAGGACACCGAACAGTTTTTTGAACAGCTCGGCATCCGCATCCGGAGCCGTGAAGGCTGGCTTTATCCGGCCAGCGAGCAGGCACAGTCCGTTCTTGATCTGCTGGTTTTGGAAGCCAGATTCCGAAAGGTAAAAATCAAGACACGGGAAACGGCTGTTGCAGTGGAAAAAGCCGAAAATGGTTATCTGGTGCGCACCGAAGGATGGCAGTACCCGGCTGACAGCGTCATCATCTGCTGCGGAAGCTGTGCTTCCCAGATCGCCGGTTCCGACGGAGATACACTTCGATTTGCCGATCAGCTTCAGCTCGCTTCGATTCCGTTTTCCCCGGCCCTCTGCCCGCTCCGCTGCAAAGGAAACCAGTTTTCCTCCTGGGCGGGTGTTCGGGTGCGCGCGAAGATTACGCTTCTGGTTGAAAATCAGGAGATTCTGACGGAACAGGGAGAGCTGCAGCTTACCGACTACGGTGTCTCCGGCATCCCGGTATTCCAGATTTCCCGGTTCGCTGTGCGTGCCTGCATGCAGAAAAAACGCGCTGAACTTCTCGTAGACTTCTTTCCGGAACTGACGGAATCGGAGCTTACTGCAGAACTTGTCAGACGGCAGGAAATCTGCCCGTATAAAGCGCCAAAAGAGCTTCTGATCGGTCTTCTTCCGGAAAAACTCATTCCGGTTCTGATCGGAAAGAAAAAGACTCCGGAAGAAATGGCAGGCGCCATCAAATCATATCGTTTACAGATCACCGGCCAGACCGACTTTGGAAAAGCCCAGGTGTGTGCGGGCGGCATCACGCTCGACCAGCTTACGGATTCTCTGGAATCGGTACAGCACCCTGGTATTTTCTTTGCGGGAGAAGCCCTGGACGTCGACGGCGTCTGCGGCGGCTACAATCTCCAATGGGCCTGGTCCAGCGGAAGTGCAGCCGGAAGAGCTGCAGCAGGAGAACATGCATGATTCGGATACAGCAATTAAAGCTTCCAGTCACCCACACACAGGAGGAACTGGAACAGAAAATAAGAAAAACACTGAAAATCGGAAAACACGATCTGCAGGAAATTGAGCTCTTACGCCGCTCAATTGATGCCAGAAAGAAATCCGAATTAAAATACGTTTATCAGCTTGATGTAAAAGTAAAAGATGAGAACGCCGTACTGCGGAAGGCGAAAAATAACCAGATCGTAAAAGCGGAGAAAAAGCCATATGTGTTCCCAAAATCCGGAGAACAGACTCTTGTTCACCGGCCGGTTATTATCGGAAGCGGTCCGGCAGGGCTTTTTTGTGCCTATGTTCTCGCAAAGCATGGCTACCGTCCGCTCGTTCTGGAGCGCGGCGAATCTGCAGAACAGAGAAAGAAAAGTGTCGATGCGTTCTGGAAAACCGGCGTTCTGAACCCGGAATCGAACGTACAGTTCGGAGAGGGCGGCGCCGGTACGTTTTCGGATGGAAAATTAAACACTTCGGTGAAAGATCCATCCGGCAGAAACCGTGAGGTACTCCGGATCTTCACGGAATGCGGGGCACCGGAAGAAATTCTGTACGATCAGAAACCGCACCTTGGCACCGATCAGCTCATCGGAATTGTGACAATAATGCGGAAAAAGATCGAGGCATGGGGCGGAGAAGTCCGTTTCGGAGCAAAAGTGACGGACTTTGGGATTGAAAACGGCAGACTCACTTCTGTAACCGTCAATGAAACCGAGAAGATTGCCGCGGAGACGGCAGTCCTTGCGATCGGCCACTCTGCACGCGATACCTTCTTTAAACTCTGCGAAAATAGGATCTCCATGGAAGCAAAATCCTTCGCTGTCGGCGTCCGCATTGAGCATCCGCAGAAGATGATCACGCAGGATCAGTACGGACCGGAGGCACCGGATTTCCTGGGGCAGCACCGTATAAGCTCACCAATCAGTGTGAAAACGGAGAGGTGTGTACTCATTCTGCATGTGTCCCGGCGGCTATGTTGTCAACGCATCCTCGGAAGCGGAACGCACCTGCGTCAACGGTATGAGTTATTCTGACCGGGAAGGTAAAAATGCGAACAGCGCTATGATTGTCACCGTAACACCGGAAGACTACCGCCCGTACCATGTAGAGGGAACGCCGGACGTACTCGATGGTGTGGCATTCCAGAGAGCGCTTGAACACGCTGCGTGGGAAGCCGGAAAAGGCAAAGTTCCGGTGCAGCTTTTTGGTGATTTCTGTGAAAACAGAGTTTCTACAGCACTTGGAGAGGTAACCCCTTCCATCTGCGGAGAATGGACTTTCGCCAATCTGCGGGAAGTTCTTCCGACGTTTATCGGAGACTCCCTTGTGGAAGGCATTCGTGCATCTGAGCGGAAAATCCACGGCTTTTCCCGTCCGGACGCCGTTCTTTCCGGCGTGGAAGCGCGTACCTCGTCACCGGTCCGCATTGTAAGAAATGAAACGCTCGAAAGTCCGTCGCTTACCGGTCTTTACCCGTGCGGAGAGGGCGCAGGCTATGCGGGAGGCATCACTTCCGCAGCCATGGACGGATTAAAAACGGCAGAGGAAATTGCAAAAAAATATATGAATTTTTCATAATTCCTATACATCTGCGGAAAGTTGTGCTAGAATGATGGGTGATTCAAACCAATGTATTCCATGAAAATTCCCGGAAGAGTGGTGGGAGGAATACATGAGAAAAAATGGATTACGAAACCTGCCGACGATGGAACAGCCATATGAAAAATGCCTGGAAAACGGCCCGGAAAGCCTTTCCGACGCGGAGCTTCTGGCTGTCATTTTACGATGTGGGGCAAGGGGAAAAACATCCCTGGAGCTCGCAAGAGAAATTCTTTCCCTTCCCGGAAAAGAGGAGGGCCTGTTAGGACTCTATCACTGTACAAGACAGGAACTTCTGCAGATCCGCGGAGTCGGGGAAGTAAAAGCGATCCAGCTCCAGTGCATCGGTGAGCTTTCCAAACGAATGGCCGCGGCCGGAGCAAGAAAAGGTCTCTGCTTTCATGATCCGGCTTCCATTGCGGATTATTACATGGAACGTCTCCGCCACGAGGATCAGGAGGTTCTTCTCTGCATGATGCTGGACACAAAAAATCAGCTTCTCGGAGAAAAGGAAATCACAAGAGGAACGGTCAATGCGACGATGATTTCGCCGCGGGAGCTTTTTCTTGCGGCACTGCAGTTCCGTGCGGTTCATATTCTGCTGGTTCACAACCATCCAAGCGGAATCCCGGAACCAAGCGGTGACGATATTACCGTGACACGGCAGATCCGGCGGGCGGGCGAAATGCTCGGCATTACCCTGCTGGATCACATTATTATCGGGGATCACTGTTATACCAGTATGCTGGAACAGGGAATCTGATCCCGAAAATCCGAGGCAGAAATGCCCAAAGGAAGGGAACAAGTTAAAGGAGCACGATGCAGATTCGAAATGTATACGGCATAGACCTTGGCACCAGTACCGTCAAAATCTATGACCTGAAGAAAGACACAATCACAAAAGAAAAAATATGATTGCCATACGCAACCGCGAACAGGTGATTGCCGTTGGAAATTACGCATATGAAATGCACGAGAGAACGCCTTCCAATATCGAGGTAATTACCCCCATGAGCAACGGACGCATTGCGAATGTATTGATGGTAGAAGCCGTTTTGCACACGCTTCTCCATCGCTGTACGCGCCACATGGGATACCGCCCGGAGCTGTATTTTTCAGTTCCCTGCGATATGACAGAGATTGAACGGCGTTCTTATTATACGATTGCACATAAGGGAGCCTTAAAAAACTGCCGCATGTATCTTGTGGATAAACCAATCGCGGATGCGCTGGCACTTGGCATTCCGATCAACCGCACGAAGGGTTCCATGATTGTCAACATCGGAGCGCAGAGCACAGAGATTTCTGTTATCGCCAACGCGAGGGTTATTTTTCCAGAATCATCCCGGTAGGCGGAAAACAGTTCAACGAATCGATATGCAATCTGAACCGCCGCAAAAACAATTTCCAGATTGGCTCCAAAACAGCCAAACGTGTCAAGATTGCGCTGGCGGATCTTGGAACAGACAAAAAAGAGGCGCGGAAGGTGCGCGGCGTAGATGGTGCATCCGGTCTTCCAATGGAAGGGATCATTACTTCTTCCCTCGTAAACGAAGCACTCCTTTCCGGTGTTAATGAGATCGGCGAGGAAATCAAGCATGCGCTGGAGCGTACACCGCCGCAGATCCACGATCATATCCAGAAAGAGGGTATTTACATCACCGGCGGAAGCACAAGGATTCCGAACATTGACCGCTATCTTTCGAGACAGCTCGGCTGTCCGGTGCAGCTTTCCCAGTATTATGACCTCTGTACCATCTGTGGGCTCAAGGAACTGATCACGCACGATGCGCTGCATCGCTGGGCTTACACGGTAAATAAAAAGAAGTAAATCTATCAAAAAGGACCCGCTATGAATAAGAAGAAAAAATTTCAGCTAAAAAGCAAACATTTACTTTTCATCATGACGTTCCTGTGTCTCTCCGGCATTTTAGGCAGTGCAGCAGACAAAATGCCGGTCACGCCGATCCGGGAAGCCGCAGGCTTTGTGATCATCCCGTTTCAGAACGGAATTAACCAGATCGGTGCGTATTTGACAGACTGTCTGACCGGTTTCCAGAACGTCAAAAAACTGTCTGCCGAGAAAGAGGAGCTTGAACAGAAGGTCACGGATCTGACTGAGGAAAACAATCAGCTTGTACAGGATCAGCAGGAGCTGCAGCGTCTTCAGGAGCTGTATCAGCTGGACCAGTCCTACTCGGAATATGAAAAAGTAGCAGCACAGGTCATCTCAAAGGATCCGGGCAACTGGTATGATACCTTTGTCATCAACAAAGGATCAAATGACGGGATTCAGAAAGATATGAACGTTATTGCAGACGGCGGCCTTGTTGGACTTGTTGAGGAGGTAAGTTCCAATTCCGCTACTGTCCGCTCTATCATTGATGACTCCAGTTCCGTGAGCGCCATGACAGCATCTACCTCGGATACGTGTATTGTATCGGGTGATCTGCGCCTGATCAGCGACGGAAAGCTTGCCTTTTCCCAGCTGAATACAACCGACACGGTAGCTGAGGGCGAAAAGATTGTGACATCGAACATCAGTGATAAATACCTCCGCGGTATTCTGATCGGCTATGTCAGTGAAATCACCGAGGACTCCAATCACCTGACGAAAAAGGGATACATCATTCCTGTTGTGGATTTTCAACATATTCAGGAAGTTCTCGTGATCAAAGAATTAAAACAGCAGGGAGGAGAGTAAATGCGCAGAAAAATCACGCTTGCCTTTCTGATTCTGGCAGCTTTCCTGTTACAGACAACTGTATTTCAGTATTTTCAGATCGCGTCCGTAACGCCGAACCTTCTTCTGATTCTGACGTCCGCCTTTGGGCTGATGCGCGGAAAAAAAGAGGGACTGATGGTCGGATTTTTCAGCGGTCTGATGATTGATCTGTTCTACGGCAGCCTGTTTGGATTTTACGCACTGCTCTACATGTATATCGGTTATCTGAACGGCTTTTTCTGCAAAGTCTTCTATGACGATGATATTAAGGTACACATTGTACTGGTCGCTGCCAGCGATCTTGTCTACAGTCTGCTGATGTATGTGCTGCAGTTCCTGCTGCGCGTGCGCCTGCACTTTTTCGATTATCTGGCGCATATTATTCTGCCGGAAATGGTATACACGGTAGTGCTCTCCATTCTGCTTTACCGGCTTTTATTTATCATCAACCGTAAACTGACCGAAAATGAAATGGAAGGACAACAGTCGCCATGGCTAAGAAGATAAGAAAATTTTTCCGCAGACTCGGTGAAAACCGCACCCTATTGCTTGGTGTGGTTTTCCTTGCTATGTTTGCCGTCCTGATCGGAAGACTTTTTATCCTGCAGGTGGTGCATGGAGAAGAGTATGCGGATAATTTTGAACTGCAAATCACAAAAACCAGAACCCTTGATAGTACAAGAGGAAATATTTATGACCGGAACGGAAAACTGATCGCTGGAAATAAGGTTTCCTACTCCGTAACCATCGAGGATAACGGAACGTACAACACGACAAAAGAACGTATTCTCTCTCTGAACGCAGAACTCTATCGTCTCTGTAAGCTGATTCGTGCAAACGGAGACTCGATTGACACCAGCACCTTCCCGATTGAAGTGGATGAGAACGGTGCGTTTGTTTTACAGGTGAAGAGGGAACGACCCGCGACCGTTTCCGTGCAGACATTTATGGACAGAAGAAAATCGACGATATGACGGCAGAACAGAAGAGTTCCAGTGCCGAAACGCTGATGACATTTCTTGCCGGACCGGACGGCTTTGGCCTGGATGCCTATTCTGACGATGAAAAATACGCATATTCTGCCAAAGATTTTGAAGAGTATGGTCTTCCATACCAGACAGACGAATCCGGAAATGCGGTCCTTTCTCTTTCCAATCAGGAGCGTCTGGAAATTCTGGTGATCCGCTATAAGATGAAACAGACGAATTATCAGAAGTATGTCCGCGTGACAGTTGCTTCCGGCGTCAGCAGCAATACAACTGCATCGATTGCAGAGAATGAAGATGTTCTGCAGGGTGTCAGCATTTCGGAAGATTCCGAGCGTGTATATTATGACGGAAAGTATTTTTCCTCTCTGATCGGTTATACGGGCCAGGCGTCCTCAGACGAGCTGACAGAACTGAATGAAGAGCTGAAGAGCCAGGGAAAAGAAGAAACGTATTCCACGGAATCCATCGTCGGAAAATCTGGTCTGGAACAGTATATGGAGACAATCCTTCAGGGAACCGACGGATCAGAAGAGATTATCGTTAATAACGTCGGAAAAGAGCTGGAAACGGTAGAAGGATCCCTGGTTGAGCCAAAACAGGGAAATAACGTCTATCTTTCGATTGATTATGACCTGCAGATTGCGGTATATAAAATTCTGGAACAGAGAATTGCCGGCATTCTGAAACAGTATCTGAGTGATGTAAAATCCGTTGATACCTCAACACTTGCCAATACGGATGCCGTTCCGATTCCAATTTACGATGTATACAATGCACTGATCGAAAACAGCACGATTGATATTTCCCATTTCTCGGCGGCGGATGCCACGGAGCGTGAGCAGCGGATCTATGCACTGTTCCAGCAGAAGCTCCAGCAGGTGCTTGCCGAGATTACGCAGGAACTGACCGTTGAAACAGCAACCGTTTACAACGACCTTAGCGATGAAATGCAGGAATATGAGACCTTCATCGTGGATAAGCTGCTTTCCAGTACGATGGGTATTCTTTCTTCAACAGCAATTGATGAGAAAGACGCCACCTATCAGGCATGGAATGACGGAACGATTTCTCTTCGTGATTATCTGACGTATGCGGCAAGCCAGAACTGGATTGATGTCTCAGCACTGACGCAGGATGATGCCTACCTGGATTCTCAGGAGGTTTATCAGAAGCTGACGGAGGTTATTCTGGACCGTCTGGCAAACAATACAACATTTGCAAAAAAGATGTATCACTATATGCTGCTGCAGGATATGCTCGATGGCTATGATATCTGCAATCTGATGTATGATCAGAACCTTCTGACGAAAGAGGATGACGATTATGCCGCTTATGTTGCAGGAAATATGACACCGTTCCAGCTTCTGTCCGATAAAATCGCCAAACTGGAAATCACCCCGGCACAGCTTGCACTCGATCCGTGTTCCGGTTCTGCTGTCATTACGGACCCGAATACCGGTGCTATTTTAGCCTGTGTTTCCTATCCTGGCTACGACAACAACCGCCTGGCAAACCAGATGGATACCGCATACTGGGCAAAATTGAATACCGATGAATCCAGCCCGCTGTACAACAAAGCAACCCAGCAGAAGACGGCTCCTGGTTCCACCTTTAAACCGCTGATGGCGGTTGCCGGATTAAGCGAAGGCATAATTACTCCGACCAGTACCATCAACTGCAACGGTCTGTTCGGGGAAGGACTTGTCAACGAATCTGACTATGTCCACTGCCATCAGTTGAGCGGCCACGGAGATCTGAACATTGTCGGTGCCATCCAGAACTCCTGCAACGTGTTCTTCTGTACGCTTGGATATCGTCTGGGACTCGATGAGAACGGCACCTTTAAACAGAAGCGCTCTCTGGAAATGATCCAGAAATATGCCGATATGTTTAAGCTGGATGAAAAGACTGGAATCGAAATTTCGGAAACCGATCCGAATGTAACCGATTCCCTCCCGATCCCTTCCTCGATTGGTCAGGGTACCAACAACTATACGACGACACAGCTTGCACGCTATGTCACAACGATTGCAAATTCCGGTACGGTTTATAATCTTTCCCTTCTGCAGAAAGCAACGGATTCGGATGGCAATGACATCGATATGGGCGCAGATTTCGGCCCGACGGTAAATTCAGAAATGGATGTTGATTCCAACATCTGGGATCTGGTACACGAAGGCATGCGAAAAGTAATCAGCGTATCCAATGCGACCATTTTCCCGGAATCCTGGCCGGTAGAGCTTTCCGGAAAAACCGGTACCGCGCAGGAAGACCGTACACGTGCAAACCATGGACTGTTTATCGGCTTCTCTCACTATGAGAGCAGAGACGATATTGCTCTTGCCGTCCGCATTCCGTTTGGATATTCTTCTATGAACGCAGAGTTGGTAGCTAAGGATATCTTAGATTATTACTATGGCCTCTCAGACGATATTCTGTCCGGTCAGGCAAACTCCAACGGTGTTGCAAGCGTGAGAGCAGACTAAGGAATTTTTCCGGCAGAAACGAAGCCTGGGAAGAAAGCTGCAAAAGAGAAAGGATGCGTTTTTAAACAAAGGTTTGGACGCATCCTGCGGCATGAAAATGCAGAACAGTTTTCAACAAGGAGGTTCCAGATGAGTGAAGTCATTGTAATTACATCAGGAAAAGGCGGCGTCGGAAAGACGACAACCGCAGCAAATATCGGAATCGGGCTGGCACAGCTTGGAAAGAAAGTTGTGATGGTAGATACCGACATCGGTCTTCGAAACCTGGATGTCGTGCTCGGCCTTGAAAACCGGATTGTCTACAATCTTGTGGATGTTGTGGAGGGCAACTGCCGGATGAAGCAGGCGCTAATCCGCGACAAACGGTACGAGCAGCTCTACCTTCTCCCGTCTGCCCAGACGAGGGACAAGACAAGCGTAACGCCCGAGCAGATGAAAAAACTCTGCGATGAATTAAAACAGAGCTTTGATTTTGTTCTTCTTGACTGTCCGGCAGGCATTGAGCAGGGATTTGCAAATGCAGTTGCCGGTGCCAATAAGGCAATTGTTGTGACTACGCCGGAGGTTTCGGCCATCCGGGACGCGGACCGCATCATCGGCCTTCTGGAGGCGCAGGATCTGAGGGATATCTCTCTTGTCATCAATCGTATCCGGCCGGATATGGTAAAACGCGGTGAAATGATGTCGGTGGATGATGTACAGGAAATTCTTGCTGTTCCGCTGCTCGGCATTCTGCCCGATGATGAGCAGGTAGTAATCGCCACCAACCAGGGCGAAGCGATCGCTGGAAGCGGTTCCAAGGCAGGAGAAGCCTTTACGAATATCAGCCACAGGATCCTCGGGGAGAGTGTTCCCTACTTGGATCTTGACAGCAAAAAGGGATTTTTCCGCCGCGTATTCGGGCGATAGGAGGGAACTGGTATGGGTTTATTTTCAGGCAGAAAGCCGCACTCCGGCCTCGTTGCAAAAGAACGTCTGTCCAATCTTTTAATGGCAGAACGTCTGAACTGTTCTCCGGCATCGCTTCAGATGCTGAAAAATGATCTTTCTGCTGCTGCAGGAAAATACCTTACCGTTGAGGCGGATGAAATTTCCGTCACCATTACACAAACAACCCCTGTCATACTGACAGCGAAAATACCATTGAAAAGAAACGAGGAGTATCATGTTAAGACGATATAAGCTGAAAAATTATAATTTCCGGCTGGTCATTCTTCTGATTGCCATCAGTATCATTGGTGTGCTTCTGATCGGAAGTGCAGACAGTGCAGACCAGAAAAAACAGGCCATCGGAGTCGTATTGGGCGTAGTCATCATGATTATTGTCTCTTTGCTTGACTATAGCTGGCTTCTGAATTTTTACTGGGTTCTTTACATCGGAAATCTGATGATGCTTGGCGTTCTTTATCTCGGCGGTTCTACCGCAAAAACACGTTTGGTGCGACCCGTTGGATTCAGATCGGAAGCTTTCAGTTTCAGCCGACCGAGCTGTCAAAAATCTTTCTGATCATGTTTTTGCGATGTTTCTGATGAAGCATGAAGAAGATCTGAATACGGCGAAAACCATTTTTACCGCGATCGGGCTTCTGATTCCGCCGCTCGTTATGATTTACCGTCAGCCGGATTTGAAAAATACGATTACGGTCATGGTTCTGTTCTGCTTTATGATGTATGTGGCGGGCTTAAGCTACAAAGTTATCGCCGTTGTTCTGGTTTCCGGTTCAGCACTGGTACTTGCGCTTCTGCTTGTCATTACGCAGGTGAATTTCCAGCTTCCGGCGGCTCTTGACAAGACGATTGGTTATCAGCTTGGGCGAATTCAGGACTGGTTAAGCGATGATGCCGACAACGCCGACGGCCGTCTCCAGCAGCAGAATTCCATTACAGCCATCGGTTCCGGAAAGCTGACCGGAAAAGGACTCAACAACAATAAAGTTTCTTCCGCAAATAAGGGAAATTTCGTTTCCCAGAACCATAATGACTTTATTTTTGCAGTGGCAGGAGAGGAACTTGGTTTCTTTGGATGCTGCGGAATCATCCTGCTCCTGTTCCTGATTCTCGTCGAATGCATCCGGACTTCCCGGAAAGCAAAAGATCTGTCAGGAACGTTGATCTGCTGCGGTATGGCAGGACTCATTGCCTTTCAGAGCTTTCTGAATATCAGTGTTGCAACCGGAATCCTGCCGAACACCGGTACACCGCTTCCGTTCGTCAGCTATGGACTGACCTCCCTTGTAACACTTTACATCGGAATGGGGCTTGTCCTGAATGTCGGACTGCAGAACCGGGATTTTGTAACCAGAAACTATGAATTACTAAGGAGGAAAACCATCAATGAACATCGGATTGATCGCGCATGATGCAAAAAAACGCTGCTTCAGAACTTGTGTATCGCCTACCGCTCGGTACTTGCCAAGCATACTCTTTACGCAACCGGAACTTCCGGCCGTCTGGTAGAAGAGGCAACCGGACTTAACGTCCGCAAATATCTGGCTGGACACGTTGGAGGCGTTCAGCAGATGGGTTCTCAGATTGAACAGAATGATCTGGATCTTGTGATTTTCCTGCGGGATCCGGAACAGCCGAAACAGCATGAGCCGGATGTCCATCGGATTATCCGTCTCTGCGACGTACACAGCATTCCGCTTGCCACCAATCTTGCAACGGCAGAAATGCTGATCAAATCATTAGACAGAGGAGAAATGGACTGGCGTGAAATCTACCGGAGAAACGACTAATACTACAGAAAAAGAACAGAAACTGCCTGTAACGGAGAAAAACGGGACTGCTCCGGAAAAAACCGAACATATTTTAAACCGCCTGATCTTCGGCGCGGGTGTCTGTGTTGCTGTTATTGCGGTTCTGATCGGTGTGAAACTGTACCGTCAGGACCGCCAGATGGACATTACAGAGCCGTTTGCGCGAAGTATGGTGCTCGCCTCCGATCCGCTTTCGGCAGAAAAACGGTTTCAGGCTGAAACGCTCTCTGCCGATCTCTGTGTCGGTGAGACGAGCGTACCGCTGAATGATATCTCGTTTTCCTCACAGGTAAAGGCCGGACTGTTTGATCTGGATCACAAAAAAGTATTGTTCGCGCAGAATATGTATGATCAGGTCTACCCAGCCAGCATCACGAAGATCATGACGGCTCTCCTTGCCATGGAATACAACCAGCCGGATACGCAGGTAACGATCACAGAAGAGGATCTTGCGCTGGAAGATGGATCCCAGATGAGTGGACTGGCCGTGGGCGATACGGTAACGATGGATCAGCTTTTCCATGCATTGTTGATTTATTCTGCCAACGATGCTGCTATGGCGATTGCCCGCCAGGTAGGCGGAAGTGTAGAGAATTTCGTTCAGATGATGAACGATAAGGCAGCTTCCCTTGCCATGACCGGTACGCATTTTGCAAACCCGCACGGTCTTCACAATGAGAATCATTACACTACTGCATATGATGTTTATCTGATGCTGTATGCTGCCTATCAGCATACGGAATTCCAGAATACGATGTCAATGTCTTCCTACACGCTGAACATGACGCATGCGGACGGTACGGCGGGAACGATCTATTTAAGCTCCACGGACAAATATCTGACCGGAGAGAAAAACGCACCGGAAAATGTGACGGTGCTCGGCGGAAAAACCGGAACGACCGATGAGGCCGGTTCCTGCCTGGCACTGGTATCCCAGAATGCATACGGAGAACCGTTTATCTCTGTCATTCTTCATGCATCAACAAAAGTGGAACTGTACGAGGACATGAACACTCTTCTTTCCAATATCAACTCCTGACGTAATCTTTTTGCAATCCCCCGGACGGCGTTTTTTCTGCCTATCCGGGAGATTGTCGTATCCGTTTAGAAAAACAGAGCTCCTTTCCCTGCGAATTAGAAGATTTTTCAGAATTTTTTCATTTTACCATTGAAAACGTTGGTGAATTGTACTATAATTAAACCATGAACTTAAAGGTTTTTGGTGAAAATATCTTATTCTAATCTAAGGAGGAAACTGCTATGGTTCAATTAATTGTAGGCAAGAAGGGAAAAGGCAAAACAAAACAGCTGTTAGACAAAGTAAATGCAGAGGTAAAAACCGCAAACGGAAATATCGTGTATATTGACAAGAGCACAAAGCACATGTTTGAATTAAACAACAAAGTACGTCTGATTTCCGCAACCGACTATCCTCTGAAAAACAGTGATGAATTTATCGGATTTATCTGCGGTATCGTTTCTCAGGACCACGATCTCGCAAGCGTTTATCTCGACAGCTTCCTGAAAGTAGCAAAACTGGAAGGAGAGGACATCACAGATTGTGTTGAACAGCTGGAAGGCATTGGCAAGCAGTATAACATTACCTTCGTATTAAGTGTCTCCATGGATAAGGAAGAGCTTCCGGAAGGCATGCAGGATAAGATTATCGTTGCACTGTAACCGAAACTGTATTATAATAATTGCATAGCGACAAAACCAAAGGACGGCGCTTACGGCACCGTCCTTTTAGCGCATGGATTAAACAATAAAAGGAGCATACATTTTGTCTAAGCAGAAAAAGAACAGCCGCCGGCATTCGAGAATCCGTTTCCCTTTTCCGGCGTTGAATATTGGAAATATCATCTTTGGAGCCCTTTTTTTCTATATGGCAGTTTCACTTTTCTTTTACCTGACCGCCGATCATATCAAATCTTTTCAGGTTGTGCAGGGAACTTTATCCCGGAATGATACCTATACCGCATTCGCCATGCGGACAGAGAGCGTGCAGCTTTCCTCCGGCAGCGGATATGTTCAGTTCTATACCCCAAATGCATCGAAAATCAGCCGCGGAAGCGCTGTTTATGGGATTTCCGCAACAGAAAATGCCGATACCTCTGGTATTGCGGCAGATGCGGCAACGAGAACGTCGCTTCGTTCCTCGCTCGCACGTTTTTCTTCTGATTATGATTCCAGTTCCTTTTCCGGCATTTATCAGCTGAAAACAGAACTTTCCGCAAAGCTGCTTGCCGCTGCCGCTGAAAACGGAGATTCCTCATCACAGACAATATTTTATGCAGATCAGGACGGTGTTGTCGTCTACGGCAGTGATGGATATGAAAGCTATACGGAGGACAGCCTTACGCCGGAGCTTTTCTCTACGAAAGCCTCTGTGGTTTCCTTTGATTCCGGCGCGCAGACGGAGCCTGGAAATGCAGTATACCGTCTGGTGACAGATGAGCAGTGGGAAATTGCCGTTCCGGTGACGAATAAGCAGGTCGTTACACTTTCCAATTTCAGTACGATAAAAGTTAAATTTCTGAAAGACGGAAAAACACAGACGGGAACGCTGAATCTAAAGTCCATTAACGATCAGAACTATGCTGTCATTTCGTTTACAAGCGGGATGATCCGTTATGCGGAAGACCGTTTTCTTTCAATAGAGCTGGTCACAAACACTGGAAGCGGACTGAAAATTCCAAATACTGCCATCACGGAAAAAGATTTCTATAAAATCCCGGCGCAGATGCTCGTACAGGGCGGAGACAGCAATTCTTCCGGTTTCCTGCGGGAAAAGACCGATAAAAAAGGAAATGTCATGCTGGATGATAACGGACAGCCGGTGACAGAATTTGTAAACGCCACGATCTATGAGCAGGTCAATGATGAAAATGATAATCCGGTCGAATATTACGTCGACATGGCCGCTTTTAATGATGGAGATATACTTCGTGCACAGGATTCCGCCACAACGTATCAGATTGGAGAAACGGTTCCGCTGCAGGGTGTTTACTGCATCAACAAAGGATATGCTGTATTCCGCAAAATTCAGATCGTCGATCAGAATGCGGAGTATTCTATCATAAAAAGACAAACGCAATACGGCATTTCGCAGTATGATTATATTGTGGAAAATGCATCCACCGTCAGTGAAGAAGATATTGTGCATTAAATACTGGAGGTTAGAAAGATATGCTGAAAGAGAACTATGAAGAAGTCCAGAAGAAAATTACAGAAGCCTGCAAAAGAGCCGGACGGAACCGGGAGGAAGTTACCCTGATTGCGGTCAGCAAGACAAAACCGGTCGAAATGCTTTCCGAAATCTATGATCTTGGCGAACGCAATTTCGGTGAAAACAAAGTGCAGGAGCTGACAGAAAAAGAGGAAGTGCTGCCAAAGGATATCCACTGGCACATGATCGGTCATCTGCAGCGGAATAAAGTAAAATACATTGCAGGAAAAGTTGCCCTGATTCATTCTGTCGATTCTCTTCGTCTGGCAAAAACGATCAGTGAGGAAGCGGTAAAGCACAACTGCGAAATCCCGATCCTGATCGAGGTAAACGTTGCCGGCGAGGAAAGCAAGTTTGGTGTCTCCGTAGAGGAAACCCTTCCATTGATTGAAGAAATCGCAAAACTTCCGGCAATTCATGTGGAGGGACTTATGACCATTGCACCGTATGTGGAAGATCCAGAAGAAAATCGTCCGGTTTTTCGCAAATTAAAGGAATTAAGTGTTGACATTGCCGCCAAAAACATTAATAATGTACGTATGGCCATTTTGAGCATGGGCATGACCGGCGATTACGAAGTAGCAGTAGAAGAAGGCGCCACTTTAGTACGGGTTGGAACCGGAGTCTTTGGCGAACGGGATTACAGTAAAAGATAACAGGAAGCCTTTCCAAGAAGAGTGACCCCGCGCATTCTGCACGGCTGTCTGGCCAAATGCCACAGGACTAAAAATAGGAGAGTATAAGAATGAGTGTTTTAGACAAATTTCTGGATGCCATCCGGCTGAACGACGATTACGAGGAAGAGGATGCTGATTCGGATAGCTTCTTCGATGAAGAAGACGATGATATAGAAGAAAAACCAAAGAAACGTTTCTTCCGTAAACTGGAGAACGAGGATGAGGACGAAGAGGAAGAGCCGCAGGCGAAACCGGTTCACACTGCACCGCGTAAACAGCCGGCGCCAAAGACCACCGCTTCAAGCCAGGCTGCTGCTGCACGAGCTCCAAAGCCAGCTGCTCCGGTTTCCTCGAAAGTTACTCCAATGAGAAAGAAAGCAGGTGCATTAAATATGGAAGTATGCGTCATCAAACCGGCTTCCATGGAGGATACCCGTGAAATCGCGGATACGCTTCTGGCCGGATGTACCGTTGTCCTTAACTTAGAAGGCATTGATGTGGATATTGCCCAGAGAATCATTGATTTCTGCTGTGGTGCATGCTACTGCATGAGCGGAAGTCTGCAGAAAGTTTCCAGCTATATTTTCATCCTGACACCGTCCAGCGTAGAAATTTCCGGTGACATCCAGGATATCTTAAGCGGAGCTTTTGATCTTCCAAATATCCGTACCGATTATTAAAGAAAATTATCTTTGCAGTAAATTAAAATGGATCCACTGGATCAATTATTGATTTGCTTAGTAACAAAGGAAAAGCATCAGATGCAGGATTCTGATGCTTTTTTCATGAAAGAACATACAGGAGGCATAATTTATGAAAACACTTACCGTTAAAAGAGAAGGCACATCTACTGAATTTTCTTATGAAATTGTCTGGGACGGCAGCTACGAACGCCTCGCCGGCTGTGTGGAGAACTTAAAACTCCCTGCAAAAAAGGCCTGCATTGTCACAGACAGCACGGTTTCAGAACTGTATCTGGAAGAGGTAAAAAATGTACTGTCCCCGCTGTTTGAGACCGTAACCGCATTTGTTTTCCCGGCTGGTGAAGCAAGCAAAAATCTGGATACCGTCAAAGATCTGTACACGCATCTGATTGAAAACCACTTTGAGAGAAAAGACATTTTATTCGCACTCGGCGGCGGTGTCGTTGGGGATCTGACCGGCTATGCGGCGGCAACGTATCTGCGCGGCATTGATTTCATCCAGCTTCCGACGACACTGCTTGCACAGGTAGATTCCAGCGTTGGAGGAAAAACGGGCGTCGATTTCGACCAGTACAAAAATATGGTCGGTGCATTCCATCATCCACGTCTTGTCTATATGAATATGGCAACCTTAAAATCCCTGAACGGCGAACAGTTTGCCTGCGGTATGGGAGAAGTCCTGAAAACAGGTCTGATCCGCGATGAAAAATTCTACATCTGGACCATCAATCACATGTCTGAGATCGAAGAGCGGATTGAGCCGGTATTAACGAAAATGATCCAGAAATGCTGCGATATCAAACGCCAGGTTGTAGAAAATGACCCAACAGAACAGGGAGAGCGTGCCGTTTTAAATCTTGGCCATACGATCGGTCATGCCATTGAAAAGCTCAAAAACTTCGAACTGCTCCATGGCCAGTGCGTTGCACTTGGAACCGTTGCTGCTGCCTATATTTCCTACAAGAGAAGTTATCTCTCCGATGAAGAGTTTTACGAGATTCGTGATATGAACGTCGGTTTCTATCTGCCAATCACCGTGGACGGCCTGAAATCGGAAGATATTCTGGCTGCAACAAAATCGGACAAGAAAATGGAACAGGGTACGATCAAATTCATCCTTCTGGAGTCTGTCGGCCATGCTGTGGTGGACCGCACGGTTACAGATGAAGAAATGCTGGAAGCTATCAATTCTATTAATGGAGATCTGATCGATGAAGAGTAAAAAACTTTCTCCGCTGGCCGTTTATCTGGTTTGCGCGGCAGCGATTGTCCTTCTGCTTGCAGCAGATCAGTATACAAAATCACTGGCAGTGCAGTATCTGAAGGACCAGCCGTCGATCGAGCTCATTCCAGGGGTTTTGGAGCTGTTTTATCTGGAAAACCGCGGTATGGCATTCGGACTTCTGCAGGATCAGTACTGGCTGTTTGCTATGATGACGGTATTGTTTCTGATCGTCATGGTGATCGTCTTTTACAAGCTTCCAAAGACACGCCGCTTTTTACCGCTTTTTGCCGTGCTGACTGTTCTGACGGCTGGTGCGGTCGGAAATTTTTACGATCGTTTTCTGAATCACTATGTCGTTGATTTCATCTACGTTTCGCTGATCAACTTTCCGGTTTTTAACGTAGCTGATATTTATGTCACCGTATCGGTCGCTGTCTTTTTACTGCTGTATCTGTTGTACTACAAGGACGAAGACTTCGCATTTCTGCATAAAAACGCCAAAAAGGAGGAGTCCGATGGCTGAAGAAGAACGGATTTTGGAAGTTACACCGGATTTTGACGGAAAACGGATTGATCAGTGCCTGGCCGCATCTTTTTCGGACTGTTCCCGTTCTTTTCTGCAGAAGCTTTTAAAAGACGGAAAGGTTTCGATCAACGGAAAAACGCAGAAAGCAAGCAGTAAGGTTGCCGCCGGTGATGCCGTCCTGGTGCTTCTGCCGGAACCGGAAGAACTGAACGTGGATCCAGAAAACATTCCGCTTGATATTCTGTACGAGGATGATGATCTTCTGGTCGTCAATAAGCCCAAGGGGATGGTCGTACATCCGGCGGCAGGCCACAGCAGCGGAACACTGGTCAATGCGGTTCTGTATCACTGCCGCGGAAATCTCTCCGGCATCAACGGCGTTCTGCGCCCCGGAATCGTCCACAGAATCGATATGGACACAACGGGTGCCCTGGTTATCTGTAAGAGCGATTTCGCCCACCAGAGCCTCGCAGAACAGCTCTCTGTACATTCCATTACCCGAAAGTACCGGGCAATTGTCCATGGGAATCTGAAAGAGGACGAGGGAACCGTGCGCGGTGCAATCGGCCGCCATCCGACAGACCGGAAAAAGATGGCGATTAATGAACGGAACGGAAAACCGGCGGTCACACATTACCGTGTGCTGGAACGCTTTGGAAATTATACGTATATTGAATGCCAGCTGGAAACCGGCCGGACGCATCAGATCCGTGTCCATATGGCAAGTATCGGGCATCCGCTGCTTGGCGATGCGGTTTATGGCCCGAAGAAATGCCCGGTGAAAAACCTGCAGGGACAGACGCTGCATGCGATGGTACTTGGATTTATCCATCCACGGACCGGTGCCTATATGGAGTTTGAGGTGCCGATTCCGGAATATTTTTCCAATCTGTTGCTGCAGTTTCGAAAAAATGTCTGAAACTGCTTAAAAAGAATGATATTTCAAAAAGTATATAGTTAATTTGTATAAGTTTTATCAAAATGTTCTGTACTTTCTGTGAATTCTGTAGTATACTGGATGTAACGAAAAAACGCGAGTTACTACATCTGTGAAAGCAGATTATTGTGACGGAATGGAAAGGAGCGGATTATATGAAAACTATCATAACGATTGGACGTCAGTACGGAAGCGCCGGACATTCCATTGGTAAGATTTTAGCGGATGACCTGGGAATCAAGTACTATGACAAAGAGCTGCTGGAGAGAGCAGCAAAGGACAGCGGATTATGCCAGGAATTGTTCGAAAACCACGATGAAAAACCAACCAACAGCTTTTTATACTCTCTGGTTATGGACAGTTACTCCTTCGGCTATGGATCTACCATGATGGATATGCCGCTGAACCAGAAGGTATTTCTGGCACAGTTTGATGCCATCAAGAAGATTTCGCAGGACGGTCCGTGTGTCATCGTAGGCCGCTGTGCAGATTATGCACTGGAGGAAAATCCGAACGTGCTGAGCATCTTTATTAAAGCAGATATGCAGGATCGCATCCGCCGTATCGCAAAGCTGTATGATCTTTCCGATGCAAAAGCAAAAGACAAGATCACAAAGATCGACAAACAGCGTGCAAGCTACTACAATTACTACACCAGCAAACGCTGGGGCGAGGTAGACAGCTACGACCTGTGCCTGAACAGCAGTGTATTCGGTATCGATGGAACCGTAGATATGATCAAACAGGCAATTGAAGTTAAAGAAGCGGGAATCCGCAAGATTTTCAGCACCTGATCAAAACAGAACATAGGAGAAACGACCCTCCTCTTAAAAATAAGAGGAGGGTCATTTTATGAAAGGATTTTAAAGATGAGAATTGTTATACAACGTGTAAAAAGAGCAAGTGTTTCGGTGGAAGAGAAGGTTGTCGGATCGATTCAGAAAGGTTTTCTGGTTCTGATCGGTGTCGGCCAGGGGGACGATGAAGCAACAGCAGACAAGTATATGAAAAAACTGCTGGGACTGCGTATTTTTGAAGATGAAAATGGAAAGACGAACAAGTCCCTGGCAGATGTGGATGGACAGCTTCTGATGGTTTCACAGTTTACCCTGTATGCCAACTGTAAAAAAGGAAACCGTCCAAGCTTCACGGAAGCAGGCGAGCCGCACAGAGCAGAAGAACTGTATGAATATATGGTCGCAAAAGCACGGGAACAGGTTCCTGTTGTCGAAACGGGAGTGTTCGGGGCTGAGATGGAAGTATCACTGGTGAATGATGGGCCGTTTACGGTGATCTTAGAGGATCTGTGAAACCTGTTTTTGTCTAGATATAGTGTACCATCATCGTACTGAATTGTTTGTATTTATATAGTTTACATAAAATGATTATGTGAACTTGTGAAGAGGAGAAAATCTTTTATGCCGCAATTTGACTATCAGCAGCTGTGTCACTTTGTCCTTCCGGAACAGGGGGACTGTCGGTGGAAACAATTCTAAAACGTTTTCTGCACCTGACACCACGTGAAATCCGCCATGCCAAATATATTCCGGATGGAATTCAGAAAAACGGTGTTTCCTGCCGCACAAATGCAGTCGTCCAGACTGGAGATACGATCACTTTTCGATATGAGCAGAAGTGTCCCCACCTTTCCGAAGATCAGGTTCTGCCGGTATCAGGTGATTCTGCCGGCGTACGGATTCTCTATGAGGACAGTGATCTCTGTGTCGCAGACAAGCCATCCGGTATGGTCTGCCACGCTTCCCACGGCCATTATTCCGATTCCCTGACACATGCTGCCGCATCCCTGTTAAAAACACCGACAGCGCCTTCTGAACTCCGCTGCATCGGCCGTCTTGACAAAGATACATCGGGTCTGGTACTATTTGCAAAGAATCAGCTGGCTGCTGCCAGACTGTCCCGGCAGCGGGAGAGCGGCGCGCTGAAAAAAGAATACCTGGCTCTGGTACACCATCCCTTTTCCGAAGAAACGCAAAAAGAAACCATTCGTCTTTCCATGGAGCAAATTCCAGGAGATGACCCTGATTCTTTCGATCCGTCTGGGAAACGTATCACTAAAATGCGTATCTGTAAAGAAGGGAACGGCCTGTGGGCTACTACACACTACGAGGCTGTCCTTCAGGATCCTTTCTGGGCCGTCGTGTGCTGCCGTCTGGAAACCGGCCGCACGCATCAGATCCGCCTTCACATGGCATCTATTGGACATCCACTTTTCGGAGATCCGCTCTACGGAGTCCGCGACGGCGGTACCCGTGCCGCGCTCCATGCCTGGAAACTGCACTTTCTGCAGCCGATGACAGGAGAACCAATTGATCTGGAAAATATTCGAACGCACATGTTCGATTAAATATATTTGAAGTATAAGGAGAACATTTTATGGAAGAACAGAAAGAACACAAACGCCGCGTCCGCTACAAAGGCACACATCCGCGGAATTACAATGAGAAATACAAAGAACTGAATCCGGAGAAATATCAGGGGACCATTGAGCATGTGATCCAAAAGGGAAGCACACCGGCCGGCATGCATATCCCGATTCTCGTAGATGAAATCCTCGATTTTCTCAAGATCGAGCCGGGACAGAACGGACTTGATGCAACACTCGGATACGGCGGCCACAGTTCCCGTATGCTTGCATGCCTGCAGGGAAAAGGGCATCTCTGTGCGCTGGATGTCGATCCGATCGAGATGGCAAAACAAAGAACGACTGGCCGCGCAGGGGTACGGCCCTGAGATTTTAACGATTCTTCATCAGAATTTTGCCAATATTGATCAGGTTGCTGCCGAATACGGCCCCTTTGACTTCATTCTGGCGGATCTTGGTGTTTCCTCCATGCAGATTGATAATCCGGAGCGCGGCTTTTCCTACAAATATGATGGACCGCTGGATCTTCGCCTGAATCCGGAGGCAGGAATTTCCGCGGCCGAGCGTCTGCGCACGGTTGCACGCGATGAACTGGAAGGCATGCTCATTGAAAACGCCGATGAACCGTATGCAAAAGAAATTTCCCAGGCTGTTACGCGGGCACTTCGGAAAGGAAAGAAAATTGACACTACGTTTGCACTGCGTGATCTGATCGCTGAAGCACTGGATTTTCTTCCGAAAGACGAGAAAAAAGAAGCCATCAAAAAATCCTGCGCCCGCACCTTCCAGGCACTGCGGATCGATGTAAACAACGAATATGAGGTTCTGGAAGCATTCATGGAAAAACTCCCGGATGCTCTTGCTCCGGGCGGCAGAGCGGCAATTCTGACGTTCCATTCCGGCGAAGACCGGCTTGTGAAAAAGTCCATGAAGGGACTGTATCAGATCGGTATTTATTCCGAATATTCAAAAGAAGTCATTCGTCCTTCCAAAGAAGAATGCATCCGCAACAGCCGTGCAAGTTCAACGAAAATGCGCTGGGCAATTAAGGCGGAGTAACTAAAAAAAAGCAGGAGAGAAGTCGTCTCCATAAAAAGAGGAATCAACGAATGGGATATAATCCCTGTTGATTCCTCTTTGGGTTTCTGATATGTTTTTATTCCTCATGCTCCGGCATGGACTCCCGCAGCCGTACCGCTGTGGCAGCCTGACGGCGCCTTGCATCGTCCATGGCAGCATAATGTTTCTTCGTCGTATTGACATCCTTATGGCCGAGGACATCCGCAACAAGATAAATATCGCCTGTTTCCTGATACAGTGTCGTACCGTACGTACTACGCAGTTTATGCGGCGTAATTTTCTTCGTTGTCGTCACCTGGGACGCATATTTCTTCACCAGATTTTCCACCGTCTTGACGTTGATCCGTTTTCTCTGCGCCGAATAGAAGAGTGCGTGTTCGTGTCCTGCCACAGGCGTAATACCTGCGCGGACTTCGATATACTTTTTCAGTGCCTCGGAAACTTCATCTCCAAAGTAGACAAACATTTCATTTCCACCTTTTCGAAGCACTTTGATGCCATTGTTTTTAAAATCGACATCCTCAATATCTAACCCGACACATTCCGACACACGGATTCCCGTGCCAAGCAGAAGAGTAATGATTGCAAAATCACGTTCCTTTGTTTTTTCATAGTAGGCCCGCTGATGATTGCTCAGCCCGTCGCCGCAGGATTCAATAAAATCGAGAAGCTCCGCAACCTCATTTGGCTCCAGACGGATAATTTCTTTTTCATGGAGCTTCGGCATATCGATAAGCAGCGTAGGATTTGTCTCAATCAGTTCCTTTTTGAAATAATAGGAATAGAACGTCCGAAGTGCCGACAATTTTCGTTTCAGGCCTTTTTCCCCGTTGGTGGTGTAAGATTCCTGGGAACCGATATAAGCCTTTAAATATTCTGTGTATTCCTCAAGATCAAGTGCAGTGACCTGGTCAAGCACATCAACGGACATCTGATCCATGGGAATTTTGGCAAGTTCCGGATTTTCTTTCTGCAGATACTAGAAAAAAGATCCGAAGGTCATATGCATATTTGATCCGTGTGCTGGTCGATGTCGTTGTGCTGATGCCGCGGAAAAATTCGGAAGTAAAAGAGGGAAGCGTCTTCAGAACCTCGCGGAGCTTCAGTGTATTTTCCATATCGGTTTGTTCGTGATACGTAATTTTTGATTTCATAACTGCAAATGAGCCTTTCTAAACAGAAAAACCGGGAAAATGAAAGAAGTATTTCTTTTATATAACTATTCGGGAAACGCAGGTTTTTCGAATAGTTGAAGAGTTACTTTCAGAAATCACCGGTTTTTCCTCTGAAACCGCCGAATTTTACAGGCCGATTTCTTGTTCGTTTTTTCACAACATTTTTTATTTTCTTCTTTTATTTTTCAGGATAAAAATCTTAATACTCCGATTACCTTTCCTACGATCTGCAGATCATTCACAAGGATCGGATCCATCTCATCGTTTTCCGGCTGCAGGCGGAAATAACCGTCTTCCTTGTAGAATGTTTTTACTGTAGCGGAATCATTGACCAGAGCGACAATTTTTTCTCCATTTTCCGCAGTTGCCTGTTGTTCCACAAGAACAAGGTCACCGTCTAAAATACCTGCATTTACCATGCTTTCGCCCTGTACCTTTAAAAGGAACGTTTCTGCGTTTGGCAGACGGTCTACCGGCATCGGAAAATATCCTTCAATATTCTCTACCGCAAGAATCGGTTCTCCGGCAGCTACTTTGCCGATCAGCGGAATCTGTGCAACCTCGCTCTGGGATGCGGTGTCTTCCGATGCAATTCCCTGGATTGCACCAAGGCGGCCGGTATGGAATCCTTCATCGCAGATTTCAATGGCTCTCGGTTTTGTTGCATCTCGTTTGATATAGCCTTTCCGCTCCAGTGTTTCCAGATGTGCATGTACCGAGGATGTAGAACGAAGGGAAACCGCTTCGCAGATCTCACGCACAGACGGCGGGAATCCTCTCTGCAAAATTTCCTGTTTTAAATATTCGAGAATCTGTCTCTGTTTCTCTGTCAGTTTATTTTTGTCTCCAGCCATCGTATGTTCCTCCTGTCGTTTCGTTTTTTATATGAATTAGGGTAGTCCCCTCTTTCTATACGATATTTGCTTAAAATATACCAAATAAATTTTACCATAAATCCCACCGGAACGCAAACAAAAGTTTCGAAAATTTGTTCGTATTTCGCATTGACAAACATACGTTCTTTTATTATAATGAACATATATTCGAAAGAACAAATGTTCACATAGCACAACTACTCTTCTATCACAAATCAAGGGGGAATTTTACATGAGTACCAATGCAAAGAAAAGAAAATCACTGAGAGAAAGACGAAAAATCCAGAGAAGAAAACTGCAGATCCGCGCAGCCGCCGCTCTCCTGTCTCTGGTTGCCGTCACATTTCTTTTAATCTTCCACTTCACGCCGCAGAATACGCAGGCAGACAGTGAGCCGAAAGCTCCAACCTACAAATACTACACCAGTATCCGCGTTTCTTCCGGCGATACACTGTGGGATATCGCCAAAGAATACCGTACAGAAGAATACTCCGATATTTCCAGTTACATTGCTGAGGTCCGTGAGATCAATCACCTGAGTTCCAACCAGATCACGGACGGTATGTATCTCTGCATTCCGTATTACTCCGAGGAGTATAAATCATGAAATTCAAGAAATGCTTTACATAATTTGGTTATGTAAATAAAGTAAAAAACAGCTTCCAAAATGCACGGAACCTTCTAAAACAGCATGTTCGGGAAGCATGGTTTACCAAATAAAGAATGAATATGAAAAGCAGAAACGTCCCGCAGATGAGAAATTTCATTTGCGGGACGTTTCTGCTATCTTATGCTTTTTTAATCCTCTTCAATATGCTCCTGTCCCTGTGCGATGATTGTCCGTACATGACCATCTGCAAGAGAGTAGAACACCGATTTTCCTTCTCGTCTGCTCTTTACCAGCTTATTCTGCTTCAGAATGCGAAGCTGGTGGGAAATTGCGGACTGTGTCATGTGCAGTGCTTCTGCCAGGTCGCAGACGCATACCTCTGCCTCAAACAGGACAAACAGGATCTGGATCCGCGTGGAATCACCAAATACCTTGAAAAGCTCTGCCAGATCGTAAAGCTCTGTTTCATCCGGCATGGTCTCATTGACAATCTTTACCAGATTTTCATGAACCTCACAGGAGTCACAGCACAGATCAGCTTCTTCCGGATTGATTTTTGCCATTTTGTGTCCTCGTCTTTCTATAGATTTTTCACAAACAGAGCACGAATTGCATTCAGAACCGCCAGAATCATAACTCCGACATCTGCGAAAATTGCCATCCACATGTTAGCGATACCGATGGCTCCCAGAAGCAGGAACAATACTTTGATACCAATTGCAAAATAAATATTCTCATAAACAATGTGAATACATTTTCTGGAAATGTGAATTGCTTTGGAAATCTTGAGCGGATCGTCGTCCATCAGAACGATATCAGCTGCTTCAATTGCTGCGTCGGAACCAAGTGCTCCCATCGCAATACCGATATCGGCACGGGACAGTACCGGTGCATCGTTGATGCCGTCACCTACGAAGGCAAGTTTTTCTTTTTCTGTCTTTGCGGCAAGCAGCTCTTCCACTTTACTTACTTTGTCACCAGGAAGCAGTTCGCTGTAAACTTCATCAATTCCAAGATCTGCAGCTACCTGATCGGCTATCCGCTTGGAGTCTCCGGTCAGCATAATCGTCTTTTTAATACCGGATTTCCGCAGCGCCTGAATCGCCTCTTTCGCATGCGGTTTGATCATATCACAGATCAGGATATGTCCGGCATACTTGCCGTCTACAGCAACATGGACGATGGTGCCGACGCTGTGGCAGTCGATATAATCAACGCCAAGGCGCTCCATCAGTTTTGCATTTCCGGCAGCGACATTTTTACCGTCTACCTTTGCTGTTACACCGTTTCCGCTGATCTCTTCGATGTCCGTGACACGGCTTCGGTCGATCAGTTTTCCATATGCTCTCTGCAGACTCTTGCTGATCGGATGGCTCGAAGCACACTCAGCAAGTGCTGCGTATTCCAGAACATCTTCCTGACTGATCGTATTGTGGTGAATACCGGCTACTTCAAAGACACCCTGTGTCATGGTACCGGTTTTATCGAATACAACGTATTTGGTCTGGGAAAGTGTTTCCAGATAGTTGGAACCTTTCACCAGGACACCTTCATGGCTTGCGCCGCCGATACCGGCGAAGAAGCTGAGCGGAATACTGATGACCAGTGCACAAGGGCAGCTGATAACCAGGAAGGTCAGCGCACGGTAAATCCATACGCTCCACTCAGGAGCGGCACTTAAAAACAGCATCCGTGCCAGCGGCGGCAGGATTGCCAGCGCCAGCGCACCGTAGCAGACGGCCGGTGTATAGTATTTCGCAAATTTGGAAATAAAGTTCTCGGATCTTGATTTCTTGGAGCTGGAGTTTTCCACAAGGTCCAGAATTTTGGATACGGTGGACTCTCCAAACTCTTTCGTTGTTTTTACTTTAATCAGACCGGACATATTGATACATCCGCTGATGACTTCGTCTCCATCCCGGGCGTCACGCGGAACACTCTCTCCGGTCAGGGCACTGGTATTCAGTGTGGTGTTTCCTTCTTTGATCACACCATCGATCGGAATCTTTTCACCAGGCTGTACAACGATGATTGTGCCAACCTCAACTTCATCCGGATCAACCTGCTCGAGTTTTCCGTCTACCTCGATATTTGCATAATCCGGGCGGATATCCATCAGTTCGCTGATGTTCCGGCGGCTCTTTCCGACAGCATAGCTCTGGAACAGTTCGCCGATCTGATAAAACAGCATAACAGCTACGCCCTCCGGATACTCGCCAAGCAGAATGGCACCGACCGTTGCAACAGCCATCAGAAAGTTTTCATCAAATACCTGTTTGTTCAGGATTCCCTTCCAGGCCTTTTTCAGGATATCGTATCCGATGACCAGATAAGGAACCATAAAGGTTGCAAATCGCACATAGCCGGTTGTCGGCAGTACCGCGCAGAGAATCAGAAGAACCGATGCAACGATGACGCGGATGAGAACCTTTTTCTGTTTCTTATTCATACATATGCCTCCTTTGTTCTTACCGCCGGATGAAAAAATCCAGCATTTCATCCCAGAGATTTACAGATCCAAATCCGCTGCTCCAGAGAGAAAATACTGGATTTTTCTCGAGCTGAACCGCAGACAGGTTTTAGAATCTATTCTGCTCCAGCTTTTTCTTCCATCCGCCGATGAAAGTTTTTTATTTTAGAGGAAGATCTCGCAGTCATCCTCAACTTTTTTGCAGTTTTTCAGAACATCCTGCATAACGCTCTTTGGATCCTGTCCGTCTTCGAACTCAACGATCATTTTGAGCATCATAAAGTTTACGGTAGCATCCTTTACACCTGCTGTGTTTTTTGCAGCCTCTTCCATTTTGTTTGCACAGTTTGCGCAGTCAACATCGATCTTATACGTTTTCTTCATCGCTTTTGATCTCCTTTTTCATTTTCACTGTTCATATGAACATTTATTCATATGTTTGTTTTTATTATAGCACCAGTGATGCAATTGTCAATGGAAAACTGAAAAAAATCAAAAAATCTGCCCGTCGGATTTTTTTGATTCCTGCGGGCAGATAGATCTGTTATTTATTTCTCATAAAGAAACGTTATGTTCTGCTATTTTTCACTTTTCCGAATCACAATCTGTCCGAACCGTGCACATCCGTCCAGAACCTCTATTTTCAGAATGCCTTCTCCTGTAACGGTACCGAGTGTGAACCGTTCGAGTGTGTTCGGTGCTGTTTCATATGCAAAATATGGATGAACATCCGAAGTTACTTTCTCACCGGCAGGAGGCATTACCCCTTCAAAAAGAGTCTCTCCCTGAATAGCTGCCTGTACCTTCACCTTTTTGTCTGCACAGTAAGTTACAGAAACGGTATAGGTTTCTTTTTCACGGATTGTATAGGAAGCATACTCTCCTGCTCCCAGCTGAAGCTGTACATGATCTCTCGGATGTTTGATCGGACCCGGTGCGGCAAACCCGGCCGGTTCAGGATGATATCCTTTTTCATAAATCAATTCAAACCGGTCATACAGACGATATCCTGCAGCATTCGGAAGATCACTAAGACCACGGTGTGAATCCATCGGCAGCGCGTTGTAGCCGATCGCCGGGATCTCAAAATCGCCCTCTCGAAGCAGATAAGGATGATACTGCGTATTTTCTTTGCATTTATCGACCGCCAGGCATTCCAGGTAGCTGTCCCAGATGGCCTGCGCATGCTCGTAGGACGGTTTTGCAGCTCCATTAATTGCATAATCGGTAATCAGATGCCATTCATCCGGAACATTAAAGTTCAGAATCGAAGCACATCCTGCTCCCTCTACCGTTTTCCAGCACCACAGATTATAACCGGCGTGGTACTCGGCAAGAATCTCATACATCGTTGTCTGCCATGCGTGCTCATTTCTTCCTCCTGTCTCGCCCATCCACAGGCAGATCTTCTGTTCCCGGCAGGTACGGAGAACGCTGGCAAGAGAAGCTACCTCCGGAACAACCATCTCATACGCATGAAGACTGATGCCCCAGTTGTGGTATTCCGGGTCAAACTCATGATCAAAGAAATACGTAAGAGAGGAAAACTGTGTACCATTCAGCAAAAATAAGTGTTTCTGGTCGATCTTTCTGCAGCGGCGGATCATTTCCTCGTAAAAATAGACCAGCTTCGGTGTCAGCTCCTCGCGGCGCGGCGTCATGGAGATCGGCTCGTTGATACAGTCATATGCGCCGATGATCCAGCGGTCTTTGTATCTTCTCATAAACTCTTCCATCAGAAGAAACATCCGCTCCATCGATTCTTCATCGTCATACAGATGCTGTCCATTGTCCACGCCGTCATCACACGGAATTCCGGACTGGCCTGCCGTTGCCGCATGGAAATCTACGACAGCATAAACCTGATACGTCTCACACCAGTCGAGAACATCATTCAGCATGGCAAAGGAATCTTCATTATACGTAATCCCCGGCTCCTCATACAGAAAGCTTCCTGCGCGGATCGGCAGACGCACGGAATTGTAACCGCGTCTGGAGAGAAGTGCAATATCCTCCTCCGTCAGATACAGCCGTCTCCAGCGTTTCCAGAACTCCTCCGCATATTTCGTTCCGCAGGTCTCCCGTAGAATCTGGTCCATACTTCTTCCACGGTCCATGCGTCCCATCGGCGCATATTTTCCAGGCTCGAACAGTCCAAAGCCGCTCTGGGTACCGAGCATAAATCCTTCCGGATTATCCCAGTTTCCCATGCCCCAGCCGCAGAGAATCACCTCTTCTCCGAAATCATTCACAATAATACCGTCCTGATTGTGCAAAAATCCCCTTACACGTTCTTTGTCATAATACCCCATACAAAAATACCACCTTTCCGCAGAATCCTTCTGGTTCTGCGCTTTTTCTTCTATTATAAAAATTCTGGTTTTTTGTGTCAAGAAATAGATTTTTACTTTTTCAGGGAAAAACATGATATTTTTAAAAATTGCTTGACAAACCGAAAAATGAGTCTATAATGCAAAGTGTTCAAAAGAAAAAGGGATCAGAAAAAAGCAATGAGCAGGACAACATTTTTCGGGTGAACCTTTGCAGAGAACCATCGGCTGGTGCGAGATGGCAGGTATCCTAAAGAACAATCCCCTGTGAGCTGTACAGACGAAACCAGAAATGGAAAGTAGTCCGGACCGGCCTCTCACCGTTAGCAGAGAAGAGATTCACCGGAAAGTGTATCATCGGGGATCTTGTCTGAGTGATCGACCAAAAGAAACAGCCGATAATTAGAAGTGGTAACGCGGAGCGTTTTTGAAAGCTTCGTCTTCTTGCATAAGTCAGGGAGACGAAGCTTTTTTGTTTCCAAGCATACCAACACAATTGCCTTTTCCCTTTTCTTTTTCCATTTGGAATCCATGTAAACTGGAAATATCATTTTTGAACGAGGAGGAATTTTATTATGAACACGTTGGTTATTGTACTGATCGCCGCCGTATGTCTGATAGCAGGTTATACCTTCTACGGAAGCTGGCTGGCAAAGAAATGGGGCATCGATCCTAAAGCAAAAACACCTGCCGTTGCAAAAAATGACGGTCAGGATTACGTCCCTACCGATGGATGGACCGTATTCGCCCATCAGTTTTCTTCAATCGCAGGTGCAGGCCCTGTCACCGGTGCCATTCAGGCCGCTGTCTTTGGATGGGTTCCCGTCCTTTTATGGATCCTGATCGGCGGTATCTTCTTTGGTGCTGTTACCGATTTCGGTGCGCTGTATGCGAGTGTCAAAAACGAAGGAAAATCCATGGGACTTCTCATTGAGAAATACATCGGCAAAACAGGAAAAAACTGTTTCTTCTCTTCTGCTGGCTCTTTACACTGATCGTTATCGCCGCCTTTGCAGATATGGTTGCCGGAACATTTAATGCTTACGAAACGGTTGACGGCGTCACAAAGCTTTCTGCCCAGGCAACTGTAAACGGCGCTGCCGGAAGCATCTCCCTGCTATTTATCGCTTTTGCTGTTGTCTTCGGACTGCTCCAGAAAAAACTGCAGTGGAAAGGCTGGAAAGAAATGGTACTCGGCCTTGCCTGCACTGTTGCAGCCTTTGCAATCGGCATGAATGTACCGCTTGTAACAAGCAAAGCAACCTGGACTTATCTGGTATTTGCCTACATCTTTCTTGCCGCTGTCCTTCCGATGTGGCTTCTGATGCAGCCGCGTGACTTTATGACAACCTTTATGTTTGCCGGCATGATCCTTGGCGCTGTTGTCGGACTTGTTGTTGCACACCCGAAAATGAATCTTCCAATGTACACCGGTTTCCACAATGCGGCATCCGGAGATCTGTTCCCGATCCTGTTTGTCACCGTTGCCTGTGGTGCTGTTTCCGGATTCCACAGCCTGGTATCGTCTGGAACCTCTTCGAAAACCATTGCGAATGAAAAGATATGCAGAAAGTCGGATACGGAGCTATGGTTCTGGAGAGCCTGCTTGCCGTCCTCGCCCTCTGCGTTGCCGGTGCTGCTGCTTCTGCAGATGGTACGGCTGCTGTCGGAACGCCATTTGCGATCTTTTCTTCCGGTGTTGCCGGATTTCTGGAAATGTTCGGCATCCCGGTATACGGAGCACAGTGCTTCATGACGATGTGTGTATCGGCGCTGGCACTTACCAGTCTTGACTCCGTTGCACGAATCGGCCGTATGTCCTTCCAGGAACTGTTCACTGTCGATGATATGGAACATGCTGCCGGATGGAGAAAGCTGCTCTGCAATAAATATTTCTCTACCATTGTTACTCTGCTCTGCGGCTACATCCTGACCCAGATCGGATATGCCAATATCTGGCCGCTGTTCGGAAGTGCAAACCAGATGCTGAGTGCACTCGTTCTGATCACGCTCTGTGTCTTCCTGAAAGTCACCGGCCGTGAAAACAGAACCCTGTTCCCGCCGCTTATCATCATGCTCTGTGTCACCTTTACCGCACTGGTAGAGCGTGTCATTGCACTTGTAAAAGCGTATGGAGCAGGAACCGCTGTCTTCCTCGTTGAGGGACTGCAGCTCATCATCGCCATTCTGCTGATGGTT
>ENA-OQOA01000078-OQOA01000078.1-human-gut-metagenome-genome-assembly--contig:-NODE-78-length-56226-cov-6.078361_pt1 | contig 56226 bp, 46 predicted proteins | sample MGYA00242633_ERZ504888 | MGnify/ENA primary metagenome ERZ504888 (study PRJEB26092, sample SAMD00036372) | human gut metagenome | host: Homo sapiens | study: EMG produced TPA metagenomics assembly of...
ACTGCCTGACGTTTATCATTTTCGATATTTATGCCTTTGAATTGAAGATATTGGTCATACGTATAATAACGCCTGTCAGTTGGAGTTCGATTTGCTTTTAAAATCCCTTCTCTGTCCCAACGCTGTAGCGTTTTAACAGATATCCCTAACAATTCAGCAAAATCCTTCGGCTTGTAGTTTGTGATATTTGATGTGTTCATAATATGATTCTCCTTTTGTATGTTTAAACACGTTATATCACATTTGACAATATATTTAGTTACTTATATTTTCCTCCTTTTGCTGTTTTTCGGAGTCCATTTTACCATACCCCGGCATGATTTTCAACGCGCCGAAATAATCCCTTTTACCCCAAAAATCCCCTTTTCCCAACAACTTTTCTGTCGTCAGAAAAAGAGGATCGTTTTTTCACTCACGGATAACCTGAAACGTTTTCCACTTACCCTGTTTGAATCTCCACCAGAAGATGATGCCGCGCACGGACCAGTCGAGGCACATCGCAAGAGTGATTCCCATAACGCCCATGTTCATCCAGATTGCAAAAATCACAGAGAAAATCAGGCGGACGCCGATGGTCGTGAAGAGGGAAATTCCCATTGTGAATTTTACATCTCCTGTCGCACGAAGGCCGCTTCCAAGCGGTCCGGCGTAGCAGAGTGCAATACCGTTGAAAATATTATGCAGCAGTACCAGCCAGAGTGTCAGCCGCTTCGTCTCCTCGGACACCGCATAGAAGGAAAGGACAAACGGTGTGACTGCAAAGACAAGCGCATTCCATGCCACTCCAATGATCAGTGTGATTTTTATCAGCTTGCGGAAATAATACTCCGCCTGATCAGTATCTCCCGCGCCCATGCACTGTCCGATGACGGTGATGAATACTGGGGAAAGTGCACTGCTTGTGAGTGCCGCCATGGACCATATACTCTGGGCAATGCCGTTTGCGGCAATCTGGTAGGTACCAAACAGTGCTACCACACTGGAAAGTGCTACTTTGACGAGCTGGAAAATACCGCTCTCGATACCGTTCGGAACTGCGATACTGAGGATCGTTTTCTGGAAGCTCAAGTCTACTTTAAAAATCCACTCTTTCAGATACTGCACCGGATTTCGCTTTGAGAAGCAGAGAACCGTGATAACAGCTGCGGAAAAGATACGCGCAATCAGCGACGGAACCGCAACGCCAGGCACACCTGCATGCAAAGCAAAGACGCCGATACAGTTTCCGACTACGTTGATCACATTCGATGCAATCGAAAGGTACATCGTCGTGCTGGTTTTTCCAAAACTGCGGTACAAAGCCGCTCCCGCATTGTAAATCGCCATTGCCGGATAGGAATATGCCGAGATACGCAGATACGTCACGCATGCCGCCATGACATCATCCTCAACCTTGCCGAACATCAAACGCATCAGCTGTTCGTTGGCAACCAGTACCACTACAGAAATAACAACCGACAGCAATACCGATGCCGTCAGAAGCTGGGAAGCTGCCGCTCCCGCCTGCTCCTTGTCCTTCTTTCCGATATACTGGCTGATGACCACCGCACCGCCGGATGCCAGCGCTGTGAACAGGTTGATAAAGATCATATTAAACGCATTGACCAGTGACACACCGGAAAACGCCGCCTCTCCGACAAATCCGATAACAAACACGTCCGCAATTCCGACCAGAGCCACCAGAAGCTGCTCTAGGAAAAGCGGAATAATCAGCTTTTTCAAATCCTGATTTGTAAACATAAAACCCCTCCTGCCATTTTTCTTTCTGTCTCTATTTTAGACATCTAACAGCTCATTTGTCTAATGCTTATTCTAAATGGCAGTTCATACGCGGATTGCATATTACACTTCACAGAAATCTCTTTTCACTTTCTCACACAGCTTGCCATACACACGCTCCACAAACCATGGCTCTGTCGATTTTTCTGCGATCTGCTCCACCGGAATCCAGCCGACTGCGCTGTTTTCATCCGGCTTGCAGCGGATTTCCTGTACCGGGTCTGCTTCCATGAGATATGTCACATTCAGATGGAGATGTGCCGTCACGTACTTTCCGCGCTTCACATGGCCGTCCACCGACAGGATTTCGAGCGAGAATGGCTGATCCGATAAGAGCTTCACCTCTTCAATCCCGGATTCCTCCTTCACTTCTCTTACCGCCACGCTGCAAAGATCCGCATCTCCGTCCGCGTGGCCGCCGAGCCATGCCCAGGAATGGTAAATATTGTGATACGCCATCAGCACCTGCTTCCGATCCGGGCTTACGACCCAGGCGGAGGCAGTCAGATGTGCGGTCTCATTTTCCCGCGTCAAAATATCGCATCCGCTCTCCATCCATTTCAGCAGAATCGCCCGATCCCGCTCTTCCTGCTCATTGTACGGACGGTATTCCCGGATCTGCCGCAGCAGGTTTTCTTTGGCTGTTTCATTCTGCATCCGTTTTCCCTCCCACTTTGATTTTAAACGATTGATAAAAAAGACCCCGGCGCCTGTATTTCTACAGACCGCCGGGGTCTCCTTACGTTTGAACACAAATCATGCTACTGCATGAAAATCCTGATTCGGACAGATTCTGCTTAAATTAAGCGTTCTTCTGAGCGATAGCTGCCTGAGCTGCTGCCAGACGGGCGATCGGCACACGGAACGGTGAGCAGGAAACATAGTCCAGACCCAGTTTGTTGCAGAACTCTACGGAGCTCGGATCTCCACCGTGCTCACCGCAGATACCTACGTGCAGAGAAGAGTTAACCGGTCTTCCAAGATCGATAGCCATCTTCATCAGCTTGCCAACGCCGTCCTGATCGAGTTTTGCGAATGGATCGTTCTCGAAGATCTTAGCGTCATAGTAAGCGTTCAGGAATTTACCAGCATCGTCACGGGAGAATCCGTAAGTCATCTGAGTAAGGTCGTTGGTTCCGAAGCAGAAGAAGTCTGCCTCTTTTGCGATCTCATCTGCAGTCAGAGCTGCTCTCGGGATCTCGATCATGGTACCAACTTCGTATTCAAGGTCGCTGCCTGCTGCTGCGATTTCAGCGTCAGCGGTCTCTACTACGAATTTCTTAACGTATTTCAGCTCTTTGATATCGCCAACAAGCGGGATCATGATTTCCGGTTTTACATTCCAATCCGGATGAGCTTTCTTCACGTTGATAGCTGCGCGGATAACTGCGCTTGTCTGCATCTTAGCGATTTCCGGATAAGTTACAGCAAGACGGCATCCACGATGACCCATCATCGGGTTGAACTCGTGCAGACTAGCGATGATTGCTTTAATCTGCTCAACAGTTTTGCCCTGAGCGTCAGCCAGTTTCTTGATGTCCTCTTCCTCAGTCGGAACGAACTCATGAAGCGGCGGATCCAGGAAACGGATGGTAACCGGGTTGCCTTCCAGAGCTTCATACAGCTTCTCGAAGTCTCCCTGCTGCTCCGGAAGGATCTTAGCAAGTGCTGCTTCTCTCTCTTCTACGGTCTCAGCGCAGATCATCTCACGGAATGCATCGATTCTGTTGCCTTCGAAGAACATATGCTCTGTACGGCAAAGACCAATACCTTCTGCTCCAAGCTCACGAGCTTTTTTAGCGTCAGCCGGAGTATCAGCGTTTGTACGAACTTTCATGGTTCTGTATTTGTCTGCCCAGCCCATGATTCTTCCGAACTCACCAGCGATGGTAGCGTCTACGGTCGGGATCAGTCCGTCATAGATGCATCCTGTAGAACCATCCAGAGAGATGCAGTCTCCCTCGTGGTACTCTTTTCCAGCCAGTGTAAATTTCTTGTTTGCCTCGTCCATTACGATATCACCGCAGCCGGATACGCAGCAGGTTCCCATACCACGGGCAACTACAGCTGCGTGAGAGGTCATACCACCACGAACAGTCAGGATACCCTGTGCAGATTTCATACCTGTGATATCTTCTGGGGATGTCTCAAGACGAACCAGAACAACTTTTTCTCCTCTTTCAGCCCACTCAACAGCATCATCTGCTGTGAAGACGATTTTACCGCAAGCAGCTCCCGGAGATGCTCCCAGTGCTTTTGCCATTGGAGTAGCCTCTTTCAGTGCTTTTGCATCGAACTGCGGATGAAGCAGAGAGTCAAGATTACGAGGATCGATCATTGCAACTGCCTCTTCCTCTGTTCTCATTCCCTCATCTACAAGGTCGCAAGCGATTTTCAGAGCAGCTTTTGCTGTTCTCTTACCATTACGTGTCTGCAGCATGTACAGTTTACCGTGCTCTACAGTGAACTCCATGTCCTGCATATCTCTGTAGTGTGTTTCCAGAGTTTTGCAAACTTCTTTGAACTGTTTGAAAGCTTCCGGGAATTTCTCTTCCATCTCAGAAATGTGCATAGGTGTACGAACACCGGCAACTACGTCCTCGCCCTGTGCGTTGGTAAGGAACTCACCGAACAGTCCGTTCTCTCCTGTAGCAGGATCACGGGTGAAGGCAACACCTGTACCACAGTCATCTCCCATGTTTCCGAATGCCATCATCTGTACGTTAACAGCGGTACCCCAGGAATACGGGATGTCGTTGTCACGACGATAAACGTTTGCTCTCGGGTTGTCCCAGGAACGGAATACGGCTTTTACAGCCTCCATCAGCTGTACCTTAGGATCGGTCGGGAAATCCTCACCGATTTTAGCTTTGTACTCAGCTTTGAACTGCTCAGCCAGTTTTTTGAGGTCATCTGCGTCAAGATCTACGTCCTGTTTTACGCCTTTCTCCTCTTTCATCTTGTCGATCAGCTCTTCGAAGTATTTTTTACCAACTTCCATAACTACGTCAGAGAACATCTGAATGAATCTTCTGTAGCAGTCCCAAGCCCAACGTGGGTTGCCGGAAGCCTGTGACAGAGTTTCAACAACCTCTTCGTTCAGACCAAGGTTCAGGATGGTATCCATCATACCTGGCATGGAAGCTCTTGCTCCGGAACGTACAGAAACGAGCAGCGGATTCTTAGCGTCTCCGAATTTCTTTCCTGTGATTCCTTCCATTTTATCGATTGCTTCCATGATCTGACCCATGATCTCGTCGTTGATCTGTCTGCCATCCTCATAGTACTGTGTACAAGCCTCGGTTGTTACCGTGAATCCCTGTGGTACAGGAAGTCCCAGGTTTGTCATCTCAGCCAGGTTTGCGCCTTTTCCACCGAGAAGGTTACGCATGTCTGCATTACCTTCAGTGAACATGTAAACCCATTTTGCCATTGTTACTTTTCCTCCTACTTGTAATTTTGATAGGTTATAGTAAAGTATTTCCAGATTGCCCTGGATGATACGTTCACCCTATACTGATTGCACCGAAAAGAAAGATATTCTCGGGCGCACACATTTATTTTACCATAAGAATATCTTTAGTCAATAAAAATATGGCAAATTTTCGGTATTTTTTTTAATTTACAGTTCACTCGTGTGTTCTGGCGGGCAAATTTCATGCTTGCATGAAAATTTGTTTGCAAGAACACACGAAGGGAGCGCCGAGAAATGAGCAAAAGGAGCTGCGCAGCAGCGGAAAGCGCTGAAAGCGCAGTTTTGCGAATGGCGCGGGTGAACTGTATCGTCTGTGCCCCTGTTATGTTTTATTATATCAGCTTTTGGTTACTTTTTACAGGGTTTTTTGTAATTTTCGCGTAAAAAAAGAAGTATCGCACAATTTTTTTCATTTTACGATACTTCTTCTATTTTTCCCGGTAAATTTTCGGAATTGTTCAATTTTATGCTTTCAAAATTACGGTTTTGATTACGAAATACAGCAGCACAATCACACCGAGTACGATACGGTACCAGCCGAAGGCTTTGAAATCGTGCTTCTTGATGTACTGCATCAGGAATTTGATGGCAAAAATCGATACCGCAAATGCCACCAGCATGCCGACGATCATGATCGCCACCTCAACACCGGTAAAGGCAAAGCCGTGTTTTACCAGTTTTAAAAGGCTCGCGCCGAACATAACCGGAACGGCAAGGAAAAACGTGTACTCCGATGCCAGCTCTCTCGAGCATCCCAGCAGGATACCGCCGATGATGGTTGCTCCCGAACGGGAAGTTCCCGGTACGATGGAAAGGAGCTGGAAAACACCGATATACAGCGCATTTTTCCAGGTAATCTCTTTGATTTTTGTTGCAGACAGTGTTCTCGTCTTGTTGTAATTCTCAATGATGATGAAGAGGACACCATAGATGATCAGCATCAGTGCTACGATCACGTAATTCATCAGATGGGCCTCGATCCAGTCGTTGAATGCCAGTCCGATCACGGCTGCCGGCAGACACGATACGACGATCTTGAACCACATGATAATTTTGTCCAGATAACAGTAATTGTCTACAAAGTTCTGAATACCTGCAAAGACCTTGTTGTCGCTTGGATTGGCAAAATAGCTCTTGCTTTTCGCTTTGCTTTTGCCATGAAACGGCCAGAGATCCCAGAAATAGATGACGACAACCGCAAGGATTGCACCGAGCTGGATGACAACTTCAAAAACATTTTTGAAATCAGCTGTCACATTCAGCTTAATAAACTCATCTACCAGAATCATGTGGCCGGTGCTGCTGATCGGAAGCCACTCGGTAATGCCCTCTACGATACCCAGCAGGATAACCTTTAACCACTCAATGATGTTCATACGATATGTACCTTTCTCTTTTTGAATTGGATGCCCTTTTCTGGCATTCTATTAAAAATCTATCATACTTATGCTAAAAACACAAGCGCGTCACGTTTTCTTTTTGTAAAATCCATTCAAACCCACATTCGGCCAAAAAAGCTCTCTGCCGCTTTGTTTCTGCAGCAGAGAGCTTTTCTTTGCTTTATGCTTCTATCATGCTTATCTCTTGTCGATCGTTGCGATATCGATCAGGGTCAGCTTCTTCACATCTGTATTTTCCAGACTGGTTACGAGTGCGGTTGCGGTATCCAGAGAGGTCAGTACGTTGACACCTGTCTCGATCGCGTTCCGGCGGATGACGAATCCGTCTTTGGAGTGCTCAACGCCCTGGGACGGAGTATCGATGACGAGGTCGATCTTGTGGCCGAGGATCAGGTCCATCAGGTTCGGGGACGGCTGCTCGATCTTGTTGGTGCGGATCGCATTGACGCCGTTCTCGTTCAGGGCTTTCGCGGTATTTCTCGTCGCATAGATCTTGTAGCCGAGAGCCTGGAATCTCTGTGCGATCGGAACGATATCCTCTTTATCCTCATCCTTTACGGTGATGATCATGTTTTTGTATTTCGGCAGATTGATTCCGGCGCCGAGGAATGCTTTGTAAAGAGCCTCGTTGAAGGTCTTTGCAATACCAAGGCACTCACCGGTGGATTTCATCTCCGGTCCAAGGGCGATATCTGCGCCGCGGATCTTCTCGAAGGAGAATACCGGCATCTTGATGGCAATGTAATCTGCCTCTCTCTGCAGTCCCGGCTCGTAGCCAAGCTCGCGGATCGTGTGGCCGAGGATGACTTTCGTTGCCAGCGGCACGATCGGGATTCCGGTTACCTTGCTGATGTATGGCACGGTACGAGAAGAACGCGGGTTGACCTCGATGACGTAAACATCCTCACCGCATACGATGAACTGGATGTTGATCATACCGATGACATGCAGGGATCTTGCCAGACGTTTCGTATACTCTACGATAGTGTCTTTTGCATGCTGGCTGATGCTCTGTGCCGGATAAACGGAGATACTGTCTCCGGAGTGAACGCCGGCGCGCTCGATGTGCTCCATGATACCAGGAATCAGAATATCGGTGCCGTCGCAGACTGCATCAACCTCGATCTCCTTGCCCTGCAGATATTTATCAACCAGGATCGGATGCTCCTGTGCGATCCGGTTGATGATGCCGATAAATTCATCGACGTCCTCATCGCTGATGGCGATCTGCATACCCTGTCCTCCAAGGACGTAGGACGGGCGGACGAGTACCGGATAGCCGAGCTCGTTGGCTGCTTTTTCGCCTCTTCTGCGGTGAATACGGTGTGTCCCTTCGGACGCGGGATTTCACACTGCTCCAGGATCTCATCGAACAGCTCACGGTCCTCTGCGGCATCTACGTTCTCTGCAGATGTTCCAAGGATCGGCACACCCATTTTCAGGAGTGCTTCGGTCAGCTTGATCGCGGTCTGGCCGCCGAACTGTACAACGGCTCCGTCCGGATGCTCGATGTTGACGATATTTTCTACATCTTCCGGTGTCAGCGGCTCGAAATACAGTTTATCTGCGATATCGAAGTCGGTGCTGACGGTCTCCGGGTTGTTGTTGATGATGATGGTCTCATAGCCCTCTTTCTTGAATGCCCAGGTACAATGTACGGAGCAGAAGTCAAACTCGATACCCTGTCCGATACGGATCGGGCCGGAACCAAGGACGAGGACTTTCTTTCTGTCGTTTGTCTCGACAGCTTCGTTTTCGCCGCCGTATACGGAATAGTAATACGGTGTGGTTGCTGCGAACTCAGCGGCACAGGTATCTACCATCTTGTAAGCTGCGGTGATATCATACTGTTTTCTTAACGCTTTTACTTCTTCTTCGGTCTTTCCTGCCAGTTTTGCCACCAGGTAATCCGGGAACTCAAGGCGTTTTGCTTCGCGCAGAAGATCCTCATCCAGCTCTTTGGCCTGTAATGCCTGCTCCATCTCAACGAGGATAGCCAGCTTATCGATGAACCATACATCGATTTTGGTGATCTCGTGGATCTCGTCGTAGGAGATGCCCTGACGGATCGCCTCTGCGATTCTCCAGATTCTCATATCGTCTACGATGTGAAGCTCTTCGATCAGCTCGTCTTTGGACAAGTGGCTGAAGTCATAGGACATCAGGGAATCTACGTGCTGTTCCAGGGAACGGATGGCTTTCATCAGCGCGCCCTCGAAGTTGTTGCAGATACTCATAACCTCACCGGTCGCCTTCATCTGTGTGGTCAGGGTACGTTTTGCACTGATAAACTTATCGAACGGCAGACGCGGGATTTTTACAACACAGTAATCCAGCATCGGCTCGAAGCTTGCGTAGGTTTTTCCGGTAATGGCGTTCGGGATCTCATCCAGAGTGTAGCCAAGTGCGATCTTTGCAGCAACCTTTGCAATCGGATAACCGGTCGCTTTGGAAGCCAGTGCGGAAGAACGGCTGACACGCGGATTTACCTCGATAACACAGTACTCGAAGCTGTCCGGATTCAACGCATACTGTACGTTGCATCCGCCGGTGATGCCGAGCTCGGTGATGATGTTGAGTGCGGAAGTACGCAGCATCTGATACTCTTTATCTCCCAGGGTCTGGGACGGTGCTACGACAATACTGTCTCCGGTGTGAACGCCGACCGGGTCGATGTTCTCCATGTTGCAGACGGTGATGCAGTTTCCTACGCTGTCCCGCATTACCTCGTACTCGATCTCTTTCCATCCGGCGATACATCTTTCAACGAGTACTTCGCCGACACGGGAAAGACGGAGTCCGTTCGAGAGGATCTCGATCAGCTCTTCTTCGTTGTAAGCGATACCGCCGCCGCTTCCGCCGAGGGTGTAAGCCGGACGCAGTACAACCGGATAACCGATCTTGTTGGTGAAATCGATACCAGCCTGTACATCATGGACAACCAGGGATGCCGCTACCGGCTCGCCGATTTTTTCCATGGTATCTTTGAATTCCTGACGGTCCTCTGCTTTTTTGATGGTCTGTGCTGTGGTACCGATCAGGCGTACGTTGTTTTCTTTTAAGAAGCCTTTTTCTTCGAGTTCCATCGCAAGGTTCAGTCCTGCCTGGCCTCCCAGAGTCGGAAGAACGCTGTCCGGTTTTTCCTTCTGGATGAGCTGCTCTACCACTTCTACGGTCAGCGGCTCGATGTAAACGCGGTCTGCGATGTCTTTATCGGTCATGATGGTTGCCGGGTTGGAGTTCAGAAGAACAACTTCCATTCCCTCTTCTTTCAGGGAACGGCACGCCTGTGTTCCTGCGTAGTCGAACTCTGCTGCCTGTCCGATGACGATCGGACCGGAACCGATAACCAGAACTTTTTTAATATTCGGATTCTTTGGCATTATTTGTTACCTCCCATCATCTCAAGGAATCGATCAAACAGGTATCCGGAATCCTGCGGGCCAGGGCATGCCTCCGGATGGAACTGTACGGTAAAGATGTTTTTGCCGACGTATTTGAGTCCCTCGTTGGTGCCGTCGTTGACGTTCACAAAGGCCGGAACTGCCACATTCGGATCCAGGGTATCGGTATCTACGACATAGCCGTGGTTCTGGGAAGAAATGTAAACTCTTCCGGTTGCAAGGTCCTTGACCGGGTGGTTTCCGCCGCGGTGGCCGTATTTCATCTTGTGGGTATCTGCGCCGGTAGCCAGTGCCATCAGCTGATGTCCAAGACAGATTGCAAAGATCGGTACATTGGAATCGTACAGTTTTTTAATCTCTTTGATAATGGATACGCACTCTTTCGGATCTCCAGGGCCGTTGGACAGCATGATTCCGTCCGGATTTGCGGCGAGGATCTCTTCTGCTGTAGTAAGCGCCGGATAAATGGTCACTTCGCATCCGCGCTCATTTAAGGAACGTGCGATGTTGTTCTTTGCGCCAAGATCCAGAAGTGCAACTTTAAAGCCTTCTCCTTTTAAAACTGATTTTTCAGAGCAGGTTACCTTTTCTACAACTTTTCCGGTATTATACGCTTTTAATTTTGGAATAATTTCATCGAGGTGATAATTTTCGTTGGTCGTGATCATACCGTTCATGGTACCTTTTTCACGAAGAATTTTGGTAAGAGCACGAGTATCGATTCCGGCGATTCCGGGAATATCGAACTTTTTCAGGAAATTCTGAATGGTGTCCTGGCAACGGAAGTTGCTGGGGAGACGGGATAATTCTCTTACAATATAGCCATCCGGCCAGGGTCTTAAGGACTCCTGATCATCATAACAAATTCCATAGTTTCCAATAAGAGGATACGTCATACATACTGCCTGTCCCGCATAGGATGGGTCGGTCAGCACTTCGAGATATCCAGTCATGGATGTATTAAATACGATTTCACTGATCACTTCTTTTTGTGAACCAATGCTGGTTCCGGTAAAGACATGCCCGTCTTCTAAGATTAGAAAAGCTTTCATCATTCCACCGTTTTCCTTCTTTTTCGTTCGGTTTTTGAGTTTTGTATGAAATATGCATCTCATACTTTAATCTTTCAGATTTTATCACAACCAGGGAAACATTTCAACTATTTTTGTCGAATTACGGAAATTTCTTTTCTGGAAAATAAAAATACCCTGACGGAAAGTTTTCACACTTCCCATCAGGGCAATCCGAATTGGTCCACCGGACCAATTCTTGATACGCAAAGCGAAAAATAATGCAGGAGATGGGACTTGAACCCACACGATCTTGCGACCACAGGCACCTGAAGCCTGCGCGTCTGCCAATTCCGCCACTCCTGCATTTCTTGTCTTGCAGCTCTCATGTGCCGCTCAACAAAACATATATTACCAGATGATTCCGAATCTGTCAACAGCTTTTTTCAAATTTTTTCAAAAATTTCAAATTTCTTTTTTGCCCCGAAAAGCCCGCCATCCGCAGGGCTTTTCGGGAGATCCTGCATCACCTGGACTCCCGGCAGGAAATTGCCGTCAGCAGCGCAAGTCCGAAGAAAATACAGAAATCAGAAACATTGAACACAAGTCTGCGGAACTTCTCCGGTCCAAACCGGAAGCTGACATAGTCGGTCACGTAACCTCTCTTATGCCGGTCATACCAGTTCGACATGCCGCCGCCAATCGTAAGCGCAAGCCCAAGCTTCTTCGCCTTACACTTACGTCTGCCCGCCAGCGCTCCGAGACGCGCCCACAGTCCGGACAGCAAAAAGAAGGTGAGAATTTCCACCTTCTTCGTGCTGTCCGCGAAGCCGCCGCCCGCTACGCCGCGGTTATGACATTTCCGCAGGACAATATGTCCTTTGCAGACCGGGATCTGCTCATTTTCCTTTAACTCCTCTTCTGCCTTCTTTTTCAGGCATCCGTCTGCAAGGAAAACCGCTCCCGGCAGCAGGGTCCAGATCATTCCTCTTCCGGTACCTCTGCTTCTTTTTCAGGCTCTTCTTCCGGCGCTGCTGCTTCGGTTTCTTCTGCTTTTTCTTCCGGTTCTACGTGTACAAACTCGGCATCCTCCGGCTCATCTTCCTTCTCCGGCATAGCAGCACCGCAGCGCATGCAGAAAGCTGCATCTTTCGGAACACTTGCGCCGCAGGCCGGGCATACGATGCGGCCTCTCTTGTTTGCCACATCTTCCTTGCAGTCTGCAATCTCTTTTTCCAGATCGGTGATATCTTTGCAGAAGCCGGCAAGATTCTCGTCGAATGCTTCGCCGTTCAGATAGCGGTTGTAGATGATCTGTCCGATATCCTGGTAATTCTTCTCAATCTGATCCTCGAGCGCATGCTGACGGGTGCGGATCTTCTGAATTTCTACGAATTCATCTGTTTTCTTTCCCACAGTATCCACTGTTTTTTTCAGTGTTTTACTTAAATTTCCAAAAAAATCCTCTGCCATAGTTAAAACCCTCTCTTTCTTATCTCTTATTTCAAGAAAACGCCAGTTTCACGTCTGCTCCGCTGTGTTTTCCAGTTACCTTATTTCTGCTCTAACTTTGGAACTTCCTGGCCGCGCAGGAGAATCGTCGGCCCGCCGGTCTTTTCAATATAGTCTTTTGTGATGATAACCTCTCCGATGCTGCTGTCCTTTGGAATCTCATACATGATATCCAGCATGAAATCCTCGATGATCGAACGGAGTGCTCTCGCACCGGTATCTTTTTCCAGCGCTTTTCTTGCAATAGAGTGAAGTGCATCATCATCAAATTCCAGTTTCACCTCGTCGAGTTCGAGCAGTCTCTTATACTGCTTCAGGATCGCATTTTTCGGTTCTTTTAAGATCTCGACCAGCATATCCTCATTGAGACTCTCCAGCGTAAATACGATCGGCAGACGGCCAAGGAACTCCGGCACCATACCGAAAGTCCGAAGGTCTTCTAAGGTCACCTGTGACAGCAGGTTCTTATCCCCATCATACTTGTCCTTCAGATCCGCCTGGAAGCCAATGGAAGCTGTCTTGTTCAGACGCTCCTTGATGATGTCCGTCAGATCCGGGAAGGCACCGCCGCAGATAAAGAGAATGTTTCTGGTATTGACGGTCTCGAGCGGAACCATCGCATTTTTGCTGTTGGCTCCCACCGGAACTTCGATGTCGCTGCCCTCGAGGAGCTTCAGCATTCCCTGCTGTACGGCTTCTCCGCTGACGTCTCTCTGGTTTGTATTTTTCTTTTTCGCAATCTTGTCGATCTCGTCGATGAAGATAATACCGTGCTCCGCGCGCTCCACATCGTTGTCTGCGGCCGCTAAAAGCTTAGATACCACGCTTTCAATATCATCGCCGATATAACCCGCTTCGGTAAGGGATGTGGCGTCCGTGATGGCAAGCGGCACATCTAAGAGGCGTGCCAGTGTCTGCACCAGATACGTTTTTCCGGAACCGGTCGGTCCGATCATCAGCATGTTGGATTTTTCGATCTCGATATTTCCGTCCTGCGGTGCAAAGACACGTTTGTAATGGTTGTAAACGGCAACCGACATGACTTTCTTTGCACGTTCCTGGCCGATGACGTATTCGTCAAGCATCGCCTTGATCCGGTGCGGCGGCGGAATGTCCTTGATGGAAAATTCTTTTGTTTTCTTCTTTTCTTCTTTTTCTTTACCCGCTGCCGGTTCGGGATCTGGTTGGAAAGCCCGGAGAGATCGAACATGCCGATATTCGGCATGTTGTTCATATTATTCATCATCTCATTGATCTGGCCCGGGTTCTGGTTCATGGTATCAAAGCTCTTCTGCATGCAGTCCGGGCAGATATTGATGTTTCCCGGAAGGGTAATCATCTTTCCGGCTTTGCTCTCCGGTCTGCGGCACATGAAGCAGACTTTTTCATAAGTATCTTCTGTATGATGGTCAGAGCTTTTTGTTTCCGCCTTCGTTTCGTCCGCGGTACCGTCCACTCTGTCTTTCTCTTCTGACATGATTTTTCAAATTCCTTTCTGTAATAGATCGCTTGGTCTAGCTTGATTATAGCCCAAAAGCCATAGGGTCACAAGTAAAAACTTTCTTAAAAATTACCAACTTTTTTAAGAATTTTACGAATTCAAAAAATTATATCAAAAAATGCAGAAAAAGGCGGACAGCCAGGCGTTCATATTCCTGTGCTGTCCGTCTTTTTTCTCTTAGGAAATAGTTATTTCGAGTTTTTATCTGTTGCCAAACGGATTCTGAATACCCTGGTCATTCTGATCGGAGCTTCCGGTTCCATCGTTTGTGGTTCCGTTGCTGCTTCCGCTCGTCTGCGGCATATCTGCTGCAGAGCCAAGGGTCAGCGTCAATGTTACTTCTTTGTACTCACCGTTATCCGCGCGCTGTACGGTGACATCTACAGTCTCGCCTGCCGCATAATAAGTCAGTGTCTCTTTTAAGCCTTTGGCGTTCGAGATGCTTCTTCCATCAAACGTGGTGATAACATCGCCTTTCTTGAAGCCCGCATCGGCTGCCGGGCTGCCGTCCACAACGCTCATGATGCAGACACCGGTCGGAATACCGTAGTTCTGGGAAACATCTGCGCTGACATCTGCCATGTTGATTCCGATATAAGCAGCCTCATCATCGCTGACTTTGTATCTTGTTGTCAGGTTCATCAGGTTCTGCAGAATCGGCTCCGCTTTCGAAATCGGGATCGCAAAGCCCATGCCCTCGACCTGTGTGGAGCTGTATTTTGCTTCGTTAATGCCGATCAGCTCACCGTTCATGTTCAGAAGGGCGCCGCCGCTGTTTCCAGGGTTGATGGCTGCATCGGTCTGGATCAGTCCCTCAGAAGTAATCGTCTCGCCGGTACTCTCATCCTGACTGGAGATCGTACGGTCTTTTGCACTGATATATCCGCTCGTCAGGGACTGGCCGGTTCCCAGTGCATTTCCGATTGCCACAACCTGATCACCAACCTCAAGGTCATCGGAATTTCCCATCACGGCAATTTTGATCTGGCTCTTTGTCTCGTCCTTGATGTCGGAAAGTTTTACTGCAACAACAGCAAGGTCATTGTCCGCATCGGTACCTTTGATCTGGCCTTCTACCGTCTCATCGTCGATAAAGCTGACGGAAAGAGACGTTGCACCGCTGACAACGTGGTTGTTTGTCGCAATCAGGAGCTCATCGTCGTTCTGTCCGACAATAACTCCGGTTCCGCTTGCAGGAACTTCCTGGCTTGTGGTTCCGAAGAATGTCTCAACTTCTTCCACCGTTGTCGTAGAAATTGCTACCAGAGACGGCATCGCACTCGATGCAACATCTTTCACGGACATCTCGCCGGTTGCTTTTACGGTATCGGAGGTATCACTGCTGTCTGCTGCCGTTGTTGTGGTGGTCGTCGGAATTGTAACTTCCTGCTTCTGCTCTGTTGCTGTACCGATCACTTTCGTACCGACTGCTGCAGTCCCAATGAAAACACCGCCTGCCACGAGTCCGAAGCACGCTGCCATGGCAAGTGTCATGCCCCATTTTTTTGCGGCTGACATTGGTTTTTTCGCTTTCTTTTTGTGATCCTGCGGCTGCGGAACGGCAGAAAACTGTGGTTTTTCCTGCTTCGGAGCACTCTGTGTCTGTGACTGGTACTGATAATGTTCTGTCTTTGCAGAAGATGTCTGCTCTGCCTTTGCCTCCGACGGGTCCGGTTTTCCGGTGTAGGAAGCGCTGTTATTCTCCTCGCCGGTCTTTCCGCTGATTTTCGGATTCACCCAGCTGTAGGTTGTCGTTTTCTTTTCTTCCGCCTTCGGCGCTTCTGCGGTTTCCTGCGGTTTTTCCGTCTCTGCCGCACTCTGCTCTGCTGTCGTTTCTGCTTTTACTTCTTCTGTATGCTCTGCAGCTTTGGTTTCCTCTGCTGCCTCACCATTTATTTCTTCTTTTTTGAATTCTTCACTCATGGCTGATCCCTCTTTCTCTTTTCTATCTCAGGCACCAATACACAGTGCTCTTATTTCTTTCTTCATTTTCTACTGCCTATTGTACGTTAGAATTGTGTTGAAACTGTGATAATTTTGAAAAAAGAGGAATTTTATGCTGCGGTTTTTATTCTACCGTAACGGATTTCGCCAAGTTTCTCGGTTTATCCACATCGAGGCCTCTGCCGATCGATACGTAGTAGCCAAAGAGCTGCAGTGGAATGATTGCCAGGGAATTTGCAAAAACCGGATTTGTCTCCGGCAGGTAAACTACGTAGTCGGCTACTTTTTCCACTTCTGTATTGCCAACGGTCGTTACCGCCATGACAAACGCGCCTCGTGTCTTCACTTCCTGAATATTGCTGATCGTTTTCTTGTAGAGCTCCGGCTGGGTCAGCACGGCTACGACAAGGCGTCCGTCCTCAATCAGGGAAATGGTTCCGTGTTTCAGCTCACCGGCTGCATACGCCTCGGAGTGGATGTAGGAAATCTCTTTCAGCTTCAGGGAGCCCTCCATCGAGATTGCATAGTCGATGCCGCGTCCGATGAAAAAGACGTGTTCTGCCGCAAGATAACGGTTGGCAAAACGCTGTACGTTCTCCTTGTGGGACAGCAGCAGGGAAATCTGCTCCGGCAGGCGCTCAAGGCTCTGGATCATCGCATCGAAGTCATTCTGTGAAACGGTTCCGCGTACTTTGGCAAACTTCATCGCCAGAAGGTACTGCGCGATAAGCTGTGTGCTGTACGCTTTCGTTGTCGCAACAGCGATCTCCGGACCGGCCCAGGTGTACATGACATTGTCTGCCTCTCTTGCAATCGAACTTCCAACTACGTTTACGATGCCAAGGGTTCGCACGCCCTTTTCTTTTGCAAGGCGGAGAGCCGCGAGGGTATCGGCCGTCTCACCCGACTGGCTGACGATGACCACGAGCGTATTTTCCGGCAGAATCGGATCACGGTAGCGGAATTCGCTTGCCAGATCTACCTCAACCGGAATTCTTGCCAGCTTTTCGAAGACGTATTTTGCGGTTACACCGGTGTGGTATGCGGAACCGCAGGCAACGATAAAGATTTTGCGGATCGCGCGGATCTCCTCATCGGTCATGCCGAGTTCTTCGATCACAACATCACCGTTCTTAATACGCGGCGTCAGGGTATCTTTTACGGCTTTTGGCTGCTCATGCATCTCTTTCAGCATGAAATGCTCATAGCCGCCTTTTTCTGCCGCATTCATATCCCAGTCGATGTGGGTTGCCTCTTTCTCCAGCTCCTCCTCGTCGATATTGTAGAAGTGAAGGCCATCGCGGGTCAGTTTCACGATCTCCTCATTTTCCAGATAATAGACGTCTCTTGTATATTTCAGGACAGCCGGAACATCCGATGCGATCAGATTTCCCTCCGGGCTCGTTCCGACAATCAGCGGGCTGTCTTTGCGGACCGCATAAACCTCATCCGGGTGATCGCGGAACATGATGCCAAGGCCATAGGATCCCTCCATGCGGTGCATGACTTTTGAAATAGCATCGAGCGGATCGCCTTTATAATAGTAATCCAGCATATGGGCAATGACCTCGGTATCGGTCTCGGATAAAAATTCGTATCCCTTTCCGGCGAGTTTTTTCTTCAGTTTCAGATAATTCTCAATGATACCGTTGTGTACAACAACGATCGAATGATCGTGGTTAAAGTGCGGATGCGCGTTCAGATCAGACGGAACACCGTGGGTGGCCCATCTGGTGTGGCCGATACCGACCGTTCCCGGAAGGGTTGCGCCGTCCTGTGTCAGCTCCTCAAGTACTTTCAGGCGTCCTACCGCTTTTTCCATCCGGATTTTTTCTCCGTCATAGACAGCAATTCCGGCCGAGTCGTATCCGCGGTATTCCAGCTTTGCCAGTCCGTCCAGCAGGACCGGAGCAGCCTGGTGAGTTCCAATATATCCAACAATTCCACACATAGATTTTATCCTCCTAACAGTAAAAGGCGGCACCCTTGTTCTGTTTTCAGGTTATGCCGCCTTCTAATTTCTTGTTCTTTACTTTTTTACCACTCTGCTCCGTTCTCTGTCAACCTTATGGAGCATTTCGTATTTACTTACAAGATCTTTTTATTTTTGTTTTTTACTTTCACTTATCTTCTATTTCGTTTTTTTCGTATCTTTCCGTGATATTCCCACCATGTTTTGTTTGAGGTACACCAGCGGATTACACTGTCCGGAAGGCTTTTGTATCGTTTTCCGAGGAAGTAGCCCACATATTTGAATCCGCTTTGAAAGAATAAAGTGACGAGCAGCCACGGCTTATGAATTTTGCAGACGTAGGATGCCGATTTTTTCACCATACGGATTCCCTCACTCTCAGACGGATACGCATCAAAGATCTCCGGATGCTGTGCCTGGGATACACCGAGGTCGAAATTGCGGTGAAGCTGTGCCAGACAACCGTAATTGTGGGAATGTACCACCTTCGCATCTGCCGCATAGGCAATCGCATAGCCCGCCTGCACAAGATGCCCGGCATAGATCATATCTTCGTTAAACAAGGTGCTTTCTACAAATCCACCCAGCTCTTCATATGTCCTGCGGTCATACATTGCACAGACATTGGAACAGAAAAAAGTCTTAACACCAAGTTTTGGCAGATCACCGGCATCCTTGATATCACTCTCGTCCGGATAGTTAAAGCCTCTCGTAAACCGTTCCAGTGTACGGCAGTCATCCCGCGGAAGCTGCCGCGCATAGGCCGCCTTCACATGCGGCAGTGAAAATTTTTCCACCAGATGTTCCACGCACGCATTATCGTACGGCATGGCATCCTGGGTCATAAAAAGCAGAAGATCCGCATCTGAACTTTCTGCCATCGCCCTTCTCGTTCCGCCGTGGTCGAACTCGCTCGGCTGAATATGCTCCACCATAATCTTGTCTGAAAGCTGCTCCCACGCCGGATTCCAGAACTTTTTCCCCGTATTCACGACCCGGATCGAACGGATCGGGTAAGTCTGTTTTAAAAGGCGGGGCAGAAGTTCTGCGAACTCCTGCCCTGGTTTATACGTTGGTATCATGACATCAACGGTATATTGACTCATCTTGTCGTATTCTCCCTGTATTTTAATCTCCTGCTACCACAGAATCTGTTGCAGCGCCCGGTCCCTGATTCAGTACATACTCAATCATATCATCATCGTAGCCGCTCTCTCTTGCAATATAGTCACTGTACTCTATCACGGCTGCAGATGGATCATAGCTCATCGTCGGATACAGATAAGCGTGCAGTTCCTTTACATTGTGTTCCAGTGTAACCGGAATTACGACATCAACGCCAAGTGCGCTTTCTACATTTTCTCCATAACACAGCTGGAACGGATATGCATAAGATGTTCCCATTTTGTACGTTACCGCATGCATGCCAAGTTCCAGAATTTCGTTTTTGGTAAGACTGGTGCTGACATTTCCCATCACTTTATCCAGAATCTCCGGAATCTTGGTCGGATTCTGTTTAATCTTCTGTACCATGAGATTGATGACGATTCGCTGACGGCTCGTACGTTTCGCATCGTCGCCGCCGCCGTAACGGATCCGCGCATAGGAGGTTGCAAGTGCACCGCTGACATGACGTACTTCGCTGTAATCATCCCCAAGGTCCTCATCATACGGAATAGCTTCATACTCTACGCCCTGTGCTTCCGATACCTCTCTGTTGTAGTTGTTTGCATGAACACACTCTGCATTTGTCATCTCGATGTCGAGACCGCCCAAGACATCAATCGCATCGGCGAGTGCCTTGAAGTTTACGGTAACGTAATCGGTCAGTGCAAGGTCAAGGTTTGTATTCAGCATGGAGAGCATACTCTCCGGACCGCCGCGGTTATAGGCGGAATTGGCTTTGTCAAACTCATAATATTCATCGGTATATTTCGCCATATTCATCCAGGTGTCACGCATAATCGACACCATACGGATTTCCTGCTTGTCGTGATCAATACAACAGAGAATAATAGTGTCACTGTTCATGCTTTCTGCCAGCTCGGAGCCTTTCACACCTCTGGCATCCACGCCGACCAGCGCGATGACCTGTGTACCGGACATCTGTGAGAGATCGGTATTTGCCTTTACTTCACTGTTGATCTGAATCTGGGAGCTGTCCAGCGTATCCTGATTCATCTTATCCATCGAACGGTTGATCCATGCGTAGACGAACAGAATTCCGGAAAGAATCAGCAGAACGGTGATTTCAATTCCGAAAATTATTTTTCTGCGGCGCATTTTTTTGTATTTTCTGCTCTTTTTGTAATTCTTCTTCGACATCTCTTTTCCCCTTATCTTTTAGTAAGCGTTTTTATTCACAAATCCTTTGAAAAAGGTCAGGAACAGAATTTTAAAATCAAGTCCCAGCGTCCAGTTTTCAATATAATACAGATCACAGTCAATACGCTTTCGGATGGAAGTGTCTCCCCGGTATCCATTCACCTGTGCCCACCCCGTAAGACCGGGACGCACCTGATGTTTTACCATATAACGCGGGATTTCCTCCCGGAATTTTTCCACAAAGAAAGGTCGCTCCGGCCGCGGTCCGACCAGGCTCATATCTCCTTTTAAGATGTTAAAGAGCTGTGGAAGCTCATCAATGCTGGTATGGCGCATGAATTTTCCAAATCCCGTCACACGCGGGTCATTCTTCACGGTCCATGCCTTCTTTTCTTTCTCCTCCGTCTGAACTTCCATCGAACGGAACTTGTACATTTCAAACGGTTTGTTGTGCAGTCCGACGCGTGTCTGACGGTAGATCAGCGGACCCGGTGAGGTCAGCTTGATCATGATGCAGGAAAACAGCATCACCGGTGAGAACAGAATGATCGCCACGAACGCGCCGAAAATATCCACAATCCGTTTCAGCATCGCGTTGAACGTGTTGGAAAGCGGCACATAGCGGATATTGATGACAGGAAGTCCCTGCAGGTCTTCTGTGTACGGCTTTGTCGGAATGATGTTGTGGTAATCCGGCACAAACTGGGTATGTACGCCGGATTTTTCACACATGGCAACGATCTCCTCCAGGCGGAAGTATTCGTTCAGGCCAAGGGTAATGGCAATTTCATCCAGTTTGTTTTCCGGCAGAATGACTGAAAGATTGTTGATTCTTCCAAGAACCTTGACACCGCGGTACATCGTTCCCGCTTTGACATGGTCATCGAGGATTCCGCGGACGAGATAGCCCCACTCCGGGTTTGCAATGATCCGGTCAATGTATTCCTCGGTCGCACGGCTGTAGCCGACCATCAGAATCTGCTTCTGGTTGCGGCCGTGTTTCCACATATTGCTTAAGATATAGTGGATCAGATTTCTTATGATCGTTTCCAGTGTCACATTCAGCACAAAGAAGATGCAGAGCATACCACGGGAAAAGTGAACCTGGCGCACCATGTAAAGGCTGGCCAGCCAGACCAGAAATCCAACCGTATTCGCTTTTAAGATATTGGCAAATTCCAGACGTCTTCCCTGAAAACGCTTGGATGCATAGAGATTGAATGCATAGTAAAGCAGCAGATAGCCGGGCACGATATAGAGCAGTGCCATCATATACGTCGCCGGCGGCAGAATTCCCCTCTCCGGATGATTATTCATAACGCCCAGCCGCACATAGCAGTACCAGGACAGTACGTAGGAAAGTGCGAGCACCAGGGCATCGATCAGAACGTGCATCCGGTCAAAATATTTCTGATTATCGTTGATCAAATTCGTTCACCTTATCTGTTTTTTTCGGGATTTAAAAATTCCCTACCCCTAACTATACAATAAGTTTCAAAAAAGAGCAATCATATTTTTCTAACATTCTTCTTATTTCCGTAAACTTTTTAACTTTTCGTAATCTTTTGAAAGAATCCTTATGCCCTCTCCAGAAATCTCCGGAACACATTGATAAAAAGCTCCCATTCGATGACAAAATACGTGCCGAGGCGCTTCCACTCAAAACGGATCTTTTTTGCTCTGTTTTCCGGCTTCCGGCAGATGAAAAAACCATTCTTGATTCCTGCCAGATATTCTTTTCCGTATCCCTTCGATGCAAAAAAGACCAGTTTTGCCGAAAAACCGAGGATAAAGGCCGGCAGGTTAAGCAAAATCTGTAAAACCGGCATATTTTTATAGATCAGATAAATATTGTTCCTGGAAGAATAACGGATTTTAAAGAGGTTATACCGGGAGCCGCTCGTTCCGCTTCCGACGTGGTAAACCTTCGCGGACGGCTCATACCAGTTCTCGTAGCCCAAAAGCCGCGCACGATAGCCGATGTCGGTATCTTCCAGATAAGCGAAATGTTCTTCGTCAAAAAGTCCGGTCTTTTCCAGAAATTCCCGGCGGTAGATCGCTGCTCCGGCGCAGGCCGCAAAAATCCGGTCGGACGTTTCAAATTCACTGACCGGTTTTCCTTTTCCTCTTGCGAATGCCCATCCCAGCATATTATAGTAATTTCCCGCATCGTCGATTTTATCACGCTCCTGATAGGAAATCAGCTTTGCGCTGCATGCAAACGCATTCTTTCTTTTACAGATTCCCTCATAAAGGCGCTCGACAAAGTCCTGGAACACTTCGGTGTCGTTGTTTAAAAGGATCACATACGGCTCCTTCGACTGGCGGATGCCTTCGTTGACCGCACGGCTGAAGCCATAGTTATCATCGAGCTGGATGATTTTCGTCTCCGGGTAGTGTTCCCGCAGAAACGCACAGCTCTCATCCTGTGAACCATTGTCCACGAAATATGTGGTAAATTCCGTAAAGGTCTGCTTTGCAAGCGCTGCAAAGCACGTCTCCAGATACCGGTATCCATTATAATTTGGTATTACAACTGCTACTTTGTCCATGGTTTTACTCCCCTGCCGTCGGCACGCAGTCCATAGTTCCACGATGCCAGCGTTAAATTTGGATTGTAGCAGGGATCTCCTGCCTTTAACAGCCCAATCCAGCGGCTGCGCATAAATTCGATTTCCGACTGGAAGCGGCGCACCTTCTTCTCGTCATCCTCTGCTCCCCTGGATTTCGATTCATAATGGTACAGCTCCACGTGCGGATTGTATACGATTTTATAACCTGCTTTTCCAATGCGCAGGCACAGATCAACATCATTGAAAGCGACGGACAGTTCTTCTTCAAAGCCGCCGACCTCCTCAAAAACCTCTTTTTTCATCATCATGCACGCTGCTGTCACCGCACTCACATTCATCTGGAGCGATGCCTTATGCAGGTAGCCGCTTCTTCCGCGCGCCAGTCCTAAAAAGGCGTGGCCCGCAATGCCGCCGATACCGATGATGATACCCGCATGCTGCACCGTGTTGTCCGGGTAATACAGCTTCGCGCCGACCGCCCCGATCTGCGGTCTTTGCAGATTGGACACCATCTTTTCCATAAAATCGGGTGTAATAATTTCCATATCGTTATTGAGAAACAGGAGATACTCTCCCTTTGCCTCTTTGACGCCGAAATTATTGATCGCAGAATAGTTAAAGCCCTGTTTTGGATACTTCAGGACACGGATGCCCTGTGCTTCGAGTTCTTTGTAATAGGAAAACGTTGCTTCCTCAGTGCTGTTGTTCTCAATAATCAGAATCTCATAGGATGGATACATGCACTTCTTCTTAATGGATTCCAGACAGGTGCGTAACGTATCGGCCTGATCCTTGTTCGGGATCAGAATCGAAACCAGAGGCGTTCCCCGCAGTTTATAATCTACATCGTAGAAGCCATAATCCGAACGCAGTGTGACGGTTCCCTCTTCGCCGCAGCGCGCAAGGTTTCCCTCAATTGCCTTTTTTCCGGCCTCATACGCGTACAGCTTGCTTGCCGGATTGTCTGCGGTGGAAGCGCTGTGGACCCTCCAGTGATATAAAACTCTCGGAATGTGTACAATTTTTCCCGCCATTTCCGTGCAGCGGAAGATATAATCATAATCCTGCGCCCCATTGTATTCCGGACGAAGGCCGCCGGTTTTCTCCGCAATCTCCCGCCGTACAACGAAGAAATGGCAGATATAATTGTTTGACCGCAGCAGATCCAGATTGAAATCCGGTTTGAAATGCGGCTGGAAATACTCGGACAGATCGGTCCGTACCTTGTCCTCATCGGTATAAAAAGCATCGATGGACGGATCTTTTTCCAGACGGATGGCAATTTCAAAGAGTGCATCCGGCGCAAGCAGATCGTCGTGATCCATAAAACCGACGAAATTTCCCGCTGCTGCGGCAAGCGCTGCATTTGTATTCTCTGCAATGCCGATATTTTCCGGAATCGGAACGTTCTTTACGCGCGGATCTTTTCCGGTATACTCTTTCAGGATGCGCGCCATCGTCTCATCCTCCGGGCTGGCATTTCCGATCACCAGTTCCCAGTTTTCATAACTCTGTTTTTCCAGGGATTCGATCATCTGACGCAGAAAAATTTCCGGCGTACGGTAAGCCGGAACAACAACGCTGATCTTCGGACAATAAGAAAATTTATGATTTTTCTGACACGCCAGGTCCTCCTCTTTTGCGCAGTACTGCTCCCGCCACGGTCCGTACGGAACCTCCTCCGGCTCCATCCTCTCCGAAAGACGGATCAGGAATTCCTTTGGGCCATAATGTTTCAGGTAACGCAGTCCCTTCTGTATGTTGTAAGGTTTCAATTTCCGTATAAAACGGAGCCATTTCATATCTGACACTTTTTTTAACTCCTTGGGGTTTTTGTTTTTCAGGTTTTTGTTTTTCCGTATGAACTCGTTCGCATTATACTCTATTTTACTGCATTTTGCAAATCCCGACTGAAAATATTAAGAAATTATGTGTTTCTTCCCTGCTCGCTTTATGTTATAATAATAAAAGTGTGTCTAATACATTTTAGAGAGATCCGCTGCCCGGACAGTCTTATGCAGCTGTACCCGCTGGATCAGAAGGAGTGAGTTATGATTAGAAAGAATTCTGCAGCCCGCACATTTTTATGCCTGTTGCTTGCTTTTGTTTTTGCCGCGTCCTGCCTCCCGCAGACGATTTTTGCCACAACCGATAAAAAACAGTCACCACCTGGCCCGAAGGACCGGAAAACAATTCCGGCGCTGTCTGTTTACTCGATGCCGATACTGGTGCTGTTTTATACGATAAAAACATGGACGAGCAGCGCTATCCTGCCAGCATCACCAAGATTCTGACGGCTCTGCTGATCATTGAAAACAAGCAGATGACCGACACCGTTACCTTCGGCGAACATGCTGTCAGCGAATCCATTCCGGGAAATGCCCGCATCAACGTTCAGCTTGGCGAAACGATCACAGTGGAGGATGCTCTTCACGCGATTCTTCTTGCCTCGGCAAATGAGGTCTGCACACAGCTTGCCATCGACATTGCCGGAAGCGAGGAAGGTTTCGCCGCCATGATGAACGAACGCGCCGCTGCACTTGGTTGCACGAATACCCATTTTGTCAATGCAAACGGTCTGCCAGATCCGAACCACTACACCAGTGCACACGATATGGCACTCATTATGCAGGAGTGCATCAAAAACGAGACCTTCTGCCGCATCGAGTCCGATCTGACCTACACAATTCAGCCGACCAATATGACCTCGACACCGCGTGATCTTCAGAACCACCACGCATTGCTGTTCCAGGACGGTCAGTGGGGATACAAGGGTGCTTTCGCCGGAAAGACCGGTTATACCGATGAGGCACACAACACACTCGTTACCGCTGCCAAGCGAGGCAATATGACGCTGGTCTGCGTTGTTTTAACCTGTGATAACCTCGATTATATCAACGATACCCGTACCGTACTTGATTTCGGTTATGATAATTTTACACATTATACCCTGAAGAACGCAAAAAAGGAAAGTCTTTCCGGTGTGGTAACGCTTCCAAAGAATGCGAAAATTGAAACTGCAACCTACACCGATCCGGACGGCGCTTCCGTTGAGGAACCGTACACCCGCCAGTATTTTTTCGATGATCACTTCATCGGAACAGCCGAGGTTTCCGCTCCAGGTACTGTTTCCGACAGTTCTTCGGTTTCCTCCAATTCATCAGAAGAAACCGACAGCACAGATATTCCAACACCGGAAGAAACCAAGAAAATTTCTTTTCTCTCCACACTGCTCTATATTCTGCTTGGCCTGAACGGTGTCGCTTTTCTAATTCTGATCATTGTCGTGATCAACAACGCGAGAAAGAGACGGAAACGCAGAAACAGACGCCGCAATAACCGAAACAAACGGCACTGATCTTCTAATTTATAAGCAATCAGGACCTCCCGTCCAACGGGTGATCCTGATTCAAGAGTTCGACGGAAGTCGAACTTTCCTATAAGAAGTAAAGAATGGCATCGAAAACGCAACCGATTTCGATGCCATTTGGGTATAACGCAGAGCTACCGCCAGAAATATTTGCTAGTGCGACAGCCCTTTTTGTTGCTTATTTATTTTCCAAGATACTGTTCTAAAATCTGTGGTTCGATTCTTTTCCAGTTTCTTTCCTTTACCGTCTCTTCTGCTCCCGTATCCAGTTTTTTCCTCAGTTCCGCATCTGTCAGAATACGCTCAATCGCCGCTTTTGCCTCCGCGAGATTTCCCTGCGGATAGAGAATACAGTTTTCCCCATCTTTCAGGTATTCCAGATTGCCACCGTTCGGCACAGCAACGACGTAGCCGCCGGACGCCATCATCTCAAGCGGCGGATAGGAAAAGCTTTCCAGCAGGCTTGTTTTCAGCAGGATATCACACGCCGCATAGACTTCCGGTGTTTTTTCATATGGAACCCGGTGTAAAAAGCGGTCCACGCGGTACCAGGATTTCGGATTTCCATTGTAGGACATGTACCAGATCTCGAATTTTTCCAGATCCAGCTGTTCCACGATACGGAAGCTCTCGTCCACGTTTTTATGCTCCGCGCTGCAGTCTCCCTCGATCAGAATCCGAATTTTTCCCTGCAGATCCCGCCCCCGTTTCGGATAGAAGGACGGATCGATGCCGTTCGGAAGATAGGCTGCTTCGGTATGGTATTCCTCCCGCAGCCAGTTCTGACACCATTTGGAAATGGTTACGTACTCCATCGGGCTCCTCATCCGGTAAGTCGCCGAAGTTGCGATCCGGTACGGGCTTCCCGGCGGATAAAATCCAACTTCAAAATTCTGCACCAGATATTTTTTCTTTCGGATCTTGCTGGACTGTTCGACGAACTCTGCGGTATTCCACATCGTCGCTACCGCAAGATCCAGCGTTCCCTGCAGTTTCTCTCGCTCGGCCGACAGCACCGGAAAATGGAAATCACCCTCATGATACCACTCCGCCTCCCCTTCCAGAGTAAAGAGGCTGACCTGCGCTCCTGCTTTTACCAGCATTTCCGCATGAAGAAGTGCAACGCGGATGCCTCCGCTGATCTCCATCGCTGGAAGCACAAAGGCACAGCGTAGATTCCAGTGGCGCTCCACCCACTCGCAAATCCCGGTGGCATGAAAGATTGTGACACACTCGCGGCTGCACCGGCCATATGCCCGTCCGGCAATGGCTTTTCGTGCCTGTTCGTCGTCGATCAGCCACTGCAGTTTTTCCAACCACTCCGCTTCGTCTCGGCAGAGTACGCCGTCTTCTCCATCCTGTACCATCTCAGCAAAAGCGCCGAGATTGCTGGCTGCTGTCACAGTCTGCACCAGAGCCGCTTCCACCCATTTATTTTCCGATTTCGCACGGTTAAAAATCGTATCGGTAAGCGGAGCCAAGTTGATATCCACCGACGCAATCCGCTCCGGCAGTTTTTGGTAATCGACAAAGCCCTCCATCTGGATCTGGGAAGCAAACAGTTTCAGCTCCACCGGGAGTTCCAGAATTCCCACGATGAGGAGTTCCAGGTTCGGATTTTTGCCAAGCAACTGTTTCAGCACCGGAACGATCATCTCGATGTCGTCCAGATGCGTCGCACTGCCGCTGAAATAGCCAAGGCGTACTTTTTTCGCCGTTCCATCTGCTTCGTTCTTTTTCTGTTTTTCTTTTAACACCGCCTCGGACAGTAGCAGCATCTCATCTGACGCACAGTTGCGGTTGATCAGCACCTCCGGTACGTACTGCTTCAGTTCTTCTGCCAGCGCCGCTGTCGTCGTAACCGCCGCATCGCAGAGGGAAAGCAGCTCGCCCATGTTTCGGACATTCTGATCGTATGCCTGCCGTTCTTCCGGCTGCATCCGGTCGAGAAACGGAATCTGATCGGTGTATTTCGTATCGATCACAAGATCATCCACATCGTACCACAGAGGCTTGTTCATCTGCTTTGCCATTGTGGCAAATTCCCGCAGGGTGTCCGTCATCGGGCAGCGGAAAATCACGAACGCGCCGTAGCAACGTACCATCCAGGGCTTCAGCTCCTGAAAATAAACCGTATCACACGTATATCCGCCTGCCTCCAGCTGCTCCATCTGATGCACCACGCGGTACCGGTGTGGATGCGGCAGCTGTTCATTGCAGCCACTGATAAAGAGAATATCCCGGTAGACCCGGGATTTTTCTCTCTGAAACTCTTTTCTTTTTTTGCCCGCGCAAGGTACCCTTTCGTACGCCCAGCCAGACCGCCGATTCCTTCTTCTGCAACAGCTTTTTTAATTTTGCTGTCAGCACTGAAATTTTTTCCAAACGTTTCACCGCTTTCTTTCTCTGTTCCGCTTACCGCAATCCGTAGTAGTTCTGCAAGTACATCGGATAGATGATTCTCGCCCAAGTAAATGCCGCTAATGCCGCTGCCGCCACACAGACCAGAATACAGAACAATTTTTCATACTTCTGTAGTTTTTTCTCCCGTTTCAGGAACGCCTGCACACCCTTCGTCACGAAATACATCAGCGGAATCAGCATCGGCATGCTGTATCGTCCCTGCGGCTGAAAATCAGAACTGTAGGAGTAATACGCATTCAGATAATTCGGGATCAGCAGGGCAAACACATTAGCCCAGGTAAACCATCCCAGTTTACTCCATTTTCTCTTCGTTTTTCCGGTAAGAGCCGTCTGCGTGCCGTCTGCATTCCAGAAGAAAAAGTCTCTCTGGCAACAGTTCCGCATCAGAATGAGACCGACAAGAAGACAGCAGAGGTACGGAACAATAATCATCGTGGAAAGATAAATCTTATTGTAGCCAAACGCGCCGACAAAGCTGTACAGCACTGTTACCAGCCAGTCATGTTCCAGAAAACTCGGCTTATAGAAGATCATATGCAACATGGAGCCTCCTTTTTTCTGGAAGGTCTTGCTGTGCGACGGCTTGTACTGGTATCTTGCATACAGTTCCGCGCTTGCGCTCGATGCCTGGCGTCCCAGAAAATCTCCTCCATAGAGAATAGCATTTCGAATAAACCACCACAGAGCAATGACACAGACGATCACCAAAATAAAAAGACCTTTTTGGATCATTTCTTTCCATCGTTCTTTGACCGGTTTCGACTGGTCCGTCAGCATCGTTCCCACAAAGTAGAAAAACGTCATCAGAATAAATCCATACGCATTGTAATACGACAAGAAACAGATTCCCATTCCAACGGCCGATACCGCACACGTGGTCCAGCTCCATCCCTCTTTGTACGCCTTTACCCAGGAATAAAAGATAATGGCCGTCGAACACATTGCAAGCGCGTCGCAGTTGACATAGGAATATAAAATCACATTGCCCGGCAGGAAAACCACCAGAGTCGTAAACATCCATGCGTAGCGTCTTGGAAACAACAGCTTTGCCGTCTTTAAGACCACCCAGGCAGTAAGCGCTCCCAGCAGAACATTTACAAAACGGGCGGAAATGAGCAGCATCCACTCATCCGTGGAAAACAGGCTCATCCCCTTCATCAAAACTGCAGATGCCATATAGGAGAGAATCGGATTGAATGCATAGGAAATCCCCCAATCCTCATTCCGAATCAGCGGTTCGTCACCCCGCGGAAGCTTCCCATATTCATAAATGAACTGTGGAATCTGATACCGCATTGATTCATCCGACGAGAAATTGTATCGCTGCGTACAGGACCACAAAAAGTAAAACAGGAATACGCCGAATACAAACAGAATCTCGATTCTGTGTTCTCTGCTCACATCCTTACTGCAGTTTTTTCTCATCTTCCTCAATTCCTTTTAGCATACTTGCGTAAACTTTTTCGGCTTCTTTGTACCAGGAGGTTCCCTTTACGAAATCCATTCCCTTTTTGCGGATTGTAGCCAGCTCATCCGGGTGGTTGAAGTAATATTCCATTCTATCTGCGATCTGGATTGGATCATAGTCAACCAGAATGGAGTTTTCCTCATTTACCATCCAACTGCTGTTTGCACCCTTGGAGCAGACAGCGACCGAGTTGCAGGCCATAACCTCGAACGGTACGAGGGAAAGGTTGGTATTCGAAATAACAAGGCACATATCACAGATCGCATAGGAATCTGCCAGCACCTGCGGTGTTACGATACCTAAATTTCTGTGTTTGAACGGAATCTCATAGCCGCTGACATCCCATCCCGCGAAAACAACCTCGATCTCCGGCATTCTGCGGCACAGCTCATTGAGTGCCAGCATACCGAGCTCAAAATCACGTCTCGGGGTAACCGGGCGGGCATAGAAGAAAACTCTCTTCTCGTTGTCCTGCTTTTCCTTCGGCTGATATACCTTGTCATCGTAGGAGAAATGGAAGCTGTCTGCCTGCATGCCGTATTCATTTCTCATGATATCCCGCAGCCAGTCTCCTGCTGTGATTCCTCGGAATCCCATCTTGTACGTGTTCTCTGCAAACTCATACTCCGAACCGTGTGCATAGAAATGCGGCTCGAAATCCTGTACGAAGTAAAACTTCGAAATCGTATTCTGGAATTTTCTTACGTAGTAAGCGGTGGTCCAGGAGGTTGCTACGGTTGCATGTGCAAATTTCATCTGGGATACATCGCAGTAAACTTCTACTTCCGGCACAAGAAGCGGGAAGTACTCTTTTAGGAATTTGCGGATGGACGCATTATCCTGAAAATTCGGGGACATGTAGAGATAAACTCTACTGTGGAAACCGAGGCGCTCCAGGTTGGAAATAAAACGGAAAATGGTGGTATGACCGCCGGAACCAGGTCCCATTTCCGGTACAACCCAATTCAGGATCTTTTTCTTGTCGTTTTTATGTTTCTCATACTCTTTTTGATTGAACGGGATCGGATCGTTGTCTACGACAAATCTGTAAAATCCGATGACGTTGTTCTTCGGCGGTACAGCCGGCTCATTGCCCTGTTTTGCGCGCTCAATCGTTTCTTTTAATCCATGATTCTTCAGATACCGTAACGCACGGTATGCTACATTTGGTTTTTTCACGTTTCTTTTTCCTTTCTTCTATGCATGTCTCTGATCGTACTGCTGCGAAATGTGACGATCCAGGAACTGTTGTTTCCGTTTGGAATACAGATGGTATTTTCCGCCGAGATAGCCGCCCACAAAGCGGTCAAAATTGCGAAACAGGGAATAAAATGCCCAGTGGATTTTCTCTTTTTTACTGAGCGGCTGCTGACGGATATACACGCAGTCCCCTCTCACCTGACGGTACAGCATGCCCGGAAGCTGCGTCCATTTCTGTGCAATCATATACTGATGAACTTCATATAATCCCTTCTGCTCATCATAATACCGTTTGAAATACGTTCTGAGTTTGAAATTGTGGGAATGATATACCGGTGCATACGGGCAGTATACTTTTTTGAATCCGAGTTCAATCATCTTTCTCGCCCAGATCTGATCCTCGGCAAAGTTGACATCCTCATACGGATATTTTTCAAAAATATCTCTTCGGATACAGGAGTTATTGTCGGAGAAAAACGCCAGATAATGACGATATCCTTCTTCTCTTTCGTAGCGTTCCGGATCATCAAGGTGGAAAATCGTATTAGTTTCTCCAAATCCTTTAAAATGGCCGTCCAGATCACGCTTGTCAAGCAGATTGCAGTCCGGATACGGATAATGAATCCCGAATCCTCCCACGATTTCCGGGTCCATCTTCATGGCATCAATGAAATTCTGCAGCCAGGTATCGGTCGCTGGAAGCGCATCCTGCGTAATAAAGATGATATACGTTCCGTTTCCTTTGGAAGCACCATAGTTTCTCGTTTTTCCATGTCCAAATTCGGACGGCTCAATCTGAAACAAACGGCATGGATATTTGCGGATCACATCGAGAGTTCCGTCCTTTGACCCGGAATCCACGCAAATTACTTCATATTCATACTCTGTCTTCTGTTTGAAAACGGCATCCAGCACTTTTTCAAACAGATACCCACCATTTTTGGTAGGAATGACAATGGATACATCCATAGTTATTTACTCCTTTTTATCACATGCTGCACTTTATCTGCCATACGCACAACCTTACGCTGGCGCATCCGCTCCAGCTCTTCCTCCAGAAACTGCTTCTGTTTTCTCGTTTCCTGGAGTTCTTCTTCCCTGTGTGCAAGTGCCGCTTTTTCTGCTTCGATTTCTGCCTGCAGCTGGCCTTTCCGATAAATCTCCCCGTTCAGTTCATCCCTCAGATCTTTATTCTGACGGATATATTGAATAAACTGGGACGTAACGCCATCGCCTTTGTAGTAAATCCGGTAATCAATCCGGATCTGTTCATAACCGGCATTCCGGAATTTCAGAACCGGCGTTCCAAGGAAATAATAGTCGTCGATAATCTCAAGCTCGGCGTTGTGCGAAAAAGCGATACGTTCCGTCTTTCCATCGCTGCATACGCCCGCGAGAGAACGGATTTTAATGACAGCCCCCTCCTGCATCAGCTGAAGGGAAAGCTCTCCGTCCGCGTCTGCCTTTTCAAGCATCATCACCTTCTGCTCATCCAAGCCGAAGCAGTCCTCATAATAGAGTTCTCTCTCCTCCGGTGCTGTTTCGGTGAGCACAACCGGGTACATCATTTTTTCTTTTCCCAGATAGAAAGCGGATAATTGTGCCGGTGCAGTTTTCCATAGAACGTGGCGAGCGCATTTGGCTCACCCTTTCCGGCCGCGAATTCCTGGAAGCACTCTTCCATATGGTAGTATACCGGAATCTCTTCCATGGAAATACCGCCAATGGCGTACAGTTCTTCCTGCTCTTCCTTCGTCAGTGCACTCGCCGCCTCCTGTAAAAAGACGCTCCGCGCATAGATAAATGCAATCGGTACGGCAAACGGGAATACCCACTCGTAGTCTGCCACCCAGACCTTTTCTCCATCCAGAAGAAGGTTGCCCGGAATCATGTCAATATTGGAAATCTCCGCTGCGGCAAGTCCTTCTTTCAATGCCGGATGGCCGAACACCTCACAGAACGCATCGGTTTCCACAAAGGATTTCTTCCCTTTTGCCGATGCAATGATCTGATACAGCAGTTCATAATCCTTTTTCAGCGATGCAAAATCTTTTCTTTTCCATGACGGGAAATGCGCGTTTCCAGACTTTCCCCTTCTACAAAAGGAAATGCAAGCGCGCATTTTTCTTCATCCAGTTCGCATGGGCAGATCTGTACGCCCGCATAGGCGTACAGATGCTCCAGCTTTCTATAGTTTTCATACATATGCCGGATGTGGAGTTCTCCCTCTTTCTGCAGCGGAAGCTTCCACACACGCCGGATCCCATCCTCTTCTGTAATCCGGGTCATAATCTGAAATTCGTTCCGACGTTCTCTCGAAAATTTCGTATACAGAACTTTCCTCATACGTTTACTCCTTTTTCTCCACTTCAATCAGAAAGGAATTGGAAAAAACCGGAAACAGACCGGACTTCAGGATTCCGTCAAATGCTTTGCCTTCGTCAAAAAGTGTGATCCTGTCAGCATCAAAATTCCGCTGATTTTTTCTCAATTCACCCGGCTTCGGCAGATATTCATCCGAATAAATGACCGCCGGAAATTTGTAATCCGGATAGGGATAATAAAACTTGAACTTCGAAAAACCGTTTTCCTGCAGCATCTGCTCCAGCTCCGGTTTGCTGAATGTCTCGACAAAATCGATCCCCGGATATCCTTCAATTCCGACAAATTCCCGGCCCACATGGTCTTCCCTGCAGCCGGCAAAATACTTCAGTCCCAGACGGTTCTCAATCGCAATCAGGATTTTTCCGCCCGGTTTTAAGAGACGATTGATCTTTTCCAGATATTCCGGATACGGATTATCCTTTCCAATATAGCTTTTTGCATACTCCAGAACACCGATCAGTGTCACGTAATCGAAGCGTTCTTCCATTTTTCTGCAACAACATTAAAGTTTCCAACCATAATCTCCAGGTTGGACGCATCCTGATTTTTGTAGGCATTGATCGTACTGCGCCGCTTCGACAGATCGTTTGCCACTACCCGCTTTGCATTTCTGCAGAGCACGCCGGAAATGGCTCCGCAGCCGGCTCCGACTTCAAATACGGAAGCATCGTCTTTCCACTCATACCAGTCCAGAATATTTTCCCGTTCCGGAGAGAGATGATAAAAAATCGGCCAGCTTTTTTCTGTGAGGATTACCTTCTGGTAATCCTCTTTCGGCGTCGTCTTGACGATCTCCAGCAGCCGGTCCTCAATGCTGCCGTCGCTGTAAGCATCTTCGCCGTCATAATAATCCAGGTTCAAAAGAACATTTCCTATTGTTTCTTTCATATAACCCCCGTCGTTTATCCTCCGCATCCTACTCGTAGGTCACGGTAGAGTTCATATCAAAAAATCCTACGGTGTCTTTCATGGAGAAGACTTCCAGGAAGCAAGCATCGTACAGTCTGTGGTGGATCACCAGCTCTTCCAGATGGTAGCTGGTACATCCAAACGACATCAGATACTGTCCGCTCTGCAGCGGCATGATCTGGTCAAAGCATACCGTGACGGTCTTTCCCGCTTCCACCACGTCTTTTGTGTAATCCTCCAGCGCCGTATTCGTTCCGGTAATCTCCGTTCCCTTCCGGTCTTTGATCGAAAAGGCAAAAATCGGATGCTCCATCGTTTCATGGAACTTGATTTTCATCTTGATGCGGAATCTCTGGTTTTTATCCACAGAAGATGTAATCATACCTTTGTGGTCAATAATCGCAAAGTCCACGATCTCCGCAGCCTTGTCTCCATACTCTACCAGCTGCGCATTCGCAATCAGGCGTTCTCTCCAGAGGCCTTTTTTCGGCTTTTCTGCCGATACGGCACCGGATGCATCTGCTTCGGTTCTCTCTTCGGTCTGTTCTGCACTCTCTTCGGTCTCTTCCTCTTCTTTTGTCTCGTCATCGTACTGGTTGGCAAGAATCTTCTTGTAGACATCGACTGCCTCCGACGATTTTCCAACCATCACCTGTTTTCCTTTGTTAATCAGAAGACATCTCTCACAGTACTTGATGACGCTGCCCATATCGTGGGAAACGAAAAGGATCGTTTTTCCTGCTTCTTTCAGATCGTTAAATTTCCGGTAACACTTGGACTGGAAGAAAATGTCTCCGACGCTTAAGGCCTCATCGACAATCAGAATATCCGGATCCACATTGATCGCAACCGCGAAGGCAAGGCGGGCAAACATACCGCTGGAATACGTCTTAACCGGCTGATTGATAAAGTCACCGATCTCTGCAAACGCAATGATATCGTCGAGCTTTGCCTTCATCTCCTCCTCGGTATAGCCAAGCATCGTTCCGTTCAGGAAAATGTTCTCAATACCGGTATACTCCATGTTAAAGCCTGCACCCAGTTCCAGAATGGCACTGACTCTTCCCTTTAACTCCACGTTTCCGCTCGTCGGGTTTAAGACACCTGTGACGATTTTCAGCAGTGTGGATTTTCCGGAACCGTTCGTTCCAATGATACCGACACACTCGCCTTTGTGCACCTCGAGCGAGATATCCTCCAGCGCAAAATGATCGGTGTGATAGTTTTTATGTGTCAGTGAAAGCGATTCTTTCAGACGGTCCATCGGCTTTTCAAACAGCTTGTAGACCTTGCTGACATGGTTAATTGAAATTACTGTTTCTGTATTTTCTGTGCTCATTCCATCCTCCTATAATACATCTGAGAAATGAACCCGGAGGCGCTTGAACACTTTGGAACTGATTAGTCCTGCCATAAGCACAAAAGCCCAGAAGTAAAGGGTGTGCCATGGATGCTCGAAGAACCAGAGTCCATTCATAAAGCTGTCACGATATCCCTGGACAATATAGTACAGAGGATTCAGCTTCAGAAGGCTGTTCAGCCAGTTCGGAATATTCGGAATTGTTGTGGTATCCCACAGAATCGGGGTTGCCCACATGCCGACATTCAGAATTACATTGATAATCTGGCCGAAATCGCGGAAAAACGGTGTGATGGAACAGGTCAGATAGGAAAGTACAACGACGAGACAGATCACCGCAAAGGTATAGTACCCGATCTGGATAATCTGAACCGGCGGAAGTTTTCCCATCAGTGCAAAAATCAAAATAGCAAACACAATAAAGAACAGATGTACAAACAGGGAAGAAATCACCTTCACAATTGGAAGCACACTGATCTTAAATACAACCTTCTTTACCAGGTAACTGTATTCCAGCAGACAATTTGACGCACTTGGCAGTGCATCAGAAAAGAAGAACCACGGAATAATACCGGAAACCAGCCAGCAGATATACGGATATCCAGTGGCAGCTGGCTGTACACGCAGTCCGAGCTGAAACACGACAAAATAAACAGCAACCGTCACCATCGGCTGAATGAATGCCCATACGATGCCAAAATACGCTCCGGCAAATTTGTTGCGGAAATCATTTTTCGACAGTTTCCAGATCAGTTTCCGGTTCTGATAAAGTTCTTTGAATACGTTCATAAATGTTTTTTACTCCTTATTTCTTTAAATCCTTAATTCCGCCCCATTTATGATCTTTTTCCGAAATAATCAGATCTTCTTTTGTCATTCCTTCCGGCATCGGCCACTCCACGCCGATCTCCGGATCGTCAAAATACAGACCGCCTTCATCGTTTGGATGATAGAAATCCGTACATTTATAAGCAAATTCTGCGTAGTCAGAGAGTACGATAAATCCGTGTGCAAAATTCTTCGGAATAAAGAACTGTTTCTTGTTTTCTGCTGAAAGCAGCACGCCGAACCATTTTCCGTAGGTTTTGGATCCCTCGCGAAGGTCAACTGCAACATCGAATACTTCACCGTTTACCACGCGTACCAGTTTGTCCTGCGGGTAATTGATCTGGAAGTGAAGTCCGCGCAGGACACCTTTTTTGGATGCAGACTGGTTATCCTGTACGAACTGGACATCAATGCCGGCTTCTTTAAAATCATTGTAATTGTATGTCTCCATAAAATATCCGCGCTCATCGCCGAATACGGTTGGGGTAATTACTTTTAATCCTTCAATTTCACAAGATTCTACTTTAATTTTTCCCATTTTTCTTTCCTTTCTCTTCTCCACAAAAATGTGAACAGATCTTTTTTTGACCTCTTTTGTGTCTACAATCTTTGCTATTATACCATTCTTTTCTGAGAAACTCAAGAACCCATTTTCACGCCCGCCCCGCCGCTTTTTATGTAAATTCCCGGATTTTCATTTTCCACTCGTATTTTTTAAGAAAATACTATTTTTTTCGTAAAGTTTCTGTTATAATATCGTAAGTTCCCAGTTATATTTTATACCTAACGCTACCTGTTTGTTACCTATTATAAAACACTAAAGAAAACTGGAGGTTATTTACTGTGTCTCGCAAAAAAGTACAGCATGTTGGAAAGATACTTTTTTCCATTCTTTCCGTTCTGTTAGGATTCCTTGGGATCCTTCTTTTTACGTCTTCCCGCTGGATGCTCGCGACCTGGGCGCATCTTGATATGGAAGAACTTGTTTATCACTTAAAGGCACCCCTTGAGGGTACCAGCAAGGATGTGCTCTGGAGTTACGTCTGGTCCTGCGGCATGATCTCTTTTGCCGTTCTTGCTATTCTGATCGCGCTTTTTATTATCCTGCGCCATCGGAAGAAAGTGGAAATCATTCTCGGTTGCATCTGCATTGCCCTGGGAATCGCTCTTTCTTCCTATTCTCTTTATAATGTCTGGACGACGCTGGATATCGATACTTACCTGCACATTCAGAACAGCTACAGCACTTTGATCGAAGATAATTACGTCAATCCGTCCCAGACAACGATTACATTCCCGGAAAAGAAACGGAATCTGATCTATATTTATCTGGAATCAATGGAAAGCACCTATTCTGATAAAAAAGACGGCGGTGCTTACGACCACAATTTTATTCCCGCCCTGACTAATCTTGCCCTGGACAATATCAATTTTTCCAACTCCGACAAGCTGGGCGGCGCTTATCCGACAACCGGAACCACCTGGACCATGGGCGGTCTCTTTGCACAGACTTCCGGTCTTCCGCTGAAGCTTTCGATTCAAGGCAATGAGATGGCTTATCAGGACAGCTTTTTTCCGCAGCTTTCAACACTTGGCGACGTTCTCAATGAAGCCGGCTACAAACAGTACTTTATGATGGGTTCCGATGCCGCATTCGGCGGACGGAAGAATTACTTCACTTCGCACGGTGATTATGAAATTGACGATTACTACTGGGCGATCAGCGAGGGACTGATCCCGGAAGGCTACTACCAGTGGTGGGGCTATGAAGATGCCAAACTGTTTGAGTATGCAAAAGATAAACTGACGGAGATTTCCAAGAATGACGAACCGTTCAACTTCAGTATGCTGACTGTTGCCACCCACTTCGAGGACGGCTACAAATGTGACGAGTGTGATGAAAAGCAGTACGGAGATGACCACTACGGTATGGTGATTGACTGCTCCAGTTCCCGTGTCAGTGAGTTTATAGACTGGATCAAGGAACAGCCTTTTTATGAAAACACGACTATAATTCTTTCCGGTGATCATCTGACCATGGACTCTGATTTTTGTGAAAACATCGATGAAGATTATCAACGTTCTACTTATAACGCTATTTTAAATTCACCCATTCTTCCGGTTCATGAAAAAATCGGATTTTCACCACGATGGATATGTTCCCAACTACTCTCGCAAGCCTTGGAGCTGTCATTGACGGTGACCGTCTTGGACTTGGTACGAATCTTTTTTCAGACAAGCCTACACTTGCCGAAGAACTTGGCTTCGATGAACTGAATCGCCAGCTCTCTATGGGCTCCCGATTCTTCGATGAACTTGATGCTGATCTTACCCCCGTCTGGGTCGGCGATGGCGAATATCAGAAATTTTATATTAAGGAAGAAGATCGATTTGCCAATAACGAATGGGTAACTTACAATCCACATCAGCTCTGGGCTGACGGTAAGCAGTCTTATTTTATTGATAAGGACGGCCACGCGGTTTCCGGCTGGCAAAAGCTTGAGGATGGGAAATGGTATCATTTTTCCGAGTCGGATTACCATCTCATCGAGGGTCCTTGCGATACAAATCCTGAATTGGAAGAGGAAACACCCGACTCCACTTCGGTAAGTGACATTTCCTCCGCTTCTTCTTTTACAGAAAACGATTTGGATTCCACAGTCGAAAGTTCTTCTTCTGGAATAGATGAGGACGATTTCTCTGAAAATGAGGATAATTCCAAAACCATCAGACATCTAGGCTCTTCTGCGGAAGATGATCCTCACGACCTGTCTCCTATCGATTATCAATAAAAATTTGATAACGATTCAGATCTATGCAATATAAAATAAAATCCCGCAGAAAAAGTTTTCATTTCTTTTTCTGCGGGATTTTTATTTTGCAAAATATTTAAAGCAGTATACGCTTAACTATTGTCTTACGTACAAAAATATGTTTTTTCCCATTTTTTTCACCTGTGTAAGGATCCACTGGATCAGTAAGGCAACAAAAATCGCTGCTAATAAATACAGAATTTTTGTCTGTTCTACGTCCTTCGGCATATAATACCACCAAATATCACTTTTACATCTTGACCAGTCAAACTTCAAAAACAGCTTTGTGCCATTCGCAATTGTTCCGAAAGCAACTTTTACAAGTAAAAACCCAAAAACTGATTTTCCATAATCGAAAATGTGTTGTCTGCAAGAAGATTAATCCACTTTTTTCTTCCAAATACTGGTTCCATTATCGTTGCAATCCGCATCCAAAGTGCAATTCCCAAAAAACCAATAATAATTGGCATGACCGGTCCTTGATTAAAGTCATTGCACCACGCTGGCGTATAAGCCAACCTAGTTTTATAATGAAGAAAAATCATAAGTTTTGCAGCAAACACAATCGCAAAATACACTACAGATGGAATCCTGTCCACATATTTCTCCAGTATCTTTTTATAAAAAATACCCATTGCATAAAACGGAGCAAAATACAGAATTCTGACCACTGTCAGCCACCAGCTGGTGCGATATTCCATAATCGCCAAAAAATTGCCGCCCATTCCAATAAGTACTGCCCCTGCAAAAAATATCCATTCCGGTATCTGCCATCCTTTTCGCTTAAAAAATGCCCGAATCATACAATTTAATATTTCTACCATAAACAAGGGCACAATATACCAGCCGGCCATATTAAGGACAAACTGATGCCCATCGTTTAAAGGTGAAATCAGAATATTGTGCAAATTAAATTTTCCACCGATTTGAAAGCCCCACCGATGTAATAACCTGACAAGCAGCCCATACGCAATCGTATACCCATACATTGGAAGTATCAGGGTACGAAGCTTTTTACAGACATATCTCCCCGGTCGTTTCAGTGCTGCATCTTTAAAAAAATATCCTGAACAAAAAGTAAACAGCGCCAGATGGATTCCCTCATACGGAAACCATTGCGCAAAGTCCAAAGAAATTCCACCACCATCACAATGTCCCGCAACAACCATCAGAATCGCCACAGCATATAATATCTTAAAACGATAATCTATTTTTTCTTATTCATAATCAAAAGCCGTTCGTTTGTTGTACGCAGACCCCCTATTTCAAAGGACAAGGACTGCTTAGCTGATATCGCTTTCTTTCCATCATCGGAACGTTTTACGGCAATGTATACACCAGTACTCCCAGGATAATAATCAGATTCCCAATCAGCTTTCCTTTTGATACCTTTTCTTTCAAAACGCCAAAGGAAAGCAGCAGGACAAAGACGTACGTAAAGGTATCCAACACCGGACCGTATTTCAAATCTACCTGTGTGTAGGCATACGTATTTAAAAGAAGTACACTGCCAAAAATCAGATACGCCACAATCACGCGCCAGTTCAGATACTCGCGAAGTGCAGATGCATGCTCCTCGTTGGCGCTTTGTTTCAGCAGAATCTGTGATACTGCTGAAAACATTGTACAGATCAGCATTAAAATCATATATTTATTCATATCGCTGCACCACCATAACTCCCACCAGCACAATCAGAAGGCCGATGATATTTTTTACCGTCAGATTTTCATGAAAAATGAGCACGGCCCAGATCTGGGACCAGATCAGATAGACGCTGCGGTTTGCATATGCGGTTGACAAAGAGAATTTTTTGATTACCTTCTGCCATGCAATAGCGTAAATGCCACAGTTTGCAACCATCAGAAATAAAAATACATATAATAGAGGATTTTTGATTCCTCCCCGGTTCAGCTGAACCGATGCTGCTTTCGAGAACACACTCGTCAGAGAAAACAGCAGGATATTCAGGTGCAGCTGAATATAATCTTTTGCCTTATTCAAAAACAAGTCCTCCTTCTTACTTTTCTTCCACGCGGAAAATGATATGCCCTTCTACTTCTCTTACCGGGATGCACCCCGCTGTTTCCACATAGGATACTGCCGCTGAACTGCTCGAAAGTACAATATACTCTGCATTCATTTCCCTAAGACTTCTGTAAAATTCTTTCTGATCCAGCGACAGATCCATCTGTGTGATAATCTGAAGGATCTTTGTTTCGTCTTCAATTTCCTGCTCGGTCAGTGCATCGGTTGATACCGTATTGGAGCCCTGATAGGTCAGAACCATATCGCGGTCCAGAACCAGTTCAAACGAAGCATCATACTGCCGCACGATCAGGTTGAAATCCGGTTCAAATACAACTCTTACGGTTCCCTCTCCCGCTTCTTCGTGCAGCACCGTACAGACGGCCAGAAGATCATCTGGCATCTTGTACTGGTTATCCGGCAGCTTCGGCAGTCCGCCAGCCAGTACGGAATTTCCGCCAAAACAGATGACCGCTGCCAGCGCAGCCGCGGTCAGATACCGTCTCCAGCCTTTTTTCTGCCCGCCCACAACTTTCGTGCAGGCATATCCGATGGTCAGTACCATCGGCAGAATCCAGAAAAACCGGTAATAGACATTGACCATTCCAAGTTTTCCCAGGATATATTTCACCGCAAATGGATTGTATACCGTAAAGGCCAGAAAAACAGCGGTTGTTACGAACACATACCGCTCTTCCTTTTTCCTTTTAAAGCGAGATACAGCACCGACAGCAGAAACAGCGTCAGTACGGTTGTGTTTCCTCCAAACGTCACAAAGACCTGTCTCACAAAATCGAGGCCGCTCTCATTCAGATTTATTCCGCCCACATTTTCTCCTTTCTACCGCACAACCGGAATCTGCAGGATACCGCGCACACCAAGGAGATAGACCCCAAGCACCAGCACACACGGCAGCACAGCAAGCAGATAGAGCCTGCTCTGTCCCCAGCGTTTTTTCCGCACAAGATTCGGCAGAATCACAGCACTCATGGCCACCGGTACAGTCATCATGGATGACATCGTAAGGTCAATCGCAGCGACGCCTGTCATGAAAAACAGCAGCCAGACTCTCTTTCCGTTTTTCTCCTGATACATGCGCAGACCAAGATAAAACAGAAACGGGAGGATGATATTGCACAATACGGCCTTTCCCTCGTATCCCCTCGTCAGCAGGAACGACGCATTCGAAAAGATCGTATGAAAATTCAGATTCACAACACTAATAAAGCACAGGAGCACCCATACCATCTGTTTTTCTTTTAACAGCGCCTTTCCGATCTGTGCATAGACGAGATAACTTAAAACTACCGTCATCATACAGAGAATCACCTTCGTCACTACGAGCGGATGAAGGCCCGTTAAACGGCACAGTACTGCATTTGCTGCCGGATACATGCTGAACACATAACGGATGTTAAAAAAATCCAGTGCTTTTCCTGTATATGGGTCAAAGCTGCTGATGGAATCTGTCGCAAGGTTCGTTGTCACACTTCCCACATAATACGCTGCATCCGCACTGCCGTTTTCCTGCAGTGCAGCAACAAAATACAGCTGGATTCCAATCAGCACCAGCATCACATAAAAAGCTGCCGTCTTTCCTCTCCAGAAACCGCCGCTTCTTTTTCCCCACTCTCTCCACATTCCCAGATGAAGACAGATGGAAGCAATTACAAGGACAGCCACAACAGCAGCCCATACCCATGCGAGCAGATGCAGTTTTGCACCGAGCACCATCATCGGCACAGAAATCAGTTCAAATAAGAAGTAATATGCAATAAAGCCAAACAGCACAGTTTCACCCAGATGTCCGCTCTCATACCTGTTTTCTCTGATAAAAAAAGAACCCAGGCAGCAGAACACTGCGAGCATTCCCAGAAACAGTGCCGGCATTTTTAATAAGGTAATCATGTTTGGTTCCTTTCTTTTCCTTACATTCCCAATCCCACTCATTCTAACATGATGCCCTGTCTGCGTCAAGTAATCGAAATTCTAATAAACATTGACTTTTCCCTGAAATTTTGTATAATTGTGATGTTGAGCGCTTATTTTCCACCCGGCTGTTTTACTTTTTGTTTTAATGATATATGTTACGAAAGGAGCCATTGATATGCCTTTTTCCCGGCATACCCGCAGATCCGTGTTTTCCATCGGCGCGGCATCCCTTGCCGCTGCTTTTCTTTTTCTCACCCCGGAAAACACACATGCGGCTGATACTACAGCAAAAATTCACATTCTGACACTCGGCAGCGGCTCCAATGCCATCGTTCTGGAAAGTGTAGACGATAATGGCCAGAAAATTTTCGGCATGGTAGACTCCGGCGAGGACTGGGATTACCCTGACGGATCTGATCCGCGTTATCCGCTGCGCAGCGGCATCACAACGTCGACCGGCTACGACGATGAGGTACTCTCCTACCTGGACTCCCTCGGTGTCACCTCCGATAATCTGCAGTTTTATGTTGCAACACATCCGCACAGCGACCATATTGGAACCGGCGATACCATCGTGCGGCTGTATTCCCCCGACCGGGTTTATCTGCTCCCGTATGATGACAGTTATATCTATAATACTGCGCGTCTCTGGGACAATCTTTATGTCTACGACCAGCTTCTTACTGCTGTAGAAGAGACTGAAGGTGTGACCCTGATCCAGCATCTGAATCCCGGTGCCGCCTCCGCAGAAGAAGGATCTCCTGATTTTGCTTTTGGAAATTTCCAGATCCAGATTGTCAACTACGAGGAAGATTATCTCACAAGTCCAAAAGAGGACGCCAACCAGTTCTGTCTTGGTGTAATTGCCTCCGCAAACGACCACCGCGCTTTTCTGACGAGCGATATCGACGACGTCGAGGGCGATGCCAGCCGGATTGTTTCGAACTACGGGCTGTACAGCATTGATCTGATGACTTCCAATCATCACGGATATCCGAATGCTGTCGATGCAGACTATCTTGCTGCCGTCAACCCGGAATATTTTATCCAGACCGGTGACTTCCGTATTATGGATAACGATACCGTCGAGACCCTGACCTCTCTGGGGCTGCGCGTATTTTCCACGACAGAATATTCCGGCGATCTTCCGGCAGTCATTGCTGACTTTTCCGGTTCCGCGGTCACTTCCAACGTGGATGATACCTATGAAATTTACCGCGGCCGTTCTTCCAAGCTCGTTGCTTATCATGACGGCATCCCGTACAGCGGATTTTTCACCCGCGGCGGACAGAAATATTATGCAGACAGCAGCCATCTTCTCGTATGCTCCACTTCCTGGCGCGACACAGAAACGGGCATCGAATATACCTCCGATGAAAACGGCGTGATCACAAACGAACGCCACGTCATCGGCTGGGTAAAACGGGATGGAAAATGGTATTACTACAACGATGATGAAACACCGTATACCGGCTGGCTCACCCTCGACCACAAAACGTATTACCTCGGCGCGGACGGCGTTATGGCAACAGGCTGGCTTCTGCTTGATGGAGATTACTATTATTTTTCCGGCAGCGGTGAGATGCAGACCGGATGGCAGTTTATCAGCAACAACTGGTACTATCTCGCCAAGGATACCGGTATTATGTATTCGTCCGGATGGCACGCTGATCCGGAGACCAAAACGATGTACTATTTTTACACATGGGGAGGTGCCGCACGCAATACGACACTTACCTTAAACGGTTACCGCGTCAAATTTCTTTCCTGGGGCGGTATTTCCGGCAGCACCTGGCTGTACCATGACGGTGCCTGGTATTATGTACAGAAATATTCCTGCGTAACCAATGGCTGGTATCAGATCGATGGCGCCTGGTATTTTATGAATGCGGACGGTTCCCTGAAGCAGAACGAAAGTTTCCTGTATGATAACAATCTCTACTTTGTAAATAAGAGCGGAAAAATGTATCAGAACCAGTGGCTGAAATGGGATGGAAACTATTATTATCTCAGAAGCTGGGGCGGTGCCGCACACGAAGGCTGGCTGCTGCTTCAGAATAAATACTATTATATTAATGAGGACTGTACACGGAAAACGGATGAAGCCTTTACGTATGATAACAATCTTTATTTTGTTGATGAAAACGGCGTCATGCCGGCAAACCAATGGGTGATCCGGGACGGTGTCTGGTACTTTACCTACAGCTGGGGCGGTGCGAGAAAATCGCAGTGGTTCTATTATAAAAACAACTGGTATTACTTCAACGATGATGCTTCCATGCAGACCGGCTGGGCAGAAATTGATGGAAAAACATATTATTTCCAGAGCTGGGGCGGATGCGTCACCGGGACGAAAAAAATTGACGGAACAACGTATGTGTTTGATAAAAACGGTGTTCTGCTTTACCGAAAAAGAAAGCTAAGAAAAATCCATATAAAAATGCGGCAAGAAACGAAAATCTCATTCGTTTCTGCCGCATTTTTTTATAAATTTCTTTTCCGGAACAGTGCACGAACGCACTGCCGGTAAATTCCGGTTCCCAGAAACAGGGTCAGATAGGCGATTTTTCCGCCCGTTCGTGAAGTGATCGCCTTCCAGTACCAGAAGCGGATGCTTTTTAAGCTCTTTTGCCAGCCTCTTCGCAAGCGCCTTTTTCTCCGCGTCCATGGTTTCCAACAGCATCAGCTTGTCCAGCACGAAAAACCGCGCCCAGCAGCAGCGCACACCTGCTTCTTTTTTCAGCGCCGGGTGGCGTTCTTCCACGACATTCTGATTATGATCCCATACTTCCACCGAACCCAGATCTGACCAGCGAAAACCGCTTGTCGTGAGGCTTTCGCGCCGGTGCACATAATAGTATTTCTGTGCTGTGGAAAAGGCCACCTTCCGGCAGTGCTCCATTAACGGAACGATGACGTATGCATCCTCGGCGATTGTTTTCTCCGGATAGACAACGCCCTCGAAAATCTCTCTCCGATACAGCTTGCCCCACGGCATCACGCCGAACACGCGCGCCTTCATCACCTGGCGCAGTCCCTCCTCGCTGTCGGTCACAGATTCGATTCCCTCCTGTTTCAGATCCGGCACCGGCCTTCCTTCATAGAGATCGTATCCGCGGCAGATACTCATTTCGGCATCATATTTTTCCGCCAGACGATACAGTGTTTCCAGAAGATCCTCCGCTGCGAAATCGTCGCTGTCCACAAACGTGATATAACGCCCCTCTGCAAGCGCAACGCCCGCATTCCGCGCCGAACTGACGCCGCCGTTCTCTTTTTGGTGATAACGGATCCGCGCATCCTGTTCTGCGTATGTCCGGCAGATTTCACTGCTCTTGTCGGTGCTTCCATCATCTACAAGAAGCAGCTCCCAGTCCGTAAAAGACTGGGAGAGAATGGAATCCACACATTTTTTAAAAATTTTTCTGCCTGATACACCGGGGTAATGATTGAAATTTCCGGCATTGTTTTATCCTCTTTCTTTATTTCTTACAGCAGTAGTGTATCCCCTTATACTGCTCATACGGATGATCGAGATCCAGAAACGCCGCATCGTGGTGCCCTTTCTGCTGTTCTTTCGGCGGCAGTTTCATATAATTGCCGAACGCCATGCGCAGATATGTGTCATATCCGACCGGAATCGGCAGGCACTCATTCTCGAACGGAACCTCAATCGCCGATGCAAAAATCTTTTTCGGATATTTCCGGAGAATCGCCTGCGGTGCGCACATCTCGGTGATGCCGTCCACCCGTGGGCTGTCGATATCAAATTTTGTAATATAGTTCTCTGCCTGCTTCCAGATCCGGTACCGCATCTTCTGCGTCGGAGCCAGCGCCAGCAGAATCGTTCCCAGGTAATGCATAAACGCGCCGTGGCGTTCTTTGGTCGGAATAACCTGCGTGCAGAAGAGCTGGAAAATCTTTCCCTCGATCACCTGCCATTTCCGCGCAAGGTTTCCCGGTGCATAGCCCTCGATCGGGAGAATATCAAGCGCAACGCCGTGGCAGAGATCCATATCGACCTGCTCCTTTTTCACCTGCGTGGTGCGGCTGTCGCGGATGTTCGCAAACGTGTGCGCATTGCAGAAGCCCTCTTTCGGGTACTCGAGCTTGTAGATTTTACTCTCCTCCTGCGTATCCCAGATTTTCAGGAACTTCTCGTAATCTTTCCGCGGCATGAAAAAGTCGAGATCATCGTCCCACGGAATAAAGCCGCCGTGGCGGATTGCACCGATACAGCCGCCGCCGCAGAGATAACAGGTCAGATGATTTCTCTGGCACCAGTGGTAAAACATAACGGCCATTTCCAGATTTTTTTCCTGCAGCCGGCGCAGAATTTCGTCCTCGGTATTAAACATCTTTTTTCTCCTCTTCCTTCGCGTTCAGGCTGATCGTCTGTCCTTCCTCGAGCCCTTCTGTGCTCTCCTTTGTGAAGACAATCTTAAAGGTTGCAAGAATCAGCTTCAGATCCTCTAAAATCGAATAGCTCTCTATGTACATCAGATCCAGCTTCAACTTGTCGTATGCGGTCGTGTTGTACTTTCCGTAAATCTGGGCGTAGCCGGTAAGGCCTGCCTTTACTTTCAGACGGTAAGCAAACTCCGGAATCGATTCCTCATATTCCTTTGCAATCTCCGGCCGCTCCGGGCGCGGTCCGACGACGCTCATATCGCCCTTGAAAATGTTCAGAAGCTGCGGCAGCTCATCAATTCTCGTCGCGCGGATCACCTTTCCGACCGGCGTAATGCGGCTGTCGTTCTTCGTTGCCAGACGGGCTACGCCGTCTTTTTCGGCATCCACGATCATGCTTCGGAATTTGTAGACATAGAATTTTTTTCCGCCGATCGTGAGACGTTTCTGTTTAAAGAACACTGGGCCATGGTCATACAGCTTGATGCAGAGCGCTGCGATCAGCATAATCGGCGACGTGATCACAAGAAGAATCGTCGATACGAGCAGATCCAGCAGGCGCTTGCAGAATCTCTGATCAAACGAAAGACCACTGTTTCGCGCGAGCAGAAGCGGTGTATCGAAAATATGGAGCGCTTCCGCTTTCCGTACCATAATATCCGACAGCTTCGGCGTCAGATAGACACGGATTTCTTTCGCATAGCAATATTTCAGCAGACGGTTGCGCAGCTCCGAATGAAGATCGCCCAGGATCACGCCCTCCTGACCGTATGCGTCAATCTGGCGGCAGAGCTCTTTCTCTCCCACTTCCACGCTCACCTTATGTGCTACAATATACTTGTCCGGCCGCTGGTTCATCTTCAGCTCCAGGCTTTCCATCGGGTATTCACCGTAAATCAGAAGCACCTCTCTTGGCGGAAAGAGACGCGCAAACGTCTTCTCAAAAAGCCAGGATACAATGCCTGCCAGCGCAAAGTCCACGAGTGTCATGCCGACCATCGGCAGAATGTACGGCAGGTGGCGCCACAGCAGGATAATCTGCAGATACATCAGCGCATTGGCACAGAATGCCGTCATCATCTGGGAATAGATGATGCTGCTTCCCTTCATGTAGCCGATCTTCATGCCGCCGTAAATGTACATGAAAACCAGAAGAAAAATGCCGTAGATCACGACGATAATCTGATTTCCCTTATCCCAGAACGGCTCCAGCCACAGGTGGCTCGCATAGTATCTGTCCCAGAACACAGAAAAAACAGCGCATTCCAGAAGCACAATCGCCGCGACCGCCAGGACACGCATCAGATGTTTGTACTGTTCCCTGTTTTTATAGTTCATCAATCTCTTCCTCTCTTTTTGCCCTTACCGTAATACTTCCGCACACCGTTTACGGCATAGCACGCAAAACAGTACAGGGAGCGGAACGTTCCCATTCCCAGCTCGCGGTAAACACGGTAAGTCATTCCTGCAGAATGCAGTTTATTCCCCGATTTTCCTGTGCTGGACAGCCGGTATTTCAGCAAAGGCTCATCCACACCGCAGGCTGTCCCGTATTTTTTCAGGATCCGCAGCCAGTCCAGATAATCCTCGTGGCACTCGTCCTTTTCCATCGGGAATTCCAGCAGAACGCTTCTTTTGGCCAGTACCGACGAGCAGCCGATCACGTTGCCGCGCAGTAGCATTTTGTAGGTGATCCGCTCCGGGACAGAAAAAATCTTCTGCTTTTCCGGTTCCTGATCGTAAATCAGCTCCCGACCCGTACAGCAGAGCACATCACCGGTCTTTGCAAGGGCTTTTTCCTGCTTTTCCAGTTTTTCGGGATCCCAGTAATCATCCGCGTCCAGAAAGGCAATGTAATCGCCCTTTGCGAGCTGTACACCGCGGTTTCTGGATGCGGATGCTCCTTTGTTTGTCTCATTCCGGATATACCGTACCCGGTCATTTTCTCCGTAACGCCCCATCTTTTCCATCGTATCGTCCGTGGAATGGTCGTCGATCACCAGGATTTCCAGCGGGGTTTTTGTTGTCTGGCAAAGGACTGAGTCGATTGCCTGAAACAGTGTTTCTGCACCGTTGTACGAAGGGATTACTACTGAAATCATGTATTTTCCTCTCTTACTTTGTCTGCTGCATCTGTTTTTTAAATTTCCAGCAGCAAACCTCCTACTTTTATAGCATATCTGCACGGGCTTGTCAATTTTACGCCGGGATCTGCTGGTTTTTCTTTCTTACATGTAATTCTATGTGAGCTTTAAAAACGCCAGTAAATAGAACAGAATTCCTCCGAACAGTGCTCCGTTTCCGCCGTTTTTCTGCCCCGTCTTTTTTCCGATGGCAGTTCCGGCATACATCGCCGCCATTCCGACCGCGAAGGAGGCAAAAAAGATCTGTCCTCCTGTCACCGGAAGATCCGCGGCAAAGACGCCGGAGACAATTCCATCCACCGACATCGAAACCGCCAGCAGGCCAAATTCCAGTGGGTGGAGCTGTTTTTCCAGATGTTCCAGTCTTGCTTCTGGTTTTCCCTGCTTTTTTCTTCTGCGTTTTCTCAGTTCTTCGAAAATTTTCAGCGTTCCCATAAGAAAAAGCAGCCCGCACCCACTCTGGTTCCCCATTCCGGTCCTGCGGACTGCAGAAATCTTTTTCCAAACTGCGCGGAAGCAACCAGGGCAGCACTGCAAAACAGATTCAGCAGCGCCGTCATGCCGGGTGAAATTCTCGTATTGCTGCTTCCATATCCGATGCTTACTGCAAAGTTATCGGCTGAGAGCGCCGCAGCAAGCAGAAGCAATTCTACCATATGACACGCTCCGTCATTTCTCACTTTACAGTATTCGTCTGTTTTTCAAACCGTGCATCCCGGGAAGGCAGTTCTTTTTCTTATTCCACTGCTTTCCGGAATTCCCGGATTTTTTCTCCGAAGTGCGATACATTGGTGCAGAAATGCTCGAAGTTCCCGCCACAAAAATGCTGGCTCCAAGGAACGCAGCGTCGCGCCGTGCTCCTTCGTAATGTTTCCGTCCACTTCTAAAATGATGTCCTCCCGGTGCATCTCCTGCAGAAATTTCTGCAGCTTTTCCGCCTTGCGCAGCGTACTCGGCACAATTTTCTGTCCGGCAAAGCCCGGATTCACCATCAGAAGATTGACGCCGTCGATATAATCAAGCACTTCCTCGATCTGCCCGATCGGTGTCGCCGGGTTGATCGCGAGGAACCGCTTGCAGCCGTACGGCACGAGGTAATCGAGCGCGCGCTGCACCTGGAAAGTGCTCTCATAATGAATCGTCACGATGTCCTCTTTGTAAATGCCGATCCACGGCAGCTTGTACTCCGGGTCTTTAATCATCAGATGAAGATCGAGCGGAATACTCGTCAGTTCCCGCAGTCCGCGGATGTAGTCGACGCCAAGGCCGAAGTTCGGAACGAACTCGCCGTCCATCACATCAATATGGAGATATTCGACTTTTTCTTTTCAAATACATCGATCGTCGCCTGCAGATCCACAAGGTTTGAGCACATCATGGATGCCGATATCTGACTTTTTCTCATATTTTTCTACTCCCATGAAACCATTACTTTGCAGTATGGCTCTTTATGATTTTTCATCAGTTCCAGTCCGTCCATCAGCTTTTCGGACGGGAAACAGTGCGTGATCAGCGCCTGTGCCGGGATTTTCTTCTTCGAAAGCGCATCGAGTGCCTCCGTCCAGTCGCAGGCTTCATCTTTTTCATAAGAAGAATTCCACGTTCCCATCAGGTTCAGCTGTTTGCGCAGGATGCGCCAGTACACGTTCTTTTCCATCGCAAGATCGCCCGATGGATTTCCCATCAGCACGATGCTTCCGCCCGGTCTTGCAAGAAGAACTGCACCGGAAACGGCCTGCGGCGTTCCGACCGCTTCTACTACAACATCCGCCTGAATCGCTTTACTCTCCTCTTCCGTCACATATGAGATGCCCGGGATCTGTTCTGCGATCGCACGTTTTGCTTCGCCCCGTCCAATCACAAAAACGGTTTCGGCGCCGAGCGCTTTCGCCCACGCTGCCGCTGCAAAACCGATCATGCCCGTTCCGATCACTGCTGCGGTATCGCCCGGCTTCACACCGCTTCGTTTCACCGCATGAAGCGCCACAGAGAGCGGCTCCAGCATTGCTGCCTCGCGGAAGCTGACGTTTTCCGGCAGCTCCATCAGGTTCCAGTCCGGCACGGCCACGTATTCCGCAAAGCCGCCGTCCCGGCGCGAGCCGAGGTAATCGTAGTGTTCGCACATCTCATATTTTTTCTGCCGGCACTGCGGGCAGGTGCGGCATGGGATCAGCGGGAAAATGCCGACCCGTTTTCCAACTCGCTCTTCCGGCACACCCTCGCCGTATGCGGCAACCACGCCTGAAAACTCGTGACCCGGAATCGTTGGAAAATGGTATGTTCCGTTTGTGAAAATCCGCGGAATATCGGAGCTGCAGATTCCTGATGCCTTTACCTGCACCAGAACCCAGCCGGATGGGATTTCCGGTTTTTCGATGTCTTCCCTTCTTAAATCATTGACTCCATGCAGCTCGTATGCTCTCATTTCGTTTCTCCTTCCACAATCGTACAGAAACGCTCCAGGTCGCTCCTTGTTGTAATCTTAAAGTTCCGCTCATCCCCTGGGATCATCGCCACATCCATTCCATGGCGGTAGGCAATTTCACTCGTTCCCCTTGTGAGGGACAGCTCCTCTTTCGATGCTTCCCGGTTGATCTTCGCGTACGGATGCAGCCGGAAGGCTTCCGGCGCCTGACCGGCAAACAGCGTGCTGCGCTCCAGCAGATGGTCAATTTTCGTTCCGTCGCTGCTCTGATAGATCGTGTCCTTCATCGGCAGCACCGGCATACAGCCCTCATGATCGGCAAGCGCCGCAAGGCAGTCGCCAATCAGCTGTTCGCTCACCAGAGGCCGCACGCCGTCGTGGATGATCACACCGTCGTTCTCCGATACGGAATCCTCCATGCAGACGGTAAGGCCATTATGAATGGATTCCTGCCGCGTATCCCCGGCATCCGCAAAGGCGAGAAATTTCGTAATCCCGTCTTCTTCCATCCATCCGCGGATCTTCTCTCTCCAGGCATCTGCCGCCACGATGACGATTTTCTCAACGGCACTGCTTTTCTGAAACTGCTCCAGCGTATACAGCAGAATCGGTTTCTTTTCCACTTCCAAATACTGCTTCGGAAAATCCCCCATCTGCATTCTCGTTCCGATTCCCCCCGATAATATGATTGCGTAATTCATCTTAAGCCTTTCCTTTGCTCTTTTTACTCTCTTTTTTCGCTCTTCTTCCAGCTCTTTTAAAAAGTCTCCCAGTTCTCCAGAGGCGTTCTCCAGCAGGTACGACTTCGTTTTCTGTTCTTTCTCCAGATAGTTTTCCCGGATCTGGCCGTTTGTATGTTCAATCTCGGTGCGCAGATCCCGTGCGGAGAGACGATGCGCGCCCGCTCCCATAATGATGATCTGCTCGAGACCGTCCGAGGAAGCCACCGTTACGTTGCCGTTGTGGCCGATCCTGTGAACCGTTTTCTCGATGTACTGGTCAGCCGTCTCCGCCTCTTTCGTATAAACGACATGAATATTATGGTACATGCCGACCTCACCCTGGTTGCCTTTTACTTTGTAGGCATCAAAGACAAGAATCAGCGTCATTTTTTTATATCCCTGATAATTTGACAGGATGTCCATCAGCTTTCCTCTGGCGCTCTCAATATTATACCTCGCCAGCTCATTTAAATCATCCCATGCAAAAATAACGTTATAGCCGTCCACCAGCAGATATTCCTCCTGCGGCTCCTTCGGGCGGTTTGATTTTGCATATTTGGGATCCCCGATGCCGGATGACGAGGTGACCGGACGTGTCCGCCGCTCGAAACCGGCGCGCTTCCGCTCCACTTTGCCGTATGTCCTCGTAAAGATTTCTTCCAGCTCCTTTGCCTCCTGCAGGGAAGCTGCCATCGGCACGCGGTCGGATGCTTTTTTTGCTTTCTGCACAGAGGATACTCCGCCGCTCCGGTCTGCCGCAGATTCGGCTGAATCGCTTTCTTCTTCCGGATTTTCCAGCGTGTATTCCAGATGCATATGGTCTTCCACTTCATTCCATGGAACGACAAAGCCTGCCCCGTTGGCACAGAACACAGAACCCGTCGGATTTTCCACATCCGCCTCGGAATCGTAGCCGATGGAGGCAATCACTTCCTCCTCGTTGTGACACGGCTCATATCCTTTTAAGGTACAGAACACTCTTCCGCGTCCCCGGCTGTAAGCAGTTACTTCTTTCTGATAATCCCGCATCGTCACAACCGGTGCGGTTCCGGTAATCACTGTCATATCGCCTTCCATTTCCGGCGGTTCAAAGCTGCCGTACATCCGCTGGATATCGTTCAGCGCCCGTCCCGTCGATTCCGACGGAATTTCCAGACGGAACGCATAGACCGGCTCCAGCAGAACGGATTCTGCTTTTTCAGCCCCTGCCGCACCGCACGGTACGTCGCCTGGCGGAAGTCGCCGCCCTCGGTGTGCTTAATGTGCGCACGGCCCTTGACCAGCGTGATTTTCATATCAGTAATCTCCGACCCGGTCAGCACGCCGGGATGCTTCCGCTCCAGCAGATGTGTGAGGATCAGACGCTGCCAGTTGCGGTCCAGGGTGTCCTCGCTGCAGACGGTTCCAATCTGCAGTCCGCTGCCCGGTTCTGCCGGCTCCAGTAGCAAATGAACTTCCGCATAATGGCGCAGCGGCTCGAAATGGCCGACACCCTCCACGGTACTGCGGATCGTCTCTTTGTATACAATATTTCCGGCTCCGAATTCCACCCATTCGCCGAAACGCTCGTGGATCAGACTCTTTAAGATCTCGATCTGCACCTCACCCATGACCTGCGCATGGATTTCCGCGAGGCGCTCATTCCAGACAATGTGGAGCTCCGGGATTTCTTCTTCTAACTGGCGCAGTTTTCCAAGCATCTGATGGACATCGCAGTCCGGCGGAAGCTCGATGCGGTACGTCAGCACCGGCTCCAGCACCGGTTTTTCCGCCTCGGTTTCGTTGCCGATGCCCTGACCGGAGAAAGTGCTGTTCAGTCCCGTTACGGCACAGATCGTCCCCGCCGGTGCTTCCTGTACCATCGTATAGCCCGCACCGGAATAAATACGGATCTGGTCTGCCTTTTCTTCGCCGAGCATCTGCTTCACCTTCAGCACGCCGCCCGTGATTTTCAGATGCGTCAGACGGTTTCCTGCCGTGTCCCTTGAAATCTTAAAAACGCGCGCGCCAAAATCCCCGCCGTACTCCGGCGTTTTTGTAAACCGGTCCAGAATTTTCAGAAATTCCGTCACGCCCTCCATCTTGAGTGCAGAGCCAAAGCAGCACGGAAAAACCTTCCGCTCTGCGATCATCGTGCGGATCTGGTCTTCTTCCACGCTTCCCGTTTCCAGATACTGCTCCAGCACGTCCTCATCACACATGGCGAGTTCTTCCAGCAATTCTGCGTTCTGGAGATCCTGCGAGAAATTCAGGCAGTGCTCTGAGAGACGGCTCTGCAGTTCTTCCAGCAGTTTTTCCGCATCCGTGCCTGGCTGATCCATCTTGTTGATAAAGAGAAAGACCGGGATCTCATACCGCGCGAGCAGCCGCCACAGGGTTTCCACATGCCCCTGCACGCCGTCCGCACCGCTGATCAGAAGAACCGCATAGTCCATGACCTGTAAAGTGCGCTCCATCTCCGCCGAGAAATCCACATGGCCCGGCGTGTCAAGGAGTGTGACCTCCGTCTCGTTCAGCTTCAGCACGGCCTGTTTGGAAAAGATCGTGATGCCCCTTGCTTTTTCCAGTTCCTCCGTGTCCAGAAAGGCGTCCTTGTGATCCACTCTTCCGGCTTTCCGGATCTGGCCTGTTTTATATAAAATTCCCTCTGCCAGCGTCGTCTTTCCCGCATCGACATGCGCTAAAATGCCTACCGCCAGTTTTTTGGTTTTTTCCATTTTGTTTCATCCTGTCTGTATGATTCATATTTTTCAGGCCCCCTCATCCCCTGCGGCCCGACTCACTGCTTATTGTACCACAAAACCTCTCATTGCGGAACCCCGGAGTGAAACGCAAAAAAATCTCAAAGACGGAGTTTACTTCTCCTTCGCTTTTGTAGGATTTTTTAATTTGTCTATGTTCTGTTTTATTCTTCT
>ENA-OQOA01000079-OQOA01000079.1-human-gut-metagenome-genome-assembly--contig:-NODE-79-length-56074-cov-4.249254_pt1 | contig 56074 bp, 46 predicted proteins | sample MGYA00242633_ERZ504888 | MGnify/ENA primary metagenome ERZ504888 (study PRJEB26092, sample SAMD00036372) | human gut metagenome | host: Homo sapiens | study: EMG produced TPA metagenomics assembly of...
TAGCCTGCCGTGGTGCCTCTGCAGGCGGGTGTGCCGTAGCGCCGGTCGTAAGTGGACCCATTGTGGGGGTCTGGCTCAGCGGCTCGACATAGCCCCACGCCCCGGTGGAGCGGGCGGCGTTGTAGATGGCGGTGCGCTGGGTCTGGCTGAGACTCTGCCCCACGTCGAAGGCCACACCGGCATAGTGCTGGCTGCGGGTGCCGTGGCCTCCCTCCCAGATGCGGCGGAAGGCGTATCCCACCGGGATGCCCCTGCCGTATTTGCGGCGGGTGAGGTTCCACGCTTCCATTGCCGCGATGGTCGTCCAGAGCACCGGGCTGTTCGATTTGCCCCGGAACTCCCGCACGGTCAGAGTCCTGCCGGTGCTGTAGGGCATGGGGTCGTTCTCGCGCAGGCTCGAATAGGTGTAGACTTTGTTCTCGTAGGCGTCATAGACCAGTAAGCGTGCCATCTCTCATCCCTCCTCGGTGCAGTTGTCGCAGGCAGTATGGCTCTGGGCGCGGAGTGCGGCCCAGGTGGGCCGGTCCACGACGCCGTTTGGCTCAAGACCCGCCCGCTGCTGCGTCTCCTTCACAGCGGCGGTATCCTCCGGGCCGAAGACAGCGTTGTCGGCGACGTAGTCCTCCTCGCAGTAGAGCTGGGAGCGGTCATTGAGCCAGCCCTCGATGAGGCGGACGTCAGGCCCTGCGCTGCCCTCCTTCATGGCCCGGTCCGGGTAGTCCGGCCCCTGCTCGGGATGCCGGTCGGGGTTGGGGGTGAAGGCCGCCAGCTGTAAGCTCAGGGCTTCCACTGCTGTCCACGTCTCGGCGTCTGCCACGCCGGTGGCGGGCAGGCCCAGAAGCTCCTGCGCGCTGGCGGTGGCGTCCGCGGTCTCCTGTGTGTACTGTCTGGAAAGCGCGGGGGACGCTACACTGTCGTAGTAGTAGGCGATGCGCTGCAAAAGCAGGGTGTAGTAGAGCACGGCGCTGCTGTCGGTGCCGACGGTGAGCGGCGTGCCGGGGTAGGGGAGACGCTTGAGGGTGACCACCGGCCCGGACGAGCGGAGGGCCGACGCTTTTGCCGTAGAGCGAATCCCATGTCTTCCGGCCCACGATGCCGTCCACCGTCAGCCCGGCGAACCGCTGGTAGGCCCGCACGGCGGCCTCGGTGGCCGCGCCGAAACGGCCATCGATGGAGACAGAGGGGATGCTGCTCTGGTAGGCGCTCATGAGGTAGAGGTAGAATTGCAGCTCTCGGACGGCGGTGCCGGTGGAGCCATTGCGCAGCACGCCCGGGTACTCGCCGGGCCGCAGGCTGGGCGAAAGCAGGCGGTTGGCGATGTCGTTGTAGACTTCGTAGAGCTTGTTCCATGTCGTCCGGCCCACGACGCCATCGCTGGTGAGGCCGAAGTAGGTCTGGAACCGCCGCACGGCCGCTGCGGTAGACGAGCCGAAGATGCCGTCCACGGTGACATTGTTGAGACTGGAATAGACCGTCCGCGCGATCTTCAGCCAGAACTGCACCAGCCGGACATTCTGGCCGCTGCTGCCCTGGCGCAGGGCAGTGCCGGGGTAGGCGTTGGGGGTGCCGTTGTCGGACTGGATGCTGCGGAACTGGTCGTACAGCTCGGTCCCATGTGGTGTGGCCTACGACTGCCGTCCACCGTCAGGCCGTAGCGCCGCTGGAACGCCCGGACAGCTGCCGCTGTGCCGCTGCCGTAGACGCCGTCCACCGTGACAGAGGGGATGCGGCTCTCATACTGAGCCAGCGTACTCAGCCAGAACTGCACCTGCTCTACCTCGCTGCCGGTGGAGCCCTGTTTAAGGACGCTGCTGCCGAAGTTCCATGGGCCGTCCGGGAGGGTGCCGCTGAATGTCTCGCCTTCACTGGTCAGCTCGGCGAGGTCCTTCACCGAGACATAGATATAGCTGATCTTATACCAGGTGCTGCGGCCCACCACGCCGTCGGCGGTGAGGTTGAACTGCCTCTGGAACTTTTTGACCGTCTCGGTCATCTTGCGGCCGAAGATGCCGTCCACCGTCAGCAGGCCGAGGAAGGGATAGTCTTTGGTGATGCGGTTGAGCTGCCGCTGCAGGGTGAACACTGCCGCTCCGGTGCTGCCCTGCCGCAGAGGGCTCCCGGGGTAGCTCTGGGGGATGGACTGGATGTTGTTGGTGCGGATGATCTCGATGTTGCTGCCGTAGTAGTATTTGAGGATGCTCAGTGCGCTGCGGCCCTGATTGGCCAGCGTGACCGTCCCCCACTGCTTGAGGCCGGGGCAGGTGACGGATTTTCCGTCGCAGTACTCGGCGTAGTAGGGGTTCACGGTGCCGGTCTTGCGGATATAGGTGTTGAAGATGTCGTCCGTCAGCCGCACCATGACGTCGAACACCGTCCGGCCATGGACGTAGTATTGGTCGTAGCTGGTGGAGTTGGTGATGTTGAAACTGTAGCCCTTGCTGGGGTACCACTCGGTGTAGATGCGGTTGAGAGCCAGCGAGATCTGGCAGTGGATGTTGGCCCGCAGGGCCTGCTCGGGCCACGGGGAGCAAAATAACCCAACAGGCCAAAGCTGCCTGCCCGGACTGCCGCAAGGTGCGGAGCGAGATGCAGGAACTGGTTCGGGCGGCATCCTCGACGGCCTTTTTGTCAAGGGATAATAATAGAACATAAGCAGTATTCACAAGCATGAACGCTTGAAATGCTTCTGTTATAATGTTACACTACATACTGTATACGTTGGTATATATACTGTTCAAAAAAGCTGCATCGACTGGCGCAAAGAAATCGGACACGCTGCTTTTATGAATCAACATATGAAATTTTATTGAAAATCCATCATGGCGGTGGTAAAATTATCCTATAGTTCTGTCATGCTGTATCGATGCCTTTTTGTGGTATTCGGGATCGCAGAACGGCAGCTGCCCAAGAGTTGTGAGGAGAACGATTTGATGAACAAAAGAACATTTCACCGCCTTATTTCTGCATTTGCGGCATTGGTGATAGGTCTATCTGTGCTGACCGGCTGCGGAACAAAAACCGCCGAAAATGCGGAAAAGCAGGAGGATGCCCAGACCATTCAGGTGTATCTGTGGAGTACAAGCCTGTACGAGACCTATGCGCCTTATATCCAGTCCCAGCTGCCGGATGTAAATATTGAATTCATCGTGGGAAACAACGATCTGGATTTTTACAAGTTTTTGGAGGAGAACGGCGGTCTGCCGGATATTATCACCAGCTGCCGCTTCTCGCTGCACGATGCGGCTCCCTTGAAGGACAGCCTGATGAACCTTGCCTTGACCAACGAGGCGGGCGCTGTGTACAACACCTACCTCAACAGCTTCAAAAACGAGGACGGCAGCGTGAACTGGCTGCCGGTCTGCGCCGATGCCCACGGCTTTGTGGTCAACCGCGGCCTTTTTGAGCAGTACGATATTCCTCTGCCCACCGATTACGAGAGCTTCGTTTCGGCCTGTCAGGCGTTTGAAAAAGCAGGCATCCGCGGCTTTACCGCCGATTACCTCTACGACTACACCTGCATGGAAACGCTGCAGGGGCTTTCCGCTGCCGAGCTTACCACGACAGATGGGCGCAAGTGGCGCACTGCTTACAGCGACCCTGCCAGCACCGCACGGGTGGGTCTGGACGACACCGTGTGGCCGGGGGCGTTTGAGCGGATGGCGCAGTTCATTCAGGATACCCACCTCACGGCAGACGATCTTGCGTTGAATTACGACGATGTGACCGGGATGTTCCGGAACGGAGAAGTTGCCATGTACTTTGGCAGCTCTGCCGGTGTCAAGATGTTTCGGGATGAGGGCATCGACACGATCTTCCTGCCCTTCTTCAGCCAGAACGGCGAAAAGTGGATCATGACCACCCCGTATTTCCAGATCGCTCTGAACCGTGACCTCGAGCAGGACACCGCGCGCCGCGAAAAAGCCATGAAGGTGCTGAACGTCATGCTCTCCGAGGAGGCGCAGAGCCGCATCGTTGCCGACGGGCAGGACCTGCTGAGCTACAGCCAGAACGTCCCCCTGCGCCTGACCGAGTACATGAAGGATGTGCGCGATGTGGTGGAAGAAAACCACATGTATATCCGCATCGCCTCCAACGATTTCTTTGCCGTCTCCAAGGACGTTGTCTCCAAAATGATCGCGGGCGAGTACACGGCACAGCAGGCTTATCGTGCGTTCAATGCCCAGCTTCTTGCCGAAGAAACGCCTGCCGATGACGAAATCGTGCTGACCTCCGGGAAGAGCTATTCCAATGTCTTCCACGCAAACGGCGGCAGCGCCTCCTTCTCCGTTATGGCGAACACGCTGCGGGGCGTTTATGGCACCGATGTGCTGCTTGCCACCGCAAACAGCTTTACCGGCAGTGTGCTGCAGGCAGATTATAACAAGAAAATGGCCGCTTCCATGATCATGCCCAACGGTCTGATGTCCCGCCAGCGCACCATGACCGGCGCAGAGCTGAAGGAGACCGTCCGCGCCTTTGTGGAGGGTTGCGAGGGCGGGTTTGTGCCCTTCAACCGCGGCTCTCTGCCGGTGGTCAGCGGCATTGCCGTGGAGGTCAAAGAGGCAGGCGGCAGCTATACCCTGACCGGCATCACCCGGAACGGACAGCCGCTCCGGGACGACGACACCGTTACCGTGACCTGTCTGGCAGCGGAAAATCAGATGGAAGCGCTGCTTGCGAGCGAGAGCGGCAGGTCTTTGGACGGAGATACATGGGTAAAAAACAGATGGCGCGATCATCTCTCCGGCGGCGGCGCAGCGCTTGCAGAGCCTGAAAACTACATGACACTGAGGTGAGCGGGATGGAAGACGAAAAGCACGAATCCAAACGAAACTGCTATCCCCGGCAAAAATGGCTCCCTGCTGCTGCCATCCTTCTTCTGGTCTTGCTGATAGCAGGTTTCAGCGTTCGGTACATCTCGTTTGTGTCCCAGACCATCTATCAGGAAAGTACCTCGCATCTGGAAGAGGTGCTGCATAAATCCAATAATATGCTGAAAGAGCTGGTGCGCAAAAATGTGAGCTACCTGCATCTGTACAACGGCTTTCTGGAAACTGCCTCGGATGAGGCCGAAATACAGGCGTATATCAGGGCGGCACAGCAGGAGGCCGGGTTTGCCGAATTCTACTTTCTTACCTATGACGGCAACTACATGACCGTGACCGGGGAGACCGGCTATCTTGGCCTGCAGACCAATCTGGACGAAAAGCTCGCTCACGATGAGGATGTCGTCGTGAACACGGCGCTGCCTGGCAAGCCCCAGATGCTGGCGTTCATCTGTCCCGAAACGCAGGGCAGCTACAGGGGCTTTGCCTACGATGCCGTTGCCATCTCTTATTATAATGATGCGGTGCTGAGGTTGCTGGACAGCTCTGCTTTTGAGGGCAATGCCAGCAACTATGTCATCTACCCGGACGGGCGGGTGGTCATCGACAGTTCTGTAAACCGCAAGGAGACCATTTTACAATTTCATTGCGATGCTGCGCGACCATTCCGATCTTTCCGAGGCGCAGATCCTGGATCTGTCCAATGCCTTTGCACAGGGCAGCAGCGGAAACCTGAGGGTCAAACTGGGCGACACCAGCTATTATCTGGTCTACGAGGGCACAGCGGTCCAGAGCTGGACGATGGTGGGGCTTGTGCCGGTCAGCATTGTCAATGCTAATCTGGACGAACTGTGGTTCCGCACGGCGCAGATCGTGGCGGGCATCGCCGCAGGTCTTGCGGTGCTGGCCATTCTGCTCATTGTGCGCAGAAGCCATGTCACCCTGCGCCGGAAGGATACCGCGATCCGGTACCGGGACGAGTTGTTTCAAAAGCTCTCGCTGAACGTGGACGATGTTTTTCTGATGCTGGACGCAAAAACCTCCCAGACGGATTACGTCAGCCCGAACATTGAGCGGCTGCTGGGCATCCCGTGGAGAGAAGTCCGGCAGGATGTCCATGCTCTGGACAAGCTGGGCGCCCCGGAGCAGGGCAAAAACTTTCTGGATGGGCTTCTCAGCGGACAGCAGCGGGAATGGGATCTCGAGTTTGAGCATCTGGAAACCAAAGAGCGCCGCTGGTTCCATAACATCGCCATAGGCAGCGAGGTGGAGGGCAGGACCAAATACATCCTTGTCATGTCCGACCGCACCGCCGACAAACAGGTGAATCAGGCGCTTTCGGATGCCGTTGCCGCCGCCGAGACTGCCAACCGCGCCAAGAGCACCTTCCTTCCAATATGTCCCACGACATCCGCACCCCCATGAACGCCATCATCGGCTTTACCACACTGGCGATCAGCAATATCGACGACAAGGAGAGGGTGAAGGATTATCTGGCCAAGACCCTTGCTTCCAGCAACCATCTGCTCTCGCTCATCAACGATGTGCTGGATATGAGCCGCATCGAAAGCGGAAAGCTCCATCTGGAAGAGGTGGAAGTCAACCTTTCGGAGGTGCTGCACGATTTGAAAACCATCGTCAGCGGGCAGATCTACGCAAAACAGCTGGAGCTTTATATGGATGCGATGGATGTGACCGACGAGGATGTCTACTGCGATAAGACCCGGCTGAACCAGATCCTGCTGAACCTGCTGTCCAACGCCATCAAGTTTACCCCGGCGGGCGGCACGGTCTCGGTGCGGGTGCGCCAGCTTGCCGGGCAGGTGCGCGGCTGCGGGCAGTACGAGTTCCGCATCAAGGACAACGGCATCGGCATGAGCCCGGAATTTGCCAAAAAAATCTTTGAGCCGTTTGAGCGGGAGCGCACTTCCACGGTCAGCCGTATCCAAGGCACCGGCCTTGGCATGGCCATCACCAAGAACATCGTGGATATGATGGGCGGCACCATTGAGGTGCAGACAGCGCAGGGCAAGGGCAGCGAGTTTATCATTCGTGTGCCGCTGCGGGTGCAGGCAGAGCACCGCCCGGTGGAAAAGATCACCGAGCTGGAGGGTCTGAAGGCTCTGGTGGTGGACGACGATTTCAACACCTGCGACAGCGTGACAAAGATGCTGGTCAAGGTGGGAATGCGCGCGGAGTGGACCCTTTCCGGCAAGGAAGCGGTGCTGCGCGCGCGGCAGTCCATTGAGATGAGCGATGTCTACCACGCCTATATCATCGACTGGCGGCTGCCGGATATGAACGGCATCGAGGTCACCCGCCAGATCCGCAGCCTGAACGACGATACCCCCATCATCATCCTGACGGCCTACGACTGGTCTGACATTGAGGTGGAGGCAAAGGCCGCCGGTGTGACGGCCTTCTGCTCCAAGCCCATGTTCATATCCGACCTGCGCGAGACCCTGATGAGCGCCCTCGGCCAGAAGCTGACAGATGCGTCGCAGGAGCTTCTGCCGGAAAAGAACGCCGACTTCAAAGGCAAACATATCCTGCTGGTAGAGGACAACGAGCTGAACCGCGAGATCGCGCAGGAGATCCTGCGCGAGTACGGCTTCCGGGTCGATACGGCGGAAAACGGTGAAGTGGCGGTGGAAAAGGTGAGCACCGCAGCGCCGGGCAGCTATGATCTGGTGCTGATGGATGTGCAGATGCCGGTGATGGACGGCTACACCGCCACCCGGAAGATCCGCGCACTGGATGACCCTGCCCGGGCAAAGCTCCCCATCCTTGCCATGACCGCCAACGCCTTCGACGAGGATCGCCGCAACGCCTTGGAAAGCGGCATGAACGGCTTTTTGTCCAAGCCCATCGTGATCGGCGATCTCGTGCAGGAGCTGCGCAAGATCCTGTAAGCCAAACGCCTGTCAGGCAGAAAATAAATAAAGCACCCGCAGCATTCACTTCCAGAGGTCAAGAGCCTCTGCAAAGCCTGCTGCGGGTGCTTTTGCTTTTGTCGGCTGGCAGCCGTTATGATCTCAGTACATCTGCAAGGACCTGCAGCAGATGCGGAATATCCAGCGGCTTTGCAATGTGGCCGTCCATACCGGCCTTCAATGCATTCTGACGGTCTTCTTCAAAGGCATTTGCCGTCATTGCAAAGATGGGAATGCCTGCCTTTGCAGCATCCGGCAGGGCGCGGATCTGCCGCGTTGCCTCGTAACCGTCCATCTTGGGCATCTGGATGTCCATTAAGATCAAATCGTACTGCCCGGGGGCCGCCTGCTTCATCTTCTGGACAGCGATCTCGCCATCCTCAGCAGTGTCTACCGCAAAGCCCGCTTCCTTCAGGATCTCCTGCGCGAGCTCACGGTTCAAGGCATTGTCCTCCACCAGCAAAAGTTTCTTTCCCTTGAGCTCGGAGGCATCTGGCTGCGCTGGCTTACAGGCAGGCTCTGCACCGTACGGTTCTGCCAGCACTCTGAGCAGTTCGGAAAGGAACAGCGGCTTTTCGCAGAAGGCGGTCACTCCGGCAGCGCGGGCTTCCTCTTCAATATCCGTCCAATCGTAGGCCGTCAGAATGATGATAGGGCAGCTTTTCCCGATCAGCTTGCGGATCTGCCGCACGACCTCGATGCCGTTCATATCGGGGATGAGCCAGTCGATGATGTAGACGCTGAATTCGTCGCCCTGCTCCATGGCGTATCGGGTGCGGATCACCGCTTCCCGGCCGGAGATCGTCCACTCCGGCCGCATCCCGATCTTGGACAGCATGGTGCTGACGCTCAGGCAGGTGTCGGTATCGTCGTCTGCTACCAATGCGCGCAGCCCTTCCAACTGTGGGAGCTGCTTGGGCTCCACCCTTTGTCCGCTGAGTGCGAAGCAGAGATCTACGATGAATTCGCTGCCCTTGCCCGGTTCACTTTCGATCGCAATGGTGCCGCCCATCATATCCACAATGTTCTTGGCGATGGACATACCCAGGCCGGTACCCTGAATGCCGCTGACGGTGGAGCTTTCCTCCCGGCTGAACGCCTCAAAGATGTGCTTCTGGAACGCTTCGCTCATACCAATGCCATTGTCCTTGATGCGGAACTCATAGCAGCCACGGCCCTTGGGCGCACCGTTCTTCTGGGCAATGCGGATGCTGATCGTACCGCCTGTGGGAGTGAACTTGATGGCGTTGGACAAAATGTTCAGCAGGATCTGGTTCAGCCGCAGCGGGTCGGTGATGATGTCCTCGTTCTCCACGTCCATGGTATCGATGAAAAGCGACAGCCGCTTTGCCGAAACATCGGGTTGGATGATGGAGCGCACATCGTGGACGAGGTCCGGCAGATGCACCGCTTTCTCTTCAATTTTTACTTTTCCGCTCTCGATGCGGCTCATATCCAGCACATCATTGATGAGGGAAAGCAGATGCTGGCTGGAGGTAGAGATCTTTTTCAGGTAGTCCAGTACCTGCTCCTTATTATCAATATGGGTCGCAGCCAGCGAGGTGAAGCCGATGATGGCGTTCATGGGGGTGCGGATATCGTGGCTCATATTGAACAGGAACTCCCGCTTGGCACGGTTTGCCGCACCCTCGTGCTGGAGTGCGATCTCCAGTTTGCGGTTCTGTTCCTCCAGCTGAGCCTGATACTTCTTCTCCTGCTCTTTCTTCTGCTGCTCCATCTCCTGCACGGAGCGTCTGCGCAGCACCCGAAGGACCATTACAAGCAGGATGTAACCGGCCAGCGCCATCAAGATCAGCGGAAACGATTCATGGAAGACGGATCTTTCATCCGTATACGCGTAGAGATCGAAAGACCTTCCGTGGCAGTACATTCCAAAATAGCAGCCGGAGCCGTTCCAATCGTGGGTATGGGTCAGCGTTTCGGCAGCCCCGGCTTTGCGGATCTCCCGCACCGGCAGACTGTCCGCAGCATCCTGCCCGATGAGCTCCGGGCGGTTGGAGGCAATGACCTGATTGTTCTGCACGATGAACAATGTGCCGCTGGTCTCAACCGAGTAGCCGTCCAGTACGCTCTGGATGGACAAAGCCGTTCCCTCTACAAATTCTGCCGGGGTATAGCGGTAGGCAAGCAGGATGACCTCTTTGCTTTCTGCCCGGTGTGCCGCAACATCCACGGCAGACCCATCCTCCAGCAGGACCCGCTTCAGATAGGTCTTTTGCGGGTAAGAGAAGACGTCCAGAACGGCATCATTCTTGAGCGGTTCTCCAAACCGGGCATAGCCGATGCCGTTCGTTGTGGATTCGCACAGGAGCGTACCGTCCGGAGACAGAACCGAAATACCTGTGAGCCAGAGCAACTCTGCTTGCCTGTTCAGGCATTGCGGGTCGGAAAGGTCGAGCGCAGAGTCCTGTGCCAGCTGATGCACCGATACCGCCGTGCGGCGGAGCGCTTTGGCCACGACCGTATCGTTGTGCTTTTCAAAGCTGGTGGACTGGGATTTGACAAAATCAAGGATCTGGCAGAAACGAGCCTCCGTTGCGTGCAGTGCCTGCCAACTTGAGAAAAAAACGACGCCGGCCATAAAAAGCACGCCGATGACCAGATAGAGCCCCCATCTCCATGTATCTGAGATGGGTTTGTTTTTACGTGCCAATGGTGTCCACCTCCAGGTACTGCGAAGCATGTTCCAGATACTTGCCAAGGATCTGCTCCAGTGTGCCGTCTGTGCGCATCTGTGCAAGAACAGCGTTCAGCTGGGTGTCCAGCCCGCGGCTGTCGTTTTTGGCAAAGGCGATGCCCAGCCCGGTGACCAGCAGCGGTTCTTCGAGGATGCGGAACTCCACGGAATTGTCCTTCATGTATTGCAGGATGGCCGTCTCATGGGCAGCGATGGCATCCACATAGCCGCAGGCCAGCATCGCATACTGCACGCTGCGGTCTTCGGTGCTGAACACCTCGACGGTCTGCGGGATGCGCGGGTCGGAGCCGCTGAGAAAGATCTCCTCCGGCTTGCCGGTGCTCTGCACGGCGATGGTCTTTCCGGCAAGGTCGCCGAGTGTCCGGATGCTGCTGTCGGCATCCACCGCAGCCACCTGACGGCTCACCATGTAGGGTCCCGCCCAGCGGTATACCTCCTCGCGCCCATCCATGGAAAAGCAGCCCCAGATGCAGTCGATGGTACCGCTTTCCACCAGAGCTGTTTTTTGCTCCCAATCGATCGGTTCAAACTGGGCAGCATATCCCATGCGGCGGAAGGCTTCGGTGGCGATCTCCACGTCGATCCCGGCGGGAACGCCGTCATTGTTCAGATAAATATAGGGCGGATAGGTATCGCTTCCCACAATGAGCTGCGGAAGACCGCTGTCCTTCGCGTTGGTTCCGCCGCAGGAAGTCAGACTGCCGACGGCAGCAGATGCCGCCAGCAGCGTGCAGCCGCGCAGAAATGCACGGCGTGAGATTCTGTGTTTCATTTGGGCTTTTTGTTCTCCTGTTTTATTGCATCCATTGCTCAGTTGTGCTGCTGTAATTCTTCTTTCAGGTCAGCCTGAATATCCGTCAGGCACTGCAGCAGCAGCGGGTTGAACGCTCCGCACTCGCCGTTCAGGATCATCTGCACGGCTTTTTCGTGGGAGAAGGCTTTTTTGTAGCAGCGTTCGCTGGTCAGTGCATCGTACACATCAGCCAGCGAGACCAGTTGTGCGCTGATGGGGATCTCATCGCCCTTCAGCCCATCCGGGTAGCCGCGCCCATCCCAGCGTTCGTGATGCCAGCGGGCGATCTCGTAGGCCGTTTGCAGCAGCGGCTGCTCTGCAAAATTATCCAGATCATGCAGCATCTGGGCTCCCAGCATGCTGTGGGTCTTCATGACCTCGAATTCCTCCGGGGTCAGTTTGCCGGGCTTGTTGAGGATCTTTTCGTCAATGCCGATTTTTCCGATGTCGTGCAGGGCGGAAGCCAGCGGGATCATATCCTGCTGTTCCGCAGTGATCGAGTATCTGCTGCTGATCTCCAACAGACGGCGGAGCAGCAGCTCGGTGATGATACGGATGTGCCGCACATGGGCGCCGCTTTCGCCGTTGCGGAATTCTACGATATGACTCAGTACACCCACCAGCGTATCCGTATTATTTTCACGGGCGCGGATCTGCTCAGAGACCATCTGCACCAGCCGCCGCTGCTTGGCGTACAGCTTGATGGTGTTGGTCACACGGCGGTACACGATACGAGCATCGAAGGGGCGATTGACATAATCACTTGCGCCCAGCTCATAGGAACGCCGGATCGTCGCATCGGAGTCCTCGCTGGAGATCATAATGACTGGGATATCCTCGATGGTGTGGTTGGCATTCATGGCTTTCAGCACTTCAAAGCCGTCCATAACGGGCATATTGATGTCCAGCAGCACCAGTGCAATGTTTCCGGCCTCTGCCTGCAATTTTTCCATGCATTCCCGTCCGTTTTCTGCTTCCAGAATGTGGTAGCTGTCTCCCAGGATCTCTGTCAGTATCATACGGTTCATTGCGGAGTCATCCACAAGTAAGATCTGTGGCTTGTTCTGCAAAAGTTTTTCCAAAGCCGCCAGGTCATGCCCCGGAACCTCCACCATGACGGCATTCTTGCGGCACTTTGCCTGATACATCAGCCGATCCGCCCGGCGAACGATGTTATCCATAGGGTCGGCGAGGGACTGTATCGTTCCGCCAATGCTCAACGAGATACGGAAATGCGGATAGCCGGGTACAGATGCCATCTGCGCGGCGGTGCAGATCTGTTCCAGTTTGGTCTGCAAAAAGTCTCCCGGAATGCCGGGTAACACCAGCAGAAATTCGTCTCCGCCATAGCGGATGAGCAGGTCCGACTTCCGGATGCAGGACTGGATGGTGTTTGCCACCGTTTTCAGTGCCATATCTCCGGCGTAATGCCCATAGGTATCGTTGCAGATCTTGAAATCATCCACATCCATCAGTGCGACACCCGCCGGGCCGATGGTTTTGCGGGCAACTTCTTCGTAATAGCGGCGGTTGTAAATTCCTGTCAGCGGATCCCGATAGAGCTTTTCTTCGAATGCCTGCTCCCGTGCAGCGCGCTGTCGGGCTGTTTCGTCCTCCGATACTTTCTGATTTTCGGTCAGTTGTTTCAGCGCCTGCTCCGCTGCGGCAAGAGCGGCTCCCTGTTGATGAAGTTTTTTCAACAGCTGCTGCTCACGCGCTTTGTAATATTCCTCGATCTCGGAAAGTGTATTCACGTTCTGACCCTCTTCTACATCATTTACATCATTTGTGTGTTTCATCTGCGGAAACGCGCTTTTCCGCTATTTTTAATGGGGGGTGGGGTAACGCGGAAGCGTTTTACGGTCTGTTCCAGTGCTGCAATGTCCACGGGTTTGGAGAGATGTTCGTCCATGCCGGCTTCCTTGCTCTTTTGCATATCCTCAAGGAAGGCGTTGGCAGTCATGGCAAGGATGGGGATGATCCTGCCCAGTGGATTTTCGCCATTGCGGATGCGGCGGGTGGCCTCCAGGCCGTCCATCACCGGCATCTGCACGTCCATCAAAATCATGTCGTACTCGCCGGGCTTGACGCTGGCAAAGGCATCCACGATCTCCTGACCGTTGGAGCAGATGGTGCAGCTTGCGCCCTTGGATTCCAGCAGCATTTCCAGAATTTCGGCGTTGATGGCGTTATCCTCGGCGCAGAGGAACTTCATGCCGGACAGGGGAGAAGTTTCTTCTGCTTCCTCCGGCAAAGCCTGCACCTTCTGCGCATGATCCGACTCCGTAGCAATGGGAAATTCCAGCACGACCTCAAAGCGGGTACCCTTACCGGGGGCGCTCTCCACGCTGATGGAACCGCCCATCAGGTCTACGATGCTCTTGGTGATGGCCATGCCAAGGCCGGTACCCTGCACCTTATTGGTGCCGGATTTTTCCTCGCGGGTAAAGGGGTCAAAAAGGGTCTTTTGAAACTCCTCACTCATGCCGATGCCGTCATCGCTGCCGCTGCCGCAGTAATGCCGCAGACCTGCAAAAACGAGCGGCGGGAGATCTTTTTCATCATATAAATATACTTTCTCACATTTTCGGAAAGCAATACTGCGCAGGTGCAGCAGCGCAGTGCTGCCTTAGCGATTCTTACACATCCCACAGGAACTCCGACGCTTGCGGCCTGTCCGCACGGGGCTTTGCGCCGAGTTTCCATAAAATGACAATATAATTGTACCATTGCGGCAAAAGCGTTTCAAGTTGATTTTGAACGTCTTGCAATATTTTGCATGAAAAATATGGAAAGTTCTGAATTTCGCTGACTGGAAATAGACTGAAGTGACCCATATCACGACCAGATGGACCGAAAAGGGGGATCCGATGAAAAAAACTCCTTTTATTCTGCACGAAAAATTTCGTTCGGACAACAACGAACAGCGCAAAGAACGGTTTCAAAAGGAATTTGAGCGATATATCATCGATGGATTGCTCAATGCCGTTCCTTCAAGATCCTGTGCCTGATTTGGCATCCCTGAATTGGAAGGAGGGACGCGTTATGCTGCGCATGGATGCTCGTGTACAAAAAGAAGGGGGCAGATCATGAAAGCAGCAATTTATTGCCGCCTGAGCAAAGAAGATGAAGATAAAATTGGTGAATCGGAGAGCATTCAGAACCAAAAGTCGATGCTGCTCCAGTACGCCCTGGAGAAAGGATTTGATATTTACCAGATCTATTCGGATGAGGACTATTCCGGCATCGACCGGAACCGTCCGGCATTCAATTCGATGCTGCAAGCCGCAAGCGAACACCAGTTTGATGTGGTACTGGCCAAAACGCAATCCCGTTTCACCCGTGACATGGAACTCGTGGAAAAATATCTGCACGGAAAGTTCATGGAGTGGGGCATCCGCTTCATTGCGGTGGTAGACCATGTGGATACCAACGATACCGCGAACAAAAAATCCCGCCAGATCAACGGCCTGATCAACGAGTGGTATCTGGAAGATCTGTCCACCAATGTCCGCTCGGTGCTTGACCACAAGCGGAAAGAGGGGCTGTTCATCGGCTCTTTTGCACGGTATGGATACTGCAAAGACCCAAATGCAAAAGGAAAACTCATCATCGACCCGGAAGCGGCCGAAGTGGTAAGGCGAATTTTCTCCATGGCTCTTAACGGGATCGGCGCACACAAGATCGCACGCATCCTGAATGATGAAAAAATTCCAAGCCCAACAGCCTATAAGCAGCTGCATGGCATCCATTACCGCAGTGCATTAAAGAATACAAATGCGGCTCTTTGGAGCAGTCCCACCGTATATCAAATATTGCATGATCAGCTTTATATCGGAAATATGGTGCAGGGAAAGCATAAAAAGATAAGTTACAAGTCTGAAAAGACGATTTGGCTTCCAAAATCGCAGTGGATCGTTGTAGAAAATACGCATGAAGCGATCATTGAGCGAGAAATGTTTGAAACGGTCCAGAGGATGATGCAGGAGCGCACCCGGAGCGGCGAGAAGGGAACGATCCATCCGCTGGCAAAAAAAGTGGTTTGTGGATGCTGTGGCAGCTGCATGGAGCAGACTGGCCGTCAGCCGAGAGCGGATGGAACACAAAGACGCTATGTTCGCTGCCGGATGCACCAGCGCGCACCGGAAGTGTGCGGCAACAAGACCTGTACCGATATGGACGCGTTGGAGAATGCGGTACTGGAACGTATCCGGGCGTATGCGGCAGACTATTTTGACCCTGAAAAAGTTACCCTTCCAGAACAGGATGACCCCATCCGGCGGCGAGAGCAGGCCAGGCGCGACGAGCTGAAACGGTTGAAGAGCGAAGCAGACCGGCGGCGCAAGGCCATGCAGGAGTTGTATCTGGATAAGGTGTCAGGTTTAATTGATGCTGTTCAGTTTTCTGAAATGAACCAGACCTTTCTGGAAGAAGTGAAAAAGGCAGAGACCCGGATCGATGCATTGGAAACGGAACTGGAACAACCGCAGGAAGAAACCGGTGGAGTCCAGACGCAGAGGCAGCGTGTCCGTGAACTGGCACAGGTTTCGCACCTGACCCGCGAACTTGTTGTACTGTTGGTCCATCGGGTCATCGTCAGCCCAAAAGATCCGCTTGCCGGAGAGCAAAAAATCACGATCGAATGGAATTTCTGAGTCGGCAGGCAGGTTGACCGCCCCGCTGGGCTATTTTCGTCAGCCCAGGTCGGATACACCTCACTGGACGCCACGTTGGCGATATAGCTGCGGAATGAGACGGTGACGTTCCGGGCCGAGGCGGCGGGCTTGCCGAGGTGGACGGTGATGTTCTTGGGGATGATGACCCGGTCCAGCACCCGCGGAACACAGGCGAGGAACGGGTTCGGGCCGCTGCCGCCGTCGCCGGTGAAGAGGCTGTGGGGTGGGATGACGATGGGGACGTTGGGGGTGTCCCGCATCTCCTCGGTGTCGGGGATCATCTCGGGCTGGGCCAGCGTCACCTGCCCGGGGAAGACCTGCACGCCCTGGATGCGGACGGTGCGGTAGCCGGGTTTGGAGGCCACGAGGTCACAGACCGCGTAGGGGGGCTGCGTGGTGTTGTTCTCGTCCAGCGAGAGAGCACAGGCGGGGGTGGTAAGGGTGATATCGTCGGCGTTGCCTTCGGCGTCGGTCAGGCGGGTGGCGGTAAAGCCGTTGCCGCTGACGGTGACGGTCACACCCTCGACAGGGCTGGACTGACGGGCCGCAAAGGCCTGGATGCGGAGAGTTCCGGTGTTCTTCATGGAGATACGCTCCTTTGCTGGTAAAAGTATGCTTTTGCCCCAGCGTATTCCGTCCGGCGCCCGGGCGTGCATGACAATGCCCGGTGCAAACAAAAAAAGCCGCCCGTAGGCGGCAGGGAATTACAGAAATCAAATTTTCTCTAAAGGCTTCCCCGGTTGGGGGAAGCTGTCACCGCAGGTGACTGATGAGGGCGCAAACGAGCAGCAGCTTACGGGAAATTGCCCCTCATCCGGCTGCTCTGGGACGAACTCTAAAAGTTGATTTCCGTGGCAGGGGAGAATAGCTTATTTGGCGTTGTCCTTGGCAAGGGCAGCGTCAATATTTTTTGCAGGGCGGCAAGGTTTTCTTCCTTGTCGATGCCGCCCAGCAGGGGCTGGCCCACAACGTTGCCGTCCCGGTCAAAAACGTAGGTGGTGGGGAAGGCCATGATGTTCAGCGCAAACTTGCCGGCGTCGCTGCCGGAGGCAAAGTAGATGTTGCGGTAGCTTGCGCCCGTTGCAGCCAGCAGTTTTTTGGCGGCATCAATGCCCTGCTGGTTGCCGTCCAGCGTCTCGGTGTTGATGCCGACAACCTCGCCGCCCTGTGCCTTGACCTTCTCGTTCAGGGCGTTCAGGTCGTCCAGTTCCTCTACGCAGGGCTTACAGCCGTTGAACCAGAAGTTCACCACCGTAAAGGCGTTGCCCGCAAACAGACTGTTGTCCACCGGGTTGCCCTCTAAATCGCTGCCCTCAAACTGGGGGAAGGCAGTGCCCTGTGCGGCAGCGCCGGAAGCGGCCGCGTCCGCGAGGGCAAGGGTGGCAATCTGCTCCTCGATGGCACGGATTTTTTCTGCATCGGCGGTCAGGGTCTTGTACTCCTCATCCGAGAATTGGTCTTTTGCCTTTTCCACGGAGCTGCGCAGAAAATCGCCGTAGTTCGTGCTGAGGGTAGTCTCAGTCATGTTTTTGTCCATGGAAGCGAACACCTTCTCCCACAGGGCATCGTTTGCGGAAAGGATCTCGTTTTCCTCGGCCAGCAGCTGCTCCTCGGTCTTGGTTTCCGCTGCCGCAGAGGAAGCGGCAGAAGAAGAGGATGCAGAAGATGCAGAGGACGCGCCCTGCCCGCAGGCGGCAAGGCTGAAAGCCAGCGTAAGGCTGAGCAAAAGTGCGGTTACACGGTTGAATTTCATGGTTTTACTCCTTTGTTGTTTCGGTGTTTGATTGGTCTCCCAGCCCGAACTTGTACTGGATGGCGTCCGTGGGGCAGGCTTTCATACACATCCCACAGCGGATACATTCGGCGTGGTTGGGGGTCTTGGTAATGTCTACGTCCATCTTACAGGCCCTTGCGCAGGCGCCGCAGGAGACGCATTTGTGGGTGTCTACACGCATCTGGAACAGCGAGACCTTGTTCAGCAGCGCATAAAACGCGCCCAGCGGGCACAGCCACTTGCAGAAGGGGCGGTAGAACACCACGCTGCCCATAATGACTGCCAGCAGAATGCAGGCTTTCCATGTGAAAAGCTTGCCCAGCGCGGCGCGGATGCCAGCATTGGTCAGGGAGAGGGGAAGGGCGCCTTCCAGCACGCCCTGTGGGCAGAGATATTTGCAGAAGAAGGGGTCGCCCATGCCCAGCTCGTTGACCGCCAGCAATGGCAGCAGCACCACCATGACCAGCAGCACCGCATACTTTAAATAGCGCAGCGGCTTTAGCTTTTTGGTGGAAAGCTTGGGAGAGGGAATCTTGTACAAAAGCTCCTGAAACCACCCGAACGGGCAGAGGAAACCGCAGATGAACCGTCCCAGCAGCACCCCGAAAGGATGAGAATGCCGGTGATGTAGTAGGAAAAGCGGAATTTGGAAGAGCCCACTACCGCCTGAAACGCCCCCACCGGGCAGGCACCGGCAGCGCCCGGGCAGGAATAGCAGTTCAGCCCCGGGACGCAGACGTATTTTCCATTGCCCTGATACAGCGTTCCTTTAGCAAAGTTGGGCAGGTGGATGTTGGTTAAAAGGGTCGCTCCGGCCTGTATAAAGCCCCGGAACCGGGCAAGGGGATTTAATTTTTCTTATCCAATGCCCACACACTCCATACACAGCCGGATGGCTTTTGAAAATACGGTGTCTGCCTCGCCCCGCCATACGCCGAACAGCAGCATCAGCACCCCGGCGGCAAGCAAAAGCAGCTGCGCCTGTTTTTTTGTCATGAACATCATAGCCTCCTGTTGTTTGATGGCACCAGTATACACTATCCGAGATAAAATTTCTGCTAAGGTGTATCTGAAAACAAAGAAAATGACGAATATTTCGCAAGCACAAGCGGGATTTAAGGCAAATAGCCGCAGGAATCCTTTGTGGATTTCAAGGCTGTTTAACGCAAAATCCAGCTGTGCTTGTAGAAATAGACTAAATTTTCGACTTTTCAGATACACCCTAGGAAAATCTTAACACGAATCTTAACACCGTCTGCTATAATCTGTTATAATGAAGAAAAACGCAAGAAATGGATTTTTTGCGGGAAGGGTGGAAAACAAAATGCGCCTTTTGGTGGTAGAGGACGAGCACTCCCTGCGGGAGGACATTGCCCGGAAGCTGCGACTGTCCGGGTACGAGGTGGACGCCTGTGCAGACGGCGAAGCCGCATTGGAAGCGCTGACGGCAGAGCGGTACGACCTTGTACTGCTGGACCTCAATCTGCCCAAGGTGGACGGGATGCAGGTGTTGCGCAGCTTACGGCAGCACGACCTTGAGACCTGTGTGCTGATCTTATCAGCGCGCAGTGAAATTTCAGATAAGGTGGAGGGGCTGGATGCCGGGGCGAACGATTATCTTTCCAAGCCATTCCACCTTGCAGAATTGGAAGCCCGGGTGCGCAGCCTGACCCGGCGTAAATTTATTCAGCAGGACGTCTGCCTGTGCTGCGGGCGGCTCAGCTTCAACACCCGCAGCCGCGTTGCCACGGTGGATGGTCAGACCCTTGCCCTGACGCGGAAGGAGAGCGGCGTACTGGAATATCTGCTGCTGCATCAGGGACGCCCGGTCAGTCAGGAAGAGCTGATTGAGCACGTCTGGGACGGAAGCGTGGACAGCTTCAGCAACTCCATCCGGGTACATATCTCTGCCCTGCGCAAAAAGCTGCGGGCGGTGCTGGGCTACGACCCCATCCGCAACCGCATCGGGGAAGGCTACGAGATCGGAGGAGAGGTACAATGAAACGGTTGTCCCTGCAATGGCGCATCACCCTGCTGACGGCGCTGCTCATCGCCTGTGCCTGCGTGTGCATGAACCTGCTTTTATACCGCACCGGTGCAACCGGCATGGATGCCCTCAACGGCTTTATGATGCAGTATCAGCCCGGCAGTGAGGATTCCTTGACCATCGAGATCCCGCAGGAGGAAATGTCCAGCCTGCTGGCGCATTTTTCACAGGAAGTCTACGATGCAAAGGTGGTTTTTGGCCGCAAGGGCTGGTGCATCACTGCTGTGGTCACCATCCTCAGCGCGGCCATCGCTTATTTTGTCAGCGGCAGAGCTCTGAAACCGTTGCAGCAGCTTGCGCAGCAGGCGCAGCGGGTCGATCAGGACAGCATTGCCACCGTCCGTCTGGACGAAGATACCGTGCAGGAATTCGGGCAGTTGAGCCGGTCGGTAAACCGGATGCTGGATGGCCTGGCACAGTCCTTTGAATTACAACGGCAGTTTGCGGGCAACGCAGCCCACGAGCTGCGCACCCCGCTGGCTATTTTGCAGACGAAGCTGGAACTGTTTGCAGAGGAGCACCCAGCCATGGATGCCGAGACTGCCGGGCTGGTCAGCTCTCTGCGGGAGCAACTGGATCGCCTGACCGCCCTTGTGCGCACTTTATTAGAGATGAGCAATCTGCAATCGATCTCCCGTACTGACCAGATCGCCCTTGCACCGCTGGTGGAGGAAATTTTGACCGACCTGACCCCCCTTGCCCAGAAAAACAATATCTCCTTGCAGCAGGACTGCGCGGAACTGGGCATGGTGGGCAGTGATGCGCTGATCTACCGACTGGTGTTCAATCTGGTGGAAAACGGTATCAAGTATAACCGCCTCGACGGTGCGGTGCGCGTCACTCTGCGGCGGGAAAAGCAAACTGCCGTGCTGCGCGTTGCGGATACCGGCCCGGGCATCCCCGCAGACTGCCGGGAGAGCATCTTCCAGCCCTTTTTCCGGGTGGATAAGTCCCGCAGCCGGGAGATGGGCGGCGTGGGGCTTGGCCTTGCCCTTGTGCGGGAAATCGCCGTACTGCACGGCGGCAGTGTGACTGTGGAGAGCAGCAGCGAAAACGGCACTACCTTTGTCGTCACCCTGCCGCTGGCACAGCCCTGTTGAAGCAAGCAGAGCATGGAAATCGTGCTTCCGAATAAAGGCTTCCCCCGGTCGGGGGAAATCTGTCCCCAAGGGGTGAAGGCTTTTGCCCAGTGACGATTTGTGCAAGCATGGGAAGGGGGCTTTATTTTTGGCACACGGGGGAGTATACTGGAAACAGCAGGCCCCGGAAAATAAGAAGGACAAAGGAGATACTGAAAATGCAGGCGACCATTCAAAACGAATTTCTGAGCCTTACGGTGGACACGCACGGTGCCGAGGCCGTCAGCCTGAAGAACGCGGCGGGGGAGGAGCTGCTCTGGCAGGCCGACCCGGCGGTCTGGAAGCGCCACGCGCCCATCCTCTTCCCGTGGACGGGCAAGCTTAAAGACGGCAGCTTCACCCATGGCGGCAAGACCTACAAGGGCGGCCAGCACGGTTTTGCCCGGGACGTGGAGCACACTCTGCTGAAAGCGGAGGGCGACACCATCCGGCTCGAGCTGCGCCCGGATGAGGCAATGAAGGCGGAGAAGTTCCCCTTCGACTTCGTGCTCACCAGCACCTTCCGGCTGGACGGAAAGACCCTTCACCACACCCTCACCGTCTCGAACCCCGGTGCCGAAGAGCTGCGGTTCGGCATCGGCTACCACCCGGCCTTTCAGGTGCCGTTCGATGACAGCCACACCGTCGAGGACTACGAGTTCCGCTTCGACCAGCCCGAGAGCCCGGTCATCCTCGACGCCAGCGGGGGCGGTCTGCTGACGGGCAAATGCTACTACCAGTGGAAGAACCAGCAGGCCATCCAGCTGACCAACGACCTCTTCGACAACGACAGCTTCTGCATGGCAGGCCTGCGCACCAGGACGCTGGGCATCTACGAGAAGGACACGGGCCGCAGCATCGTCTGCGATGTGGCTGGCTTCCCCTACACCCTCATCTGGTCGGCCCTGTCCAAGCCCCTGCGCTTCGTCTGCATCGAGCCGTGGAACTCGCTGCCCGCCTCGGTGGACGATCCGCAGGAGTGGGAGCAGCGTGCCGCAGCGGCCTGCCTCGCCCCCGGCGGGGAGTGGAGCACGACCCTCAGCACGACCTTCAACCGCTGAACTGCAAGCAAAAGGGAGGCGCCCCGGCGGGGTGCCTCCCTCTTTTGTGCGATAAATTTACAGTGCCTTGATGGCGGTCTTGATGCGCTCGGCAGCCACCTTGGTCTTCTCGGCGTCACCGAAAGCGGTCAGGCGGAAATAGCCCTCGCCGCACTCGCCGAAGCCCACGCCCGGGGTGCCGACGACGCCGCAGTTTTCCAGCAGCCAGTCGAAGAACTCCCAGCTCTTCATGCTGCCGGGGCAGCGCAGCCAGATGTAGGGGCTGTTCTTGCCGCCGCAGTACCACACGCCGCACTCGTCCAGAGCGTCGGCGATGACCTTGGCGTTCTTGCGGTAGTAGTCGAGGTTGTGCTGGATCTCAGCCATGCCGCTCTCGGTAAAGACGGCGGCAGCGCCGCGCTGCACGACATAGGGCACACCGTTGAACTTGGTGGTCTGGCGGCGCAGCCAGAGCTTGTTGATGTTCATGCCGTCGCGCTCCAGATCTTTCGGAACGACGGTGTAGCCGCAGCGGGTGCCGGTGAAGCCTGCGATCTTGGAGAAGGAGCAGATCTCGATGGCACACTCGCGGGCGCCCTCGATCTCGAAGATGCTGCGGGCCAGCTCGCCGTCGGAGATGAAGCACTCGTAAGCGGCGTCGTAGAGGATGATAGCGTTGTTCTTTCTGGCGTACTCCACCCATGCCTTGAGCTGGGTGCGGGTGTAGGCAGCGCCGGTGGGGTTGTTGGGGCTGCAGATGTAGATGATGTCAGCCCTTACGCTGTCGTCCGGCATCCCGAGGAAGCCGTTCTCCTGACTGGTGCGGCCATAGATGATCTTGCGGCCATCGGTGACGTTGTCGTCCACATAGGTGGGGTAGACGGGGTCCGGAACGAGGACGGTGTTGTCCACGTCGAACAGGCCCAGCACATTGGCGAGGTCGCTCTTTGCACCGTCGGAGATGAAGATCTCGTCCTCGTCCAGCTTGGTGCCGCGGCCTGCGTAGTAGCCCTGAATGGCCTGCTTGAGGAAGGGGTAGCCCTGCTCGGGGCCGTAGCCGTGGAAGCCTTCCTTGGTACCCATCTCGGTGACGGCGTCATGCATGGCGTCCACGACGCACTTGGCCAGCGGCTGGGTCACGTCGCCGATGCCCAGACGGATGATCTCCTTCTCAGGGTGTGCCTCCTGATAGGCGGCGACCTTGTGGGCAATGTCCACAAAGAGGTAGCTGGCCTTCAGCTCATTGTAATGCTTGTTCATTTTCATGATACTTTCCCTCAATTCTTTCTTTATAAGTGGCTTGCCCTCTCAGGCCGCTCCGCGTCCGGCTCCCTCAGAGGGAGAGCCAAAAACATAACGGAGAGGGCAGGGATGCTTAAACTTCAGTGACGCCTTCGTATACGGTGACAGCGCTGCCGGTCATCAGCAGTTTTTGCCCGGCAGCATCCGGATGATGAGCTCACCGCCGCGCAGCTGGACGTGGACGTCCTCCCCGGCGGGGCAGACGCCCAGCTCGGTCAGCGCCGCCACGGTGGCACAGGTGCCGGTGCCGCAGGCCCAGGTCTCGCCGCTGCCCCGCTCCCACACCCGCATTTTCAGGTGGGTGGAGTCCACCACCTGCACGAACTCGGTGTTGATCCGCTCCGGGAAGTTCGGGTGTTTCTCGAACGCCGGGCCGATGTCCTCGAGCTTCAGGCTGTCCACATCGTCCACGACGGTGACGCAGTGGGGGTTGCCCACGCTGATGCAGGTGACGCGCCAGGTCCTGTCCTCCACGGTGAGGGAGCAGTCCACCAGCGGGCCTTCGCCCATATTCACGGCGGGCAGAGCCGCCGCCATGGCGGAGTATCCGCCCATCTCCACCTGCCAGAGCTGGCGGCCCTTGCGGGTGATGGTCTTAGGGCCGCTGCCCGTGTCCACGACGAGCGTCTCTTTGGCGACGCCGTGGGTGTAAAGCCACTCGGCCACGCAGCGTACGCCGTTGCCGCACATCTGGGCCTCGCTGCCGTCGGCGTTGAAGATGCGCATCCGTCCGTCTGCGCCGGCCGTCACCGGGGCGCAGATGCAGATGATTCCGTCCGCGCCGATGGAAAAGTGGCGGCGGGAGAGATCCTGCGAAAGGGCTGCGATGTTCTCCGGCACACCGCTTTCGCGGCAGTCGAGATAGATATAATCGTTGGCGCAGCCCTGCATTTTGGTAAATGAAAGCTTCATGTTGAAAACTCCTTTGGGGCTGCTGGTCAGTCCCCATAAACTTGCCACTCTATAATGATAAGAAAATAGCCCCCGTCTGTCAAGCAGAAAAGGGCTGGCAGAGAAATTTTGAACGGAATTTTTGCCCGGAAAACCATGCCGGATGCAAAACGGGGCTTGACAATAAGCATATCATGGGATATAAAGAAAGAGAGCGTTCTGCGCAGGGAGACAGTCTGCCCGCCAAAGGGGAGGCGGGAAGGGCTGCCACGGTCTGCGCAGCGTGAAGATGCGAAATTAAAGCAAAAGGAGACCACTATCATGGATACGTTTGAGAAGATCCGCGCACTGCTGGCAGAACAGCTGGACATCGACCCCGCTAAGATCACGATGGACAGTGACATTATGGGCGATTTTGAGGCCGACAGCCTCGACATCGTGGATATGGTGATGACGCTGGAGGATGAGTTTGGCATCGAGGTGCCGGACGACGCCATCGAGAACCTGCGCACGGTGGGTGATGTGGTGAAGTTTGTGGACAGCCACAAGGGCTGAGCGACCAACAAGCAAAAAAGCCCCGCATCCGCGCCTCTGCACACGGCAGAGTAGGCGGCGGGGCTTTATATATGGGTTCGTGCGGAACGATGAGCGTTTGGCGCACGGCCTTGGGAGGATAAGATTAAAATGGCAAAAGACAACAAAAAGCTCGTACAGGCGATCACCAGTCAGGAGGAGAACTTCGCACAGTGGTATACCGACATCTGCGTCAAGGCAGAGCTGGTCGAGTATTCCAGCGTGAAGGGTTTCATCATCCTGCGCCCCTATGGTCAGGCGATCTGGGAGCTCATCCAGAAGGATATGGATGCCCGCTTCAAGGCTACCGGCCATGAGAACGTGGCAATGCCCGTGCTGATCCCTGAGAGCCTGCTGCAGAAGGAAGGCGAGCTGGTCAATGGCTTCGCGCCGGAGGTGGCGTGGGTCACGATGGGCGGCTCCGACAAGCTGGAAGAGCGTCTGGCTGTCCGCCCCACCAGCGAGACCATGTTCTGCGACCACTGGTCCCGCGTGCTGCACAGCTACCGCGAGCTGCCCATGAAGTACAACCAGTGGTGCAGCGTCGTGCGCTGGGAGAAGACCACCCGTCCCTTCCTGCGCAGCCGCGAGTTCTGGTGGCAGGAGGGCCACACCATCCACGAGACTGCCGCCGAGGCTGAGGCTGAGACCCAGCAGCAGCTGAACTGCTACGCAGACGTCTGCGAGCAGGACCTGGCCATCCCTGTTGTCAAGGGCCGCAAGACCGATAAGGAGAAGTTCGCCGGTGCGGAGGCTACCTACACCATCGAAGCCATGATGAAGGACGGCAAGGCCCTGCAGAGCGGCACCAGCCACTACTTCGGCGATAAGTTCAGCAAGGCTTACGATGTGACCTTTACCGGCCGTGACAACCAGCTGCATCACCCGTTCCAGACCAGCTGGGGCGTTTCCACCCGTCTGGTGGGCGCTATCATCATGACCCACGGCGACGACGACGGCCTCATCCTGCCCCCGGCTGTCGCCCCCATCCAGGTCGTGGTGGTGCCGATCGCCGCCCACAAGCCCGGCGTCTCCGAGAAGGCTGCTGAGCTGGCCGAGAAGATCTCCAAGTACGCCCGCGTCAAGCTGGACGACAGCGACAACGCTCCCGGCTGGAAGTTCTCTCAGTGGGAGATGAAGGGCGTGCCTCTGCGCCTCGAGATCGGCCCCAAGGACCTGGAGAAGAACCAGTGCGTCCTCGTCCGCCGCGACACCCGCGAGAAGGTGTTCGTCTCTCTGGACGAGCTGGAGACCGCGATCCCGGCCCAGCTGGAGGCTCTGCGCAAGGACCTGTACGAGCGCGCTCTTGCCAACCGTGAGAAGCGCACCTGGGCTGCCACCACCATGGACGAGGTCAAGGAGCTGGCCAAGGCCAACACCGGCTACATCAAGACCATGTGGTGCGGCGACCTGGCCTGCGAGATGAAGATGAAGGAAGAAGTCGGCCTGTCTAGCCGCTGCATGCCCTTCGAGCAGGAGCACCTGAGCGATGTCTGCCCCTGCTGCGGCAAGCCCGCCAAGACCATGGTCTACTGGGGCATCGCATACTAAGCGAAACTTCTGAAAAACAACTGAGAGCAGTCGCTTTCCTCACGGGAGAGCGGCTGCTCTTTTGTGCGATCTGGCAATAATCTGGTAAAAATTTTGTAAAAGGGGTTGAAAAAATCGTCCAGCCGTAGTATGATGACGGGGCCGAAAAAGGCAAATACTTTACAGGAGGAAGCGAACACGATGTCCGGCGACCATTTAGACAACCCCAAACAACGCTCCTCCTGCGATGCGGGCAGTATGGATCAAATCTGCCGCGTCCTGAATGCATCTGCCCATGATACACCGCAGGAGTCTGACCAAAAGACGACGCGGTGTATTTTTATGCCCCAAAAGGGGAGGAGGAACCCAAGATGCAGCAGAAGAACTACCAGCAGGAAATACTCGCCCTCATCCACAGCGGCCTGCCGCAGGCAGAGCTGGCCGAAAAGCTCTCGGATTACCACGAGAACGACCTTGCCGACGCCCTCGCAGCCCTGACGCCCGACGAGCGCCAGAAGCTCTATGCCGTTCTGGGCGTGGATACCGTGGCCGAGATCTTCTCCTATCTGGACGACGCAGAACCTTACCTGAAAGAACTGCCCAGCGAGAAGGCCGCCAACGTCGTTTCCCACATGGACTCGGACGACGCCGTGGACGCTCTGGACGACCTCGAGGAAGAGGATAAAGCCAAGATCGTCGGCCAGCTGGACAAAGACTCCGCCGAAGATGTGAAGATGCTGCTCTCCTACGGCGAGGACGAGATCGGCAGCAGCATGACCACCAACTACATCTGCATCCGGAAGGACATGACCATCCGGCAGGCCATGAGTGAGCTGGTGAAGCAGGCGGGCGAGAACGACAACATCTCTACCCTCTACGTCGTGGACGAGAACGACAAGTTCTACGGCGCCATCGACCTGAAAGACCTCATCATCGCCCGGGCGGAGGACCGCCTCGAAAAGCTCATTGCCCGGTCCTACCCCTATGTGACCGACCACGAAAAGATCAGCGACTGCATCGACCGCATCGTAGACTACGCCGAGCGCTCTCTGCCTGTCCTGAACGATGCCGGCGAGCTGGTGGGCATCATCACCTCGGCGGATGTCGTCGAACTGGTCGATGACGAGATGGGCGACGATTACGCAAAGCTGGGCGGCCTGACCAGCGAAGAAGATTTGAACGAGGGCGTGCTCGAGAGCGTCAAGAAGCGTCTGCCCTGGCTGATCGCTCTGCTCTTCCTCGGGATGCTGGTGTCCTCGGTGGTGGGGGCCTTCGAGTCGGTGGTGGCTGTCCTGCCCATCGTCATCTGCTTCCAGTCCATGGTGCTGGATATGGCGGGCAATGTCGGCACCCAGTCGCTGGCCGTCACCATCCGCGTGCTGGTGGACGCGAACCTGACCACCTCCAAAAAGCTGCATCTGCTCTGGAAGGAGATGCGGGTGGGTCTGGTCAACGGTGCGCTTCTGGCCGTCATGGCGCTGGGCTTCCTCGGCTGCTATATCCACTTCTTCAAAGCCTATGCGTGGGGGCAGGCGTTCCTGCTCTCCGGCTGCGTCGGTGTTTCCCTCATCGTGGCGATGGTCATTTCCAGCCTGGTGGGTACGGTCATCCCCATGCTGTTCCATAAGATCCATATCGACCCCGCCGTGGCGTCCGGCCCGCTCATCACCACCATCAACGACCTCGTGGCCGTCGTGGTGTACTACGGTCTGGCCATGATCGTGCTCATTGATATGCTCCATCTGGGCTGATTTTTGAATAAGAGCAAAGGCTCCGGCACTGCCGGAGCCTTTTTGTGTTTTATCGATTCTCGATCCAGTACCGCTGGGTCAGCATCCCATCGGAGGAGTCAAACATCTCATCTTCCAGTACGCCGCCGTTAGACTGAATCGTCTTTGCTGAGGCGATGTTGTAGTGGTCGCAGCAGATGCGCACCTTGGAGATGCCGCGTTCCCGGGCCTTTTCGAGGGTCAGACGGAGCATCTGGCTGGCGTAACCGTTCTTCCGCTCCGAGGGGCGGACGCTGTAGCCGATATGGCCGCCGTAGGCCAGCAGATAGTCGTTGAGGTGGTGGCGCAGGTTGGTCATGCCGACAAGATGCCCCTGCTCGTCCAGAGCCAGATACTGGGTGGCCGGTACGAACCCGGCAGGCGTGGTGGCCGGGTCTTTCAGCCTGCGGATGTCAGCCAGCCACTGGCCAAAGTCGTCGTATTTGTCCAGCGCCGAAGTGCCGTCCATCCGGGAGCTGATGGCAAGAAACTCTTCCCGGTAGGCCATGACCTGCTCCCGGTCGCCCTCGTCCGGCTCCCGCAGATGGAGCTTCTGGGACAGCGTATGGCGAGCTGCGGCCCGGAAATCCGGGGCCTTCATCAGGCCGTGGCGGTTGCAGTAGAAGTAGAGTACGCCCGCACCGGTGATTTTGAAACGGCAGCTGGCGTCTCCCTCAGGGTAAAGTTTGACCAGCTGCAATTTGTCGCCGGTGAGGCAGGCAATGAAGGAAATGTAGTGGTCTTTGGTCATGGGGTGGTGGATGGTGACGAAAAGCTCATCTTCCACCCGCTCCAGCGTCAGCTGATGGTGTTCGTCGGCGTCGTCCGCCTCAGAGATGTCCAGCGGCGGCAGGGTGATGCCGCAGCAGCTCACGACAGCCTGCCCGGTGGCGTGGAGCACATTGCCGCACAGGGGGCAGACGTAGAGCTTGGAGCGAAGCAGGTTGGCAGAACGGTTCCGGTTGACGACGGGTTCGCCCTGCATCAGCTCGAGCACGCTGACGCCCAGAGCCGCCGCCAGCGGCTCCAGCAGGGAAATATCGGGCAGACCGTGGGCTGTCTCCCACTTGGAGATGGCCTTTGCGCTGACGGCCAGCTTTTCGGCCAGCTCTGCCTGCGTCATGTGTTTGGCTTCCCGCAGCTGCCGGATGGCAGTGCCGGTAACGTAAGAATCCATAAAAACTCTCCTTTGTGATTGTTTCTCTCTGTCCAAAGGATACCATAACAAAAAGCTCCACACAACCTACGCTGCGTGGAGCTTTGCTCTTTGAAATTACTCGGCTTCTTCGTCCTCGTCCAGCTCGATGCTGAACACGGCCTTTTTCAGCTTGCCGCAGCCCTGCGCCTTCAGGCCGGACTTGTAGGGTTCACCGGCCAGATAGAGGGCAAAGCGCCCCTCGCAGAGCATCCCGGCGATGCTGGTGCCGGCGGTGCCGACGGTCAGATCGGCAGCCTCATCGGCGGGCCTGGTGGGGGTCAGCTCACCCAGCGAAACTTCAAACAGCTCGCTGCCCTCAAGGTCGGTCTCAAGGGTCAGGTGGTTGTCCCGGCGCTGGAACAGCGTTTTGTCCGAGGTCTGCGGCGTGACGGTGCTCACCGTGACCACGGCCTTGTCGCCGTCGATGCGGGTCTTGCCGACGGGCAGATTGTTGATGTCCCGGGCCATGACGAACTCGATGACAGCGTCGAGGTTGTCGCTCATGCCGAGATAGTTGGGGAGATTGTTCAGGGTATCGTAAATCATAGGAGAAACCTCTTATTCTGCATCTTTGGGGTCGGTCATCAGCTCTTTGATGCTGGGGACGACGCCGCCCAGATTCTGCAAGTCCGAAGGAATGATGATCTTGGTGGCCTTGCCGTTGGCGACCTTGGCCAGCGCTTCCAGACTGCGCAGGGCCAGCACCTTATCGTTGGGCATGGCCTCGTTCAGCAGGCGGATGGCGTCGGCGTTGGCCTTCTGGACGGCGAGGATGGCCTGTGCCTCGCCCTCGGCCTCGAGGATGCGCTGCTGTTTGACGGCGTCGGCGCGGAGGATGGCGGATTCCTTTTCGCCCTCGGCGGCAGTAATGGCGGCCTGCTTCTCGCCGTCGGCCTTCAGGATGACGGCGCGCTTCTCACGCTCTGCCTTCATCTGCTTTTCCATGGCCTCCTGGATCTCGCGCGGCGGGATGATGTTCTTGACCTCAACACGGTTGACCTTGATGCCCCACTTGTCGGTGGCTTCATCCAGGATGGCCGTGATCTTGCTGTTGATGGTGTCGCGGCTGGTGAGGGTGTGGTCCAGCTCCATCTCGCCGATGATGTTGCGCAGGGTGGTGGCAGACAGGCTCTCGATGGCCGCGATGGGCTGGTTGACGCCGTAGGTGTAGAGCTTGGCATCCATCACCTGGAAGAACACCACCGTATCGATCTGCATGGTGACGTTATCGCGGGTGATGACCGGCTGAGGGGGAAAGTCGGCGACCTGCTCTTTCAGGCTGACTTTCTTCGCCACCCGCTCGAGGAACGGGATCTTGACGTGGAGGCCGGCGCTCCATGTCTCGGAGTAGCTGCCCAGACGCTCCACGACGTAGACCATGGACTGCGGCACGATGACGATGTTGGTGACGACCACCAGCAGGATGACAAAGATGAGGATGAGGATAAGGAACAGCATGATAGGCATAGGGACGCTCCTTTCATATCAGTGAGCCACCGGTGCGGCGGTCTCGGTGAGGATGGGCTCCACGATGAGCAGGGTGCTGTGGATCTCGGCCACCCGGCAGCGCTGGCCCGGGGTCAGGGTGTCGCCGGGGGTGGCGCAGCGGGCGTTCCAGTCCACGCCGTCCAGCCGGACGCGGCCGGTGGTCTCGGCGGAGACAGGGGTGAGCGCGACGGCCTCCCGGCCAAGGGTGCGGTCGCCGTTCGTTGCCGTGGGCGGCTTGTGCAGCCGGGCGCACAGGGGCTTGAGGGCCAGCAGGGCACGAGGGGTGCTGACGGCGATGAACACCACCGCCTGCACCCGGAAGGAGCCGGTGGCCAGACAGCTCAGCAGGGCTGCGGCGCTGCCCACGGCGAACCAAATGGAGACGAGATTCAGGGTCATGGCCTCGAGAACGACGAAGCCGATGGCGGCCAGAAGCCAGAAAATAGGGTCAACAGACATGAGTTCTCCCTCCTTTTCCCCATTATAGAGCAAAACGTCTGAAAAGTACAGAGACAGATTATGAATAAGCCCCCTGCTCACGCCGGGCGGGATGCCGCAGGCAGGGCAGGGGTGGGGGTCACTTATAGTCGTAGTAGCTGTGGTTCGGGTTGTGGCCGACCTCTTCCACCACGATGGTGAAGCCCATGGGGTTCACCTCGGTGTGCTTGCCGCTGGCCAGCGGCTCCACGATGATATGCTCGGTGCGGTTGACGATGATCTCCGCCGCCTCAAACTCGCCGATGCGCTGGTAGTGGAGGACGCCGCCCTCGGCCCGCAGGACACGAAGCTCCCCGGTGCGGAAGGCCTCACAGGTGTGGCGGAGCTGTGCCAGCTGTGCCAGAACAGGTTTCAGCCGCTCTTCGTGGCTGTTCCAGCAGTAGAAGCCGCGGTTGAAGGGGTCACGGTAGCCCTGCATCCCGATCTCGTCGCCGTAGTAGAGGCAGGGGACGCCGGGCAGGGTGTAGATGATGGCGTAAGCCATCCGCAGCTTGAGCATTCCTTCCTCGTAGGCGTCGCCGGTGACGCAGCGGCCGCTCTGCCACTCGCGGCCCCGGCCATTGGCAGGCTCGTCGGCAATGACGGTCAGTGCGCGCTCGGTGTCGTGGGTGGAGAGGAAGTTCAGGGCCGTATCGAGGGCCGGGGCGGGGTAGTGCTCGCAGATGGAGAGGATGTCGGTCATGGTCTGGCCGGCGTCCCGTCCGCAGACGAAGCCCAGAACGGCGTTCTTGAAGGGGTAGTTCATCACGCTGTCGAGGCCCTTGCCCAGCAGGTAGGTGCGGCGCTTGTCGAAGCCGAACTTGGTGGTGGCGTCCTCCCACACTTCGCCCAGAAGGAACTTATCCGGGCCGACCCGCTTGACGGCGGTGCGCACTTTTTCAATAAATTCGTCGGGCAGCTCGTCGGCCACGTCCAGACGGAAGCCTGCTGCACCCCGGCGGAGCCAGGTGTCGATGACACCGCCCTCGCCGGTGATAAATTCGACGTAGAAAGGAGTTTCTTCGTTGACTTCGGGCAGGGTCTCGAAGCCCCACCAGCTGCGGTAGCCGCCCTTATACTTGGAATCGAAATCGTACCAGCTGCGGTAGGGGGAGTTGGGGTCACGATAGGCACCGCCCTCGCCGTAGCGGCCCTCGCGGTTGAAATAGCGGCTGTCGGAGCCGGTGTGGCTGAACACGCCGTCCAGCACGATGCCGATGCCGTACTTCCTGGCCTCAGCGCAGAGGGTCTCGAAATCCTCGTTGGTACCCAGCAGGGGGTCTACGTTGAGGTAGTCGGCGGTGTTGTAGCGGTGGTTGGAGTGGGCTTCAAAGATGGGATTCAGGTAAAGGTAATCCACCCCCATCTCGCGGAGGTAGGGCAGCTTCATCTGGATGCCCTTGAGGTCGCCGCCGAAATAGTCCTCGTTCAGGTGGCCGCCCACCTCATTGGGCTGCCAGAAGGGCTCGGCGTGTTTGTCGGCCTGATAGAGCCGGTCGGGGAAGGGCATGGGCTTGTTCTCCACACCCTCGCAGAAACGGTCGGGGAAGATTTGGTAGAACACTTTGCCCTTGATGGGGTCGGGCGTCTCAAAATCGGCCTCGTAGACCGTGATCTGCCAGCTTTCGCCCTCCTGCCAGCTCACGACGCCGCAGTTGTCCGGCCCGCGCACGATGCGGCGGAAGTCGGTGTAGAGGTCGAAATAGTAAAAGTAGAGGCCCACGTCGTTGAGGGTGACGTCCACCGAGAAGTGGTTCTGATGGGGCGTCTGGCCGTCGAACTTCATCCGGTAGTGGACGGGGACATCGTACCTGCCCTCTTTTTGTAGGACGAGATGAGGGTCTACATAGCCCAGCTCCTCCGGGATGCAGAGGGACAAATGCACACTCTGACCGGCGCGCACCGCGCCGAAGGGCTGCTTGAAGTAGGGGTCGAAACTATTGAACAGACAAGGCAAAAAGGATCGTCCTTTCTCAAAAAAAGCCCCGGGCAGCGATGCCACGGGGCGTTGCGTTATTATTAGAGGGATAACCTCTCCGTCACGGCTTGCGCCGTGCCACTGCCCGGGTTGCGGCACCCAGCATCCGCAGCGCTTTGCTTGCGTCTTGCTGGCCGCGGCCCCAACAGCGACTCCCTGTTTCCGCCACTGGCGGCGGTCGTCGTTGTTGCTCCTACCGAGGAGAGGCCTTGGCATTCCGTAAAGCTTTCCCTCTTCGCCAGAGGCTCCCCTCGGTAGGGGAGCTGTCGAGCGATAGCGAGACTGAGAGGTTTATTTCACGGCAGAAGCGTGCCAGATGTCGCGTGCGTAGTCCAGAACGGCACGGTCAGCGCTGAAGATGCCGCTGTTGGCGATGTTCTTCAGGCTCATCTTAGCCCAATGCTCACGGTCAGCGTACAGGCGCTGCAGGTCGGCCTGAGCACGGCGGTAGTCCTTGAAGTCGGCCATGACCATATAGGGGTCGCTGCTGCGCAGGTTCTCGGTGACTTCGTGGAAGCTCTCGCCGTTCCAGCCGCGCTCCAGGAAGTTCAGAGCGGCGTTTGCAACGTCGTCGCCCGTGATAAAGGCGTTGGGATGGTAGCCCACCTGCTTGAGGTTGTTGACCTCGGGGGTCAGCATACCGAAGATAAGCTCATTCTCCTTGCCGGCGGCGTCTGCGATCTCGACGTTTGCGCCGTCCAGAGTACCCAGCGTGATGGCACCGTTCAGCATGAACTTCATGTTGCCGGTACCGGAAGCCTCGGTGCCTGCCAGAGAGATCTGCTCAGAGACCTCGGCTGCGGGCATCAGGTGCTCGCTCAGGGAGACGCAGTACTCTTCCAGATAGACTACGCGCAGCTTCTCGCGGACAGCGGGGTCGTTGTTGATGAGGTCGCCCAGCTTGCAGATCATGCGGATCATCTGCTTGGCCATATAGTAGCCGGGGGCAGCCTTTGCGCCGAAGATATAGGTCTTGGGGATGAAGTCGGCGTTGGGGTTCTCCTTCAGGTACAGGTACTGAGCAGCGATGTTCAGCGCATTCAGGTGCTGGCGCTTGTACTCGTGCATACGCTTGACCTGGCAGTCGAAGATGGAGTTGGGGTCGATGACCTGACCGGTGCTCTTCTCGAGGTAAGCGGCAAAGTTCTTCTTGTTGTCCAGCTTGATCTCATTCAGGCGCTTCAGGACGGTCTTGTCCTCAGCGAACTTGTTCAGCTTGGACAGGTCGGCGGCGTCGTGCTTGTAGCCGGTGCCGATGGTCTCGTCCAGCAGCTTGCACAGCTCGGGGTTGGAGGCAAGCAGCCAGCGGCGGTAAGCGATGCCGTTGGTCACGTTCTTGAAAGCCTGAGGCTTGAACAGGTAGTAGTCGTGGAAGACGCTCTCCTTGATGATCTCGCTGTGGAGCTTGGAGACGCCGTTGATGCTGTTGGCGGTGTAGGCGCAGATGTTGGCCATGCGCACCTGATTGTCGCCGATGAGGGCCATATAGTTGATCTTGCCCTGGTCGCCGGGGAAGGCTGCTTCCAGCTTCTCGCGGGCGCGGCGGTCCATCTCGACCACGATCTGGTAGATGCGGGGCAGGGTCATCTTGAAGATGTCCACATTCCACTTCTCCAGAGCCTCGGCCATGACGGTGTGGTTGGTGTAGGAGAAGACCTTCTGGCAGATGTCGAAGCTCTTGTCCCAGCCGAAGCCGCACTCATCCAGCAGGATGCGCATCATCTCGGGGATGGCGAGGGTCGGATGAGTATCGTTCAGCTGGATAGCCACCTTGTCGGGCAGGTTTTCGAGGGTGCCGTAGGTGGACAGGTGGTTCTGGACGATGTCGCCGATGGAGGCAGCAGACAGGAAGTACTGCTGGCGCAGGCGGAGGATCTTGCCCTCAACGTGGTTGTCGTTGGGGTACAGCACCTTGGAGATGAGCTCAGCGCTGGCGTTCTTGCTCATTGCGGTGTTGTAGTTGCCCAGAGAGAAGCTGGACATATCGAAGTCGGGAGCCTTGGCCTGCCACAGACGCAGCTTTGCAACGCCCTTTCCGTCGTAACCCTGAACGTACATATCAGAGGGGATGGCCATGACGCTGTTGTAGTTGGTGTGCTGGATATAGTGGAAGCCGTGATCCCAGTTCTCGTGGATCTCGCCGTCGAAGCGGACTTCCACAGCCTGATCGGGGTGGCTCTTGAGCCAGACCTGACCGCCGGGCAGCCAGTTGTCGGCGCGCTCCTGCTGCCAGCCGTCCACGATCTTCTGCTTGAAGATGCCGTACTCGTACAGGATGGAGTAGCCGGTGCCGCAGATGCTGGTGGTAGCCATGCCGTCCAGATAGCAGGCGGCCAGACGGCCCAGGCCGCCGTTGCCCAGACCTGCGTCCGGCTCTTCCTCGTAGATGCTGTCCAGGCTGATGTCAGCCTCGGCCAGAGCCTTCTGGGCAGCATCATTCAGGCCCAGATTGAACAGGCTCATCTTGAGGCTGCGGCCCATCAGGAACTCCATGCACAGGTAGTACACCTGCTTGGAGCCGGTGCCGATGGCCTTGGACTGGAACTTCTTATGGTTCTCGCTCATCATCTGGCGGCAGATGAGGGCCAGAGCGCGGTAGATCTGCTGATGAGATGCAATGCTCAGGTCAACACCATATTCGCTGGTGAGCTTGTCCTGAAGAATTTTTGCAAATTCTTTTGTAGTCATAAATGAACTCCTATCCGCACGAATGCTTAAATTTTTTGAATTAGTACGGTGACAGGGCATTTCTCCTCTAATTCCCTCGCCCCTCGCATAACACATAACAATAGTATTATAATCACTCCGGATGGGGATTGCAAGAAAAGGAACCATTTTTGCCGTATCTGACATTTTTATAGCAATGTTTCTGACAAATATGCCAAAAATTCAAAAATAGCACTTTTTCTCGCGCACTATTTATATTATAATAAAGGGAGACAAGGGCCGTGTTTGCCCCGAAATGCACCGGCTCGGGCGGGTAATTCGGGGACAAACTCGGCTGAACATGAAAAAGCCGCAGCAAAGCGCTCCTGTCAGGGCTGAAATGGTTTCCGAAAATCCCGGAAACAGCGGAAAATGACCGGAAATGACCGGCCCGGCAGGGCGTGTGCTGCGCAAAGTGAGGACGATATGGTAAATAAAGTGAGAGTGACCATTGCAGGCGCACCCTACGCCATCGCAACGACCGATACCGAGAACTACATCACCACACTGGCCAAGAAGCTGGACGATGACATCACGAAGCTGCTGGACAACAACGCCAACCTCTCTGTGACCAAGGCGGCGGTGTTCTGCGCGATGGACTATCTGGACGAGTACCGCAAGAGCGCGGGCAGCGCCGAGAATATGCGCAGCCAGATACAGGACTACATTTCCGATGCAGCCAAGGCGAAGCTGGCAGCGGATAAGGTCAAGGCGGAGAACGAGACCCTCAAGCGGGAAAATGCCGCTCTGCGGGAGCAGCTGGCCAAGCTGCAGCAGAAGTGACCTACATTATATAAGTGTTAAAGGGAGAGCTATGTCAAAAATTGAGATCCTTGCCCCTGTGGGCAGTGAAGAAATGCTCCGCGCAGCAGTATTCAGCGGCGCGGACGCAGTATATCTGGGCTTTTCCGGCTTCAACGCCCGCACCGGTGCGGGCAATTTTGATGCCGACAGCCTGAAAGAAGCCGTCCGGTTCTGCCATGCCCGGGGCGTGGCCGTCCATGTGGCGCTGAATACCACCGTCTACGGCGGCGAGCTGGCGGGTCTGGCCGACGCCGTGCGGGCCGTCGCCGCCAGCGGGGCCGACGCCGTCATCTGTCAGGACCTCGCGGTGGCGAAGCTCATCGGGGACATCGCGCCTCAGCTGCCCCGCCACGGTTCCACCCAGATGAGCGTCCACACCCTGCAGGGCGCACTGGAGCTGAAAGAGCTGGGCTTTGTCCGGGTCGTGCTGGCCCGTGAGCTGAGCCTGCCCGAGGTGGAGCACATCACCAGGCACTGCGGCATCGAGACGGAGTGCTTCGTCCACGGCGCACTCTGCATGTGCGTCAGCGGCCAGTGCTATATGTCGGCTTTTCTGGGCGGACGGAGCGGCAACCGCGGCTCCTGCGCCGGCCCCTGCCGCCTGCCCTTCGAGGCCAACGCTCTGCCCGAGGGCAAGCCGGGCCGTCTGCACCACCTGTCCCTCAAGGACAACTCCGTCATCGACAAGCTGGACAAGCTGCAGGCCATCGGCGTAGCATCGGCGAAAATCGAAGGCCGTCTGCGGACGCCGGAGTATGTCGCTGCTGCCGTCAGCGCCTGTCTGGCAGGCCGCGAGGGCCGCGCCTATGACCGCGACCTGCTGAAGAATGCCTTCAGCCGCTCCGGCTTCACCTCCGGCTATCTGGACGGAAAGATCGACGGCACGATGTTCGGTGTCCGCAGCGAGGCCGACGCCGAGCTGACCAGGAAGACCCTGCCTGCCCTGCGGGAGCTGTACCGCCGGGAGCGTTCCCGGGTGCCGGTGGAGATGAAAATTGAAATCGAAGAGGGCGGCGAGAAGCTGACCGTCACTGACGGCACCAACAAAGCCTTCGCCTACGGCGACGCCGAACCTCAGCCCGCCCGCACCGACCCCACCGAGAGCCTGAGCCGCAGCCTGAGCAAGACCGGCGGCACGCCTTTCTCTGCCGAGAAGATCGACGTGGAGATGGATGGCGGCCCCTGGTTCGTGCCGGGCAGTGCCGTCAACGAGCTGCGCCGTGAGGCGTTGGACGCCCTGCTGAAAAAGCGGGAGACCCTGCGCCCGTGGCCGGTGAACGAGGTGGCGCTTCCGCCTCTGCCGCTGCGCACTCTGCCGCCCCACCGCACCCTCCGCGCCCGGTTCGAGCGCTGGGAGCAGGTGCCGGAGCAGGCGCTCAGCGGGGTGGAATACCTCATCCTGCCCATCGCGCAGGCCGACCGCGTCCCCCGCGAGTGGCGGGAGAAGACCCTTCTCGAACTGCCCCGCGTCATGTTCGGCGCACTGGAAGAGGACACCGCCCGCCGCATCGCGGCCACCCAGGACGCAGGCTTTGCGGGCTACGAGGTGAGCAACATCGCCCACCTGCGGCTCTGCCGCGGCCTGCCCATGACCGGCGGCTTCGGCCTCAACGTCACCAATAACCTCGCGGCCCAGTATTATGCGGACCTTGGCCTGAGCTCGGTGCTCATCCTGCCCGAGGTGAAGGACAGCGACATCAGCACCATCGCGCCGACTCGTGACGGCAAGCCTGTGCCGACCGGCGTCATCACCTACGGTCATATGCCGCTGATGGTCACCCGCGCCTGCCCGCTGCAGAACATCCACGACTGCGCCCACTGCGACAAGACCGGTCTGCTCACCGACCGCAAGGCGAAGAAGTTCCCGGTGCGGTGCGGGCTGGGCGTCCGTACTATTTATAATCCCGTCCCCATCTATATGGGCGACAAGCCCGGCGCACTGACCGTGGACTACGGCGTGGCTTACTTCACGCTGGAAAGCAGGGAAGAGGCCGCCACCATCCTCGACAGCATCCGCCAGCACGCACCGTTTGAGGGAGAGTTCACGAGAGGATTGTACTTTAAGGGAACGAACTGAAAATAAAAGAGGTATACTATGGAACCCATCACTGTAAAATACAAAGTGTTAGACCCCCGCGCCAAGACGCCCGCCTACGCCACCCCCGGCTCTGCCGCCGCCGACCTGTGCGCCGTGCTGGATGAGCCGCTGACCGTCCAGCCCATGCAGCGGGTGCTGGTGCCTACCGGCCTTGCCATCGAGCTGCCCGGCGCCCACGCTGTGGCGCTGGTCTATGCCCGAAGCGGCCTGTCCATCAAGCACGGCCTCTGCATGGCAAACGGCGTCGGCGTCGTGGACAGCGATTACCGCGGTGAGCTGAAAGTCCCGATGGTCAATCTGGGCGCGGAGGCTTATACTATCCAGCCCGGCGAGCGGGTGGCACAGCTCTGCATCGCGCCGGTGTACACGGCGGCATTCGTGCAGGCCGACGCACTGGATGAGACCGCCCGCGGCGAGGGCGGCTTCGGCTCGACGGGGAAATGATGATGAAGAACCTGATCTTAGCCTCCGGCAGTCCGCGCCGGAAGGAGCTTCTGAGCTTATACACGACGGACTTCACCATCTGCGTCAGCGATTTCGACGAGAACGGAGTCACTGCACCCACTCCGGCCCAGCTGGTGGAAAAGCTGGCCCGGGGCAAATGCCTCGCCGTGGCAAAAGACCATCCCGGCGCGGTGGTGCTGGGATGTGACACCGTCGTGGATGTGGGCGGCGAAGTCTTCGGCAAGCCCCACAGCGTGGAGGACGCAAAGCGGATGCTCCGCGCCCTGTCCGGCGCGGCCCACGAGGTGCATACCGGCGTCTGCGTGTCGGACGGCGTACGCACCGAGAGCTTCGTGGACAGCTGCAAGGTGACCTTCTTCCCGATTTCGGAAGGGGAGATAGACGCCTACACGGCCACGAAAGAGCCCTACGACAAGGCCGGTGCCTACGCCATCCAGGGCCGCGCAGCCCTCTGGCTCGACCGGCTGGAAGGGGACTACTACACCATCATGGGCCTGCCCGTCGGCCGGACGGCCCGTCTGCTGAGCAGATTCTGATGCGGGACGCAGAAAAGCGGCCCCGGCGGCCAAAAATGAAAAACTCGAAAAGTTTACGGAAATGCTTGAGAAAAGCGCGCCTTGCGGCTATAATAAAAACGTGTTATTCTGCGATGAGCTGCCCGTTGGTCTGAGCGGGCGGCTCTGCGTTTTGGAATAGACCCTGGAAAATCGTAAGGAGAGAAGACTATATGAGTTTGTTTTCAAAGGATGTTGGTATCGATCTCGGTACTGCCAATACCCTCGTTTACATGAAGGGCAAGGGCATCATCATGCGGGAGCCCTCTGTTGTGGCCGTGGACACCAAGAGCGACGAAGTGCGCTGCGTGGGCGCTGAGGCAAAGGCCGTCATCGGCCGCACCCCCGGCAGCATCGTGGCTGTCCGCCCCCTGAAGGACGGCGTCATCGCCGACTTCGACATCACCGCCAATATGCTGGAGACCTTCCTCAAAAAAGCCTGCGGCAACAGCATGTTCTCCCGCCCCCGCGTGGTCATCTGCATCCCGTCGGGCGTCACCGAGGTGGAGCGCCGTGCTGTGCGTGAGGCCGCTCTGAAGGCCGGCGCCCGTCAGGTGTCGGTCATCGAGGAGCCCATGGCCGCTGCCATCGGTGCGGGCCTGCCCATCAGCGAGCCCACCGGCAGCATGATCGTGGACATCGGCGGCGGCACGGCCGAGATCGCCGTCATCTCTCTGGGCGGCATCGTGGCTTCCCGCAGCGTCCGCATGGCCGGCGATATGTTCGACCAGGCCATCATCGCCTTCATCAAGCGCAAGTATAACCTTCTCATCGGTGAGCGCACCGCCGAGCAGATCAAGATCGAGATCGGCTCTGCCTACCCGATGGACCCTGAGATGACCCTCGAGATCAAGGGCCGCAACCTCGTGGACGGCCTGCCCAAGAACGTCGTCGTCCACTCGGAGGATGTCCGTGAGGCTCTGCTGGAGTGCCTGGTCAAGATCACCAGCGCCATCAAGGAGACTCTGGAGCGCACCCCGCCTGAGCTGAGCGCCGACATCATCGACCACGGCATCACCCTGACCGGCGGCGGCGCACTGCTGCGCGGCCTCGACAAGCTCATTGAGAGCGAGACCGGCATCGATGTCCATGTGGCTGAGGACCCGCTGGACTGCGTGGCCAAGGGTGCCGGTGCTGTGCTGGACCATGTGGATGTCCTGCACGACGTTCTGGATACCGACGGTGGTCATATGTAAGCCTCGGCTGTGCCATTTGCGGCGGTACGCTGAGGGAGGACCTTTGCGCTGCTGCGCCGCAGAAGATGAGTTTTGAGCGCGGATGGCACGGCTGTCCGCGCTTTTTTGCAGATTCGGGAGGAACCCGCCTTGAAGGATTTTTTTGACACATGGAAATTTAAGATACTCATTGCCATCGCGGTCTTCCTCGTGGGCATCATGGCCTATGCAGGCGCGAACGGACGCCTGACCGCCGCCCCGCAGGAGCTGCTGAGCGTGGCCGTAGCCCCGTTTCAGCGGGCAGCAGCGGCGGTGAGCAGCGGCGTGGCCTCCCTGCGGGAGAACTACGCCAACATCGACGCCATTCTGGAAGAAAACCAGAAGCTCAGCGAGGAAAACGCCGCTCTGCGCTCCCAGATGGTGGACTACGACAAGCTCAAGGCCGAGAACGAAGCCTACAAGGCGCTGGCCAACATCCAGGAGCAGCACCCTGAGATGAGCTACACGTCCTCTTTCGTCATTGGCCGCGACCCGCTGGACTCCTTCTGGGGCTTCACGCTGGACAGAGGCACACTGGACGGTGTGGCCGTCAACGACGCCGTCATCAGCGACGAGGGCTATCTGCTGGGCGTGGTGCGGGAAGCCGACCTCACCAGCTGCAAGATCATGACCATCCTGCACCCCAGCTTCAATGCGGCGGGCGTCGTGTCCCGCACCCGGGACAACGGCATCATCACCGGCAGCGCCGACTACGCCGCCGACGGCCTGTGCATCCTCTCGAACCTCGCCCGCAGCACCCTGAGCAGAGAGGGGGACCAGGTCATCACCACAGGTCTGGGCGGGGTGTTCCCGCCGGACGTGCTGGTGGGAGTCATCAAGGAGCTGACCCCCGAGGCCAGCGGCAAATCGACGCTGGCCGTCATCCAGCCGGGCGCAGACCCCCGCACGGTGCGCCATGTGTTCATCATCACCAACTACTGAGGAGGGCCGGAGATGGAATCTCGCCGCAAGCGCAGCCGCAGCCAGAGGCTGAAATGGGGCTGCTATATCCTCCTGCTGGTGGTGTGTACGGTTTTGCAGACCATGCCGGGGCTGTTCCAGTTCGGGGCAGCGAAGCCGCTCTGGCTGCTGCCGCTCTGTCTGGCGGTGTCTGCCGCAGAGGGCGAGTTCGCCGGGGCCATCTTTGGCGCGGTGTGCGGCCTGATGTGGGACTACACCGCCGGCCGCACCGTGGGAATGCTGGCGCTGGAGCTGATGATCCTCTGCTTCGGCGTGTCGGTGGTCGTGCAGCTTTATCTGAAGGATACCCCCTCCAACTTCGTGCTGCTGGCCGTGGTCTGCGCCCTGCTGGTGCTGTCGGCGGACTGGCTGTTTTTCTACTATATGCCGGGCTATGCGGGCGCAGGGGAGCGTTTTCTCTGGGTCGTGCTGCCGTCGGCCCTGATGACGGCCCCGGGGAGCTGGCTGCTCCACCGTGCAGTGCAGCGCATCAGCACGGAATTCAAGATAGACAACGGCGTGGTGTGATGCCAGACCCTGCCGGGAGGAAAACGGATGAATCAAGACGAACACAAGATCGTGGTGCGCCGGATGGCTGGGCTCATCGCTGCCGCCTCGGTGCTCATCGCCGTGTATGTGCTGCGGCTGATATTTTTGCAGCTCGTCAACAGCGACAGCTTCAAGGCGCAGGCGACCAACACCACCGATTATAACTTTACCGTCACCGCTGCCCGCGGCGACATCGTGGACAGCGCCGGACGCCGCATCGCGGCCAGCACCACCAGCTACAATGTGGTGCTCAGCAAGCTGCTGATGGGGGACGAAGACCTTGACGCCATGCTGCAGCGCATCGTGGAGCTGCTGGAAGCCCACGGCGAAAAGTGGAACGACTCGCTGCTCATCGGTGAGCCGGACGCGGCGGGCCACTACAGCTTTACTGCGCAGGCCGACAGCACCGGCGACCAGAAGGCTCTCGCGGCCATGAAGGACTCGCTGGGCTTACAGCAGTACGCCACCGCCGATGACGTGATGGAAAAGCTGGTGGAGGACTACAAGCTGGAAAGCTATCCTTTCCACTGGCAGAGGGTGCTGGGCGGCATCCACTACGAGATGCAGCAGCAGGCGTTCTCCAACGTCAACAACTTCGTCATGGCCGAGAACGTCAGCGAAGTGACTGTGGCGACCATCAAGGAGAACAGCCTGACCATGCCCGGTGTGGAGATCGTGGAGACCAGCACCCGCAGCTACGATGAGGGCAGCATCATCCCCCATGTGCTGGGCCGTGTGGGCAAGATCACCGCCGAAAAGTGGAAGGTGACCGACGAGAACGGCCAGACCACTTACCCTCTGCGGGAAAAGGGCTATAACATGAACGACATGATCGGCGTGTCGGGCCTCGAAGCCGTCTACGAAGACGAGCTGCGGGGCAGGGACGGCGTTGAGACCATCACCCGCAGCTCGGACGGCGTCATCGTGGGGACTGCGATGACCACCGTGCCGGAGCCGGGCCATACCGTCCAGCTCACCATCGACAGCGCCTTCCAGCAGGCGGTGGACAGGGCGCTGGCCAAGAACATCGAGATGATCAACAGCACCTACAACAGCGGCAGTTCCGCCAAGGCTGCCGCCGGTGCGGTGGTGGTCATCAGCACAGGACGGCAGTGTGCTGGCCGCCTCCAACTACCCCAGCTACGACCAGAACCTCTTCGCCACCCAGTACAGCCAGTACAGCTCGGACCCGGGCCTGCCCCTGCTCAACCGCGCGTTGCAGGGCCTGTACACCCCCGGCTCCACCTTCAAGCCTGCGGTGGCGGTGGCGGCGCTGGACTCCGGCGTCATCAACCGCTCTTCCACTGTCTACTGCAACGGTGTCTATACCTATTATGACGATTACCGCCCCAAGTGTACCCGCCACGGCCACAGCGGCAACATCGACGTCATCACGGCCATCAAGTGGAGCTGCAACATCTTCTTCTACGATGTGGGCCGCCGCACCACCAGCGATGTCTACGACGCCTACGCCTACAAGATGGGCCTTGGTACCCGCACCGGCGTGGAGGTCAACGAGGCCACCGGCCGACTGACCACAAAGAACGACTCCAACTACATCGCCTCACTGGACGTCCAGGCCGCTATCGGTCAGGGCAACACCGTCGTCACCCCCGTCCAGCTGGCGACTTACGCCGGCACGCTGGCCAACCGGGGCGTGCGCTACCGCACCCACTTCGTCAAGGCCATCCTCGACACCAACACCGGCAAAGTCCTGCAGGAGACCCAGCCCGAGGTGATGGACGTCATCGAGGACCGGGGCGACACCTTCGACCTCGTGCGGCAGGGCATGATCGGCGTGTCGGAGACGGTGTCGGGCCTGAAGAACTACCCCGTCACCATCGCCTGCAAGAGCGGCACCCCTCAGCGCAGCGAGACGTACTACGTCGGCAGCACCCGCAAGCACTACACCAACACCATGATGATCGCCTACGGCCCGGCAGAGGACGCTGAGATCGCCCTCGGCATCGTCATCGAGTACGGCGGCGGCGGCGCCCGCGCCGGCAACCTCGTGGCCGACATCTTCGACGCCTACTACGCCATGAAGGACGGCAGCCTGACGCTGGACGAGACAGGAGCAGGCGAGACGGCTGACACGACAGCTGACAGGCAGGATGCTGTGCCGGAGACTGTGGAAAACAACGACGCCCTTGCAGACGACACCGCTCCCGCAGAGCAGCCCGCCGTCTGAGCGATGGTGCGTGGATTTGGCAGAAATCTATGAAAAATTAGAACTTTTGCCCGAAAAACAGTTGTAAAAAGACGGAAACTGTGATACTATGATATGTGCAAGATGATTGCTCCGGACAGGGGCGTGGGAAAAGGAGAGGTTGACCGATGACGATTGCACTGATTGCGCATGACTCCAAAAAAGAGCTGATGGTACAGTTCTGTACGGCGTACTGCCGGATTTTGAGCCAGCATAAATTGGTGGCAACCGGTACGACCGGCAAGATGATCGCCGAAGCCACCGGCCTGCAGGTGCAGCGCTTTCTGGCGGGCGTACAGGGCGGCGACCAGCAGATCGCGTCCCGCATCGCCTGCAACGAGGTGGATCTGCTGCTGTTCTTCCGCGACCCCATCAACGCAAAGCCCAGCGAGCCGAATGAGATGACTCTGCTGCGCCTGTGCGATGTCCACAACATCCCGATGGCCACCAACATCGCCACCGCTGAGGTCCTGATTCACGGCCTTGAGCGCGGCGACCTCGACTGGCGCGACATCGTGCATCCCCAGAACTGATCCATAAAACGAATCCCCCGTGCAGCTGAACTGCACGGGGGATTTTTTGCTTCAACGGGCTTGCCCTCTCAGACCCATCAGGACCCGGTCCTGTTCTTCGTAGGTGTCAAACCCGTTCCCGGGCAGAAAAGCATCGTTCATCGTCCCTGTCTCCCGCCATGTGCCTGGCTCTGGGCGACCGCAAGCTGGTCGCAGCGTTCGTTCTCCGGGTGGCCTGCGTGGCCTTTGACCCAGACGTAGGTGAGCTTGTGGCGGGCTTCCTGCTCCAGCGCCTGCTCCCAGAGGTCGGGGTTCAGGGCAGGGGCGCCGTCGGACTTTTTCCAGCCCCGGCGCTTCCAGCCTCTGGCCCAGCCTTTTTCCAGCCCGTTGATGACGTACTGGCTGTCGGAGCACAGCCGCACCTCGCAGGGCTCCTTGAGCTGGCGCAGCGCCTCGATGAAGGCCGTCAGCTCCATCCGGTTGTTGGTGGTGGAGGCGTCGCCGCCGCTGAGCTCCTTTTCGTAGACCTTGCCGTTAAAGCGGTAGCGCAGCACCGCGCCCCAGCCGCCGGGACCGGGGTTGCCGCTGCACGCGCCGTCGGTGTAAACTTCGACCTGTTTCATGCGTCTCTCCTGCATCATGTTTGTAGTACCTATTATTTAGAGCCATTTTGGCCCGTCTGTCAAGGGGCAGGGCATAATTTGCCACCGCCCGGCCCAAGCTTGGAATTGACAAAAGAGGCGAGAAATACTATACTTGTTGCAACGAAATGCGTATAGGGGCGCGCCGTGGGTGCGCTCACAGCGTTCCTGCCGAAGCGCCGCGGTCGCATCGAACAGATGGACTGGACGGGCAAAAGGCTTCCTGCAGAACCAACAGCGTGGCATAAAAACAACGCTGATAAAATGATTTCTATACGATGCATCCGACGGAAGCAGATGCGTTTTTATGCTTCCCTTAATGCAGGGCAGGCTGTCTTCCGGGGCAGACCTGTGCTTTGCTGATTGAATTTTTGGAGGTTTTCGATGGCACAGACAAAAGAACAGAACCACGCTCCCGCTGCGGCCAATGCGTCCGGCGAAAAGCGCCCCCGCACTTCCCGCCGCCCCCACTACACCCGCCGGCCCCGCCGCCCCCAGCAGCCCAAAGAGGCTGCAACGCCCATCCATATCTATCCGCTGGGCGGCCTCGGCGAAGTGGGCAAGAATATGACGGTCTATGAGTGCTGCGGCGATATGATCATCGTGGACTGCGGCCTCGTCTTCCCGGATAACGATATGTTCGGCGTCGATATGGTCATCCCCGACTTCACCTTTGTGGTGCAGAATAAGGATAAGATCAAGGGCCTGCTCATCACCCACGGCCATGAGGACCACATCGGCAGCATCCCCTATCTGCTGCAGAAGTTCGATCTGCCCATCTACGGCACCCGCCTGACCTGCGGCCTCATCCGCAATAAGCTGGAGGAGTTCGGCCTTGCAGGCAAGACCAAATTCGTGGAGATCACCCCCCGCCAGAAGCTCAAGCTGGGCTGCTTCACCGTGGAGCCCATCCATGTGAACCACTCCATCCCGGACGCGGTGGCTTTCGCCATCGACAGCCCGGCCGGCACCATCATCCAGACCGGCGACTTCAAGATCGACTACACCCCGCTGGCCTGCGGCCCCACCGACCTTGCTACCCTGTCTGAGTACGGCCAGAAGGGCGTGCTGGCTCTGCTGAGCGACTCCACCAACGCGGAGCGCCCCGGCTTCACCGCCACCGAGCAGAAGGTGGCCGACGGTGTCCGCAGCCTGTTTGCCCGGGCGCAGAACAAGCGCATCATCATTGCGACCTTCGCGTCCAACATCTACCGCGTCCAGCAGATCATCGACCTCGCCGTGGAGGATGGCCGCAAGGTGGCCTTCAGCGGCCGCAGCATGGTCAACAATACCGCCATGGCTCAGGAGCTGGGCTATATGCACATCCCGGAAGGCACCCTCATCAGCATCGATGAGATCAACCAGTATCCGCCGGAACAGGTGGTGCTGGTGACCACCGGCAGTCAGGGCGAGCCTCTGAGCGCCCTGAGCCGCATGGCTTCCTGCAGCCACCGTCAGGTGCGCGTCGGCCCCGGCGACTTCATCATCATCTCGGCCAAGCCCATCCCCGGCAACGAGAAGAGCGTGACCAAGATCGTCAACGGTCTGCTCCTGCTGGGCGCAGAGGTCATCTATGAGGGGATGTACGACGTCCACGTCTCCGGCCACGCCTGTCAGGAAGAGCAGAAGCTGATGCTCACCCTGACCAGACCCAAGTATTTCCTGCCCGTCCACGGCGAATATAAGCAGCTGAAAAAGCACGCCATCACGGCGGCAAGCCTCGGCATCCCCACCAGCAACATCCTCATTGCCGAGAACGGCTCCAACATCATCCTCAGTCAGGACGAGATGAAGCTGGGCGAGCCGGTGACGGCGGGCGCTGTCATGGTGGACGGCCTCGGCGTAGGCGATGTGGGCAACGTCGTCCTGCGGGACCGCAAGCATCTGTCTGAGGACGGCCTCGTCATCATCGTGGCCACCGTGGACAGCAAGACCGGCAAAGTTCTGGCCGGCCCCGACCTCGTGAGCCGCGGCTTCGTCTATGTGCGGGAGAACGAGAGCCTGATGGACGGCGCCCAGAGCATCGTGGAGACGGCTCTTGACCGCTGCGTGGACGAGCACGTCCGCGACTGGAACAGCGTCAAGACCCGGGTGCGCGAGGCCCTGAGCAGCTATATCTACCGCCGCACCAAGCGCAGCCCCATGATCCTCCCCATCCTGATGGAGGTCTGAGTCTGCCCGCAGGAGGCATAACACTTCATGAAACAAAAACCAAGATGGACTCTTGAAATGCTGACCGCTGCGCTGGCGGTGCTCTGCGCCCTGCTGGTGCTGGTGCTTCTGGTGCAGCGCCCGGCCATCTGGCCTGTGCTGGTGGTGCTGGCGGTGCTGTGGTTCGCCCTGTTCGGAGTGTTCCGCTACCGGGTGCGCAGCTGGGTGGCCCGCTGGGTCTGCGGCGGCAGCTTCGAAAAATCCAAGACGCAGTTCAGCCTCGAGCCGCTGAGCCAGCCCGCCGCCCTCCTTTCGGGGGAGACGGTGCTGTGGTACAACACCGAGTTCCGCACCCGTCTGATGAAGGGCGAAGCCCTTCTGGTCCCCCGGGTGCAGAAAGTGCTGCCCGGCCTCGACCTGCAGGAGGCACGCAAGGTCAGCGGCCAGCTGCTCAATCTGGCCGACGGCGTGTGGAGCGCTCACAGCTCCACCGTCCCCGGCGAGGCCGAGAGCATGACCCTTCTTGTCCTGAATGAGGAAACGGCCCTCCGCAAAGTGGAGGCCGAATATAAGGCCAGCCGCCCGGGCTATCTGGTCTTCCTCGTGGACGGCTACGACGACGTGTTCAGCGATATGCTGGACAGCGAGCGCGCCCGCCTGCTGGAAGGCATCAACCGGGTGCTGGAAGATATGATAGGCCGCGGCACGGGGCTTTCTGCGCCGGGTGGCCAGTGGCCGCTACATCGCTGTGGTGGAAGAGCGCCAGCTGGAGCAGTTCGCCAAGCGCGGCTACGACGTGCTGGACAAGATCCGCGCCCTCGACCCCAGCGTGAACCTCTCCATCTCCATCGGCATCGGACGCGGGGCCAAGACCCTGCGGGAGGCTCAGGACATGGCCGTTCAGGCGCTGGATATGGCGCAGGGGCGCGGCGGCGACCAGGCCGCCGAGATGACCCCGGACGGCTTTACCTTCTACGGCGGCGTCAGCCACGGCGTGGAAAAGCGCAGCAAGGTGCGCAGCCGCATCGTGGCCGACCAGCTGGTCAAGCTCATCAAAGAGGCTGACCATGTGGTCATCATGGGCCACCGGATGAGCGATCTGGACGCCATCGGCTCTGCCGAGGGCGTGCTGCGCATCTGCAAGATCTGCGATGTACCGGCAGTCATCGCCGTGCGCCGTGACGCCACTTTGGCGGGCAGCCTCATCAACGCCCTCATCGCGGCAGGGCAGGAGGACGACTTCATCGACCCCAAGGGCGCTCTGCCCATCATTTCCCAGAGAACGCTCTGTATCGTCGTGGATACATACCAGCTGGGGTCTGGTGGAGAGCCGCGAGATACTGGAAAAATGCGGCAAGGTGGCCGTCATCGACCACCACCGCAAGGGCGTCGGCTTCATCGAGAAGGCCGACCTCGTCTGCCACGAGCCCTATGCATCCTCGGCCAGTGAGCTGGTCACGGAGTTCTTGCAGTATGTGGGCGACCGGGACGACAAGCCCAACCGCATCGAGGCCGAGGGACTGCTCTCCGGCATCATGCTGGACACCCGTGACTTCACCCTCCACACCGGCGTGCGCACCTTCGAGGCCGCTGCGGCCCTCCGCCGCTACGGCGCGGAGACGGAGCACGTGCGTCAGCTCTTTGACGTGAGCATGGTGGAGTACACCACCAAGGCCATGCTGGTATCGGAAGCCCAGATGTACCGGGGCTGCGCCATCACCGTCAGCGGCGAGGTGGCCCCCGAGGCCCGGGTGGCCATCGCCCAGGCGGCCAACGACCTGCTGACCATCCAGAACGTGGAGGCCAGCTTCGTGGCCGTGCAGGTGGGCGGCGGCGTCAACATCTCGGCCCGCAGCCTCGGCGCGGTGAATGTGCAGGTCATCATGGAGTCTCTGGGCGGCGGCGGTCATCAGACCATGGCAGCGGCCCAGCTCAAGCATATCACCCCGGAGGCGGCCCGCAGCCGCATCCAGACGGCCATCGACCAGTACCGGGAGGCCCAGAAAAAGAGCGGCCTCGAGTCGGGATCCGAACAGAAGAAAAAGGATAAACAGTAATGAAACAGTACGATTATCTTATCGTTGGCGCTGGCCTGTACGGCGCGGTATTTGCCCATGAGGCCAAGAAGGCCGGCAAGCGCTGCCTCGTCATCGACAAGCGCGCTCATATCGCAGGCAACATCTACACCGAAGAGGTGGAGGGCATCAACGTCCACCGCTACGGCGCCCACATCTTCCACACCAACAACAAGGCTGTGTGGCAGTATGTGAACCAGTTCGCGGAGTTCAACCGCTACACCAACAGCCCTGTCGCCAACTACCACGGCGAGATCTACAACCTGCCCTTCAATATGAACACCTTCAACAGGATGTGGGGCGTCGTGACCCCCGCCGAGGCGAAGGCGAAGATCGAGCAGCAGCGCGCCGAGGCCGGCATCACGGAGCCGAAGAACCTCGAGGAGCAGGCCATCAGTCTGGTCGGCACCGACATCTACGAAAAGCTCATCAAGGGCTACACCGGCAAGCAGTGGGGCCGCCCCTGCACCGAGCTGCCCGCTTTTATCATCAAGCGCCTGCCCGTCCGTTTTACCTACGACGACAACTACTTCAACGCCCTGTATCAGGGCATCCCGGGCGGCGGCTATACCGCCATGGTGGAGAAGATGCTGGACGGCGTGGAAGTGCGCCTGGGCGTGGACTATCTGGCCGAGAAGGCAGAGCTGGACAAGCTGGCCGATAGGGTCGTCTACACCGGCCCGGTGGACGCCTACTTCGGCTACAAGCTGGGCGCGTTGCAGTACCGCAGCGTCCGCTTTGAGACCGAGACGCTGGACACCGACAACTATCAGGGCAACGCCGTCGTCAACTACACCGACGCCGAGACGCCCTACACCCGCATCATCGAGCACAAGCACTTTGAGTTCGGCACCCAGCCCAAGACCGTCATCAGCCGTGAGTACAGCGCCGAGTGGAAGCCCGGCGATGAGCCCTACTACCCGGTGAACGACGAGAAGAACGGCGCGCTCTACGCCGAGTACAAGAAGCTGGCCGACGCCGAGCCGGGGGTTCATCTTCGGCGGACGTCTGGGCGAGTACAAGTACTACGATATGGATAAGGTCATCGAGGCGGCGCTGGACGTCGTGGGCAGGGAGCTGGCGTAAGAGGGGAAAACCTCTCAGTCTGCTTCGCAGACAGCTCCCCTACCGAGGGGAGCCTCTGGCGAAGAGGAAAAGCTTTCCGAAATGCCAAAGCCTCCCCTCGATAGGGGAGGTGGCACGCCGTTAGGCGTGACGGAGAGGTTTCGTTCCTGAGCGTTGACGTAACAGCCCGATTGCTGTATACTAACCATAGAAATCCACCGGTTTCCCGGTGAGAAGTGAGGGATACTATCATGAAAGTGATTCTGAAGCAGGACGTCAAGGGCATCGGCAAGAAGGACGAGATCCACGAGGTCTCCGACGGCTACGCCCGCAACTTTCTGTTCCCGCGCAAGCTGGCCGCTGTGGCCGACGCCAGCGCGGTGAATATCGCCCGGGGCAAGGAGGCCGCTGCCGACTTCCACGAGGCTGAGAACGTGGCCGCCGCTCAGGCTGTGGCCGCGAAGCTCGAGGGCAAGACCGTGGTCATCAAGGCCAAGGGCGGTGCCTCCGGCCGTCTGCACGGCAAGGTCACCGGCAAGGAAGTCGCGGAGGCTCTGGCCCAGCTGGCCGGTTCTCCCATCGACAAGAAGAAGATCGAGCTGGAGACCAGGGACATCAAGGACGCGGGCGTTTTCAACGGCAAAGTCCGCCTCCATGTCGGTGTCGTGGCTTCCTTCAAGGTCCAGGTAGAAGTGGAGCAGGCCTGATTTGACCGCTATCTGCGCCCCCTCTCGGCAGGGGGCGCTTTTTGGCTTTACGGCATTTATATAAATAAAGCAGAAGGATAACGACCATGCCGAACGAACGACATTATAACGAACTCAACCTCGAGAGCGTGGGCATCAACCTGCCCTACAATATGCAGGCCGAGCAGAGCGTGCTGGGCGCGGTGCTGCTGAAACCCGAGACCCTGACCGACCTCGTCGAGATCATCCGGCCCGAGATGTTCTACACCCGGCAGAACGCTCAGATCTACTCCGAGATGCTCCGCCTCTTTACCAGCGACCAGACCATCGACTTCGTCACCCTGCTGGACGCCGTCATCTCGGACGGGGTGTTCCCCAGCGCCGACGAGGCGAAAGTCTACCTGACCGGCCTCGCCGAGACGGTCCCCAGCATCTCCAACGTCAAGGCGTATGCCCAGATCGTGCAGGAAAAGTATCTGGTGCGCCAGCTGATGGGTGTCGCAAAGGACATTTTGCAGGACGCGGGCGACGAGCCCGACGCCGACCTGCTGCTGGAAAACGCCGAGCAGCGCATCTATGAGATCCGCTCCGGCCGCGATTCCAGCGCCCTGACGCCCCTTTCTTCCAGCATGGTGGAGACGCTGACAAATCTGCAAAAGATCAGCGGCCCCGATGCCGACAAGTACAAGGGCATCCCCACCGGCTTCCGGCTGCTGGACACCGTCCTCACCGGCCTTGGCCGCGGCGACCTCATCATCCTCGCTGCCCGCCCCGGTATGGGCAAGACCAGTTTCGCGCTGAACATCGCTACCCGCGTGGCCATGCAGCAGAAGGTGCCGGTGGCCATCTTCAGCCTCGAAATGACGAAGGAGCAGCTGACCAACCGCATCCTCTCCGCTGAAGCGGGCATCGACAGTCAGGCGTTCCGCACCGGTGCGCTCCGGGCCGAGGACTGGGAGTATCTGGCCCTCGCCACCGAAAAACTGCACGACGCACCCATCTATATGGACGACACCTCGGGCATCACCATCACCGAGATGAAGGCGAAGATCCGCCGGGTCAATCAGGACCCCGCCCGCCCCAACGTGGGCCTCATCGTCATCGATTATCTGCAGCTGATGACCAGCGGCCAGCGCAGCGAGAACCGCGTGCAGGAGATCAGCTCCATCACCCGAAACCTCAAGATCATGGCCAAAGAGATGAACGTACCCATCATCGCTCTGAGCCAGCTGTCCCGTGCGGTGGAAAAGCAGGGCAACAACTCCAGCCACCGCCCCCAGCTGTCTGACCTGCGCGACTCCGGCTCCATCGAGCAGGACGCCGACTGCGTCCTCTTCCTCTACCGCGACTCCTACTACGCCAGCCAGAACCCCGACGGCGCGGAGGTGGACGCCGACACCGCCGAGTGCATCGTGGCAAAGAACCGTCACGGCGAGACCAGCACGGTGCCGCTGGGCTGGGACGGCGCCCACACCCGCTTTATGGATGTGGACTTCAAACGCTGATGAACTACGAAGAGATCTTACAGACGGTGCGCGGCTTCTGCGCCCGGGAAAAGCTGCTGGACGGTAAAAAGCATCTCGCGCTGGCTGTTTCGGGCGGGGCCGACAGCATGGCCCTGCTCTGCCTCATCCGCCCGCTGGCCGAGGAAAAGGGCATCGCCCTCACGGTCTGCCACGTCAACCACGGCCTGCGGGGGGAGACGGCGGACCGGGACGAAGCCTTCGTCCGGGAGGTCTGCGCCCGGCTGGGCCTGCCGCTGCGGGTGTTCCATGCCGCTGAGCTGGAAGCCGAGGCAGGAAAGCCCCGGGCGGGGGAGGACTGGGCGCGCCGCCTGCGGTATGCTTGCTTTGAGCGGGTGCTGGCCGACGGGATAGATGCCGTCGCAACTGCCCATACTGGGAGTGACCAGGCCGAGACGCTGCTGTTCCGGCTGGCCAGAGGCACCGGCCTCCACGGCGCGGCGGGCATCCGGCCCAGCCGCCCGGGCTATCTGCGGCCTCTGCTCTGCCTGACGAGGGCCGACACCGAGGCCGTCTGCCGCGCCTGCGGCGAACGCTGGGTCACCGACGAGACCAACGACGCCGACGACTACGCCCGCAACCGTCTGCGCCACGGCGCACTGCCCGCCCTCTGCGGGGTCAACAGCGCCGCCGCGCGCAATCTGGCCCGCTTCTGTGAGAAAGCCGCCAAGGCGGACGAATACTTCGCCCGGCAGGCGGATGCGCTGCTGGCTTCGGCCCGGGCAGCGGACGCAAAAAGCCTGCCCGGCGGGGCGGGATACGCCCTGCGCAGCGGCCAGCCCGTGTGGATGTCAGAGCCTTTGCGGCAGACTGACCCGCTCATCCTCGACATGGCCCTCCACAGCCTTGTGGAGCCGGTGCGGGACGCGGAGGAAAAATATATCCGCCTGCTGGCCGACCTTGTGGAAAAGGGCAGCGGCGCGGTGCAGCTCACCGACGCCGTCCGCTTCTGCGCCCGGGACGGCGTGCTCTGGCGGGAGGAAGCCGATAAAAACACCCGTCGGCAGGGCGAAAAAGCGGACGGTCCGAAATTTGAAGTATCCCTGCCGGAGGGCGGCGATTATCCGCTGCCCGGCGGCAGAACGCTGCATATCCGGGTGGTCTCGGCCTGTTTTGAAGAAAAAACACAGGGTGTTCATAAAAAAGACTTAAAAAATCAGGCAGATTATGCTAAAATAAACTCGATATGTCCTGTTCTGCGGCTGCGCTGCCGTCAGCCCGGCGACCGCTTCCGTCCGGCCGGGCGGGGGTAGACCGGGAGCTGCGCAAATGGATGAACGAGGCGGGCATCCCGCCCCGGGAACGGGACACGCTGCCGCTGCTGGTGGCAGGCAGACAGGTGCTGTGGGTCTGCGGAGAGGGTTTTGCCGATGGGCTGGCCCCCGGGCCGGACACCGGGCAGCTGCTGCAGGTGGAACTAGAAAATTTTGGAGGAATCGAATCATGAGCATGCATGACGATATTTTGAAGGTCCTCGTTTCGGAAGAGGAGCTGAAAGCGAAAGTGGCTGAGCTGGGCGCTCAGATCAGCAAAGACTATGAGGGCAAAAACCTCGTCCTCGTCTCCATCCTCAAGGGCTCGGTGGTCTTTATGGCCGACCTGATGCGCGCCGTGAGCATCCCGTGCAGCATCGACTTCATGGTGGTGTCCAGCTACGGCGGCGGCAACACCACCAGCACCGGCCTCGTCAAGATCATCAAGGATCTGGACGGCGACCTCTCCGGCAAGGACGTGCTCATCGTGGAGGACATCCTCGACACCGGCATCACCCTGTCGAACCTCGTGCCGATGCTCAAGATGCGCAACCCGAACTCGGTGAAGATCTGCACCATCCTCGACAAGCCCAGCCGCCGCAAGGCCGACATCGCCCCGGACTACGAGGGCTTCGCGGTGCCGGACGAGTTCGTGGTGGGCTACGGCCTCGACTACGACGAGAAGTACCGCAACCTGCCCTACATCGGCGTACTCAAACCCAGCGTCTACGAAAAGTAAGAATAAAACCAGAACTGGAGTTGATCCTTTTGCAACCTAAGAGACCTCGTATCAATCCGCTCATCCTCGCACTGGCGCTGGCCGCCGTGCTGATGGTCTGGTCGGTGATGGGCAGCGGGTCGGGCAGCACCAGCGGCTCGACCATGAGCTACTCCACCGTCGTCCATTACTTTGAGCACAATCAGGTCACGTCCTTCACGCTGGACCGCAACACCAGCGTCATCACCCTGAACCTGAAGGAAGGCGACCTGCCCCTGCCGGACGTCTCCTCCACCCAGAGCACGGTGCAGTCTACCGGCGGTCTGCTGAGCGGGATGTTCTCCTCCTCGTCGGAGTCCACCGGCGCAGTGCAGGAGGACGACGGCACCGTCACCGTCCGTTACAAGCTGCCCTATGCCTACGTTTTCATCGAGAACGTGGACAAGTATATCGAGTCCTACGACGCGGCGAACCCCGACGCGCCCATGACCTACGACTACACCTCTCTCAAGGAGACCATCCCCTGGATGGAGATCATCTTCTATCTGGGGATGCTGGGCTGCACCGGCTTTTTGCTGTTCTCGATGATGCGGGGCGGCGTCGGCGGTGGCGGCGGCATCATGAATGTCGGCAAAGCCAAGGTCAAGGACGAGCACGAGAACAAGAAGACCGCCACCTTTGCCGATGTGGCCGGTGAAGACGAAGAGAAGGAAGAGCTGAAAGAGGTCGTGGAGTTCCTCAAGAGCCCCGACAAGTTCA
>ENA-OQOA01000080-OQOA01000080.1-human-gut-metagenome-genome-assembly--contig:-NODE-80-length-56060-cov-6.714408_pt1 | contig 56060 bp, 45 predicted proteins | sample MGYA00242633_ERZ504888 | MGnify/ENA primary metagenome ERZ504888 (study PRJEB26092, sample SAMD00036372) | human gut metagenome | host: Homo sapiens | study: EMG produced TPA metagenomics assembly of...
AGTAGGAGTCGATTTGCGCGGCTAGATGTTACAGAACAAGACATTGGCTGCCTGCCTTTCCGTTTATCTCGATTTGTAACAGCTAGACTCAATTTGGGCGGTCAGATGTTACAGATTGAGATTGTGTCGGCGGGCAAGTTTGTTTGTCTCAATCTGTAACACCTGGATCCGTTTTGGGTCGCCTTCTGTTACAGATTGAGACAGTCTGCTGCAGAATACTTCCGATAACTAGCCGTTCACGCTCTGACTGATGAATTTGTCCTGATAGGCGCCCTAGAGCGGGATTTCGCGGCTACAATAGTGCGGTTACATCGACGTAATGCACTCAATGCAAGAAAGGATCCGCATGGCAAGCCTGTCGGATGAAATCTCGTCGCGCCGCACGTTCGCGATCATCAGCCACCCGGACGCCGGTAAGACCACGCTTACCGAGAAGCTGCTGCTCTATACCGGCAGCATCCAGACTGCCGGCTCGGTCAAGGGCAAGAGCTCGGCCAAGCATGCCGTCTCGGACTGGATGGACATCGAGAAGGAGCGCGGTATCTCCGTTACCTCCTCGGTGCTGCAGTTCACCTATAATGGCGCCTGCGTCAACATCCTCGATACCCCCGGCCACCAGGACTTCTCGGAGGATACCTACCGTACGCTTATGGCCGCCGACGCCGCGGTCATGGTCATCGACGGCGCTAAGGGCGTCGAGGCCCAGACCAAAAAGCTCTTTAAGGTCTGTACGCTGCGCCATATTCCCATCTTCACCTTTGTGAATAAGCTCGACCACGAGGCTCGCGATCCGTTTGAGCTCATGGAAGAGATTGAGAACGTCCTGGGTATCAATACGTATCCCATGAACTGGCCGATCGGCAGCGGTCGCAATTTCCGCGGCGTGTTCGACCGCCAGACCCGTCGCGTTATCGCCTTTGAGGGCGACGGCCACGCCAACGCCACCAAGAAGGTCGCCGAGGTCGAGGCCGAGTTGGGCGATCCCGCCATGGATGAGCTTATCGGCGAGGAGAACCATAAGAACCTGATGGACGACATCGAGCTGCTCGATGGTGCCGGCGACGAGCTCGACTTGGATGCCGTGGCCTGCGGCAAGCTGAGCCCGGCGTTCTTTGGCTCGGCGCTCACCAACTTTGGCGTGGAGCCCTTCCTCAAGGAGTTCCTGCGCCTTGCCCCGACGCCGCGCGCCTATACCGATACGCTCACCAGCGAGCCGGTCGATCCCTGCCGTGACGACTTTAGCGGCTTTGTGTTTAAGATCCAGGCCAACATGGACAAGAACCACCGCGACCGCATCGCCTTTGTGCGCATTTGCTCGGGCAAGTTCGAGCGCGGCATGGACGCCTTCCACGTGCAGGGCAACCGCAAGCTCAAGCTGGCGACGGGCACCTCGATGATGGCCGACGACCGCGCCATCGTGGATGAGGCGTACGCGGGCGATATCGTGGGCCTGTTCGATCCGGGTATCTTTAGCATCGGCGACACCGTGTGCTCCGGCAAGCGCCACGTGCAGTATCCGCAGATCCCGACGTTTGCCCCCGAGATGTTCGCTCGCATTACGCAGGTCGACACGCTCAAGCGCAAGCAGTTTGTGAAGGGCATGGAGGAGCTTGCCCAGGAGGGCGCCATCCAGATCTTCCGCGAGCTGGGTGCCGGCATGGAGAGCGTCATCGTGGGCGTGGTCGGCGTGCTGCAGTTTGAGGTACTCGAGCGCCGCCTCAAGGCCGAGTACCGTGTTGAGGTTCGTCGCCAGCCACTGCCCTATACGGACATCCGCTGGATTCAGAACGACCCCGACACCATCGATATCCCGGGCCTTTCGCTCACGCGCGACACCCTGCGCGTCGAGGACATGCGCGGCGGCAAGCTGCTGCTGTTCACGAGCCCGTGGAACGTGGACTGGGCAACCGACCACAACCCCGACCTTATCCTGTCGGAGTTTGGCAACGTAGCCTTTTAACGCATCGGCGCGGTGGCCCTGCGGGGCTACCGCGCCGGTTGCTTGCCTGATGCCGTGTGAGCGGCTATCATACCCACCGTCGTCTCAAGACCGGGGCGTCCGAGCAGTTCGGGTCCGATATCCTGCTCGTTAAACCTAAAACCAAAGGAGTACATAATGATCAAGAAGGTCATGGAGGACTATAAGGTCCTGTTGCGGAGCATTCCCGCGGCAACGGTTTCGCTGTTTTTCGTGAGCGTCATCATGATGAACCTGTTGGCCAACAAAGAGCTCATCAGCCTGCCGTATCTGGCACTCGATTGCGGCTTTGTGGTGAGCTGGGTTTCGTTTTTGTGCCAGGACATGATCTGCAAGCGCTTTGGCGCCAAGGCATCTATCAAAATCTCTATCCTTGCGCTGCTGGTCAACCTGGCTGTGAGTCTGTGCTTTTGGGCATGCTCGCTCACGCCCGGCATGTGGGGCGCCTACTACGACACGGGTATGGTCGAGGTCAACGCCGCCCTTAACGCCACCATCGGCGGCACCTGGTACGTGGTGCTGGGCTCTTCGCTGGCAATGCTCGTTTCTGCCGTGGTCAACTCCACGCTCAACCAGTCGCTCGGCCGCATGCTCAAAAAGAATAACTTTGCGAGCTTTGCCTTCCGCTCCTATGTGTCTACGGGTGTTGGCCAGTTTATCGACAATCTGGTCTTTGCCATTGTGGTGAGCCACACGTTCTTTGGTTGGACCTGGGTGCAGGTCCTTATGTGCTCGCTGACCGGCGCTGTCGCCGAGCTGCTGTGCGAGGTCTTCCTGAGCCCCGTGGGCTACAAGGTCGTGCGCGGCTGGGAGCGCGAGAATGTGGGCGCCGAGTACCTCGAGCGTCACGCAACCGCCTAAGGAGCAAGTATGCGGGTTTTTGATCACGGGCGCTTCGGGCGGTATCGGAGCCGCGTGCGTGCAGCGCTTTTTGGACGAAGGCCACGAGGTCGTGGGCTTTGATCTGCTGCCGGCGGCGATCGAACACGAGCGCTACCGCCATCTGATCGTTGATGTCCGCGAGCCTGACTCGTTTCCAGTTGACCTTGAGCCTCAGGTAATCGTAAACGTTGCCGGTACGCAGGATTCGGCTGACGACATCGCCGCCAACCTGTGTGGCACCATCAACGTGACCGAACGCTACGCCTTTGTGGGGGAGGGGCTTGCCGCCAAGCCGACACCGGCTATCAAATCCGTGGTCAATGTGGGGTCGGCGAGCGGACATACGGGATCGGAGTTTCCCGCCTATGCCGCCAGCAAGGGCGGCGTTATCGCCTACACCAAGAACCTTGCAAACCGCCTAGCACCGCAGGCCATCGCCAACAGTGTGGACCCGGGCGGCGTTATCACGCCGCTCAACCGTTGCGTGATGGAAGACGAACACCTGTGGAGCCAGATTATGGAGCTCACGCCGCTTAAACGCTGGGCCACCGCCCAAGAGATCGCCGAGTGGATCTACTTTGTGGGCGTGATCAACCGGTTTATGACCGGGCAGAGCCTGCTGATCGATGGCGGCGAGGCCGGCCGCACCCAGTTTATCTGGCCCGAGTAGAAAACGCGCCCGATGGCAAGATTGCCGTCGGGCGCGTTTTTGATGTATTGATTTTTAGCCGAGGCAAGTCCAGTTGACGGGGGTCGAGCCGTGCTGTTCGAGTAGCCGATTGGCTGCCGAGAAGGGGCGCGACCCTATAAAGGCGGGGAGTTCGGCCGTGGCGCGGTTGGCCGAAAGCGGCGAGGGGTGCGTAGAAGCCAGGCAGAACTTGCCGGTTGCCTTGCCCGCGCCGATCGCGTCGAGCTTGCCCTCAACCATTTGCTGGGCAAAGCGGCCCCATGCCAAAAAGACGACCGGCTGGGGCAGTTGACAGCAGCGTTCGATAATATAGTCGGTGAGCGTGCTCCAGCCCAGCTTGGCGTGCGAATTGGCGGCATGCTCGCGCACGGTGAGCGTGGTGTTAAGGAGCAGGACGCCCTGTTGTGCCCATGGGGTTAGGTCTCCCGTGGCAGGAATGGGGCAGTCCAGATCGGCTTTGAGTTCCTTATAGATGTTGCGCAGGCTCGGCGGCAACTTGGTTTGCGTCGCGGGGACCGAGAACGATAACCCCATGGCCTGGTTGGGTCCGTGATAGGGATCTTGACCCAAAATGACAACTTTGACCTGGTCGGCCGGCGTATAGGCGAGGGCATTGAGGATGTCGTCTTGTGCCGGGTAGATGGTTTGCTCGGCACGCAAAAGGGCGATGCGCTCGAGCAGCTGGTTCGTCGTGTCACGTACCGGCTGCGGCGCATCGCCCAACCAAGTTGCTATGTTGCGGTCGCGGGTTGCGGTGTCCATGGGGCTCCTTTATGGTAGATGCTCTGTTGGCATCTATTGTAAAGGCGCACCGGTTGCCTTTATGACACGGCTGTATGAAGAACGGGGTCTACGAGACGCGCTCGGGCGCTCCTGCCATACGGGCCTGTCCATGTGCACGGAGGCGCGGAAGCTCGACGGTTGCCACCATGACGCCGGTGAGGATGAGGGTGGCGCCAAAGAAGGCGATGGGGTTCAGGACCTCGCCGACCAGGAAGAACGAAAAGACGGCAGAGCAGACCGGCTCGAGCGAGAAAGCGAAGCCGGTGGTCTCGGCAGGCACGTGGGGCTGCACGAGCGTTTGGGTGATAAAGCCATAGGCAGAGCAGATGAGTGCGAGCGCGATGACAACGACAATCTCGCTCGGCGTGCCGGGAAGCGTGAAACCGCCAAAGGTGAATGCGGCGATACCCGAGAATAAGCCGCCGAAGCCCAGCTGCCAAACGCCCAGGGCCAGCGGGTCGACATCTTCGACAAAGCGCTTCGCCACAATGATATGGCCGGCATAGACAAAAGCGGAGAGCAGCATGATGAGCGCGCCCGGGTTCAGGCTGGTGAAGTCGGCGCCCGAGAGCAGCAACATACCGCAGGTGACGATGGCGGTGCCGACGAGCACTTTGCGCTCGGGGGCACGACGCAGCAGGGCGGCGTTGGCAAACGGCACGATCACGACCGTCAGGCTCTGCAAAAAGCCGGCGGTGGAGGCGGAGGTGAGGCTGGAGCCCAGGCACATGCAGGTGAGTTCGGTTGCCATAATGGCGCCGATGATGGCAGCGCGGACCATAAGGTCGCGGTTGATGCGGAAAGCGCGCTTGTGGAAGAGCAGCAGGCAAGCCACAAAGGCGATGATGCAGCGCAGCGCAACGATGCTCGTGGCGTTCATACTGTCCATGCCGATCTTCATGAGGGGATACGAAAAGCCCCATGCGACGGGAACGGAAAATGAGAGCGCGATTGCTTTTTGCGATCCATGGGACTCCTTTTGTTACAGAACGGTTTCGTAAAAAGGATTCTGCGCCCAGATGTAGATGTAGTAAAGCGAATGTATCTTCAGTATGATTAAGAAATGCTAATGTTGGCAGAAAAAGCCCTGGCAAAACGTTTTACGCCTACATCGATGTGGAGGCACGATGGCATCGCGGTATCAGATTGTTTGTATGGTGGTCGATCGCGGAAGTCTTAAGGGCGCGGCCGATGAGCTGGGCTACACACAAAGCGCGGTGAGCCAGGCCGTCAAGGCGCTCGAGCGCGAGCTGGGTACCACGCTTATCGAGCGCGGCAAGCAGGGCGTGTCGCTTACGCGCGACGGCAAGCAGTATCTGCCGTACCTGCGCCAAATCGTAACTGCCGAGGCCGAGCTTGAGGGCAAGCGCCAGGAGCTGCTGGGGCTTTCGTCGACCGATATTCGCATCGCGACGTTTACCAACGTGAGCCGAACCGTGCTGCCGCGTGTGATCCGCGACTTTGGGGCGCTGCACCCGGGCGTACGCTTTACCCTCAAGCAGGGCGATTACACGCGCAACGCTCAATGGGTGCACGATGGCGTGGTTGACTTTTGCTTTACGGCGCGCGGGTTTACCGCAGGCCTCGAGAAGCGCGTGGTCTATCACGACGAGTTGGTGGCGCTGCTGCCGGCTGCGCATCCGCTGGCGGCAAAGGAAAAGGTGATGCTTGCCGACCTAGCGTCCGAGCCCTTTGTGCTGCTGGATGAGGGCGAACAGAGCCTGGTGCTCGATGCATTTGCGACACATGGGCTGTCGCCGCACGTGACGAGTGAGGTGACTGACGACTACACCATCATGGCGATGGTGGAGGAGGGCCTAGGCGTGAGCATGCTCTACCGTCGTACTGTGGAGGGCATGCGAGCCGATATTTGTGTGCGGCCCATCGTGCACGCACCCTCGCGCGACGTAGTGGCAGCCTGGCGCAGCTGGGATACCATGCCTATCGCCACGAGGCGCTTTATCGACTATATGAGCTCGCATATTGTCAATTAATGACTGGCGTGGCGTTGAGTGCGGTGTTTAGCGGGCTGTCGCTTTGGCTTTGGTGGCGCGATAGGTGCGTGCCGGGTGGCAGAGCAATACCGCCACGACCATAAAGAATGCCGTGGTGCCCAGGCTGATGGGGTAGACCATCATGATGTTCGCAAAGGTGCGGAAGTGCGGGAACACGCAGAACACCCAATAGAAGCGGATGCCGCAGACACAGATCATGGTGATAAGGGCGGGCATGAGCGAGATGCCAAAGCCGCGCAGGTAGCCGGACATGTTTTCGTAGAACATACTAAAGGCGTACGCCGGGAAGATCGAGCACACGCGGATATAGCCGATCGAGACGATGTTGGGATCGCTGTTAAAGAGCGACAGGATCTCGCGCCCCAGGCCGACAATAACGATGATCGTGGTGAGCGCAACGATACCGCCTTCGACCAGGCAGACCTTGAGCGTTTTGGTGCAGCGGTCGATCTGGCGGGCACCGTGGTTTTGTCCCACAAAGGTGGTGCAAGCCTGGCTAAAGCTGTTGAGCAGGTTGTAGCATACGTACTCCAGACTCATGGCGGCGCTCGATGCCGCCATGACCTCGGTGCCCAGGCTGTTGATGGCAGACTGGATGATGATGTTGGCGACGGCAAAGACGGCGCTTTGGATGCCGGCAGGCAGGCCGATCTTGACGATGCGCTTGAGGGCGACGGGGTCGATAGCCAGGTCGCGCGGGGTGACGCGGACGACGGAGTCGGTCTTGAGCAGGCGGATAAAGAGCGTAGCGGCGCTGACGGTGTAGGCGATGGCGGTGGCGATGGCGACGCCCGCGACGCCCCAGTGGAGTATGGGGACAAAGATGAGGTCCAGGCCAATGTTGAGGACGGTGGACACGGCAAGCGCCTGCAGCGGCATGCGGGTGATGCCGACGGAGCGGAAGATCGCGGCCTCAAAGTTGTAAAGCAAGATCGAGGGCATGCTGAGCAAAAAGACGCGTAGGTAGAGCGAAGCGAGCGGCATGGTTTCGGCGGGAACGTTGAGCGCGGCGAGCATGGGCTCGGCAAAGATCTCGCCCAGTGCGATGACGACAAAGCCCACAAGTGCCATAAGAATCGAGGTATGGACGGCGCGTTTGACCATGTTCTGATCGTTGCGGCCGATAGCGTTGGCGATGACCACGTTGGAGCCAAGCGACATGCCAATAAACAGGTTGAGCATAAGACTGGTAAGCGGAACATTGGAGCCGACCGCCGCCATGGCGAGGGTTCCCTGGTCGCCCGAGAAGTTACCGATGATGACCGTGGCGATGAGGTTCGACAGTTGCTCCAAGATGCTCGTGGCGGCCACAGGGAAGGCGAACAGGGGAACATTGCGCCACAGCGATCCGGTGGTCATGTCAATGTGCTTAGATACGGTGTCAGCCATACGCTCTCAATCTCTAACATGCTCTTTTGTGCTTATTTGCGCAGACGATGATACTCCTAATCGCCTAGTCATTGGGGACGTTCTAAAACGATTACTCATTCAAGAACGTCCCCAATGACTAGGCGGGGAAGGCGTGCGACAATGGTGGGCGTTGTGTTGTTCGCGCTAAGGAGTTGCCATGTTGTTGTGTCCCGTTTGCCATGAGCCGCTGGTGGATGACGAACGCGGTGCTGCATGCGCGGGTGGGCACCGGTTTGACCGTGCGCGCGAGGGCTATCTATATCTCCTGCGCTCGTCCAAGAGCGGCGACTCCATGGGCGATCCCAAGTCGCAGGCACGCAGCCGTCGCGACTTTCTGAACCGCGGTTACTATGCGCCGTTGCGCGATGCGATGGTCGAGCTGGTGCGCGAGCGGGTGTCTGGACGTGCCGCGTCTACGAACTGCCCCATGACGTTGCTCGATATTTGCTGTGGCGAGGGCTACTACACCAGCGCCATGGGTGCGGTGCCGGGCGTGGATGCTTACGGCTTTGACCTGGGCAAAGAGATGGTGCGCCTTGCCGCCAAGCGCGGCGATGCGACCTACTTCGTGGCCAACATGAAGGACATCCCCGTGGCCGATGGCACCTTCGATATGGTGACCGAGCTCTTCGCTCCCTTTAACGAGCGCGAATTTGCCCGCGTGCTGGCTCCAGAGGGCTCACTCTATACCGTGGTGCCGGGTGCCCGTCATCTCTTTGGGCTCAAGGAGGTGCTCTACGATACGCCGTACCTTAACGATGAGAAGCTGCCGAAGACCACCGAGCTCGAGTTGGTCGGAACGCAGCGGGTGTCTGCGAACATTACGCTCCAGACCCAGGCAGACATCGAGGCGGTGTTCCAGATGACGCCGTACTACTACCGCACGCGCCCTGCCGACAAAGAGCGCCTGGCAAACTTGGACACGCTCCAGACCGATATTGACTTCATCATCGCCGAGTACCGCCACTGCTAACCTACCAAAAAGGGACAGGTTTATTTTGGCAGGTTTTATCTGGGCAAACGCAAAGGGCCGACCGCGGAGATGCGCGATCGGCCCTTTTTAGTTGCTTGGCTGCAGAGGTTATGAGAAGCGAGCGCTTACAGGCGGTCCTTGTTCTCGGCCTTAACGGCGTGTGCCTGCTGAACAAAGAACAGGTCGTACACCACGATGACAAAGGCGACGATATTGACGGCGCTGCCGCCGAGCGCGGGAAGCGTGAGCGCGGCCTGCGCAATCGTGGCGATTGCGGCAACGATGCCGAGCTTAAACGCAGCATCCACCTGCGAAGGCTTGTTGGCGCCCTTGATGCCCGCAACACCTGCGGCGAGATCGATGAGGCCCTTGGCGACCAGCACGACCGCGGCGAGCATGGCGTTCGACCCGTACGTGGAATCGAGGTTGCCACTGGCGATACCGACGCCGGCGATGACGAGGCTGGCGATGCCCAAAACAAAGTAGACGAGGGCAAGGATTTTGAGAGTCTTGCGAGCGGAGCTCATGGCTGGTCCTTTCTACGAGTACGCCAACCTGGCGCACCTCATGTGCTGCACATATGGTGAAGCACATTGTAGTTCAACGCGGCGATGCATGCGCCTGAAAGCGCCTTGAGCCCGCGCAGCCCAACCCAACCTTTCAAAAAGGAAAGCTGGACGTAAGCCAAATCGATGGCAGCTCATGTGCGGCACTGAGATGATGAGGCCGTAACAAGGAGCTGGTCTCAAGGAGGAGCCATGATGTACGGAGCAGGGCAAGTGCGTGAGCCGCGGTCGTTGGGAAGGCGCATGGGTGATTCTGTGATCGCTGCCGTGTGCACGGGATTGATGGCGGTGCTTTGCATTGGGATGCTGTGGGCCATGTCGCATGTGGGACAATAGCGGACGGTTAGGTGCCGATATAAACGGCGCTCACGTATTCGTTTTGCTTGTTAAGGAGTGTCCATGGGTGTCGCCGATCCCTTTTCTGTTGCTCGGGCGGCAGGGCTCGAGCTCGTGCGGACGTCCGAGGGCCTTACGCTCACCGACGGCACGATGGAGTTGCGTGCCGATTTTGGCCGCATGCTTCCACGGCTTAAACAGGGCCGTCTGCAACAAGAGTTGCTGGTAAAGGCTGCGCGCACAAAAGGCATCGAGCAACCATGGGCGATAGATGCCACGGCAGGCTTTGGCGAGGACTCGCTGTTGTTGGCGGCCGCGGGCTTTACCGTCGATCTGTATGAGCAGGATTGCGTGATCGCGGCGCTCCTCAAGGATGCCTTGGATCGCGCGGCAGATGATCCGGCGCTTGCGACAGCCGTGGCGCGCATGCGCTTGCATGCGGGCGAGGACAGCATTGCCGGCCTTCGCCATACAGCTGAGCTGATCGGGCAGGGCGAGCTCGCGGCTCCCGACGTGGTGTATCTGGATCCCATGTTTCCCGGGCGTACCAAGAGCGCGGCGGTTAAAAAGAAGTTCCAACTCTTGCACCATCTGGAACAGCCGTGCGCCGATGAGGAGTCGCTGGTCGAAGCAGCGCTTGCGGTGCACCCGCGCAAGGTCGTTATCAAGCGGCCGGTGAAGGGGGCTTTGCTTGCTGGCGTTAAGCCGAGCTATCAACTTGCGGGCAAGGCCGTTCGTTACGATGTGTTGGTGCCGCCGCGCCCGTAGCTTGCGTGCGACGGTTGGCGCTCCGTCAGTGCCGTGCCGATGCGGGGTCTATTTCCAAGGGTGCGACGTCAGGTGCCAGCCGCCGCAGTATTCGCATTTGTAGCAGGCCAGCCCGCGGCGTCTGCGGTTTTCGCAGTCGGCCATAACTGCCTCGGCCTCGGCGCGCGTGTCGTAACGGTTTTTGCGTTCGCACGACTTGTAGCGCCAGGCCTCATCGCGCTCGGCGTCCAGGGCGTCGCGTCGCTCGTCCTCGCGCGCAAACAGGTCGCTCATATCGCCGCCCGTGGCAGCGCCCAAAAACTCGCTTTTGGCCTTTGACCAGGCGGCTCGCTTTTTGCTTCCCATCTGCTTCGCGCCCTTCTCCAAACGTTGGTATCATTGCTCAATCAAAGTGATACCAATAAACGTGAGGTCGCCGCGTGATGATCAGAAAAACCCTCGATACCGACATTCCCGCTGTCATGGCTATCTATGACGCGGCCCGCGCCTTTATGCGCGCGCATGGCAACGCCACGCAGTGGCCCGAGGGCACGCCTTCTGCCGAGCAGCTGGCTGCCGATATTGCCGCTGGTGGCAGCTATGTGTGCGAAGTCGACGGTCGCGTGGTGGCGACGTTTGCCTTTTTGCCTGGTCCGGATGAGTGCTATGACGTAATTGAGGACGGGCAATGGCGCAGCGACACTCCATACGCCGTGCTGCACCGCGTGGCGTCCGACGGCACCGCGCACGGTATCACGGCCGCGATGTTTGCCTTTGCCAAAGAGCGTGCCGATCACCTGCGTATCGACACGCATCAGGACAACCTGCCCATGCAGGGGGCGAGCCTCAAGGCGGGGTTTGAGCGTGCCGGCGTCGTGTACGTGTCGGACGGCACGCCGCGTGTTGCGTTTGACTGGCTGCGCGAGGCGTAAGAGCGAGGGCGTGTATCAACAATTCGCACGAACGAAAATGGCCCCGGGTGGGGCCATTTTCGTTCGATGCACTGTTTTGAAAGCCGGCTTTCGCAAGGCGCGAACCTACGAAAATCGCCGCGCGGCAACGCGGGGCGATGAGCTCGGTCGGGGGATAGGGCCCGCTTCGCCCGCCGGCCCGTAAATTGTATCATCCAGTGTGGAACGAGAGCGCCCGTTGCCGCGTGCGATGGGCTTGCAATAAGAGGAGAGCCATGTCGAAGCAAGCGGTCGTTGGAATCTTGGCGCATGTCGATGCCGGCAAGACCACGCTGGCCGAGGCCATGTTGTTCAACGCGGGTCGCATTCGCAAGCGCGGCCGCGTGGACGATGGCGATTCGCATCTGGACACTAACACGATCGAGCGCGAGCGCGGCATTACGATCTTCTCGTCGCAGGCCGTGCTCGACTATGGCGATACCCACGTCATGCTCGTTGATGCGCCGGGGCATGTCGATTTTTCTGCCGAGGCGGAGCGCACATTGCGCGCACTCGACTACGCGATTTTGGTTGTGGGCGCCAACGACGGCGTACAAGGGCACACCGAAACCCTGTGGCGCCTGCTTGCGCGCTATGACATTCCGACGTTCATCTATATCAACAAAATCGATTTGGAGAATCCCGGCCGCGAGGTTTTGCTGGCACAACTTGGGCAACGTCTTTCCGAGGGCTGCCTGGATGCCAGCGAACTGCTGGCGGGCGGCGCCGTTCAGGAGGACGCTGCTGCGTTGGACGAGGCGGCGCTCGAGGAGTTTCTTGAGGCGGGCGAGCTTTCTGTTGCAACGCTGTCGTGCATGGTTGCCGAGCGCAAGCTATTTCCCTGCTTTGCCGGCTCGGCTCTCAAGGACCAAGGCGTGGACGAGCTGCTGGATGGCATATGCGCGCTGATGCGCGAACAGGCGTGGCTCCCGGAGTTTGCCGCGCGCGTCTATCGCGTCAGCCGCGGGGATCGTGGCGAGCGCTTGGCTTGGGTTAAAGTGACCGGCGGCACGCTGCATGCCAAACAGATGATTGACGGACGTTCCGGCGCCGAGGCATGGGAGCAGAAGGTCGATCAGGTCCGCATCTATAACGGCGAGAAGTATGAGCTTGCCCAAGAAGTTGCCGCTGGCGGTATTTGTGCCGTGACGGGTCTTGCGCACGTTCGCCCAGGGGACGCCTTGGGCGCGGAACCCGCGTGCGATGCGCCCGTCATTGCGCCAGTTCTCACCTATACGGTGCTTCCGGGCGAACACGACGTCCACACGGTGTTCAAAGCATTGACTGAGTTGGCGGATGAAGATCCTATGCTCGGCGTAAGCTGGAATACGCATCTCGAGCAGATTCATTTGCAGTTGATGGGCGCCGTGCAACTCGAGGTCGTACAGCGGGTGTTGGTCGATCGCTTTGGCCTTTCGGTTGAGTTTGAGTCTGGCGGCATTCTCTATAAGGAGACTATTTCGCAGCCGGTCGAGGGCGTGGGCCACTTTGAGCCGCTGCGCCACTATGCCGAGGTGCATTTGCGCCTGGAGCCGTTGCCAGCGGGTTCGGGCGTGCAGTTTGGCACCGTGACCTCGACCGACGAGCTCGATCTTAACTGGCAGCGTTTGGCACTCACCAACGCCATGGAGCGCGATCACCTGGGCGCGCTGACCGGCTCGCCCATCACCGATGTGCGCATTACGCTTACGGGCGGCCGCGCGCATGCCAAACACACCGAGGGCGGCGATTTTCGCCAGGCCACGTACCGCGCGATTCGCCAGGGTTTGATGCAGGCGCGTGAGGTCGGCGCAGCCGTGCTGCTGGAGCCGTGGTATCACTTTGAGCTCGAAGTGCCGGGGGAGTGCGTGGGCCGGGCGCTCTCGGATGCCACGCGTATGGGCGCCGAGTGCAAGCCGCCGACGATGACGGGCGACCGGGCGAAGCTTGTGGGTCGCGTGCCGGCATCCGAGGTGCAGGATTATGCGCTGGAGGTGGCTGCCTACACGAGCGGTCGCGGTCATCTGTACCTGGAGTTCGCCGGCTATGCGCCTTGTCACGATGCCGAGCGCGTCATTGAGACGGCCGCCTATGAGCCCGAGGCCGATCTGCCCAACACGCCCGATTCGGTCTTTTGCTCTCACGGCGCCGGTTACACGGTCAAATGGCACGACGTACCCGCCGCGGCGCACGTAAAGGTCGATCCCGCTACCTTCCGCCCCTGGCGAGCAGCAGATGCCGAGTTTTTCGGCCACATGTGACAAAGGGACAGTTCCTTTGTCACATCCTGTTGGTATAACTCGGTACAAGTTGGTATAACTATTACCAGGGTTTGCCAATCCGAGGAGGCCGACATGAATCCAAATCCCTTTAAGCCCACGGCTGGTAAGCGGCCTCCGATACTCATTGGTCGCGAGTCGGTCATCGAAGATTTCGAGGAAGGGCTCGATAACGGCGCCGGAGCGCCGGGTAGGCTCATGCTCATTACGGGAAACCGCGGCTGTGGCAAAACAGTTCTCTTGCGGGAGCTACAGCGTTTGGCTAGTGAGCGCGGATGGGCGGTTGTCTCCGATTCCGCTTCGCTTGGCTTATGCGACCGCTTGGCCGACGCGCTTCGCTCGAATAGGCCCGTTGTGACGTCAATGGAATTCGGTCCGTCGTTTGGCCGGATGTCGGTCGAGGCGGCGCGAGCAAAGGGCGAGACGTTGCGAGGGCTGGTCAACGAACGCCTCAAGAAGCTCGGTCCAGGCAAGGGCATACTGTTTGCGATTGACGAGGCGCAATCTGCATCTATCGAGGAACTGGCGGCTCTTGCCGTTCTCTATCAGCAGGTGCTCGGAGACCAGGATGCCACGGGCTTGTCCGATAGCGACCAGTGCGGCCTTGCGCTTGTTTTTGCCGGCTTACCCAGTATGGTTGACGATCTGCTCGAAGAGCCGAGCGTGACGTTTTTGCGGCGTGCCCAGCAGCGTACGCTGGGGGCGATATCTTTGCCCAAGGTGCGCGATTCGTATATCCAGACGGTCAAAGACGCTGGTCTTTATGTTGACGCGGAGACAGCGGACCTTGCGGCACACAAGAGCATGGGGCATCCCTATATGGTTCAGCTGGTGGGCTATTACATGTGGCGCTCTGCTGTCCGGCGTGGCTCGCAGGTCATTGAAAGGCACGATGTCGAGGATGGGCATGCGGATGCCGTCTCCGAGTTCTACGAAGCGGTTGACGCGCCTCTGTATTACGGGCTGCGCAGTCCGCAACGCCTCTATATCGAGGCCATGGCTGCTGACGGGGGCAAACCGACACGCATGTCGGACATCATTGAGCGCTGCGACCGTACTCAGAGCTGGGCGAGCAAATATCGCGCAAGCCTGATTCGCGAGCGCGTCATCGAGGCTGCCGGATACGGCCTCGTCCGGTTTACCGTGCCCATGCTGGGCGAGTACATCCGCGACCGCGTTTTATGGCATGAGTGATGCGACAAAGGGACGGCCCCTTTATCACATCGATATTTGAGAGACTAAATTATGGTGATTCATACTGAGCGTTTGACGCTTCGTCCGTGGCGCGAGACGGATGCGGCGAGCCTGTTTACATATGCGAGCGACCCGGATGTGGGGCCGGCTGCGGGCTGGCCGCCCCATCGAAGCATTGAGGAAAGCAGAGAGATCATTCGGACGGTCTTTACGGCGCCCCATACCTTTGCCATTTGCCTGCCTGAGACAGACGAGCCCGTGGGCAGCATCGGGCTCATGCCGCCTCGCTGTGAGTCGAACAGCCAAAGAGGCGGACTCGAGTTCGAGGTGGGCTATTGGATCGCCAAGCCATTTTGGGGCCGAGGCTTTGCTCCCGAAGCAGTACGAGCCATGCAGCGCTATGCGTTCGAAACGCTTGGCTGCAAGGCGCTTTGGTGTGGATACTATGAGGGCAATAACAAGTCGTTACGCGTCCAGCAAAAATGTGGGTTCGCGCCACATCACGTTGAGCGCGACGTGCCCTGCGAGCTTATGGGCGATGTACGCACCGAGTGCTTTACGTATTTGACCTGCGAAGACTGGCGCAGGCAGGCACGGTACGAGTAATGTGACAAAGGGACAGCCCTCTTGTCATATTCGATCAACTGGAAGGGGAGCGATGGCGGTGTCGCAACAACCAAGTGCTATCGAGGTGCGTGGTGCACGTGTCCACAACCTCAAGGACATCGATATCGATATCCCGCTGGGAAAGCTCGTGGGTATTGCCGGCGTGTCGGGTTCGGGTAAGAGCTCGCTGGCACTGGGCGTTCTTTACGCCGAGGGTTCGCGCCGTTACCTGGAGGCGCTCAGCACCTATACTCGACGTCGCCTGACGCAAGCCGAGCACGCCCAGGTGGACGAGGTGCTGCACGTGCCGGCGGCGCTCGCATTGCATCAACGCCCCAGCGTGCCGGGCGTGCGTTCCACCTTTGGCACCATGACCGAGCTCAACAATAGCCTGCGCCTGCTCTTTAGCCGCTGTGCCCATCACGTGTGCCCGCATTGCGGGGCGCGTGTGGAGCCGAGCCTTAACGTGGCCGCAGGTCTGTCGCTCACGTGTCCGACATGCGGCCGCGAGTTCTACGCGCCGAGTGCCGAGGATCTGGCTTTCAATAGTGGCGGTGCGTGCCCTACCTGCGGCGGTACCGGTGTCATGCGCGAGGTGGACGAGGCGAGCCTGGTGCCCGATGAGTCAAAGACCATCAACGAGGGTGCGGTGCTTCCCTGGGGTACGCTCATGTGGGATCTGATGAAGCAGGTGGCAGGCGAGATGGGCGTACGCACCGACGTACCGTTTAACCAGCTCACGCCTCAAGAGCGCGATATCGTGTTTCACGGCCCGGCGGTTAAGAAGCACATTCTCTACGTTCCCAAAAACGGCGAGGGCGCCACGCCGCTCGACTTCACCTATTACAACGCTGTCTATACCGTCGAGAACGCACTCGCAAAGGTCAAAGACGACAAGGGCCTCAAACGCGTTGCACGCTTTTTGCGCGAGGGGCCATGCCGTGACTGTGGCGGCACGCGTCTCTCCGAGACTGCGCGCCAGCCTCAGGTGCGCGGTATCAATCTAGCGCAGGCCGCGGCCATGACGCTTAGTGATGCGGTTGAGTGGGTGCACGGGGTGCCCGCATCCTTGCCGGCCGAGATGCAGCCCATGGCGACGGATATCTGCGATTCGTTTTTGAGTGCGGCCCGTCGCTTGGTCGACCTGGGCCTCGATTACCTTTCGCTCGACCGCGCCGGCGCCACGCTTTCCACGGGCGAGCGCCAGCGCGTGCAGCTTGCTCGCGTGGTGCGTAACCGATCGACGGGCGTGCTCTATGTGCTGGACGAGCCCTCGATTGGCTTGCATCCTGCCAATGTCGACGGCCTGGTAGGCGTGATGCGCGACCTGGTAGGCGACGGCAACACCGTGGTCGTTGTCGACCACGACACACGCGTGCTGGCGGAAGCCGACTATCTGGTCGAGATGGGCCCCGTTGCCGGAGCAGGCGGCGGTAACGTGATCGCTGCAGGTACGGTGGACGAGGTCGAACAATCGCAGGGCAGCCGCATCGCCCCGTTTTTGCGCGCAGACCCCAAGCGCTTGAGCCCGCAGGTGACTGACGAGGAAATGTTCGACCAGGGCCACATCCGCATGGCGACCGATACCATCCATACCGTCAAGCCGCTCGAAGTCGATATCCCGCGCGGCCGTCTCGTTGCGGTGACGGGCGTTTCGGGTTCGGGTAAGACGACGTTGGTGCTCGAGACGCTCATCCCGGCGCTTAAGGCGCAGGCAGCTGGCGAGCGCCTGCCAAGCCATGTGCGCTGGGTCGACGCCGAGGGTATCGCACGCGCCAACCTGATTGATGCCACGCCCATCGGCGCCAACGTGCGCTCGACGGTAGCGACCTATGCCGACATCCATGATGAGCTGCGCCGCGCTTTCGCCCGTACGCCCGAGGCCAAAGCAGCCGGCTACAAGGCGGGTGCCTTTAGCTACAATACTGGCACTCTGCGCTGCCCTACGTGCGATGGCACGGGATCGATATCGCTCGACGTGCAGTTTCTGCCCGACGTCGAGATCGTCTGCCCGGCATGTCGCGGCTCACGTTATGCAGACGCTGCTTCGCATATCCATCGCGAGGGCAAGGACGGGAGTCTGCTTACGTTGCCGCAGCTCATGGACATGAGCGTGGACGAGGCCCTCGACGCCACGGTGGGACTCAAGAAGGTTCAGGCGCGCTTGCAGACCTTGCACGACCTGGGCTTGGGTTATCTCACGCTCGGTGAGCCCACGCCGGCGCTTTCGGGCGGCGAGGCGCAGCGTCTTAAGCTTGCGAGCGAGATGGGCCGTGTGCAGGATGATGCCGTGTTTGTGTTCGACGAGCCCACGATCGGACTACATCCGCTCGATGTCCAGGTGTTGCTGAGTGTGTTCGACGGCCTTGTTGCCAAGGGCGCCACGGTTATCGTGATCGAGCACGATCTTGACCTTATCCGTAACGCCGATTACGTGATCGACATGGGACCGGGCGGTGGCGACGCCGGCGGGCAAATCGTCTGCGCCGGTACGCCGGCGGATATCGCTACTTGCTCCAGGAGCATTACCGGTCGTTATCTATAGGCGATGTGACAAAGGGACTGCCCCTTTGTCACATTGACTTCTATTTCACGCATTGAGCGGCGAGATAGTCGCGGAAGAATGGCAATTCAAAAGCGACGATTCCGCGCCCGCGTTCTCCAATGATGCCGGCATCTATCATGCGGCGTCGGTAGCGGGAGACCTGCTGCGGCGAACGCTTAAGGCGCTCGACAAGGTCGGCGGTGGTGGACTCTTCCTCGTCATCGAGCATGGCGATGAGGAATCGTTTGTCCTCCGCCGTGAGTTCCCGATAGGTTGCCGCGAGGATTCGGTCGTCCATCTCGTCGCGCGCGATTTTGATTCCCAGGTCAAAGTCGCGTGACGAGATTTCCTTCGAATCGCTTGTGAGATCCCAGGCACGGTAGCCTACGAGTTGCAATAGGAAGGGAAAACCAGAGATCGAGTGAACGGCTCTATCGATTCCCCCAGCATCTGCCAGGCGATCGTTTTCCTGGATTGTGCGAATCAAGGCCTCGCGTACGTCATAGTCGGCAATGCGACCCAGATGATATTGTTGGGCGCGGCGAAGGAACGAGACCGTCTTGTGGTTCAGCAACGTCGAGACGTTGTTGGGAAGTCCCGCCATGAGCAGGGCGACGCGTTTCCCATCGGTCACAAAGTGCTGATACGTCGCTGCAAGCTGAATCATCTCGTCGAGTGTCGGGTCCACCTCGTCAACCGTGACGAGCAGACCGGTGCCCGCCTCGTTGAGCTGGTCGATGATGTCGCTCATGCGATAACGCCAGGTTGAGGCATCGTGAACGCGATTGACCTCGATGCTGCCGAGCGGTGCAATTCCGAGGCCGGTGACTTCGAAGTGGGTGGACGAGTCGATGAGATGGGCTGCGGCACGTTTCGTCCCGAGCTCGATTTCCTCAAGCATTCCCGAGAGCGCGGTCGTCTTTACGGCTATCCAGCCGTGGGATTCCGCCCTTGTCGCGAGCGACGACATGAGAGCGGTTTTACCGGTTCCACGCGCGCCTGAGAAGATCGAGGTCAATTCTGGGCGCCTGCGCTGGCTCAAGAAGGCACGGTCCAAATCCCGAATAATCTGTTGTCTGCCAGCGAGATGGGCAGGAACCTCGCCAAAGCTAGGGGTAAACGGGTTTTCGAGGTATTCCACAATGCCCTCCTTTAGCGTCTCGGGTTAATTTCATTTTATTCTAGTTAATCTCAATTAAAAACGATTAATTTCATTTCAAAGCATAAGGTTGGCGTCGTGCGTTATCGAAGCGGTGCTTGAATAGCTTACGTTGGAGCCCGAAAATGGGTTCAACCCATTCGCGAAATTTGCACGCCCTATTGTGAGTGGGCTCTCAGATGAGCTGAAGCTGCCATCGTGCGGCTGATAGGGGCAATCATGAAAAACAGAATCTATGGGTATGCTCGAGTTTCGTCAGCAGATCAGAACCTGGATCGCCAACTGGATGCGCTGGAGCGGTTTCCGGTCCAAACGAATTTGATCTATGCTGACAAAGCGAGTGGAAAGGACTTCAGGCGTCCTCAGTACCGGCGTCTTCTTCGTCGTCTGCGCGAAGGGGACGTTTTGGTGATTAAGAGTATCGATCGATTGGGTCGCGACTACCGTGAAGTTCTCGATGAATGGCGTCGCCTAACGACGGACAAACGCGTTGCCATCGTGGTGCTCGATATGCCATTGCTTGATACACGCGAACAACCCAATGGAATTACGGGGACTTTTATTGCCGATCTAGTGCTTCAGGTTTTGAGCTACGTGGCTCAGGTGGAGCGCGAAAACATAAAGCAGCGCCAGGCGGAGGGTATCGCGTCGGCGCGTCTGCGGGGTGTGAGATTTGGGAGACCGACGCTCGAACGTCCGGATAGCTACCGCGATGTCATCAAATCATTCGAAGGAGGTGAAGTTACGAGGCGAGAGGCCGCAATGCTCCTGAACGTCAGCGCATCGACGTTCGATCGTTGGAGACGGGCGGATACGAACTGATATGACCGTTCGCCGTCTGTCCGTCCTCTTTAACTAGACATTTTGACGAGGGGAGTTTATTGCACGGAGTCCACTCCTTCCCTCGATGTTTATCCAGTTCACGCCCTGGAACCAAATAGTGCCACCGCGTTGCCAATTCGTCTGCTTTTTGACGAGGGGGCTAGATATCGTGTTTTGTATTTAAAGGAGGACAAGATGAAAAGGCATTATGGGATGGCTGCGGCGATCTCGCTATTTGCGACGGTGCTTTGTGGGGCACTTCTGCTGAGCGGCTGTTCACAGGTTGAGAAGAAAAACGATGGGCCTGATTATGCCGATGACCGTGCAATGGCCGTGATTGCTCAAGGCTATCAAAAGCGGTCTGATTACCTTGATTCACTGGGAGAGGATGCTGATCTGGGCTCGAATAAAGTGCGAAAAGAGGCAATTAAAACCGAGATCGATAACGACAAAGAACTCAAAAAGGCGTCATTTAAAGACACTAAGATGCAAGAAGACGTCATTGCCTATCTCAATCTGCTTGATAATCAGCTTGATGTTGTCAGGAAGTATGCGGAATCGGATCCCAAGTATTACGACGAATGGGAAAAGGCCTATGACGCACGATCTGCACAGCTTAAGAAACTGGTTGATCGGTATGACTTAACGGTCGATGATGAGTATCGAGATGCGTTTGACGAGCTGATCAAGAACGGTAGGACCGTGGAGGAGAAGACGCATAATGATGAGGCTATCAACGGACTGCTCTCATCGGCGACCTTTGAGAAAAGTGACGACGGCTACGGTCTCTATACGTACACCGCAATCGTCGAAAACACCTCTGACATATCGTTCGAAAACGTTTTTCTAAATGTCGCTCTTTACGATGCCGATGGTGTAAGGGCGGAAGAATGCTACGCAGATACATCCGCCTGGGCGCCTGGCGAGAAAGTGAAGTTTGAGGTAATGAGTGAGGTTGACGCTTCGAGGGTTGTACCGACAGTATCGAGTTACAGCGTCAAGGAGTAATTCGCGGGAATTGGAAAGAATGCGCGACCGTTTTCTCCGAACGGTCGCGTTTTGCATTAAGCCGTTGACAGAATGATTCGTGCCGCCATGTACACGATGGAAGATGATGGAGAAGTCGGGCCCATAAAAGAAAGGCGAAGCAGGATGACAAAAACAAACTTGTTTACAACAATAACGCAAAAGCTAATCTTTGGCGGTTTGCTGGCTGTTACGGCCGTGGCGACTGCCGGGTGTATCTGGTTGTATTTGACGCGTAATCCTACAACGGTCACCGATGATTCGATTCGCGAGGAGATCGCGCCGGTCGTAAAGCTTGTGACGTACGAATATAACTTTACGCAGCTGCTCTCAATCGATGAAGCGGGGAATCCGCTTGGGTGGGAAAACCCCTTTACGTCTAAGCGATATGTCGCAACGATTGACGGCAAGGCTGATATCGGGATCGATGCCGATAAAATGAAGATTGAAATCAAGCGGGTTGATATGAACGACGAGAACTCAGAGGTCAAGAGCGTAAAGGTTACATTGCCTCACTCGGAAATTACCTCTTTCTCAACAGACCCCAATACACTGAAGAAATATGTTGAGGACAATGGTTTTCTGAACTGGAATCAAGTAAGTACGGACGATCTGAACGGTTTGTTGAAACAGGCGAAGAAAGAGCAGACCAAGAAGGTCGAAGAGAGCGATATGCTCAAAGAATCTGATGATAGAGCCAGCGGATTGATCGAAAAACAGGTCAAAGCCCTATGCGGCGACGATGTCGATATTAACGTTACGTTTAAGTAAGGGTGAATGGTGTGTCCGATAAACGACAACAGTTTGGTGAGGCGGAGCCCGAAAAGCAGCGGAAGCCCGGTGTCGGTTCTTCTTCGCTGGAGAACATAATGTTTGGAGCATTAAATGGCGCGCAAAACGCCATTATGGGTGTGGTCAAGGAGACCCAAAAGAAATCGAGTGAATTGGCGGACGCCGCTAGTCCGTTGGCGGATAATGCGCTTAAAGGTATTACTGACTTTGCAAATGGGATTGCTTCTGCAACTGCAGCCGCGGCGAATGAACGCTACAGCGCAAAGCGACAAGAGCAACTCGGCCTGCCATCGACGCTCGTTGACGATAACGGTGATTGGGTGTTGCCCGATCCGTTGCTGACCAATCAAGAGCTTGCCGAGCTTGAGGTATTGACCGAGCAATACGAAAAGATGGTAGCGCCTTCAAAGCTCAAGCAGTTGACCGATATGGCTGGGCTAAAGATACCGGAGAATCTTCGCACTGCCGTTGGAGATGCGGTCGATGAGCTTACAAGTGAGATTCAGCAACAAGAGCTATATGCACAGGTTATGAAGCAGGTCGTCGATGGTTTCAAAGCTATCGAGGAGCAAGCTGCCAAGTACAGCGTTACTGAGGCGCAGATTGTTGAGGCCGCAAATACTACGCTTGAAGGCGTTACTATCCGTTCGATTGACGAGTTATTCATGCTTCGCAGTTTTGACGTCGCGAGGATTGCGGCAGGCGAGAACGGTAGACACTTGCTGCTTGCGGCGACCGAGGGTGCGGTGACGGGTGCTCCTGGGTTTGCCGGTTTGCCCTTCAATATCGTATTCAGCATGTTTCTCTATTATCGCGCGGTGCAGTCGGTTGCCATGATGTACGGATTTAACGTTAAAGAGGATCCGGCTGAAATGGTCATTGCGGGCGATGTGTTTTCAAACGCGATGGCTCCTTCGGCAGGCTCTGCTGATGGCATGGCTGTCACAATCGGTAAAGTGATGCTTGTAGCCGAGATGGAGGGTGTGAAGCAGACGGTCAAGAAAGGCTGGACGGCAATGGCGGCACGGGGCGGCGCGGCTATGCTTGTCACGCAGATTCGCGCCCTTGCTAATGCCGCTGCACGTAAGGCACTCGAGAATGCCGGCAAGAAGTCGCTCGAGAATAGTGTTTTCAAAAACGTACTCGAACAAATTGGCAGGAATATCACTCAAAAATCCCTCGGCAAGGCCATTCCCGTGTTTGGCGGCGTTGTCGGCGCCTTGTTTGATGTCTCGCAGATGAATCGTGTTTTGCAATATGCCAACATCTTCTACCATAAGCGGTTCATCATTGAAAAACAGGAGCGTATTGCAATACTTGTCGGTATGGAGACGGCCTCTGTGAACGGTGAGGTTGAGGCTTGCGATGCGGAAAGATAACCGACCGTGTTCTTCGATGATGGAGAACTTTGGCGGCGTTTGGTGCAAATCGGTATAGGTAGGGGTGCGGACCTAATTGCGTGACAAAGGGACAGTCCCTTTGTCACATTCCCGGAAAGCCTGTTTGGCGCAGGGCTTCGTAGAGGACGATGGCGGCGCTGTTGGAGAGGTTGAGTGCGCTGATGCGGTAGTCGTCCGGATTGACGAAGTTGCCGCAGATATCCTGCCGAAGGATGGCCTCATGGCCGTCCTCGGTATGCCCGAGCGATTCCTCGTGGGCTTCCCAGGCCTCGGCGTTGTCGAGCGAGTCGCAATCGCGCAGCATCGGGATGCGCTCGCAGCGCTCGGGCGCCGCGGCGAGCAGTGGCTCGGGAATGCCCGAGCTCTCGCTGCCAAAGACCAAGTAGTCGCCGTCGCGGTAGGTGCTTTGCGCATAGGTGCGGCGTGCCTTTTTGGTCAGCAGATGTAGGCGCTCGTCGGCGGGGGAGAGGCCGTTGCGCGCAAGGAAATCCTCCCAGCCGGCATAGGTCGTCACGTCCAAATTCTGCCAGTAGCCCAGGCCGGCGCGACGCACCGTCTTGTCGTCGAGCGAAAACCCCAGCGGCTCCACCAGATGCAGGCGGGCACCGGTAACCACGCAAGTACGGCCGATATTGCCCGTATTGGCCGGAATCTCGGGCGCATACAGCACAATGTTGAACATGAATCTCCTTGGCTCAGAACGAAAAACCACCACGAAGGGGACGGGCACCTTCGTGGTGGTTTGGCGGTTACGTAGCGGAAAAATGCCCGCTTGGATAAACCTAGGCGCGGTGCCAGTCAGTCAGGCAGGCATCGAGGGAGGCGATGAGCGCATCCTTGTCCATGTGACGGCCGATGATGCACAGGCTCGTCATGCGGTCGCCCGTCTCGTCGTCCCAAATCTGCATGATCTCGGGGTTCTCGTCGATGATCTTCTGCTTCTCGCCCTCGGGCGCCGAGTCGACAAACAGGCCGTTCTCCATCAGGCGCATCTGGTGGCCGGCCTGCTCAAACATGTAGCACATGTCCGGATTGCTGGCCTGCCACAGCGGACCCTTGACGCGGATGACCTCGTCGGGCCACTCCTGCTCAACAAAATCGGTGAACTTCTGCAGGTCAAACGGCTTGCGGCGTGAGTACACAAAGGTCTCGATGTCGTACTCGAGCACCTCGGGGTCGTCGTGCTCCTCGGGATGCTCCATGGCCTCGATCCAAGCGGCGGAGTTGTAGGCGCGCATAAAGTCGAAGCGGTCGGTGTCGAGCAGCTCCTCCATGGGAACCTCGCCGTTTTGCGCCTCGACGATCACGGCGTCCTTCTGCAGGCTGCGCACGATGGCCTTGAGCTCGGCGATCTGCTCGGGGCTCACGGTGTCGGTCTTGTTGAGGATCAGCGTGGAGCAGAACTCGATCTGCTGGATGAGCAGGCTCTCGATGTCGTCCTCGTCGATGTCCTCGGCCAGCAGGTCGCGACCGCCGTTGAACTCGTCGTACATGCGGGCGCAGTCGACCACGGCCACGATGTTGTCGAGCGCGAGCTTGGGCTCGCCGCCACCTTGGCCTCGTCGCAGAAGCTCGAGATGGTGTAGGCGATGGGGATAGGCTCGCAGATACCCGAGGCCTCGATGATGATGTAGTCGAAGTTGCCCGAATCGGCGATGCCCTGCAGCTGGTTGGCCAGGTCATCCGAAAGTGTGCAGCAGATGCAGCCGTTGGTGAGCGGGATGAGGTCGTCGGTCTCGGAAAGGCCGCCGTCGGCGATGAGGCTGGCGTCGACGTTGATCTCGCCGATATCGTTGACGATCACGGCGGCGCGGATGCCGCCGTCGTTAGCGAGGATGTGGTTGAGCAGCGTGGTCTTGCCGGCACCGAGGTATCCGGTAAGCATGATGATCTTCACGGGTTTGTTGGGCATGTGCCCTCCTTTGTTAGACATGGCTTACAGTTGAATCTTATGCCAAACGCCTGCTCTTATACCCATGCGCCGGCAAATAACACAGGCTACTCCCAGGCTCCCCATACATCGGGGCAATAACCGACGGTGGCCTTTTTGCCGTTGCGCACGATGGGCTCGGCTAGAACCTGCTGGTTTTCGAGCAACTTGTCGAAGCGCTGGCTAGGGGTGAGGTGCTGGATGAGCGCGAGCGTCTCCTCGTCCTTGGCTTTGGGGTTGAGCAGCTTGTCGATGCCGCCGACCGCCTGCATCACGCTCGTGAGCTCGCCCTTGCTCATCTCCTTTTCCTTAAGGTCGATAAACTGCACCTTAATGCGGCGCTCCTTAAAATAGCGCTGGGCCTTCTTGGTGTCGAAGGACTTCTTGGTGCCAAAAATTTGCACGTTCATATAATGTTCCGCCGTTCTAACGAATGAAGTTGGTCCTGGCGCGATCGGCTTCGGGGGCTTCGATGCCGGCGACCTGTCCTGCCTCGATGCAACGCAGGAGCCAGGCCATGTTTTTGCCGATATTTCGCATGGTGGCCAAACCCTCGGCATCTCCATCGGCCTCGCCCGGCATGGCGCCAAAGACGTTGTTCCAATAGGTGGAGGCGACCACGGGCATCTGGTTGATGGTGAAGTATTTATTGAGTACATCGAAGGTGGTCGACGTGCCGCCGCGACGGGCGACGGCGACCGCGGCACCCGGCTTGTGCGCAAAGGCCTTGCTGCCAGCATAGAAGGCGCGGTCGAGGGCCGAAAGGATGCGTCCGCTGGGGTGCGCATAGTAGACGGGTGAGCCAAAGACAAAGCCATCTGCCTGCTCGGCGGCAACGATCAGCTCGTTCACCACGTCGTCGTCAAAGGTGCAGCGGCAATCGAGCTTGCCGCACTGGCCACAGCCAATGCAGTCGCGAATGGGCTTGGCGCCCAGCTGGAACACCTCGGTATCGATGCCCTCGGCATGCAATTGCTCGGCGACCTCGGCGAGCGCGCGGGCGGTGTTGCCGTTTGCCTTGGGGCTGCCATTGACCAAAAGAACCTTCATCACAAGCTCCCTCTGCTGTTGGTGACTTCTGCGGAGGATTATCGCACGAGAGAGCAGATGGCGTGGAGCGCGATGCGAAACGGCTTGTGTTTCACATCGCGCCCCACGACGCTAGTCCAGTTTGGTGCCCGGTACCTGCACCGCCTCTTTAATCAGCGCATTAAGTTCGTTCAAAATGGAAACGGGCTGTCGGTCGACGGCGTCAAGATGAAGCGTCGCCACGCGAAGGGGCGGTTGATATTCAAATGAGCCAAGGAGCACGGGCGACCCCAAGAACCGCTTGATTTCGTCTGCAACCGCGTCGGTCTCTTCGGGGTCAAGCTCGTCAAAGAGTGCCACGAACATCGGCCCGGTCGAGCGGAACAGACGACCCTTGCCGCGCGAGCACTCCATGAGGCAGGCGGCGCTTTCTGCCAAAACGCGATCGCCTGCATCAAAGCCATAACGGGCATTGACCTGGGCGATATCGTCAATTTTAATGGCGATCAAACCTGCCTTGCGCGCCACGCGACGCATTTCGCCAATGGCGTTGACCAGGGCGTGGATATCGCCCAGGCCGGTCACGGAATCGGTCGTATCTGCCAAGCTTCGGTTGGTAACAATGCCCACATACATGTTGGGCTCGGTATCGGTGCCGTCCAGGCGGTAGCCCGTGCAGTCGCAAAGCGCGTATTTTCCGGCGGTATTCATGACGCGATACTGCATGCAGTGGAAGTGCCACGTGCCGTTTACCACCATATCGAGCTCGGCGCGTACGTTGTCGCGGTCCTCGGGGTGAACACGGGCAAGCCATATACCAAGCGAGTTGTAGGGATGCTGGGAGGGTAGGTCAAAATCGCGCACGGCATTAACCGACCATTGCGATTCGCCGGTGTCGAGGTTAATGATGAACGGATAGCGCGTCTCGGAGCTCATGGAGATCGCTTGGAACACTCGGTCGTTGCAGGGGGGGGTTGTTCGGTGACCGGGCGTTGCGGCACATCGCCTTCTTCCGGTTGTTGCACACGGTACATGAGCTTGTAGCGATACATTTTGCGGTCGGCGTCCTTTGTCATCTGGCGACGCGTATCGCCTGCAAGCGGGTCGACGCGCGAGCAGCCAAAACTAAAGCTGGCGATCATGGGCGCCTTGCCGTCCGATGTTGCCTCGATAAGATTGGCACGCGTCCGCTCCAGGCGCTGCTCGAGCTCGGCTTCGTCTGTCGTGGGGGATATAAGTACAAATTCGTCTCCACCGATACGGAACAGCAACTCATCGGGCTCCATTGTCTCGGTGAGTGCGCGGCAGATGCTCAGGATGTAGCGATTGCCCTCGGTGTGGCCAAACTTATCGTTGCAATGCTTAAGGCGGTCGATATCGATATAGGCGCAGGTGAAGGGGGTGCCTTTGCGCCAGAGCTGATCGACATGGCGGTCGAGTCCGCCACGGTTGCCAAGATTGGTGAGCGAGTCGATATAGGCGCCGCGCTCAAGCAGCTCGCGTTCTTGCTGCAGGATGGCAAATGTCTTCTGTAGCTGCTCGCCGATGGCGCACAGCTCCGGGGGCAGCGCGGCAACATCGAGCTCGGTAGTTGAGGCCCCGTTCGCAAGTCGCTGAAGATGAGCGATGATGGATTGCTCGCCCAGGCGATACGACTCGTTCATGATGGATGACCTCCTTGGATGGAACAATGGTTTGTATCTTACTCCCAATTCGGTTTAGATTGGGGTATTAGTTAGCTCATGGGAACAAACGCTCCCTCGACGGTGGCGTTTGCGCACGAGCGTATTAGTTGTTGTCGCCACCATCGAGTAACGCCTCAAAATCCTTTGCCGGCATAGGGCGGTAATAGAGAAAGCCCTGAGCGTAGCGGGCGCCCATTCGGCGCAGCACGTTCGCCTGCTCATCGGTCTCGACGCCTTCGATCACAACGGGCAGATGGAGCAACTGCGCCATCTCGAGCATTGATGAAACGATTTGCGCGCTACGGCCTTGATCGCCGTCGGCGGGCACAAACGTGCGATCGAGCTTGATGACGTCGACGTTGACGTTCTTGAGCATCGCGAGCGTGGACTGGCCGGTGCCAAAATCGTCCATATAGGTCGAGAAGCCGCGGGTGTGCAGGTCGGCCGTTAGTTTATTCACGGCCTCGGACTCTCCCGTATAAGCTGTCTCGGTGATCTCGATGCGCATGAGCTCGGGCGGCAGGTTGTATTGGGCGGCGAGCGCTCCCATATGCTCGGCAACGTCGCAAGCAAGGATATCCACGCGCGACACATTAAGCGAGATCGGAACTACGCGAAGCCCCCGATTGATGCGCTCGCGCAGCCACAAGGCAACGCCCTGCCAAACGTATTTGTCGAGCGTCACCACAAAACCGCTTTCTTCGAGAGCGGGGATAAAGGTGGCGGGCGAAATGAGGGAGCCATCCTTGTCGATCCAGCGCGTGAGCGCTTCGGCGCCAATGATCTCGCCGGTTTCCATGTCGACCTGGGGCTGCAGGTAGTAGGTAATACGGCCGTTGGAGAGCGCATATTGGAATTCGGTCAGCGTGCGGTGGAACGCGATTTCGCGCTCGTACTCCTCGGGGCGGAAAATGGCAATGCGCTCCTTAAAGTCGTTTTTTGCGCGCCGATTGGTAAACATGGCCTTGGCCTGCGCATCGATGGTGATTTTCTCGTTGGAGTCGATGGGGTAGACGCCCATGGACGGCCAGAAGCCTACGCCGTCATCATACTTGGCCACGGCCTGGCGAACGCGGCTATAGACCTGATGGACGGTGTCGTGTTCAAAGGGGATGAGTATGCAAAAGTCGTCTTGGCCCCAGTACCCTGCGACGCCCATGTCGGCATTCTCGATGTCCTTGAGGACCGTGCCCACATCGGCGAGCATGCGGTCGCCCTCGGCCTGTCCGTGCCATTCGTTGAACAGTCGCATGTGTCCCATATCGACGGTGGCGATACACCAGGCGCCGTTGCGCCTTGTCTCGAGAAATTCGTTGGCGCGGCGCATAAACTCGCTGGGTCGATAGAGACCCGTGAGCGGATCGATGCGTTCGGCGATGGCGCTTTTGCGCTCCACCTCGGGTATGGGGAGGCTGTCGTTGGGAACAAGCCCGCCGGCCGTGCGAATGCGACGGTCGAGTTCGCCTAAAACGGCGGCCGTTTGATTGGTCAGGTGCTCGTAAAAGGCCGGGACGACAAGACAGACGGGGGTAATGGTGTCGTCCGCGATTCGAACGGGGGCGAAAACGGCCTCTTTGAGATGTTGGATCAGTTGCTCGAATGCTTCGTGATCCAAATTGTTGCTAAGCACGACGAACTGGGCGTTGCGTGAGCGGAAGACGCGACTCCTGCCGCGAGTAATCGACAGCATGCGGCCTGCGTATTCGGCGAGCATGTTGTCGACGGCCTCGGCCCCGTAGAGCTCGTTGAGCTTTGCCGTGCCGCGAACGCGCACTGCTATAAGCCCCGTCTCGCAACGGTCGCGACGGCAGGCATCGATAGCGTTGATCAGCGTGCGCTGCGTTCCGAGACCCGTGGCGGCGTCGACGGTCTCGGCAAGCGAGTGGTTGACGAGCTCGCCGACATAGAGCGAGGGGACATTTCCGTCGCCGTCGATACGAAACCCGCGAGCACGGCCGAGGATGTAGTCGCCGGCGGCATTGCGCACGCGGTACTGCATGACGTGGCGATGTTTGGAGCCGTCATAGATTTGGTCGATGTCGTTGGTATAGGCCTCAAGGTCATCGGGATGGACACGCGTTTTCCAGTAATCGTGGCAGTTGTCTATATGCTCCGAAGGAAGACCAAGATCGCGCAAGGCGCCTTGTGACCAAAGGGTTCGATGTTTGTCCAAGTTCTCGATAAAGAAATATCGGCCTTCGTTGAGCATCGAAAGGGCGTCGAAAATGCGATCGCTTATTTCGAAGTCGTCGGTGTGGGCTTGTGCGATATTGCGTCGATCAAGGTGCACGGCATGACGTAGCTTGTAGTCGTACATGCGATGGTCGGCATCGTTCGTCAAGCGATTGGGGGCTTCGCCCAGGGCGGGGTCGGCGTGTGCCACTCCGTAGCTAAACGAGTGAGGCATCTTGGAAGCGTTGTTTTCGAGCAGTACCGTTCGGCAGTGTTCCAGACGTTCGGCAAGGTCGTCCTCGGTCGCAATCGTAGATAGGATGGCGAACTCGTCGCCCCCCAGACGAAATGCCGCCTCGTCCACCTTCATATACAGTTTGAGATAGAGGCTCACCTGCAAGATATAGCGGTTGCCCTCGTCATGTCCAAAGATGTCGTTGCAGTGCTTAAGGTTATCGATGTCGATAAACGCCATAGTCACGGGCAATTCCTGTTCCCAGAGCTCCTCTAAGGAACGGGTGAAACCGCCGCGGTTGCCCAGTCCGGTGAGCTCGTCGGTAAAGGCCGTCCTAATCAGATCATCCTGACGCTCGAGAAGGTCACGGATGGTCTTTTCGAGTGTTTCGGTGTAATTGCTGGCGTTATCCATACTGTAAGCGGCTTTCTGAGGTCGGGGCGGATTGCGTCGGGCGAGCTCGTTGTGCACATGCGTTGCTGCTCAACGCCTTGCGTGTTTCCAAGCCCCCGCCTTGCTGCGTCGTTGGGTTTATTTGTCTGCTCGTGTTCGTTGCTGATAACTACTGAGTAGTATAAACAAGTGTATGGAATTATGCAGGGGTGCCCATGTTGCGGGCGGCCATTATTCGCCAAACGGTAACGCGACGATGTTCGATGAAAATGCGACTGAGGCGATATATGTTGACGGGTATACTTGTTCCGGTTTTAAACGCAGGAACGGAGATGGTCGCATGGCACAGCCAGGTACGACGCACACGGTGGGGCTTGCGCTCGAGGGAGGCGGCTACCGCGGTATGTATACGGCGGGCGTGCTCGACGTATGGATGGAGCACGGCTTGACCTGTGACCATATGGTGGGCGTCTCGGCGGGCGCGGCGTTTGGCTACAACTTTAAATCGCGCCAGATTGGCCGCGCCATTCGCTACAACAAGGCCTATTGCGCCGACAAGCGCTATGCGAGCGTGACGAGCTGGTTGCGAACCGGTGATATGTTCAATGCCGAGTTTGCCTACCACGAGGTGCCCATCGAGCGCGATCCCATCGATCTGGAGGCATATCGCGCCTGTCCCATGCGGTTTACGTGCGTGTGTACCGATATCGAGACGGGCGAGGCCGTCTACCATGACTTGCCCTATGGCGACGAGCGCGACATCGAGTGGATTCGCGCGTCATCGGCGATTCCCGTGGCAACACGCCCTGTCGCCATTGAGGGGCATAAGTACCTGGATGGCGGCGTTGCCGATTCCATTCCCAGTGCCTGGCTGTTTGCGCAGGGCTATGACCGCAACGTGGTGGTGCTGACGCAGCCGGCGGGCTTTGTAAAGCAGCCCAACAGCGTGATGCCCATGCTGCGTCGCGTGTATCGTCACTATCCGGCGTTTGTTGCGGCGCTTGAGCATCGGCACGAGGTCTACAACGCCACGCTCGATGACCTGGCGCGTCGCGAGGCCGCTGGCGAGATCTTTGTGGTGCGGCCGAGCGAATCGGTGAAAGTGCCGTCGCTGTGCCGCGAGCCCGAGGAACTCGAGCGCATCTATCAGATCGGCCGTCGCGATGCGCAAGCGACGTTGCCCGCGCTGGAAACGTATCTGGCGGGGTAGGGACTACGCCGGAAAGCGCATCCCGGAATCAGTGTTCAGACTGGGACACAGTTTCCCGCTGGTCCTCTATACGGAAAGCGCATCCCAGAATGGACGTCAAAACTGGGACCCGCTTTCCGCTATTGAAGATTTAGGGCTGCGGAGCAGCTGCTCGGCATGGGTCTATGCCTGCTGCCAGGTATCGACGAGCTCCTTGGCCGCGGCGTAGGGGTCGTCGGCGCTGCAGACGGCGCTCACCACAAAGAAGCCGTCGACGCCGGTGGTCTTGAGCTGCGGCAGGTCGGCCGTCTTGACGCCGCCGCCCACCACGATGGGCACGGGGCTTGCCGCATGGAGCGCAGTCAGGTCCTCAAAACTCTTGGTGATAATGGTGCCATCTGCCGCGCGTCCGCAGTCGCGCTTGGTCTCGGTCTCGTGGAGCGGGCCCACGCCCAGGTAATCGACCAGGCTCATGTCAGCGGTCTTGACGTACTCGAGCATCTCTTCGCAGCGGGCAGAGAGACCCACGATGGCATCGGGGCCCAGAAGCTTGCGGCAGACCTCGACGGGAATATCGCTCTGGCCCACGTGCACGCCGTCGACGGCGATGCCCTGCTCGCGTGCGGCGAGCACGCAGTCCAGACGGTCGTCGATCAGCAGGGCGACCTGACCGGTCTTGCCGGCTTGCGCGATAGCCTGCGCGGCGTCGCCGGTCAGCGCGATGATCTCGCGGGCGCTTGCCACCTTGGAGCGCACCTGGATGCAGGTAAAGCCGGCGTCCAGTGCCTGGGCCACCACATCGTCCACGGGACGCCCGAGGGTGTTTTCGGGGCCGAGCACCAGATAGGCCGAGATATCAAGGTTGTCGCGGATACTCATCGTGCTTCCTCCTGCTTTTTGATCTGCGCTTCCATGCGCTCGAGCTTGCCGGTCATGGTGTCGGTAAATCCGGGTCGAATATCGGCTTTGAGCACGACTTCGGTGCGGATGCCTTTGCTCGCCAACACAAAGGTCGCGTCGCGCACGACCCGCATGACCTCGTCCCAGTTGCCTTCGATCTCGGTGAACATCGAGGTGGTGCGGTTGGGAAGGCCGCTCTCGCGAATAACGCGCACGACCTCGGCGACCTCGGCGGACAGCTCGTCACCGGTGCCGCACGGGGCGATGGCCACGGCGACGAGCGTGTTCATGCCGGCATTGGTTGCGACCTCGGACATGGCTTATGCCTCCTCGAGCTCGAGTCGGTTGTCGGCAATGTCCTGGGCGGTTGCGCGGTAGAGCTCGTCGATAAAGGCGACCTTAAAGCTTGCCGGGGCATCGGCGACAGCGACGGCACGCGTGCCGGCGACGTTGTAGACGGCGGTGCCACAGATGGCTGCCGTAAACGGATCGGCAGCGCAGGCGTACACAGCCAGCACACCGCCCTGCGAACAACCGCAGCCGGTGATCTTGGACATGAGCGGGCTGCCGCCGTAGGACTTGGCTACCGTCGTGCCGTCGGTGATCAGGTCGACTTCGCCCGAGACCACTACGGCGCCGCCGGTGTAGCGAGCGAGCGCCACAGCGGCATCGCGGGCGGCGTCGACCGTGTCGGTGGTATCGACACCGCGCACGCGGCTCAGATCGGCCGCCTCGCCCTCAAGACCCCACAGGCCGGCGAGCGCGATGATCTCGGAGGCGTTGCCGCGCACGATGGCGGGTTTGTACTGCTTGAGCTCGTTTACCAGCTGGGTGCGCAGGCTACCGATGCCCAGACCAACTGGATCGAGTACCCAGGGCTTGCCGGCGTCGTGTGCCGCCTTGGCTGCGCGGGGAATCGTCTGCTCGTAGATGGGGAAGAGCGTGCCCATATTGAGATAAATGGCGCCGCCGCCGGCAACGAGCGCCTCGCCTTCGTCGGGCAGATAGACCATGGCGGCCGATCCGCCCACGGCGAGCTGTGCGTTGGCAACAAAGTCGATCGTCACCGTGTTAGTGATGGAGCCCGCCATCGGATTGGTGGCGCGAATCTTCTCCACGGCCTTGACCACATTTTGCTTAAGCTGTTCCGAATCAATCACTGCACATGCCTCCTTGGCATAGAAAAGGGGCGCTGTGCATAGACAGCGCCCCTGTAAAGGCGGCATGCTCCCTACGCCAGCATTAACTGACAGGTTCAAAGGATTGGGCCCTATGCCCTCTCAGCCTTGTGGTTTGCACCGCCGGCACTCCCGCATCGAATCTGTTGTTCCCTATACTAGCGCACCTGCCAAAAAGGGACAGGTTTATTTTGGCAGGTGGCAACAGGGGCGCTGCATTTTCCCAGATAAAACCTACCAAAATTAACCTGTCCCTTATTGGCAGGTCGTTACAATAGGTAGGACCGATACGAATGGGGGCCTTATGATCAAACTTGTGCTGACCGATATGGACGATACGCTGATTCCAGCCGGGCATGACGGTGCCAGTGACTACGCCATTGAGGGCATTCATGCCATGCAGGCGGCGGGTCTGCACTTTGGCCCGGTTTCGGGTCGCCAGCCGTCCGCGATGGGCTGGATGTTCAAAAATCGTTCCGAGTGCTTTTCGACCGGTGCGTTCTGCAACGGCCAAGTCATGTTTGTCGACGGTCAGGCGGTCGCTTCGCGCGCGACCGACAACGATGCCCTGATGCGTCTGGCCGATTACCTCGAACAAGAGACCGACGATACCTATCTAAAGGTCTATAGCCTGGGTGACGACTTTTGGGATAACGATGCCTATTGCGTGACGAGCGACCCCGAGCGCGTGCGTCGCGCCATGGAGTCGGGCGGCAACGCATGGCTCAAAGGCGAAGAGGCTCCGTGCCGTCCTGTTGTCGATGATGCCCCGGTATACAAGGCGAATATCTGGAGCGCCCGCTCGCGCGAAGAGCTCGCTGAGCTGCGCGACCGCATTGCCGCCGAGGTGCCGGAGCTCTCGCTTGTGTTTCCCAACAACCGCGTGCGCCTGTTCGATATTCTCCCGGCCGGTTGGGACAAGGGCTGCGCCGCCCTGGAGCTGGCGCGTGCCCTGGGTCTGACGCCCGATGAGGTGGCCGTATTTGGCGATTCCGATAACGATCTGCCCATGATCGATGCCGTTCCCAACTCCGTTGCAGTCGCCAATGCCAACGAGGCTGTCACGGCTGCCGCGCGCTGGCATATCGGCGCTGCGGCAGACGATGCGGTTGCCGGGGCTCTGCATCAGATTGCCGCCTGCGCCGCGACGGGGGAGATGCCGCCGTTTATGCGTCAGATAGACACGGAGGGTCTTGGCATCACGAACGTTTAGGGAGAAAGCCATGAAGCTTCAGCAGCTCAGATATGTCGTCAAAGTTGCCGAATACGGCAGCATCACCGAGGCCTCGCGCCGGCTCTTTGTGTCGCAGCCTTCGATTACCGCATCGATTCGCGATCTCGAAAACGAGATGGGCGTGCACATCTTTGAGCGCACTAACAAGGGCGTCGTTGTGTCCGAGGAAGGCGAGACCTTCTTGGGCTATGCGCGCCAGGTGCTCGACCAGGCCGACCTGCTCGAGGGCAAGTACAAGGGCGCGTCCGAGCAGGTGCCGCACTTTAGTGTGAGCTGCCAGCACTATTCCTTTGCCGTTAATGCGTTTGTCGATGTGATCCGTGAGTTCGATGCTGCGCGCTATGACTTTACCCTGCGCGAGGAGCAGACTCACGAGATTATCGAGGACGTCGCGCATATGAAAAGCGAACTGGGCATTCTGTATCTGTCGGAGCACAATCGCGAGGTCATCGAGCGCATGCTCGTCGCCAACGAGCTCGTATTCGAGGGGCTCTTCTGCGCCACGCCGCATGTCTTTGTATGCGCCGACCATCCACTGGCGGACCACGCCAGCGTGACGCTTGAGGATCTGGAAGCCTACCCGTTCCTGTCCTATGAGCAGGGCAGCTATAACTCGTTTTACTATTCCGAGGAGCTGACCTCGACGTTTGAGCGCCGCAAGAATATCCGCGTGCGCGACCGTGCGACGCTGTTCAACCTGGCCATGGGACTCAACGGCTACACGGTGTGTTCGGGCGTGATCAGCCACGAACTCAACGGCCCCGGCATCATCTCGATTCCGCTCGATGTGGACGAGTACATGGAGATCGGTATTATCACACGCAAGAACACAACACTCACGCGCTACGGGCAGGCCTATATCGACGCGATTCGTCAGCATATCTAGGCTGCTGTGCTCCGCGCGGGTCAAATTTCTTTATGGCAGTCCCAACTGATATAGGAAGCATCTATATCAAACTGTTATAAACGTATATTTTACGATGGCCATATGAGCGCTCATACTCTGTCCCAGTAAAGCAACCAATGCAAAGGGAGATATCTATGAGTGCTTTAACCACGCTGAACGCACCGTTTCGCGCCGATATCGTCGGCAGTTTTCTTCGTCCGCAGGTCGTGAAGGACGCCCGTGCCGCCTACGCCGCGGGTACGCTCGATGCCGAGGGGCTTAAGGCCGTCGAGGACGATGCCATTCGCGATTTGGTGGCAAAGCAAAAGGCCGCCGGCCTGCAGGTCATCACCGATGGCGAGTTTCGCCGCAGCTACTGGCACCTCGATTTTATGTGGGGGCTGAACGGCGTCGAGCGTCGCACCTCGCGTACGGGCTATATGTTCCACGATGAGGAGACCACGGCCGATACCGCCGTGGTAACCGGTCCCATTAGCGGCGAGAACCATCCGTTTGTCGAGCACTTTAAGTTTGTCAAGGCACTTGAGGGCGAGGGCCACGTTGCACGCCAGACCATCCCGGCGCCGATTCAGACGTTCTCCGAAGTCACGCTCGACCGCTGTGATGGCCAGCAGGAGAGTCTGCACGCTGTCTACAAGACCGACGAAGAGCTCGTCGATGCCATTGCCGCAGCATATCGCACCGTGATTGCCGACCTGTATGCCGCGGGCTGTCGCAACATCCAATTTGATGACTGCACCTGGGGGATCTATTGCGATACCGACTTTGTGGCAAAGACTGGTATGAGCCCGGTCGACCTGCAAAAGGTGTCCGAGCTGGGCGTGGCGCTCAACAACGCCGCCATCGCGGGCAAGCCCGACGACCTGGTCATCAACACGCATGTGTGCCGTGGTAATTACCACTCTACCTATGCCTTCGAGGGCGGCTACGACCCCATCGCGCCGTATCTGTTCGCACACGAGAACGTCGATGCGTTCTACCTTGAGTTCGATACACCGCGCGCCGGTGGCTTTGAGCCGCTGAAGTATGTTGCCCCCGGCAAGAAGGTCGTGTTGGGCCTAGTGACCACCAAGGCCGCTGAGCTTGAGGATGAGGATGCCATCGTTGAGCGTATTCACGAGGCTGCAAAGTATGTTCCGCTCGAGAACCTGTATCTGTCTCCGCAGTGTGGCTTTGCCAGCTGCGAGATTGGCAACAAGCTGACCGAGGACGAGCAGTGGGCGAAGATCGCGCTGGTCAGGCGCATCGCCGAACGCGTTTGGAAATAGCGCTAGCGTTTGCAGGTGGCGGCGCGTGCGAGGCACTGCGTATCGCGTACAATGGTTCGGATCGTATCGTTCGGGCAGGTTATCCAATATGCCCGATCGCCCTTCCATTCGAAAGGACATCCATGTCCCAGTCTTCGACGCCCGCCGTCGCCGATGCCATCTACGATGCGTCATCGCTCGGCCGCCCGCGCATGTTCCTACTCGGTCTGCAGCATCTATTCGCGATGTTTGGCGCCACGGTGTTGGTGCCCGTGCTCACCGGTCTCTCGGTGTCGGCAACGCTTTTGTTTGCCGGCTTGGGCACGCTGCTGTTCCACTTCCTGTCGCGCGGCAAGGTACCGGCCTTCTTGGGCTCGTCGTTTGCCTTTATTGCCGGTTATGCCGCAATCGCGCCCAACGGCGAGGCCGAGCTTTTGCCCTACGCCTGCCTGGGTGTAGCCTGCGCCGGCCTGCTCTATCCGGTGCTGGCGGCCCTGTTCCGCGCGTTTGGCGCCAAGCGCGTCATGCGCTTCTTTCCGCCGGTGGTGACCGGCCCCATCGTCATTTCGATCGGCCTAATCTTGGCAAGCTCTGCCATCGCTAACTGCCAGACCAATTGGCTTGTTGCCGTTGTCGCTGTGGCTGTGATCGTCATCTGCAACATCTGGGGCCGCGGCATGGTCAAGATCGTGCCGATTCTGCTGGGCGTTGTGGTGAGCTATGCCGTTGCGGCTGCGCTGGGCGAGGTCGACTTCTCTGGCGTCGCAGCCGCTCCCTGGGTTGGCTTGCCCATCGTGTGGGGCAACACCGTGTTTGCGCTCTTTGGGCCTCAGTTCGATAGCGGCCTTGCCACGACTGCCATCATCACCATCATGCCGCTGGCCTTTGCGACTATGATCGAGCATATTGGTGATATCTCCGCTATCGGCTCGACTTGCGAGCGCAACTACATTGCCGATCCCGGCCTGCATCGCACCCTGCTTGGCGATGGCCTGGCGACCATTCTCGCATCGCTCTTTGGCGCTCCGGCTAACACCACCTATGGCGAGAACACCGGTGTGCTTGCCCTGACGCGTGTGTTTGACCCGCGCGTGATTCGCATTGCCGCGTGTTGCGCCATTGTGCTCTCGTTCTGCCCCAAGTTCGCGGCTGTCATTGCGGCCATGCCGGCGTGTGTGATCGGCGGCGTGTCACTCGTGCTCTATGGCATGATCAGTGCGGTAGGTGTGCGTAACCTCATCGAGAACCAGGTCGATTTCCAGAACAACCGCAACGTGCTGGTGGCCGCTCTGGTGCTGGTGCTTTCACTCGGCATTGCTTACAGCACTGCCGGTGCTATCGTGTTGGAGCTGGGCGGCGTGACCATTTCGCTTTCGGGTCTTGCCGTGGGTTCGCTGGTGGGCATTGTGCTCAATGCCATCCTACCGGGTAACGACTTTGAGTTTGATGTCTCCGAGCTTGAGGAGGCTGCTGAGTAACAACTGCGTCCAGCTGAATCAAAAAATGGCGCCCATGCGTACGCGCGGGCGTCATTTTTAATGCGTCAATATCCAGTGGATGCCACGTGCCATGCGCAGATCGGTTTGGGCAAAGTGATTGCCGGGGTTGAGCTCCAGCGTTGTTGGAATGCCGCGCGCGACGAGCAACGCTTCCATCGCGCGTGTGTCGTCGAGTACATGCCGCATCATGCGGTTGGGTGTCTTGGTCTCCTTTTTGCCGAGTGACAGATAGACGGCCTGCGGGTTGCCGGCAAAAGGGGCCGTGCTGGCGCGATCGACAAAGTCGGGAAACCACAACGACCCCGATGCGCTTGCGGCGCGGCTAAAGGCGTCGGTTTGCCAGAGGGACCAGAGCGCGAAGAGGCCCGCGAGCGAGTAGCCGGCAATGCCGCGCCAGGTGGGCGGCTGAGGAAGCGACGACTCGGCCTCTGGGATTATCCAGTTCAACAGCTCATCGAGAAATCCGGAAGCCTGACCGCCAAAGGGCTCGGCATCGCGCACGGTTCCGTCGCATCCCCAGGGGCTCAGCTCGCGATTCCAGTTGAGGCTGCCAATGCCGACAAGCGTGAAGGGCGGGCAGTTGAGCTCTCGGCAGCGTTCATAAACCTCCGCGCCGTCGCCCATGACCACGGGAAGATAGATGACTGGTGCGCTTTCGGCATGCTGTGCATGAACGGTTATCTGCTTTTGATGCGCTTCCATGACGGGCTTCTCTCGGCGTTGTGATATCGACGGCCCCCATTGTCGCACGCCGGTTCATGCAGGTTGGGCTAGACAAAAGACAATCTCGTGCATACCCTGCGGACGCATATGGAAAACGCCACCGCCGGAGGGGAGCTCGGCGGTGGCGTTGTTAAACGGTGCTGGGACTCGGGGCCTTCGCGGGAGCTGCCATGTGCGCAGAGGCGTCTACGAGCGTTTGCGGCTCGCCATGGTGCCTGCGGCGATAGCGGCTGTTCCCGCAAGGACGGTTGCCACGATGGCCGCACCCGAGGTGTCGCCGGTTGCCGCGAGCACGCCGGTGGCCTTGGCCTTCGTGGTTGCAACCGCAACGGTCTTGGTCGTCTTTGCGCCCTCGGGCTTGGGGTCCTGCTTGGACTCCGCGGGCTTGGTCTCGTCGGGCTTGGGGTCTTCCGGCTTGGCTACCTCGGGAGGTGCGATGACCATGCTCTTGGCGACAGCTTCGTTATAGGGGGAGTCGATCACAGCGTCGCCCGTGCCGATGGCTTGGCCTGCCTCGTAGATGCCGTTACGGAGCTTGCGATAGTCAATGACCTTGCCGCCTTCGGGCGTCTGGATGGCGGCGTTCTCAATCTTGATGGTGCCGATTGTCTTGCCGTCAGCGCTCATGGCACGGGCAAAGATTGCCGCTGTATCTCCTTCGGCCGTTACCTTGCTGCGGATGATCGAGATGACTGCGGGTGTGACGCCCTCGCTGGTCTGGGCGATGATGCCGATGTTCTCGCCTTGGGGCTCGGGGCTCGTCTCGCCATCTTGGTTTTCGCTGTAGGGGATGGGGCCGTCGCCGTTCTCGACATAGCGGGCTATGGCCTTGACAACGGAGTCGCTGATGTAGATGTGGCCACCCTTCTCGTTGGGTCGATCGTTTCTGGTGGAGAATGCAGCCGAAACCTCACCTTCCGCAAACGCGTCCACGGTGGAGCCGTTCTTGACGACGATGTCGTCCTGGTAGGTGAAGAGGGCGATGGCGCCACCGTATCTGCCTTTACCTGCACGGACCGTCACGTTTGCATGATCGAGGGTGATGCCCTTGTGGGCATAGACGCCATATTCAACACCGTTTACGTTGAGGGAGGCGTTTGTGGCTGCGAGGCTGCCCTTGGCCTCGACGGCAGCGTCTTTCTCGGAGCTTGCCTCGACCGTCCCGCCACCCTTGATGGTGAGGTTCTTGTCGGTTCCAATACCCTTGTCCTCGGTAGCCCTGGCGGTGACGGCTCCGCTGTCGTCAATCGTGATATTACCGTTTGCCCTGATGCCATCCGATGCACCCGTGGCGTTGACGTTGCCCGAACCTTTGATAGCGAGATCACCCCCGGCATTGATGGCGTCAAACCCAGTGCTCGTGGCGTTGACGGATCCGGCTCCGTTGATGTTGATATTACCCGTGGAGAGGATAGCGTCCTCAGTAGATGTCACGCTGAGCGTGCTGCCCGCGTCGCCTTGGATATTGAGCTCGGCGTTCTCGTTAGTGCCATGAGAAACGTTGATGCCTTCGATCCATTCGGCAGTGACGATGTTGGTCCCCGAGTAATTCACGTTGAGCTTGCCTGCGGCCTGGATCTCGCCGCCGTTATAGTTGTTGAGCTTCAAGTCGTCGGCGCCGTCCCACGACCAGGTACCGGCCTCGTCGCTCGCCGCGGTGTTGTACTTGTTGCCGCCGACCTTGACCCATTCCGCTGCGAGCGAGACGCTCGGCATGAGCAGCGAGCTCACCGTGAGCGCGCACACGGCGCCCGCGACGATGCGGCGCGTCACGCGGCGCCAGCTGCCGTGCGCGAGTCCTATGCGACGGCGAACGTCGGGTTCGGCAACATGGGTTCCGGCGGTAGTGTCATTGCGTTTGGGGGTCGTGAACAAGGCTGCCATGGTTGCTCCCGTTCTCATAGGGCCTATACGGCTAGGTTCAGCGTATCTGCTGGATGTTGCCGGCGGTAGTGCCGTTTGGAGGGCAAAATGGCCAAAATGGGGGAGAAATAGGCCGCACGCCGGCGCAGGGACCGACGCTAAAAGAAAAGCGCGGGGCCGCATGGCGACTCCGCGCTTTATTGTTCAGCTTTTGCAGCCTTGCCCTTACGCTACGAAGAAGTAGACGAGGAAGGCAAGGGCCGCGATCCACCCGTCCTGTGCGAAAAAGTGTTTACGAGCGTTTGCGACTCGCCAGGGCGCCTGTGACGATAGCGGCCGTTCCTACAAGGGCGGTCGCTATGATGGCTGCGCTCGAGGCGTCGCCGGTTGCCGCGAGCTTGCCGGTGGTCTTGGCTCCCGTGACTGCAACTGCAACGGTCTTGGTTGTCTTCGTGCCCTCGGACTTGGAACCCTCGGGCTTGGTCTCGCCTGGCTTCTCCTCGGGTTTGATCTCCTCGGGAGGCACGGTGACCGTGCGCTTGGCGACAGCGGCGTCATAGGGGGAGTCGATCGTGGCGTCGCCCGTGCCGATGGTTTGACCTGCCTCGTAGGAGATGCTGGGGCCGTACTCTTCTTCGTAGCGATAGTTAATGATCTTGCCGCCTGCGGGCGTCTGGATGGGAGCGCCTTCGATCTCGATGGTGCCGATCGCCTTGCCATCCTCGCTTATGGCAAGAGCGAAGATTGCCGCCGTGTCTCCCTCGGCCGTGAGCTTGCTGCGGACGATCGAGATACTCGCGGGCGTGATGCCCTCGTAGGTCTGGGCGAAGATACCGATGTTCAGACCCCTAGGCTCAGGGATGACCTCGCCGCTTTGGTCGTTGCTGTAGTGATCGGGGCCATCGCCACCGGTCTCGACATAGCGGGCTATAGCCTTAACAACGGAGTCGCTGATGTAGATGTGGCCGCCAGCGACGTTTGGCTGGTGGTTTCTGGTAGAGATTGCAACCGAGAATTTGCCTTCTGCGAACGCGTCCACGATGGAACCATTCTTGATGACGATGTCGTCCCCGTCAGTGATGAGGGCGATGGCCTGGCCGCCGCTCGCGCTTGTGCGGACCGTCACGGTCGCGTGATCGAGCGTAACGCCCTTGTAGGCATAGACACCATATTCAACACCGCTTGCGTCAAGGGAGGCGTTCGTGACCGCGAGACTACCCTCAGCGTCGACGGCAAGATCTCCCTGGGAGCTTGCCTCGACCTGGCTGCCGCCCGAGATGTCGATGGTGCCGTCAGCCCAAATCGCCGCTTCTTCTATCGAGCTTGCTTCTACCTTGCCACCGCCTTTGATGATCAGGTCACTGCCCGCGGCGATGCCGTAACCTTCGCTTCCTTTAGCGATCACTGTGCCAGAGGAATCGATGGTGGTCTTGCCCTTGGATTGGATGCCTTCGGTACCGCCCGTTGCATTCACGGTGCCCGAGCCCGTGATAGAGAGATCGCCCTTTGCCTCAATTCCGTCGGAAGTAGTGCTTGTGGTGTTCACAGTGCCTGGGCCAGAAATGGAGAGGTCGCCTGTGGATTTAATTGCATCGGCCTCAGCTGTCACATTGAGCTCATCCGTGCTATTCGAGCTCGTTATGTTCAACTCTGCTTTCTGGCTAGTGCCATCCTGCGCCTTGATGGCGGCTCCGGTGTAATCGGGCTCGGTTTTCACGGTGTTCTTGCCCTCGTAGGCAATGTTGAGCTTGCCCGCAGCCTGGATCGCACCGCCGTCATAGCCGTTGAGCTTCATATCGTCGGCGCCGTCCCAGCTCCAGGTGCCGGCGGCGTCTCCCGTGGGCCCCGCGGCCGCTTCGTGGCGGACGCCGCCAACGTCCACCCACTCCGCCGCGAGCGAGACGCTCGGCATGAGCAGCGAACTTACCGTGAGCGCGCAGGCCAGGCCGCAGACGATGCGGCGCGTCACGCGGCGCCAGCTGCCGTGCGCGAGCAGCGTGCGACGGTGCACGTCGGGCTCGACAAAATGGGCTCCTGAGGTTTTATCATTGCGCTTGGGGGTCGTGAACAAGGCGGCCATGGTTACTCCCATCCTCATAGGGCCTATGCGATTACGCCCAGCATATCTGCAGGATGTAGCCGGCGGTAGTGCCGTTTGGAGGGCAAAATGTCCAAAACTTGGGAGGCAATACATCGCGCGTCCGTGCGGTGCCTGGCTTTAAAAGAAAAGCGCGGAGCCGCTCGATGCGACTCCGCGCTTTGGTGTTCTGCTTTGGCAGCTTTGCCGTTACGCTACAAAGAAGTAGACGAGGAAGGCAAGGGCTGCGATCCACATGAGCGGCTTGATCTTGGAGGCCTCGCCCTTAAAGAGCGCGACGATCACGTAGGCGATAAAGCCCAGACCGATGCCGGCGGAGATGGAGTAGGTGAAGGGCACGCCGGCGACAATCATGAACGCCGGGAAGCCCTGCGACACGTCGGACCAGTCGATCTCGGAGGCCTCGCTCATCATGAGGTAGCCGACGTAGACCAGGGCACCGCAGGTGGCGGCACTGGAAACGATGGTGACGATGGGGGAGAAGAACGCGGCGAGAATGAACAGCACGCCGGTGGTGACGGAGGTGAGGCCCGTGCGACCACCGTCGGCAGCGCCAGAGGTGGACTCGACGAAGGTAGTGATGGAGGAGACGCCCATAAAGCCACCGGCAGCAGCGGCCACGGAGTCGACGACCAGGATGGGACGGATGTCCTCGACATTGCCGTCCTCGGTCAGGAACTCTCCCTGCTTGGCGACGGCCATCGCGGTGCCCATGGTGTCAAAAAAGTCGCTCATGAGCAGCGAGAAGGCAACGACGAGCAGCATCGGGTCGGTCAGAACCTTCACGATGGCCATGTTGCCGTCGGCGGTGCTGGCAAACGGGGCGCCAAAGGTCGAGAAGTCGAGTGGTGCGATGAGGCCCTCGGGCGCATGGGTGACGCCCAGCGGGATTCCGGCGATAACGGCGACGATGATGCCGATGAGCAGCGAGCCCGGCACATTGCGGGAAGCCAGGGCAACCGTCACGACGATGGAGATGATGCCGACGATAAAGGTGGGGGAGGCGATGTCGCCCAGGCCGACGAGCGTACCGGCGCCAGCGGTGATGATGCCGGCGTCGCACAGGCCGATCATGGCGATAAACAGGCCCAGACCCACCGAGATGGCGTGGCGCAGGACCACGGGGATGGCGTCCATGATGGCCTCGCGCAGGCCGCACAGGACGAGCAGCAAGATGACGATACCCTCGAGGAAGATAACGCTCATGGCCACGTGCCAGTCGCCGCCGCACATGGTGGTGGCGATGCCCGCGATCATGGCGTTGATGCCCAGACCCGACGCGCAGGCGAGCGGGCGGTTGGCGAAGATGCCCATGCAGATGGTCATGATGCCGGCGCCCAGGCAGGTGGCGCAGGCGAGCGCTCCCGCATCGATGCCAGCGCCCGAGAGCACTGCGGGGTTGACGGCGATGATGTAGGCCATCGCCAGGAATGTTGTCAGTCCAGCGCGAAGTTCGGTCCCGATTGTGGACTTGCGCTCACTGACGTGAAAAAGTTCGTCCATGCATACCCTTTCCTTGTTCGGCCCCGAGTTTAGGCCGATTGACACGAACTCACTTACTATATCGTCTTTACAACCTTGCTGTTCCTCGCATGTTGATGTTCGGCGCTTTGTAACAGACGGACGGTATTTATCGCATGAAAATGTGTGGGTACCGTATACTTAAGCGGTTACAACGACCCCTATGGAGGAACGTATGATTAAAGAGCTTTGCCACGACGAGGCTATCCTGTCCCAGCGTTGCGAGGTTGCGACCGTCGAGGACGAGTCGGTTGCTCAGGACCTGATCGATACCATCAAGTCGCTCGACGATGCCGGCTGCCTTGCCGCTAACCAGATTGGCGTTACCAAGAAGGTCTGCGTCTACCTGGACGACGCCGGCGAGCCCCACGTGCTCTACAACCCCCGTCTGGTGTTTGGCCTGGGCGCCAGCAAGATGGAGGAGAGCTGCCTGACGCACGACGAGATCACCAAGTCCACGCGCTATATCAAGTGCAAGGTCGCTTATGACGTGATCGTCGACGGCAAGATGCGCGAGCGCAAGCAGGACTTCGTCGGCTTCGAGGCGCAGATGATTCAACACATGATTGACCACTGTCTAGGAAAGTTGGTCTAAGGGGACCAAAGCACCGCACCTTGCCGCTCAATCGTCGCTCGCGTACCTTAAGTACGCTTCGCTCCTCTTTCGTGGCAATCTGCGGCACTTTGACCCCTTAGACGACCTGCGGGGTTAACTTGGTTGAGTTTATCCTGCTTGAATAGTCCGGGCGTGACATTGTTGTCATGTCCGGGCTTTTGTGTTTAGCGCCTTTTTGTTTGGTGACAATAACCTTAGCAGGACCGTAAAGCTAGGAGGCGCTATGTGCACGAGCATTCGATTTACCGATAATTCTGGCCACATGTATCTGGGCCGCAACCTCGACTGGAGCTTTGACTACGGCCAACAGGTTCGCGTGATGCCGCGCGGGTTCCACATTCCGTATTCGTTTATCGACGATGCGTCGGCGGCACACGCGGTAATCGGCATGTGCATCGATTACAAGAACTATCCCATGTTTTTCGACTGTGGTAACGATGCGGGTCTGGCTGTGGCGGGGCTCAACTTTCCCGGCTATGCCGAGTATGCCGAGGGCCCTGTCGACGGCAAGAACAATATCGCGGCCTATGAGTTTCCCCTGTGGGTGGCAGCGACGTTCTCGACGGTCGATGAGGTCGAGGCCGCGCTGCGCGACACGGTGATTGTCGCCAAATCTGCCGGAGAGGGGCTGGGCGTGTCGCTGCTCCATTGGATTATCGGCGACAGCCAGCGCAGCATCGTGGTCGAGATGATGGCTGACGGCCTGCATGTATACGACGATCCGGTCGACACCCTTGCCAACCAGCCGACCTTCCCGTGGCACATGGAAAACCTGCGCACCTATATCACCGCCACAAGCGATTTTCCGCAGACGGCGACATGGCGTGGCGCCGAGCTTAAGCCCTATGGAGCCGGTGCCGGCATGCGCGGCATTCCGGGCGATTGCTATTCGCCGAGCCGTTTTGTAAAGGCGGCGTACCTCAATGCCAATTACCCGCAAAAGGAGAGCGAGACCGAAAACGTCGTTCGCATGTTCCGCTCGCTCGAGGGCGTGGTGATGATTGAGGGAGCGTCCAGGATGGGCGATGGCAAGTTCGAGAAGACTATCTACACCGGATGCTTTAGCGCGCGCACGGGCAATTATTACTACGCGATGTATGGGGATCCGTCGATTCGCTACGTGAGCCTGATGGATGCCGAGGGCGCGAGCCCCGATAGGCTCGTGGTTCCCGAGCCGCGCCGTTCGTAGCCCATAGCTTTACTGCAATGCAAAATGGCCCTGCATCTCCCGTGAGGTGCAGGGCCACTGTCATCGATGTGTGACGTCGCTAGAAGTTGGCGTCGTTGAGCTGGGCACTCTCGAGGCCGTCGAGCTGTTGCTGTTCGGGCGTATCGGCGACGCTCTCGAGCAGCTCGGTGGGATCGATAGGGCTCGTCGGTGGAAACTGAAGAGGGGCTTTTAGGCGCGTGCCGCCTGGGCGATACCGGCCTTGGCGCTTGCGCGTTTGCCGGCGAGTTCGCAAAAGATCGCGCCGCCGATGATAAGCGCGGCGCCCATCAGGCGGACCGGCGTTATGGCTTCGCCCAAGAGGACGGCGGAGAATACGACGGCCGAAAGTGGCTCGAGGTAGCCGACGACCGCGACGGTCTGCACGGGCAGTTTGGCGACGGCGCTAAAGTAGAGCAGGCAACCGATGCCGGTGTTGACGACGCCGAGCATAGCGACGGCGCGCCAATCTATGCCTGCGGCGATGCCGGGGGATAAGAACGAGGGGACTCCCTGGGTGGCGAGTGTGAGGACAAGCGCGGTCACAAAGGCAGCGCTCACCTGGAGCGCGGAGTTCTCGAGGCCTTCGATGTGCGGCGCTCTCTTGCTGGCAATGACCATCAATGCATAGCAGAAGGCCGAGGCGATGCCACAGACGATGCCCACAATGGGCATATTGCCGCCGAGACCTTGCGCCGCAATGAGAAAAGCGCCGCAGGCGACGGCGATAAACCCGGCGATTTGCTTTTTTGCTTCCATTAAATCTTCCTTACTATATTCCATTGTTACCCTCCATAACTTCTGATTGTTGCCGTCTTGACGATTATGTATCTTTACATTACCTTCTGAAACATATGGCGCACCTTGTCCAGGCGGCTGTTTGGACGGCGGGGCTGGATGACTGGCTTGCCGACAGCGGCCTGATACCCTTTCAGTTCTGTAAGGCATACGCTCTGCCCGTTGGTGTAAAAGGCCAGATCAGTACGGTATGCCTGTATACAGCGGGCGGGAATCTCGCCAGTAAAGACAACTTCATCCTTTTTTACCTGGACCGTTTCGATGGTGGCACAGTATTTCGGTGCATCATGATAAGCCCTGGAAAGATATTCCCGGGGCGCATAGAGGGTGAAGGAGAGATAAGGTTCCAGCAGTTGCGTCCCTGATTCCTTCAATGCCTGTTCCAATACAATCGGGGCCAATGAGCGGAAGTCCGCCGGCGTGCTGACCGGACTGTAATAAAGCCCGTATTCAAAGCAAATCTTACAGTCCGTTACGTTCCAGCCGAACAAGCCCTGCTCCAGCCCGTAACGGATACCATCCCTGACAGCGTTTTGAAAACTCTGGTTCAAGTATCCCAGCGAAACCCGGCTCTCGTATTGTACACCGGAGCCAAGCGGGAGTGGTGTAACAGACAGTCCGATGGATGCCCAAAACGGGTTGGGCGGCACCTCGATATGGATGGTGTGGCTGGCTGCTTTGAGCGGCCGCTCCATATAAATGACGGCGGGTTCCTTTACCACTGTTTCAAGCTTGTATTTTTCCGACAGCAAAGCGGAAACAACCTCCAACTGCACCCGGCCCAAAAAAGAAAGAATGATCTCATGGGTGATGGAATCCACCTCGCAGCGCAAAAGCGGGTCAGTATCCGCAAGTTGCGTAAGAGCGTCCAGCAGCCGTTCTCTTTGCGCTGCCGTTTTCGGCGCAATCGACGTCCGCAGCATGGGGAGGGGGTCCTCACGCCACCTTTTACGAGGGAGCCGGGTTGGGTCCCCTAATACATCGTTTAACCTCACGCTGTCGCTGGGAAGGATAACAATTTCACCCGGATAAGCGGTGTCTGTCCGAACAATTTCCCCTTTGGATGGAATACGCATCTCTGTGATTTTCAGCTTTTCTCTCCCGGCCAGAGCCACCGTATCCCGCAGGCGCAGCGTTCCGCTGTATAGCCGCAAATAGATGAGCCGCTGGCCACAATCTGTATACTCCACCTTGAAAACGCTGCCGCATAGGGCGTCGCTCCCCTGTTCCCCAATCGGTTGGAACAGCCCTGTCACCGCATCCATCAACGGTTGAATGCCAAGGCCCTTTTTGGCGCTGCCATGATAGACCGGGAACAGGGAGGCGTCTTGAACCCGCCGCTGTTCCTCCTGCGCAAGTTCTTCCCGGCTGATTGGTTCTCCTGCGATATACTTTTCCAATAATTCATCGTTATTTTCGATGACCGCATCCCATGCTTCTATGTCGGTATTTTCCTCCAGGACTATTTCCGGGGACAGCGACACCGTCTGCTTGATGATAATATCGGCGGAGAGCTTATCCCGAACAGACTGATACACGCCCTGCAAATCAACGCCAGCCTGGTCGATCTTATTGATAAAGATAACGGTGGGAATGTCCATTTTCCGCAGGGCATGGAACAGAATACGGGTCTGGGCCTGCACACCATCTTTAGCGGAGATCACCAAGATGGCCCCATCTAAAACAGCCAAAGAGCGGTACACCTCCGCCAAAAAATCCATGTGGCCGGGCGTATCCACAATGTTGACTTTACATCTGTGCCACTGGAAGGAAGTGACTGCCGCTTGAATGGTAATCCCACGCTGCCGCTCCAAAAGCATGGTGTCCGTCCTCGTTGTCCCTTTTTCGACGCTCCCCGGTTCTGAAATGGCTCCGCTGGCATATAGCAGGCTCTCCGTCAAGGTTGTCTTTCCAGCGTCTACATGGGCAAGAATCCCGATATTGATAATGTTCATGTCTATCCTCCATACAAGGCCCAAATGGGCGCAAAAATCCCCAGCGGCTAATACTTTTACCGCTGGGGATCATGACTTCGGACAAACAGAAGTATGACGGCTTACATGAGCCGCTGTCCGTCACGATATTTACTAAAAAGGCAAAAGTATTCTTAAATTGGGTACAAAAACTAAGCCCCTGCAAGGGGCAATCATTTTTGCGCCCATTATCAAATTTTATTTAAGAATACCTTGCCGCATATTTTTTACTCCTTTTCTGGATTAAATCATTGTATCACATCAGTTTTAGGAAAGCAAGTACCTAAAAGAAATTTTTCTTCCCCTTATATGTAACAATCATACCGGCTTCCTAGCGTTCAGAATGTTTTCTGCTGTCTGCTGTGGTGTTTGGTTGGAATTGTCCAACCAAAAGCCGATCCGTGGTGTTGTCTGCATTTTACTAAATACAAATTCAATGTATACAGAAAGATATAAGGAGTGGGAGGGATTCCGCCGTAGTTGGCATTGTAGGAAAATCCAAAAGTTTAGATTTTCCCACAATGCTTATCTTTTGGTCTTTGGTTCGGAATAGTGTAGTGCTGGCGGTCTATCTCTTGTTTTCGGTTGCTTGCTTCCTTACCGTACATGAGCATTTGCCGCCGGTCAGTTTTTCGCCAAAGATAAGCGGTGAGAGGGCCATGACGATGATGGGACCGCAGTAGTACAGCAGCGAGGAGACGCCGACGCCAATCGTCTGATACGCGCGGAACAGAAAAATCCAGCTGGCGCCCAGTGCGGCTCCCGAAAGGATCAGAGCTGCGGCTTCTCGGGGGCGAGATGGCGCCTGCAACGTATGGCGTTGGGTGATGGCGAGGATGGTGACAAGCGAGAAGACTCCCAGAAAGGTGCGCAGCAGCACGATATCGGAGCTCGGCAGCGCGATGGCGGCGGCGATGATGCCGTTGGAGCCAAACAATAGCAATGCTGCTAAGTATGTAAACAGTCCGTTGTTCATGCGCTGACATCCCCTCTATATCCGAGCATGTTCACTATGGGCGAACTGGCTTTAGAAGAAAAGCGAATATAATGCATAGTTAACATGATAAAAACTCATGCAAAGATGGAGGCGTGCCGTGGAAACGAGTATTCAAAAGATGCAGGTGCTGCTCGAGACCGTGCGCGCCGGCAGTTTTACGCGCGCCGCCGAGCGGCTGAGCTATTCGCAGTCGGGCGTGAGCCGTATGGTGGCCGATCTCGAGGCCGACTGGGGCTTTAAAGTGCTCGATAGAAGCCGCGAGGGAGTAGTGCTTTCTGCCGATGGACGGCAAGTTATGCCGGCGGTCGAGGCGTTATGCGAGGAATTTGTCGTTTGCAGCGACGGGTGGATGAGATGCGTGGGCTCATGCGCGGCAAAATCTGCATCGGTACGTTTTCGAGTGTGGCGACCCACGTGCTGCCGCCGGTGATTGCACGGTTTCGTGCCGATTATCCAGACGTCGATTACGAGTTGCTGATGGGCGATTACTCCGAGATTGAGCAATGGGTGGCGCAGGGTCGTTGCGACCTGGGCTTTATCCCGCATGAGCCCCGAGAAAATGGGATGACATCGCGATCTTTGGTGCGCGACGAGTTGATGGCGGTAGTGCCGGTAGACTCCTTGCTTGCTAGTGAGGAGACCGTCTCGCTTGCCGACTTGGCCAACGAGCAGTTTATTCTGCTGGAACGCGGCACCGATGACGAGATTACGCCGCTGTTCCGTCGGGCGGGGCTAACGGTGCGCTCAAAACTGTCGACCTGGGATGACTATGCGATTATGGCCATGGTCGAGGACGGCTTGGGCGTGAGCATCCTTCCGGCGCTCATCTTGCGGCGCTGTCAGTTCAATGTCGCCATTCGTCCGCTCGAGGGACGTCCCCATCGGCAGATTAACGCCGTATATCGAACAGCCGATGTTTCGCTTGCCGCTGCTCGTTTTCTCGAATACCTCTAAATGGGCGTACGTCGTTGTCGACTTGGGATAAATCTCGGGGTTTGGCTCACTTTATTTTTGGAATTGAACTTTTCGGAATAGCACCGCGCTATACTGCTTGCTAAATTGAACTATGGTTCAATTCGTGTCCTATAAATTGAACTTTGCCAGCAAGGAGGTTCCTGTGGCCCAAGAGACGTTTAGCGATCGCCTGCGACAGACTATGTCCGATCGCGACGTTCGCCAGTCGGACGTGATCCGCGCATCGGAGATGCTCGGCAAAAAACTCGGCAAGAGTCAGATGAGCCAATATGTGAGCGGCAAGACGATTCCGCGGCGTGATGTGGCAGAGCTGCTCGCCCGTATTTTGGAGGTCGATGTTACCTGGCTGCTCGCCGGTGACGCCGATCAAGGCGAGACGTCCTCGTCCCATAACGTTGCCAAATTCGAACCTAGTCCTTCAGCTCAAATTGCAAGGAGCACCACCATGCGCACTTTTTCTAAATCCACCAAACTCGACAACGTCCTGTATGACGTGCGCGGTCCCGTCGTCGACGAGGCCGCCCGTATGGAGGACGAGGGAGAGCGCATTCTCAAGCTCAACATCGGCAACCCGGCGCCCTTCGGTTTCCGCACGCCCGATGAGGTCATCAAGGACATGCGCCAGCAGCTGCCCGACTGCGAAGGCTATTCCAACTCGCGTGGCCTGTTCTCCGCGCGCAAGGCGATCATGCAGTATTCGCAGATCAAGGGCCTGCCCAACGTTCAGATGGAGCATATCTACACGGGCAACGGCGTGTCCGAGCTCATTCAGCTTTCGATGAACGCGCTGCTCGACAATGGCGACGAGATTCTGATCCCCAGCCCCGACTATCCGCTCTGGACGGCGTGCGCAACCCTTGCCGGCGGTCATCCTGTGCACTATCTGTGCGATGAGCAGGCGGATTGGTATCCCGACTTGGAGGATATGGAGTCCAAGATCACGAGCGCGACCAAAGCCCTCGTTATCATCAACCCCAACAACCCCACGGGCTCGGTCTACCCGCGCGAGGTGCTCGAGGGCATCGTCGAGGTTGCACGCAGGCATCAGCTGATGATCTTTGCCGATGAGATCTACGACCGCCTGTGCATGGACGGTTACGAGCACGTCTCGATTGCCTCGCTCGCTCCTGATCTGCCCTGCGTCACCTTTAGCGGCCTTTCCAAGTCGCACATGATCGCGGGCTATCGTATTGGCTGGATGGTGCTTTCGGGCAACCAGCGCTGCATGAGCGACTTCATCATGGGCATTAACATGCTCTCCAACATGCGCCTGTGCTCCAACGTGCCGGCTCAGTCGATCGTTCAGACGGCACTCGGTGGTCATCAGTCCGTTAACGACTACATCCGTCCCGGCGGCCGTGTCTACGAGCAGCGCAACTTTGTGTATGAGGCGCTCAACAAGATTGACGGCATCTCGGTGGTTAAGCCGCGTGCGGCGTTCTACATCTTCCCCAAGATGGATGTGAAGAAGTTCAACATTACCGATGACGAGCAGTTCGCCCTTGACCTGCTGCACGAGAAGAAGATTCTGATCACGCGCGGCGGCGGCTTCAACTGGGCTGAGCCCGACCACTTCCGTATCGTGTACCTGCCGCGCATGGAAGTGCTCAAAGAGTCCCTCGAAGATCTCGCCGACTTCTTCGATCATTACCGCCAGAGCTAGTGGGATAGAAGTTCCGCACTATGAAAAGCTCCCTGCAGTTGTTTTGCTGCAGGGAGCTTTCTTGAATCGGCGGAACTAAATAACGATTCCGCAACAGTGGTCGATTTCGTGTTGGATGATCTCGGCGGTGTAGCCCGAGAAGTTTTTGATGCGGTGGACGAAATTCTCGTCCAAATACTCAACCTTAATGCGGCGATAGCGAGTACAGGGGCGCTCGCCGACCAGCGAGAGACATCCTTCGCTCGTCTGATAGGCATTGACCTGCTCAAGAATATGAGGGTTGTACATCAAAAGCGCCCTGTTGCCGTCCTTTACGCAGATGATGCGTTTGCGCACACCGATCATGTTGGCGGCGAGGCCCACGCACTCGTGCTCGTGCTCGAGGAGTGTATCCAGGAGGTCCTGTCCGGTTGCGACATCCTCGGGCCCCGCGTCTTCGGAAGGCAGGCGCAAAAAGAACTCGGATTTCATGATGGGCTTGATCATGGCGGGCTCCTCATGTCTCATGCTTTCGTGGACTTTTAATAATAGCGCGGAAGGAAAGCCGCGCGTCCGCGTTACAATCTTTCGACGTTGGACCATGTTGTCAGATTCGTCGCGTATGGCGTCTGGCGTAAGTCTAGGGCTCATGTTCGCCCTGGACTGTTCCTCTGGGGCGATGCAACTGTCGTTCCAAGAGGAAGGAAATGCATGGGGAGCAAATCTCAGCAACAAGTTCAAGTGGCGCCATCGTCCACTTCGGCGTTTCTCGTCGTAATGTATATCGCAGCCTTTGTTGCCGCGTTTAACGAGAACATCATTAACGTGGCGCTGCACGACATTATGGCGGCTTTTTCGGTGAGTGCCACCACGGCGCAGTGGCTTGTTTCGGGCTACATGATTGTGACGTCGATCTTTACGGCCATCATGGCCTTTCTGTCCGGCCGCTTCTCGACACGCAAGCTGCTGTTCTTTGCATGCGGCTGCATGGTTGCCGGCGAGATTCTGTGCCTGTTGGCGCCGTCGTTTGCCGTGTTGCTGCCGAGCCGTATTCTGCAGGCCGCGGGCTCGGGCATCCTGTTTCCGCTCATGATGAATGTGGTGCTATCTTGCGCTCCGCGCGAGAAGCTCGGTCTGTATCTGAGCCTGGGCGGTGCTTGTATTACGCTGGGTCCGGCGTTTGGCCCTGTGATCAGCGGTCTTATGTGCACCCTGTTTGGCTGGAGGGCAGTGTTTATCGTCCCGCTGGTGGGCGGTGCTGTGGTCGCTGTGGCGGGTGCAAGGCTCGTTCGGAATGTCGGAGAGCGCTCGAACACCACCCTTGATATTCTGTCGGTTGTCTTGCTTGCCGCCGGCATTACGGCGTTTGTGTATTCCGTCGGTGAGTTCTCGACCAATGTAATGACCGGTATCGCGACGCTTTTCGCCGCCGCTGTGCTGCTCGGCCTGTTTGCGGCCCGCCAGCTCAAGTTCGAGCATCCGGTGCTTAACGTGCGTCCCATGGCGAGCGCTCGTTTTTGGCCGGCGTGCCTGCTTGTGGTGGTGTCGATGATGACGACGTTCTCGATGAGCGTTTTGTTGCCGCTCTATTTTGAGGGCGCATATGGCATGACCGCGCTTGTTGCAGGCTTGCTCATTTTGCCGGCGATTGCCTGCAACGCCGTGACCTCGATTGTGGGCGGACGTGTGATGGATGCCCATGGCGCATGGCCGCTGCTGCCGGTAGGCTTTGCCCTGATTGCCGTGGGGCAGACTGCAATCTCGATGACTGCGGCAAGCATGAACATCGGCGTTGTCGTGGCACTGACCGTTGTGGTGTATGCCGGTGTCGGTTTGGTGCTGAGCCCCTCGCAGACGGCCGGCTTGGAGACGCTGCCTGCCGCTGAGCATCCCCACGGAACGGCATTGCTCAACACGTGGAACATGATTGCCGCGTCGTTTGGCCCGTCGCTGTTTATTGGCCTGCTCTCGAGTTCTGCGGCGGCTGCCGGAACCTCTGGAGTGGCGACGGACCTTGCCCAGGCGATTGGATTTGCGGCTGCCGTGCGCGTGGCGGCCGTGATTGCCCTGGTCGGGTTCGCGGTGTCGGTTGTGTACGCTCGCCGCGAGTCGCGCATGTCGCATTAATGTGTGCACATAGATTCTGCAGCTAGATTAGCGGACGACACCATAAACTAAGGAACGTTTTGCCGAGAGGCATGAATGTTTAAAGCGCAAAGAGTGCGCGACGGGCCCCGCGAATGGGGCGATGATGCCCGAGAGGGCCAAGAAGGAGTCTCATGTCCGAGAACGAAGAGATCATGAACGAGACCGAGAACGAGACCATGGCTGCCGAGGTTGAGGCAGTCGAGACCGTGGAGACCGAAGCTGCCGAGGTTGAGGCTGCTGACGAGGTTTCCGCCGAGGAGGAGGCCGAGGTTGTCGAGGCCGCCGCTGATTACGATGACGAAGAGCTGATGGACAAGATGCAGAAGGCCGCCCGCCTGCTGCGCAGCCGTCGCTTTGCTATTTCCAAGGAGGAGGAGGCCAAGGCCGAGCGCATGGCGAACATCGAGCGCGCCATCAAGCTTCTTGACCTCAAGCCCAAGATGGAGCAGAAGGAGATGTCCGACCTGCTGGGCATGCGCCTTCGTGAGCTCGATGGCCTGATGGCCGAGGCCGAGGCTGCCGATCTGGTCGGCCGCATCGACGACGCCGAGGGCGATATGCGCAAGATCGTCGTCTTCGCTGCCGAGGATGCTGCCGAGGGCCTGGTCGAGCTTGCCAACAAGAAGGAGAAGCTCCTGCCCGAGCTTTCTTACGAGGAGGCCACCGAGCTGATGGTCGCTCTCGATAAGGTTATCGCTCCGCTCGTCGCCATGGGCCTGGACGAGGACCGCGGTCCTCGCGGCGGTCGTGACGATCGCGGTGGCCGTGGCG
>ENA-OQOA01000081-OQOA01000081.1-human-gut-metagenome-genome-assembly--contig:-NODE-81-length-55858-cov-4.736466_pt1 | contig 55858 bp, 61 predicted proteins | sample MGYA00242633_ERZ504888 | MGnify/ENA primary metagenome ERZ504888 (study PRJEB26092, sample SAMD00036372) | human gut metagenome | host: Homo sapiens | study: EMG produced TPA metagenomics assembly of...
ACAAACTTTATTACAGGACTTGACCAGTCTTCAAAAGCAGTTTATGGATTTATCATCGGAGCTCTTGGATGTATTGACTTCGGTGGACCAATCAGTAAAGTACCTAACTTAATCTGTGATGGATTACTATTAGAAGGAATCACAGGACCAGAAGCAATCAAAGTATTAGCAGCTATGGTTCCACCACTTGGAATTACATTCTCATTAGTATTATCAAAATTACTGAAAAAGAACATTTATACAGCACAGGAAAAAGAAAATATTAAAGTTGCGTTCCCAATGGGTCTTTGCATGATCTCTGAAGGAGTTATTCCAATTGCTATGAATGATATCATTCGTACAGTTATCTGTACAGCAACAGGATGTGGTGTTACAGGAGCGATCAGTTTCAGTCTTGATGTAGGAAGTAAAGTACCATCAGGTGGTGTATTCGTAATCCCAGCAATGTCAAATCCACTTGCAGCACTTATCGCACTGTTAGCAGGAACAGCAGTTACAGGTGTATTACTTGTACTGATCAAGAAAAAGAAAACAGAAGAAGACGAACCAATGGTTGACGAAAAAGAAGAAGATCTTGATTTATCAGGATTCACTATTTCATAAAATCAGAAAGGACAGATAAGCTATGTATGTATCAATGAAGGGAATGTTAAAACGTGCGAATGAAGGCAATTATGCAGTCATGGCAATCAACTGCTTTAACATTGAGACAGCAAGAGCGGTAATCAATGCAGCTCAGTCATTAAGAGCACCGATCATCATCAATATCGTACAGGAACATATGGTAAATCATTGTGACAGCAATTTGATCGCACCGATCGTCAAGAAACTGGCACAAAGAGCAAGTGTTGAAGTAGCTTTAAATTTCGACCATGGGGAAGAAATCGGATTGTTAAAGAAAGCATTAGTTGATGGATATTCCAGTGTTATGGTAGATGCTTCCAGATATAACTTGGAAGGTAATATCCGAATGACAAGAGAAATCGTGGAATTTGCGAAACAGTTCGATGCAAGTGTCGAAGGAGAGATCGGATGTATGGGTGCTAGTGAAGGCGATAATTATACAGACGATGATATGAAAACCAATCCTGACGAGGCATTACGATTTGCAAAAGAAACTGGAATTGATGCATTAGCAATTTCTTTTGGAAGTTCTCATGGAAACTATCCAGAAGGATATGTACCAGAATTTGATTTTGAGAGACTAAAAGAAATCAAAGAAAAAACAAAGATGCCACTGGTACTGCATGGGGGAAGCGGTTCTGGTGATGAAAATATTAAAAGATGTGTTGAATTTGGAATCAATAAGATTAATGTAGGATGTGATTTTATGAATGCCAATGTAGACAGCATTAAAAAGCATCTTAAAAAAGATCCAGACATCAATTATTGGGTAATGATGCATCAGGTGGAGATTGATAGCCAGGAATTAGTAAAAAAATATATCCACCTGTCTGGATCAGAAGGAAAATCATTATAAGATATCAACATCAAAAAGGAGAAATAGAACTATGTTAATGAACATGAAAGAACTTTTAAAAGTAGCAGATGAAAAAGGATTTGCAGTACCAGCATTCAATATCGGTAGTGATCAGTTATTAAAAGCTGTTATGCAGCAGGTAAAAGAAATGAAGAGCCCAGTCATCTTAGAGATGTCTCCAGACGAGTTTAACTTTGTTGAAAACAGTTTAATACAGAGCATGATTTATGAAGCATCTAAAACAGATGTACCAGTTGTTATTCATTTAGATCATGGTGATAAATATGAAACAGTTGTAAGAGCAATTCAGGCAGGATTTACATCTGTTATGATCGACGCTTCTAAACTACCATATGAAGAAAATATTGCGATCACTCAGAAAGTATGTGAAGTTGCACATCTTGCAAACGTATCTGTAGAAAGTGAACTTGGAACAATCGGAACAACAGGAAACTCTATCGAAGGTGGAACAACAGGAATTATCTATACAGATCCTGATCAGGCAAAAGATTTTGTTGAAAAAACAGGAATTGATACATTAGCAGTAGCAATCGGAACAGCTCACGGAATCTACCCAAGCGATATGAAACCAGAACTCCGTCTTGACATCTTACAGATATTAAAAGATACTCTTGATATTCCATTAGTATTACACGGTGGATCAAGCAACAAAGATGAAGAAATCGCAAAAGCAGTTAAAATCGGTATTTCTAAGATTAACATTTCAAGTGATATCAAGGTTGCATTCTATGATAAATGTAGAGAAGTATTGAATGCTCATCCAGAATACAGAGAGCCTCTTGAAATCTATCCAGAACCAATCAAAGCTTGTAGAGAAGTTATTGCTCACAAAGTTAACTTATTTGATTCTGCAGACAAAGTTAAATATTACTACGAATAAGATATTTACAAACAACAACATAAAGAGGGGACAGCTTCGGTTGTCTCCCTTTTCGTTTATATAGGAGGGAAAGAAAATCATGAAATATGCAGTAGGAATTGATGTTGGGGGAACAAATACAAGAGTTGCGCTGATCAACGAGAAATATGAGATCAAAGAAAGAGTTCAGTTTGGATCAGATCCAAAAAATCCTATAAAAACATTAAACCAGATCAATGATGTGATCAAAGGGTTTGGAGAAAAAAATCGAAGGGATTGGAATTTCTTGTCCAGGGCCATTAGACTTGATCAATGGGATTATTTTAACACCACCAAACCTCCCAGGGTGGCATAATTTTGAACTGACAAAAGAATTAGAAAAGATTACAGGTATTTCTGTGCAGTTAGAAAATGATGCGAACCTTGCAGGACTTGCAGAAACTGTGATCGGGGCTGGAAAAGGAAAGAAGATCGTAGAATTTCTGACCATTTCAACAGGAGTTGGTGCAGGATTATGTATTGATGGACAAATCTATCGTGGAACAAAAGGATTTGCACAAGAAGTAGCAAACTGCATTTTATGGAAAAATGGTCCATCACAGGGAGATTTAAAGAAAGGTTCCATTGAATCAATTGCCAGTGGAACAGCCATCACAAAGAGGGCAAATGATGCAGGGTTAGAAGCTGCCCATGCAGGAGAAGTGTATCAACTTGCACAGGAAGGAAATGAAACTGCGGCAATGATCATGGAAGATGCTTATGAATATCTGTCAAGTTTCATTGCAACACTTTATGGTGTACTTGATCCAGAGCTATTTGTCCTAAGTGGAAGTGTTGCGTTAAAGATTCCTGGATTTATCGAAGAGATTGAAAAACGCGCAAAAGAGAAAGTATATGATGCGCTAAAAAGCAATGTGAAGATTGTGCCAGCGGCGTTGGGAGAAGACTGTGGGCTAATTGGGGCTGCATGTCTTGCATTTTTTGACCTAGATAAAAAGAAGAAATAATGTTCACTGAAAAATGGATGTTCTGAAAAGGTCTTAGAACTTAGGAGTTACCTAGGTTTTAGGGCTTTTTTAGTTGAAGTTGAAAAAATATTGATAATTCTAAGAAAATTGATTATAATATATTTACTAAGGAAGTCGGCACGATGGAACAAACCCATCCGCTCCGGCGAAAATATTACGTTATAGTCGTTCTATTCTTACCAGGGAGCAGAACGGCTATTTTTTATGTGTATAGTTCAGAATGGCAATGATTAACAATGCAACATTTATGATGACCATAAACTCTTCATATGTACTCATAATATCACCCCTCTCTCCGTAAGGCTCGGAGCAGAGAGAATTTTACCGCCTGACAACTTCCTTAGTAAGTATATTATGTTTTTAATTAATAAACTTTCTAGATTATAACACAAACAATAAGACGTGGACAATAAAAATATTAATTGCTATGATGTAAGTGTTAAAATAAACATTTCAAATAAAGGAAGTGGCATGTGCGCTGTAATACAAAAGAACGACAGAAAAATAGAAATCTGAATAAAATTATTATCGCAGGATTGGTGATCGCTGCAATAATATGCCGTATTTTAGGCAAGGTAAGTTCAAGATATATTTATATTATCGCTGGGGTTTTACGAACATTGATCTATATTGGACTATATATTGGATGGGGGATCAGTATTAATAAGCGAGTCGTTCAAAAAGCCGCAAAAAATACACTGCTTTTTATATCAGGATTAATGATCTTCTGGTTTATTGTGCGCAGTATAAAGTACTTTTTTGCGATGGATGTAAATGTAGAGCGTTACTCATGGTACAGTTATTATCTGCCGATGTTGTTCATTCCCCAGGCGGCGGTACAGATGGCAGTTCTTCTTGGACAGCCAGAAGAGTATACTTTACCGAAATGGTCAAAGTTGTTATATATTCCTACAACGCTTTGCTCCTTGCTTGTTTTGACAAATGATTTTCATCAGCTCGTGTTTTCTTTTTCGGCAGGTGAAGTATGGACGGATAAAGGTTACAGTTATGCGTGGGGATATTATATCGTACTGTTGTGGGATGTTATTTGTGCAGTATCGGCATTTGTTTTAATGGTTTATAAGTGCAGGTCATCTCGGAGAAAGAAGTATTTGCCGATCATAGGGATTTGTATTTCTATTATTTATGCCATTATTTATGCAAGTGGTGCAGAGTGGATGCAGGTTATTGGTGGAGATATCACAGCGGCGTTATGTCTGATGTTTATGTGTATATTTGAGAGCTGCCTTCACTGCGGGTTGATTCAGACAAATACAGGATATGAACAGCTATTTGAAGTATGTACAATGGGAGCGCAGATCACAGACCAGGATTATCATGTCATATATACTTCTGCTAATGCAATGAAGCTTTCAGAAATGGTGATGAGGGAAGCGGAGAAGGAAGAAGTTAGGATTGATAAGAAACAATGATCAAAAACAGGCCGATTCAGGGCGGACATATTTTATGGCAGGAAGATATTGAAGATATCATGATGTTGCTTGATCGATTGGAAGAAAATAGAAAGACGATCGAAGAGAGTAATTGTCTGGAACAGGAAAATTATCAGACAAAGGCAAAGATTTATATGTTGCGGGAAAAGAACCGCTTATATGACAAACTGCAGACACAGACTGCTGAACAGATCGGGCTGTTGAATGAATTGCTGATTCGATACGAAGAGGAAGAAGATCTTGCAGAGAGCCGCAGACTGCTGGCTAAGATCAGTTTGATCGGAACATACATAAAAAGATATGGGAATTTGATCTTTATTGGAGAAAGAGAAGCCGTGTCAGATATTGCAGAGCTTGGAGCTTGTCTGGAGGAGTCTTTTAGCAGCTTGAGGCTGATGGGGATAGAATGTGCGCTTACAGCCCCAGCAGGGGAGCGTATTTATGTGAGGGATGCGGTTCGCATTTATAGCTTTTTTGAATCAATATTAGAAGCCTGTGTAGATTCTATTAAATTTATGTGGGTAAAGATTCGTCCGTGTGGAGAAGAGATGGTTTTTTGTATGGAAGTAGAAAGTGAAGATGATCTGAACTCATTCTTTGACAAGACGGATCAAGGTGAAAATGAAGACGGTATATGGAAATTTACATTTACCATAAAAAAGGCAGGTGAAAAGTAATGCAGACGTTGTTGATGACGATGGTGTTGCTCAGTCTGGCAGGTGCTTTATTTTTGCTTATTATATTTTATGATATGCGCCTGGAGAAATGGAATTGGAATGTTTTAGTTCTTCTACTTTTGTTTTTCCTGTTGAATCATCTGGTATATTCGTTCGGGCAGATCGATAAGGGAGCAAACTATTATGAAGTGTTGCCTGTTCCGATATGGGTTATCTGGTGTATTGTCGGTGCCATTGATTTTTTGCTTATTTGGGAAGGCACCAGATTAAAAGGATATCAAAGAAAAGTTAATCGGAATTCGATCAAAGAAGCGATGAATCTTCTTCCGACAGGCATCTGCTATTTTAATTCTGATGGAACAGTGAAGCTTGCCAATACGCAGATATATCAGCTTTTTAGGATTCTTGCGCATAAAGATCTGCAGGAATTCAGTGAGTTACGAGATGCACTTCATACAAGTATACAAAACGGTGTGATCAGGCTTGCAGGTAAAAAAGACACTTATATTTTCCCAGATGGGAAGGTATGGGATTATCGGGAAAATGAAGTCAGAGACAGAGATGGTAAGATTTATATAGAAGCTGTTTTTATGGATGTTACAAAGCAATATCATGAGAAAATAAATTTGACAAAGCAGACGGAGAAGCTGAAAGAAATATCAAGGGAACTTCGATATCTTTCTGATAATGTATTGATCTTGACAAGAGAAAGGGAAGTGCTTGCTGCCAAGACAAAACTGCATGATCAGATGGGTGCGGGATTGACAGCGATACGGCAGAATTTATTGCAGGGAAGTGAAGATTACAGCGATGCGGTCAGATTACTTTGTCAGGCGGTAAATGCAATCTGGAATGATAATCAGCAGCCTTTTGGGGAAGGAGAATTTGAACAATTTCTGCAGGATGCGAAAAACTCTTGGTGTGAAGATAGAATGCCTTGGCTCTTTGCCTAAGAACGAAGATTATGCCAATATATATATACTTGCGATGAGAGAGTGTCTGACGAATGGTGTATGTCATGCTGGTGCGACAGAACTTTTTATAACGATGCAGGAAAATAATGATTTTTATCGTATTCGCATTACAAATAATGGGGCAGCACCGGAGAAAGAAGTTGTCCCAAAAGGGGGACTATATAATCTTTCCAGGCATATATTTGACCATGGCGGGGAAATGCAGATACAGTCTATTCCGTATTTTGCATTGACAATAACATTTCAGAAGAAGGAGAGCAAAAATGAAGAAAGTATTGATCGTAGAGGATCAGAGGATGCCTCGTGAAAATATGGAAAGAATACTTTTAGATAGTGGCAAATACGCACTTTCTGCCAGCGTAAATGGCGCAGATGTTGCGCTGGCCGTTTGTAGACGGGAACAGATCGACTTGATTTTGATGGATGTATGCACAGCGGGGAATAAAGACGGCATAGAAGCGGCAACAGAAATTAAAGCAGAATTCCCAGGCATAAAAATAATTATCGTAACTTCAATGGTAGAAGTCGGATATTTAAAGAGAGCCAAGGAAGCGAAAGTGGACAGCTTCTGGTATAAAGATATCAGCCCGGAGAACCTGATCGATGTCATAGAACGAACAATGGCAGGAGAAAGCATTTTCCCGGATAAGACACCGAGTGTAAAGCTGGGGCTTGCTGATAGTTCAGAGCTTACCGCAAAAGAAATCGAAGTGCTGCGCTTTGTATGTGAAGGATTTGAATATAGTGAAATTGCTGAACGCATGCACATATCCCAAAGAACGGTAAAGTTTCATATATCCAATATTTTATCCAAAACTGGATATGCCAATAAAACAAGGCTTGCGATTGCAGTCACGAATAAGAACTTTATTATTCCAAGCAGCCCAGAAAAATATATGTGATAATTCAGTCTGTATATACAACGAAAACAAGAAACCTGTACTTAAGGACAGGGTAAAAATAGAACATATTTGTTATAATTTTCATAGAAAACTTAATGGTTTTAGAACGGAAACCCACCCAACTTCGTTGGAGAATAAACAGGAGGGCGAATTATGAAAAAAGAGAGAAAAAGACGAATATGTAACTATTTTTATGAAGGCATTGCTGCTATGTGCTTTGGTGTTTGGATTCGGATTTATAGCAGGTGTTGATGTTAATGCAAAGGAGCATGATATTTATGTTGATGAATCAGGAAGTATAAAACCATCATCATCTATTACCGTGTCTAAATCATCAGATTCTACGCATTCTTTTACGATAACTAATAAAACAGCGAAACCAGTGAAAATAACATTGGATAATAATGTCACACCAAAGAGTAAGAATTATCGTATGCGGATAAAAGTGGGAGGTCATGAGTGTGTTAGCCGTGAAAATGCAGTGCCGGCTGATGCAAATATACTTTACCTGTATCCAGGGCAGACAATGGAGAATGCCTGTGAAGTTATTTTTGCTTCTTCAACTTCAAAGACTACTTCAGCTACAATTACTATGAAATCAGAGTATCTCAATAAAGAAGTAAAGAGTAAAGAGAAAGCCATTGGTCTTAATCAAGATACAGCAATAGAAATCCCATTATCTGGTATGCAGTACAGTCTCTTTGAAGGTGTTACAGCCCAGGTAGGAAAAGATGAGCGTTGGTATAAGTTTAATGTTAGTGATAGAGCAGTAATCAATCCAACGTTTGAGTTGGCTGAAAAAGAAAGAAGCGGTCATTTTGGTTTTAACAATACTTATATTCGAATGTATAATTCTCGTGGTGAAATGATATACAAAGAAGCTACAGCAAAAAGTGACTTGAGTAGTAAGGTAGAACAGTGGAATCCAGGTCCGATAACTTTAACAAAGGATACATATTATGTATGTATATCTGTTGATAAGTCAGCTTATTATCCGGCAACATTCATGTTCAACCTAAACGGTCACAACTGGATTTATGCTAATGGAGTTACTTGTTCACCAAGTGAGATCAATCTTGAGGATATAGGCAGAAAAAAGTTATAGCACAGACGATGCCAGCGAATTCTGACGATAAGATCATCGAGGTATATGATCACCTTAGTGGAAAGACATGGGATTGGTATAATTCCAACACAGTTGATTATGATGGAATCCCATCAAAAGCTACGACACCAGGAAGACATGCATGGATCACATTTAAGACAACAAATGGAAAGACCTTTACAACTTACGTGATCAGTCCGGCAGAGAAATTGAAGAAACCACGTGTGGCTACTGGTTATAATTCTGCGAAGTTCTGGATAGATTATCCGAATAAACGGAACACTTCCGTAAGGATTCAGGTCCTGAAAAAAGGTAAATGGACGACAGCAAAAACAATAGGATACAACTCTTGCGGTACCAGTAATCCAGTTACGATAAAAGGATTAAAGCCTTTGACAAATTACAAGTTCCGTTTACAGTCTTATGCAAATGGTATGACAGGAGATCCATCTGACGTAGTAACGATGAAAACTGGATCTAGCAAGAAACCAGCCGTGAAGTCAATAAAAGTTGTAAAAGAGGAAAAAGGTAACAGTGAAAGGCTGGTGGCGAAAACACTGGATCGGTGGACGCGTTTCACGTTATGAATGGGTACCACCTTATACTTATACCAGATATAAAGTAAAAGTAACTTTAAAGAAAAAAGTACCAAAAGTTGGCGGTATGTGGGTTGCTGGCAACTGGGTAAAAGGAAGCAAGAAGAGTTATACCGTATGGGTTCCTAATGGAGCAAGAAAAGGTAAAAAGCTGACGATCAGAATTAGTACAGCATTAGGAAAAGGATACGGAAACGGTCCAGAAGTGAAAAAAGTAATAAAAGTAAAATAATAAGGAAGTCGGCACGATAGACGAAACCTATCTGTTTCCGGCGAGTATGAAACTATAGAAATAGCACCTTACTTTGCTAGAGTGAAGGTGCTATTTTTTATGTGTATATGTCAATATTGCTATAATTTGAAAACTTGTTAACAGGTGTTGACTGCTCTGGGTTCACAATGAAGATTTTTCAGCATTTTGGATACTATCTTCCACACAGTTCCATTTTCCAGAGAAGCTATGGAACAGCAGTTTCATGGGCGAATAAACAGCCGGGAGATCTGATCTGCTATAATGCGATCAATGGAATCGGACATGTTGGAATTTATATTGGAAATAATCGTGTGATTCATGCAGGAAGCACGGCGACAGGAATACATACATCAGTAGCAAATTACAGATCAGTAAATTGTGTTCGAAGAATTGTAAGATAATGTAGTTAAAAAATAATAAGGAAGAAGGCATGCAGACGATCAAAGATTTGATTCAAAACGATGAAGAATGTTGCAAATAGGTACATTTTTCATAAGAATTTATGAAAAAAATATTACGAAATGGTTTACATATGAAAAATGAGGTAGTAAACTAGAGGTAGTCGGTAAAAAATGGAACTAAAGGGAGGAAATATGAAGAGAAAGACTACTGGAATCCTCATTTCCTGTGTAGTAAGTATATGTTGTATGGTGGTCTTATCCATGAGTTCACATACACATGATGTATATGCTTCCTATTCAAGATATGTAACAGCCAATAACGTAGTGGTTCGTAAAAAAGCATCAAATAAGGGAAAGATCGTTGGATCATACAAGAAAGCAGCAAAGGTTCGCTGCTACAAGAAGAAAAGATCTTATACGAAGATCAAATATGGAAGATATTATCGATATATCGCAACAAGATATCTGTCAAAGAAGAAACCAGTTGTTGTAACAGCACAGAAAGCAGCGAATATAACAACAGATACATATACAAGATATGTAACGGCAAGTTCTTTGACGATCCGTAAGAAAGCGTCGACAAGTGCAGCAAAGGCAGGATCATACAAGAAAGGTACGCAGATCACCTGTTATGGAGAACGGTCTGGATGGACAACGGTAAGATATAGTGGAGTTTATTGTTATGTAAGTTCACAGTATCTATCTGAGTCAAGACCGGAAGAAGATACATGGGAAACTTATGGAACGGCAACAGGACAAAGTGTTGTAGACTACGCAATGCAGTTTAGAGGCAATCCTTATGTATGGGGTGGAGAAAGCCTTACGAATGGAGTTGACTGTTCTGGATTCACGATGCAGGTATATAAACATTTTGGATATTCACTGCCACACAGTTCAACAGCACAGAGATATGAAGGAACAGCAGTATCATGGAATGAGAAGCAGCCAGGAGATCTGATCTGCTATCAGGTAGTGAACGGTGTAGGACATGTAGCGATCTACATTGGAGATAACCAGATCATTCATGCAGGAAGCAAAGACACAGGAATCAATGTGCGGAATGCTGATTACAGAGCTGTATGGGGTGTCAGAAGAATCGTTCAGTAGGACAAGCATTTTAATTTAATATGAGATAAGAATAAAACAGCCGTATCGATCATGATACGGCTGTTTTTCTATACTTATAAAACGGCATATTTCAGGATGAATAATAATGCAAGTACGTACATTAAAGGAGTGATCTTCTTTGCTTTACCACAAACTACATTCAAGATCACATAAGAGATGATCCCGATAGAGATTCCCTCAGAGATACTGTAGAATAATGGCATTGCAATAATGCAAAGGTAAGCAGGTACGGCTTCTGTCATATTGTCATCTGTAAATTTGATATCAGAGATTGCTCCAAACATTAAGAATCCAACCATGATCAGCGCAGGGGCTGTCGCAAATGATGGGATTGCTGTAAAGAGCGGTGCAAATAATGTTGAGATCAGGAATAAGAATCCTGAAACAACAGCTGTTAAACCAGTACGTCCACCTGCAGCAACACCAGAAGAAGATTCAACGAATGTTGTAACAGTAGAAGTACCAAGAACTGCACCAGCTGTTGTAGCAACGGCGTCTGCCATTAATGCAGGTTTGATTCCAGGAAGTTTACCTTCCTCGTCAAGCATTCCAGCTTTTGTGCTGACACCGACTAAAGTTCCGAGTGTATCAAACAGATCGACAAATAAGAAAGATAATACAACGGCGATAAAATTAAAGATTCCGACTTTGCCCAAGTCATACTGGAAACATTTACCGAAAGTCTCTCCTAATTTTGAAAAATCTGTCATTGCAAATGTAGGGAACAGGCTGTAATAACCTGTTTTGAAATCAGGAACATAGATTCCTGTTATCTGGCAGAGCATTCCGATCACCCATGTAGCAAGGATTCCGATCAGGATAGATCCAGGTACTTTTTTAATATAAAGAATGACTGTGATCAATAATCCAATAACTGCAAGTAAAGAACAGATTCCAGCAGTATGGAAATCTTTTGTAAAGTTTGTGATAGATACCAATGTAGATTTATTTCCAATAACAAGTTTTGCGTTCTGAAGACCGATAAAGGCAATAAAGATACCGATTCCGACAGAAACTCCCTTCTTAAGATTCAAAGGGATCGCATCAAAGATTGCTTCACGAACATTGGTCAAAGATAATACGATGAAGATGATACCTTCAACGAATACAGCAAGTAAAGCAACCTGCCAGTGATAACCCATCACACCAACAACGGTATAAGCAAGATAAGCATTTAATCCCATACCAGCGGAAAGTACGAATGGAAGGTTCGCAGTAAGTCCCATACATAAAGTTCCGATAAAGGAAGCGATACATGTAGCTAATAAGACAGCAGTAGGGTCCATACCAGCTGCAGAAAGCACACTTGGGTTTACCGCAAGGATGTAAGCCATTGTCATAAATGTAGTAATACCAGCAATGACTTCAGTTTTTACGGAGGTATGATTCTCCTTTAATTTAAATAAGTTTTCCAACATAGTTTTTTTCCGTATGTAAAAACATACGTTCCTCTCTTTCTTTATTGAAAATCTATAAAAAAGTAACAAACATCATTATATTATAGGCAAAAATGAAAAGCAAGGCGGGAAAATCTGACAAAAATAAAAGGAAACCATCTGGGGTGTGATGGTTTCCTTTTTGAAAAGAGAGGATTAAAAATATATATGAAAAAACTATACCTGTAGGATGTTTCCTGAAATTCTTTTATTGTCTTATCTTTTAGGTCTTTCCTTGAGGTATGGTTATAGTATAATCATTTCCATTTCGAGATTCAATATACAGAATATAAACAAATATAAACGATTTATAAATTGTCATTAAGAAATTCTTACGAATTGGTAAGAAAATCCAAAGTTAATATAGTTAAAAAAACTTCACAAAATGATTCCGATTTCACTGATTTTCTTATATAATAATAATAAAGTCTAAAGGAGGAATTATTTTTATGCCAAAAAGAACAGATATTAACAAAGTGTTGATCATTGGCTCTGGTCCGATCATCATCGGTCAGGCATGCGAATTCGACTATTCGGGGACACAGGCGTGTAAGGCGCTTCGTAAACTTGGATATGAGATCGTATTGGTCAACTCCAATCCAGCAACGATCATGACAGATCCAGAGACAGCTGACGAAACTTACATTGAACCGCTGAACGCAGAACGTTTAGAGGAGATCATTGCAAAGGAACGTCCAGATGCTTTACTTCCAAACTTAGGTGGGCAGTCCGGATTAAATTTATGCGAAGAGTTATATAAAAAGGGTATTTTAGATAAGTATAATGTCAAAGTAATTGGTGTACAGGTAGATAGTATTGAACGTGGAGAAGACCGTATCGAGTTTAAGAAGACAATGGATGAACTTGGAATCGAGATGGCTCGAAGCGAGGTTGCTTACAGCGTAGAAGATGGGTTGAAGATCGCTGATAAGCTTGGTTATCCAGTGGTACTTCGTCCAGCTTACACAATGGGTGGAGCCGGTGGAGGACTGGTATACAACAAAGAAGAATTAAAGACCGTTATGGCAAGAGGACTTCAGGCAAGTTTAGTTGGACAGGTACTTGTAGAAGAATCCATTCTTGGATGGGAAGAATTAGAATTAGAAGTTGTCCGTGATGCAGAAGGAAATATGATCACAGTTTGCTTCATTGAGAATATCGATCCATTAGGAGTGCATACAGGAGACTCTTTCTGTTCCGCACCGATGCTCACGATCTCTGAAGAATGTCAGCAGAGATTACAGGAACAGGCATATAAGATCGTAGATTCTGTACAGGTTATCGGTGGAACAAACGTACAGTTTGCTCATGATCCAGTGACAGACCGTATTATTGTTATCGAGATCAATCCAAGAACATCAAGATCCTCAGCATTAGCATCCAAAGCGACAGGATTCCCGATCGCTTTAGTTTCTGCAATGCTTGCAGCAGGTTTAACATTAAAAGATATTCCATGTGGAAAATACGGAACATTAGATAAATATGTACCAGACGGTGACTATGTCGTTATCAAGTTTGCACGTTGGGCGTTTGAGAAATTCAAAGGTGTCGAAGACAAACTTGGAACACAGATGCGTGCCGTTGGTGAAGTTATGAGTATCGGTAAGACATACAAAGAAGCATTCCAGAAAGCAATCCGAAGCTTAGAGACAGGACGCTACGGACTTGGACATGCGAACAACTTTGATACTTTAACAAAAGAAGAATTATTAAAGAAATTAGTGACACCATCAAGCGAACGTCATTTCATCATGTATGAAGCATTAAGAAAAGGTGCAACTGTCGATGAGATCTTTGAACTGACAAAGTAAAAACATACTTTATCGAGCAGATGAAAGAGTTAGTTGAGGAAGAAGAAAAGCTTCTTGCATGCAAAGGAAACATGCCATCTGATGAAATGTTAACATCAGCGAAGAAAGATGGTTTCTCTGACAAATATTTAAGTCAGTTATTAGAGATTCCAGAAGAAGATATCAGAAATAAACGTATTTCTATCGGTGTCGAAGAAGCATGGGAAGGGGTTCATGTAAGTGGAACACCAGACAGTGCATATTATTATTCAACATACAATGCAGAAGACAAGAACCCAGTATCTACAGATAAACAAAAGATCATGATCTTAGGTGGAGGCCCAAACCGTATCGGACAGGGTATCGAATTTGACTACTGCTGTGTACATGCATCTCAGGCACTGAAGAAAATGGGATTCGAGACGATCATCGTAAACTGCAACCCAGAGACAGTATCTACAGATTACGATACATCCGATAAATTATATTTCGAACCATTAACAGTGGAAGATGTATTAAGTATTTATAATAAAGAAAAACCATTAGGAGTGATCGCTCAGTTTGGTGGACAGACACCACTGAATATTGCTGCTGAACTTGAGAAAAATGGTGTGAAGATTCTTGGAACATCTCCATCTGTCATTGACCTTGCAGAAGACCGTGATCTGTTCCGTGAAATGATGGATAAATTAGAGATTCCAATGCCAGAATCAGGAATGGCAACAACAGTAGAAGAAGCATTAGAGATCGCAGGAAAGATCGGATATCCAGTGATGGTAAGACCTTCCTACGTTCTTGGTGGACGTGGAATGGAAGTTGTCTATGATGACGAAAGCATGGCAGGATATATGAAAGCAGCCGTTGGTGTAACACCAGACCGCCCAATCCTGATCGACCGTTTCTTAAATCATGCGATGGAATGTGAAGCAGATGCGATCAGTGACGGAACACACGCATTTGTACCAGCAGTGATGGAACATATCGAACTTGCAGGAGTTCATTCAGGAGACTCCGCTTGTATTCTTCCATCTGTTCATATTTCAGAAGAAAACCTGGAAACGATCAAAGAATACACAAGAAAGATCGCAGAAGAAATGCATGTCAAAGGACTAATGAATATGCAGTATGCGATCGAAGATGATAAAGTTTATGTATTAGAAGCAAACCCACGTGCATCTCGTACAGTACCTTTGGTATCCAAAGTATGTAACGTGAGAATGGTTCCACTGGCAACACAGATCATCACATCTGAATTAACAGGAAAACCATCACCAGTACCAGAATTAAAAGAACAGGCAATTCCATATTATGGAGTCAAAGAAGCAGCCTTCCCATTCAATATGTTCCAAGAAGTAGACCCAGTTCTAGGACCAGAAATGCGTTCTACAGGAGAAGTTCTTGGATTATCCAAATCCTATGGAGAAGCTTTCTACAAAGCACAGGAAGGTGTTGGAGCGAAACTTCCATTAGGAGGAACGGTACTGATTTCTGTAAATCGCAAGGATAAAGAAGAAGTTGTAGAAGTAGCAAAAGCATTCGCAGACGACGGATTCAAGATCCTTGCAACAGAAAACACATGTAAACTGATCAAAGAAGCTGGAATTGAAGCTGAGAAAGTCAATAAATTAAGCGAAGGAAGACCAAACATCCTTGACCTTATCACAAATGGTAATATCGATATTATTGTAAACTCTCCAGTCGGAAAAGACAGCGTGAACGATGATAGTTACCTAAGAAAAGGTGCGATCAAAGCGAAGATTCCATATTATACAACGATCGCAGCAGCCAAAGCAGCAGCTGAAGGAATCGCTTATGTAAAAGCACATCAGGATCAGAATGAAGAAGTGAATTCATTACAGGGATTACATGCACAGATTTCTGATAAGTTTTAATTTGTAAGTTGGCCAACTGTAGTCTTTCAGTATATGATAAAAAATAAATAAGCAACCGAAAACGCAGCGGTGGAATTTTGCTCACATTTTGAACAAATCGCTTATCCGCCCAATTTCCTACGAGAACTCGCTCTGAAGTTTTGTTTCAGACAAAAGTTTTTGAAGCTCAGACACTCGTCCAATTGGGCTGCGAATTTGTTCAAAATATGGCAAAATTCCAATGCTGCGTTTTCGGTTGCTTATTTATTTTTTATCATATAACTGAAGTCTAAAGAGTGGACAATTACAAGATTGGAAAACTTAAGGTTGGTATGTATGTTTTATTGTATTGTTTTATATATTTAAGAAGTGGATAACTGAAAATTCTTTCATTTTAAGGTCTTGTAGAAATTAAGATAAAGTTTTTGTGTTCGTGGGCGGAAGACTTGTGATATACTGGCAGATATCATTTGCAAAATTTATTCAGTTGACAATTGCTATGGAAGTGGATATAATAAAAAGTATAGAGATTGTGACCGTTTTAAGTAATGGGCGATACTCTGTTTTATTAGACATTTAAATTGGATTGCGATTGTGAAGCCAAGCATGACCTGTATAGTATATGTTATTGCATAAATTATAGGGTCATTTTTTATTTTGGCATGAATTTGCTGAAAAGGATATAAGAAAAGGTGAGGCCAGTCTTGGAATATATCATTTGGAAAGGGAGATACATGAAAATTAAGAAAAAACTTAATAATAATGTAGCTGTCGTAACAGATAAAACTGGAAACGAAATCATTGTTATGGGGAAAGGAATTACTTATGACAAGAAAGCAGGAGACTGTATTGATGTAGAACAAGTTGAAAAACAATTTGTTCCATCAAATAAAGATTTTTCAATGAAATTTCAGGAAATATTATTAGATATTCCATCAAAATATTTAGAAGTCAGTAATTGTATTATTGAACGAGCAAAGAAATATTTAGATGCAGAGATAGATGATAATATCTACATTTCATTGACAGATCATATCCATATGGCGGTAAAGCGCTATCTGGATGGTATGCAGGTTCCAAATCCATTATTATTGGATATCAAACGATTTTATAACAAGGAATATGAGATTGGATGTCAGGCATTGGAGATTATTAAAGATCAGCTGAAAGTAGAACTGCCAGAAGATGAAGCCGGTTTTATAGCATTTCATTTTGTGAACGCACAGCAAAATCTGGAATCATCCAAAATGGTTGATATCATGAAGCTTGTAAAAGAGATTACGAATATTGTGAAATATCAGATGGGATTGGACTTTGATGAAGAATCGGTATATTATTATCGGTTTATCACACATTTAAAATTTTTTGCCCAGAGACTATTTTTAGAAAATAAGCAGTACACAGATGAAGATAATCCATTATATCATATTGTAAAAGAACAATATAAGAAGGCATTTAATTGTACTCAGTCAGTTGTAAAATTTGTAGATAATAAATACAATTATAAGATATCCAAAGAAGAACAGTTATATTTAACAGTACATATTGAAAATATTATAACAAAAAGTAAAAAATAATTGGATTGTAACGATGAATAAATTCAAATCGGCGAAACCAAGAGTCTTTATGGACCCTTGGTTTCTTATTTTTTAAGGAGAAATAATATGAGCGATAATAAAACTTTAGGAAAAAAGATTATAGAGGCAGCAGGAGGCGCCGAAAATATCAAGTCAATTACAAACTGTGCGACGAGATTAAGAATGTATATTAAAGATGCATCAAAATATGATGAAGAGTCAATTAAAAAAATTGATGGAGTTATGGGAACATCAATTGTTGGAGACCAGTATCAGGTTATCGTAGGACCGAAAGCGATTCATTTATGTAAAGCAATACAGGATGAATATGGAATTGCAGGTGCAGGAAAGAAACAGGAAAAAGCTAAAGGAAATATTGTTAACAGATTTTTAGAAACAGTTTCTGGATGTATCGCACCATTAGTTCCCGCATTAGCAGCGTCAGGTCTGATTAAGGTATTATTAACAATTTGTTCTATGCTGAATCTGCTTCCGGAACAGAGTCAGACATATGCATTATTAAGTACAGCATCAGATGCAGTCTTTTATTTCATGCCAGTGATTCTTGCATACACATCTGCTAAACGTTTTCAATGTAATGAAGTATTGGCAATTGTAATTGCGGGAATGTTATTACATCCTAATTTTGTGAGCATGGTAACACAGACACAGGAACAACATATGGCAATTCATTTCTTAGGACTGCCAGTAACACAGACAAGTTATAATGGAACTGTTGTACCGATTATCCTGACAGTATGGGTGATGTCATATATTGAGAAATTTATTGACAAAATATTGCCAGAAGTTGTGGTACATTTATTCAGACCATTATTAATTGTTTTATTTATGACACCGATTGCATTGATCGTAACAGGACCTGCAGGAGCAATTTTTGGACAGGGCTTAGCCGTTGTATTACAGACAATTTTTGCAAAAGCAGGATGGGTTGCACTTGCATTAACTTTACTTGTAGCAAGTTTCTTATGTATGACAGGTATGCATCTTGCTTTAATTCCAGTAGCAATGACATCCATTGCAGAAGTTGGATATGATGAATTTGTATTAGTTGTATTTTTATGCTTTACATTATCTCAGGGAGCAGCAGCATTAGCAGTTTTATTAAAAACAAAGAATTCAAAATTACGTCAGCTAGCAATTCCAGCAGCAATTTCAGGATTATTTGGTGGCACATCAGAACCAGCATTATATGGAATCAGTGTTAAAATGAAAAAACCATTATATGCTACAATTATTGGAGCAACAGTTGCAGGAATTTATGCGGGTATTGTACATTTAAAAGTTTTCGCATTTGGATTGTTCTCAGTTGTAGGAATTCCAGGATACTATAGTGCAAAATATTCAAGCAACTTACAGCATGCAATCATCACAGCAGCACTTACGATAGGTGTTACAATGATCGCTGTATGGATCTTAGGATTTGATGACAGTGTTTATGATGATTATGATGAAGAATCTGCGGAAGATGTGGATACTGCACCCATCGTATTAAATGAAAATGTCGATGATTCAGAAGTTGTCAGCGTAACATCAGGAAAGATTGTAAAACAGGAAGATATCAAAGATGAAGTATTTTCAACAGGAGTCATTGGAAAAACAGTAGGAATTGTATCCAATGATGGAGTTTGCTATTCTCCAGTTGACGGTGAAATTGCATCTGTATTTCAGACAAAACATGCAATGGCATTTAAAAGCAAAGAAGGAACAGAGGTTTTAATGCATGTTGGGATTGATTCAGTGAATTTGGAAGGAGAAGGATTTAAAGTCTTTGTAGAAGAAGGAGATACTGTAAAAAAAGGACAGAAAGTATTAACATATGATAAGACAGTATTTGAGAAAAATAACATCGATGAAACAACGATTATGGCAATTTCAAATACACAAGATTATGAAGATATACAAATGTTAGCGAAAGGAGAAGAAATCATAGCAGGAGATCCGATTTTCGCAACATTGGCAAAGGAGGATTAGATGCGCAAGTATAAAGAAGAATTGGTGGCGAGATTGCAGAATGATTCTAAATCTGTAATGGAAGATGGTGTAGAATTCATCGTAAAACCTATTCCAGAAATTGAAAAGACATCTGGAATGGATCCAAGAATGTTGAAAGCAGCAAAAGAAAAATCAAAAATTTGCCAACAGAATTTTCGATTGACGCATTTCAATTATATGGGGAACGTTACAGACCTGATAAGAAGAACTATGATCTGACAGAAAATACGATTAATACAAAGCAGAAATTAATTCAAGTGAATGGACATTATATCAATACATTCTTTTATTATCCTGATAATAAAGAAGATATGCCGATTGTTCTATACATTCATGGGGGAGCATTTATGACAGGTGATCATACACAGTTTGAGAATCAATGCCGATTTATAGCGGAGAAAGCTCAGGCATGTGTTGTTTTTCCAGAATATCGATTAGCACCAGAAAATCCATTTCCAGCAGGAATTGAGGATGCATCTGAAATTTTAAATTGGATTTATGATCATGCAGATGAATTGAACGGAAATAAAAATAAATAGTGGTTGCTGGAGACAGTGCGGGTGCCAGTATTGCAAATGCATGTGTATTAATGGATCAAGAACATAAGATTCGTTTGTTATTTGAGATTTATCCATGTTGTGATATTGATAATTCGAATAATCCTAAAAATCCTTGGGATAAGAATTACTATGATATTCCCGAAGATGAAGAAAAATATATTGTTGGTCGTATGAAGAGATTGGATAATTCTGGGAAAATGATGAGGGAATTGTATTTGGGAAAAGAAAAACTTGAAAATCCATATGCATCAATTATTTATCAAAAAGATTTATCTGATTTTCCACCAGTTGTTACCGTAGTAGGTGAGTATGATTTTTTTAAGATTCAGCACAGATATATTTACGAAAAAATGTGCAGATTATGGAAAATTAAGAAGGACAATTCGATATCAAGGATGTGATCATGGCTTCTTTGACATGATTGGAGTTATGCCACAGGCAGAAGATGTGATTTTGGAGATGGCGAAAGATATTATGAATTTGTAGATCAAAAAATATGGATCAGTCAATTTAAAGACTGATCCATATAACAAAAAGTATTAATTGTTAAACTACAAATTTCGATAACGATTCATCGCTGCCATAATCTCTTGTTTTCGAGGCATTGCCAGATTACTTTTCACATATTTGCTATCCAAGATCGTAGAAAGTCCCTTTGTTTCAATGATCTGCATCAATTCATCTGCAACTGTACGAAGATCTTTCTTTCCATCCATCAAATGAAGTTTCGCATACAACAAAGCATAACCAAGAGCTGTTGTCTGTTCAGTATCAGCAATCTGCTCCACATATCTTAGATCAACTGTATCCTTGTTAATCGAAAAAGCATCTTTTCCAAGTGTTTTCATCTTGATCTTGCGTTCTTTCTTCAAATGATTTCCAGCGTTGAAACAACGGTCAAAACAAGGATCTGGATGTTTCTTCTCAGGCAGTGAAACCATAGGGAAATCTTTTGCTGCGTCTTTGGCGACTGTAGTGATATCTTTTGGTATATACTGATCCATCTGAATGATATGATCTGCTGGATGGAAATAAGATCCACAGCTTCCAGCAACGATGATCGAAGAAATACCATATCTTTCGTATAATTCACGAATCCGTTCGATGAAAGGAGTGATCGGTTCCTGATCACGAAGAACTACACGCTGCATCAGTTCATCACGGATCATAAAGTTGGTGGCACTCGTATCCTCGTCAATTAAGAATAAAGAAGAACCTGTTTCCATGGCTTCAACTACATTTGCAGCCTGTGAGGTGCTTCCACTGGCATCTTCTGTGTCAAAAGAAACCGTATCTTTTCTATTTGGCAGGTTATTAATGAACATAGAGATGTCGGTATTTGTAATGCTTCGCCCATCTTCTGCACGAATCTTCATAGCAGTTGGATCAGTGATGACGAATTCCCGTCCGTCGCCTTTGATATGGTCATAAACACCAAGTTCCAATGCCTTTAATAATGTGGATTTTCCATGATATCCACCACCGACGATCAATGTGATACCTTTTGGAATTCCCATACCTGTGATCGTTCCATGATGTGGAAGTTCAAAAGATATACGGTAAGTATCTGGTGACTGGAATTTTACACAGTTTCTTAAAGGTTTCTGTGAGATACCACTCTCTCTAGGCAAAACAGAGCCATCTGCAATAAATGCGACAAGTCCCATAGAAGATAATTCTGTTCGGATCGTATGTTGATCTTCTGACAAATGAATGACTTCTTCCAATATTTTTTGATCAATATTTTTATAAAACAAAGAAGATGAAACACAATCTGGGAGTAATTCAAATAACATTTTATCCAATTCTCTCGCATTTACAGTTCGTCCATTTGCAGGGAAACCAGCTTCAAAGTGAACAGAGATGTCACCATTCGAAGGATCGATCGTAGATGCAGTCCGTTCTAAAACCTGTTGTCCACATTTGCTGACAGAAAATAAACCGCTTTTTCCAGAACCTTTGGCACGAAAAGAAATCTTAGATAAAGATTGATAAAATAATCGTGTCAAATGATCACAGAGTGCAACCTGTTTATATTTTGTATCATAAAAAGAAGCAGGAAATCCAGCCGATCTTCCTTTCACATGAATACTTAATTTTGATGGAGATGCAAAAGGATCGCCTTGTACATGATCAATGGAAAGAAAATAAGTTCCAAAATCATAAGTACCTTGCGTACTTTTATATGCAGGATATCCTTTACGGTCAATATTTTTTAATAGTGATTTTAAATTCGATGACGATTTCATAAATAGTTCCTCCTAATCCTAAAATCCATGATAACAGTCAGTGCGATTTTTGTAAACCAGATGAAATCAAAGGAAATCCGTGGTATCATAGAAAGATGATCAACAAGGAAGGCGGAATAGAGACGATGGATCTTAATAAATTAAAAGAGATACAGGCCGTTGTTTTTGATATGGACGGGCTGATGTTTGACAGTGAACGCTATGTACAGAAGTCATGGGATATTGCAGGAGAACGTCTGGGATATGGACCTCTGGGGCATAATATTGTCAATACATTGGGAACAAATCTTACAAATCGTAAGAAATATTTTTTAGAACATTACGGAAATGATTTTCCATTTGATAAATTTTTGGATGGATACAGAGATGCATATTATGAATTGGTTGAAGACGGTGTGCCAGCCAAGAAAGGTCTTCATGAGATTTTGAAAGTCCTCAGAGAAAAAGGACTAAAGATCGGAGTTGCAACATCTTCCAGTGAAGAACACGCCGTAAGTAATCTGAAACGAGAAGGGATTTTTGACTACTTTGACTCCGTGATCACAGGAAATATGATCGAACACGGAAAGCCAGAGCCAGATATTTATATCGAAGCATGCAGACAATTAAAAGTCGATCCATCAAAAGCGATCGCATTAGAAGATGCAATCAATGGAATCCGTTCCGCACATGGAGCAGGCATGAATCCAGTGATGATCCCAGATATCGTGCAGGATACAAGTAAAGTCGATGATATATTATTTGGAAAATGTGAATCTTTGCTGGAATTTGCAGAGATTTTACAGGGCGTAACATTAGATATAGAAGAAACACAAAAATAAGGAGAGAATATATGGCAAAGAAGAAAAGCGCAGGGTGCGAATATTGTAGTAATTATGTGTATGATGAAGATTATGAATATTATGTATGTGATATTAATTTAGATGAAGATGAGATGGCAAGATTTATGAGCTATAGCGATTGGGATTGCCCTTATTTCCAGATGGACGATGAATATGCGATTGTAAGGAAGCAAAATTAAAAGGTAAGAAATAATTGACAATAAATGGAAATCTGTTAAAATATAAATGAAACAATTTACATAATTTGTAATATAAGGAGAAAATATGGGGAATAAAGACATTACAGATTTCAATGAAGCGCAATTAAGAAAGAGAGCAGCAAGTAAGGAAGAATTAAATATTTGTTTGACCAATAATTATGCATTTCAAAAGATATTTAAGAATGAAGAGATAGTAAAAGGATTTTTAATAGCATTGTTGCATTTAAAGGAAACAGATATTGAAGAGTTGGAGGTTACGGATCCTTTTGTGGAAGGTGAAGTAAAAGAAGAAAAGAGGGAATACTAGATGTCAAATTAATCTTAAATGGTGGCAAAAAGATTAATATCGAGATGCAAAATACGTATCAGGAAGATTGGGCAGAGAGAAGTTTATTTTATAATTGTCGGATGTTTACAGAGGGGTTAAAAAAGGGAGAATCGTATTATGAATTACCTCCATGTATTCATGTAGGAATTCTTGATTTTAATTATTTAAAAAGTCCTGGATTTTATCATAGAATTTTATTAAAAGATGATACAACAGGTGAATTGTATAGTAGTAAATTTCAATTTCATGTGATAGAATTAAGTAAAATAGCAACGACAAAAGGAAAAGCAAGAAAACAAGATCTTTATAAATGGGCTAAATTAATTTCAGCAAGTACTTGGGAAGAAATCAGAGAAGAATCTGAAGGAAATCATTACATGGAAAAGGTGAGGGATGAAATGATTAAGATGAGCCAAGATGAGAGTGAGAGATATCTTTATTTAAGGGAACAAATGGCAATCCGCGATAAAGCGAGTCAATTAAGAAGTGCAGAGAATATAGGAATAAGGAAAGGTGAACTTTTAAAATTAGTGACACTAGTACAGAGAAAAATTGAAAAAGGAGATACGGTAGATAAAATAGCAGATGATCTGTTAGAAGATCAAGAAATTATTGAGAAAATATATAATTTAATAAGAAAATATCCTGATAAAGATGAAAAAGAAATTTGTAATTTTTTGATATAAGAATAAAACCAGTCACAGGATGGTTAATACAATTACCAAAGGAATACATAAAGTAATTCAAGAAAAGGGGTGTTGCAATATGAAGAAAAATACGATCATATGCATTTCCAGAGAATTCGGCAGTGGAGGAAGAGAGGTCGGACAGCAGTTATCCAAGAAGCTTGGAATTCCTTTCTACGACAAAGAGATTTTGGCAAGAGTTGCCGAAGAAAGTGATATGTCGGAAGAGTTTGTAAAGAATCACGAGGAGAATGCAGTCTACAGCCACATTATCAATGTCCCGATCGGACACAGATTTCCAGGCGTTGACACAGAAGAGATCATGACACCAGAGAAATTATTTATGATCCAGGCACATGTGATCCATGAACTGGCAGCAGAGAATGAATCCTGTATTTTCGTGGGAAGATGTGCAGATGTGGTGCTTAAGGATCACGAAAACTGCTACAGTTTCTTTATCCACAGTCCTCTAGAAGAACGGATCAAACGGATCGTAGAGACAGAACATGTGACAGAACGACAAGCGAAGAAGATGATCAAGCAAACCGATTGGGAGAGATCTTCTTATCATAATTATTATACAAAACAAAAATGGGGAGACCCCGGTAATTATGATCTCATGATCAATTCAGCAAGGACAGGAATCCAGAAAGCAGTCGAAATTATCATGGATTATGTGAAATAAAAACGATGATATGCAATGTATACAAGGTATCAAAAGATACCTTGTATATTTTTTGTATAAAAATGAGAAAATGTAAATATTTTTAATCAGACCTTGAACAAAATCAAAAGTGTGATAAGATAAAAACTGTAAAACAAAAGACAAAACACAGAAATAATCTTTAAAACACAGAAAAAAGAAAGGAAATAATATGGAAATTACAGACAGTGCAAGGAACAGGATGTTTTCAAATAAAGATCTCGTACGATTGATCATACCGTTGATCATTGAGCAGATGCTAACTGTAACGGTAGGACTTGCGGACTCTATCATGACAGCGAATGTTGGAGAAGAAGCTGTATCAGGAGTTTCATTGGTAGACAGTGTTATGGTATTGATGATCAATCTGTTCTCGGCATTGGCAACTGGAGGAGCCGTCGTTGCAGGGCAGTTTCTCGGACAGAGAAAAATATCATGGCATGTAAGACAGCAGACCAGTTGATCTTATTTATTGTTTCATTATCTGTAGTGATCATGGCAGGAATTTATGCATGTAAAAACTTTATTTTAAATGTAGTGTTTGGAAATATTGAACCAGGAGTTATGCATAACGCGGAAATATATCTGATGATCGTCACGGCATCTATTCCATTTATTGCAATATATAATGGATGTGCCGCATTATTCCGTATCATGGGGAATTCAAAGATTTCTATGAATATGTCTATGTTGATGAACGGTATCAACATCGCAGGAAATGCGATTTTGATCTATGGGTTTAAATTTGGAGTTGAAGGAGTTGCGATCCCAACATTAGTATCAAGAATTGTTGCAGCAGTTGTTATGGTAAGACTGCTCGCAAAACAAAATCAGGATGTGCATTTAAGCAAACATATCCATTTTCATTTTAAGGGATATTTAATACAGAAGATTTTACATATCGGAGTACCAAACGGAATTGAAAATAGTATGTTCCAGCTAGGAAGAATCATGGTATTAAGTATCGTTGCAGGATTTGGGACATCATCTATCACAGCCAATGCCATCGGAAATGTAGTAGCATCATTTGAGTTAATCCCAGGAATCGGAGTAGGATTTGCAGTGCTGACCGTTGTATCAAGATGCATCGGAGCTGGAGATTATGAAGCTGCAAGATACTATACAAAGAAGCTGTTAAAAGTAGCCTATGCAGCATTGATCGCATTAAATATCATCGTAGTTATGATCTTACCACTGATCATTCAGGTATATCATTTATCACCAGAAACAGCAGCGATCACAAGAAAGATCTTATTATATCATACTTTATGCTGTGTAACGATCTGGCCGCCAGCATTCACGATCCCGAACACATTAAGAGCCGCAAATGATGTCAAATACTGTATGGTTGTAGCATCAGCCACGATGTGGATATTTAGAATCTTCTGCAGCGTTGTTCTTGGAAAATGGATGGGACTTGGAGTCTTCGGAGTCTGGGTAGCAATGACATTAGACTGGGTATTCAGAGGAATCCTGTTTGTCAAACGATACATACAAGGGAAATGGCAGAGAATGGCATTGATTTAACATGAAACAGATCAAATAAAGAAATTGTAGAAGATAAAAACATCCCAGAATCGTCAGGTATAAAAAGACGATTCTGGGATGTTTTAAAATTTGTGTCTAGAATATAAATCCAGGATCTTCAGAAGTATCCATTTCATCAAAAGTAACTTTTTCCGTTAATTTATTCTTTTTATTTTCCATTGTAATAAAAGCACGGCAATTTGTTGGGATTGTAACGGAAGAACCTTTTATTTTTTCATTTTAGTAGCTCCTGGCTTGTAAGTATAAATAGATTTTACTCTCCAGTTCTTATTAGGAGTGATCTTGATGTTACGTCCCATAAAGGAGATCGAAGATCCGTTTTTATTCTTAAAATCAGAAGTACAGTCTCTTCCATCCACTACGATCTTCTTAAAAGGATTTGAGTATTTTATAACTTTGACTGTTGTTTTTACAGAATAAGTTTTACCTCTGTATTTAAATTTTGCAGTGATTTTTGTTGATCCTGTTTTCTTAAGTTTTACACCGATTCCTACTTGATTGTTATCTGCAATAAGATAATAATCTTTTCCAAAAGTTTTTGTAGAAATAACCTTTCTATTTGAAGATTTAACCTTCATACCATTACGCAGGATGGATTCTGAATTAGAGCGATTTGTTCCCTTGATATAGATCACATTTGTGTAAAAACCATTCCCGCCATTATCTTTTTGTCATAACTTAATGTTGTTTTCTTAGGTAGAGAAAATTTTGCTTTCGCATTTACACTATAAGCAGAACACATACCTACTGTTAATACAGATGCCAGAAAAATAGAGGCACCTTTTAAAAAACTTTTCTTCATAAAATTCTCCTTTCGATGAACAAAAAATACAAAATCATTATAGCATAGAAATATGCAAAAATGTAAGGTATAATAAGGATAAAACAACCTTCAAGGAGGATACTGTTATGAATAAAAAAGAACTGGCACTAGAAGTCATTGAGCGTCTGAAGAATGAATATCCAGATGCAGACTGCACATTGGAATATGATCAGGCATGGAAATTATTAGTTAGTGTAAGACTGGCGGCTCAGTGTACGGATGCACGAGTGAATGTCGTGGTAAAAGGATTATTTGAAAAATATCCAACAGTAGAAGCATTGGCAGCAGCAGATGTTGCAGATATTGAAGAAATCGTACGGCCCTGTGGTCTTGGAAAGAGCAAGGCAAGAGATATCAGCAAATGTATGAAAGTTTTAAGAGATGAATATAGCGGTAAGATCCCAACCGATTTTAAATCGATCCTAAGTCTTCCTGGGGTCGGAAGAAAAAGTGCCAACCTAATCATGGGAGATGTTTTTGGCAAACCTGCGATCGTTACGGATACACATTGTATCCGCTTGGTCAACCGGATTGGATTGGTTGATGGGATAAAAGACCCTAAAAAAGTTGAGATGGCATTATGGGAGATCATTCCACCAGAAGAAGGAAGTGATTTCTGCCACAGGCTGGTATGGCATGGAAGGGATGTCTGTACGGCAAGAACAAAGCCTCATTGTGAGAGATGTTGTTTGAATGATATCTGCGCACAAATTATATAAAGGTACCATGATCAAAAGTATGAAAGGAGAAAGTTTATGAGGAAACTATCAAGAAGAGCTGCCAGTATTGCATTAGCAGCGGCAATGCTATTTACAACTGCAGGAGTCAGTCAGAAGAAGGTAGAGGCTGCTTCTACAGGGAAATTATCTGTTACAGGATATCAGGATTATAACGATGCACAGAAAATCTTAAAAGAAGTGAACAAATACCGTAAGAAAAATGGACGCAAAGCATTGAAGATGGATCGAGGATTGACAAATTCAGCAATTATGCGTGGATTTGAAACAACGATCTATATTCCAGAAACAAGTCCGCATAGAAGACCAAATGGAAAGCTTTCAAAAAGTATCAACAAGAAGATCATCTATGAAAACTGCGCACAATCCGCAGAAACTACACCGAAGCAGATCGTAAAGGGTTGGATCAATTCTTCCACACATAGAAAAGGTCTGTTACTTTCGAATGCAAAAAGTGTAGGGGTTGCAGCAGTTACGGTTGTGTCAAGAGACGGATACGAAGCCAATACCTGGGTATTAGACTTTAGCAGTTCCAAAGCAAAGAAAGTAGAAAAATCCAAGGCAAGAAAGCAATTTACAAAAAATATCGTGACAAAGAAGTCATATTTAAAGAAGAGTTATTTAAAACTAGACAGCAGATACGGTACAATATGGGAAACAGAAAAAATGCAGATGAAGCCAACATATCAAGGCAAAATGATGAAAGAGTACGGTGTGTATCCAACAGTGATCAATACATCATCTTTCACATCATGGAAGAGTAGTAATCCATCCGTGGCATCTGTTGACTCGAATGGAAGAATCACAGGAAATAAAGCTGGAACAGCGACGATTTCTGCAAAATTAAAAACAGGGACAAAGATAACGATTTCAAAGAAGATCAAAGTCGTACCGACGAATCAGCAAATCGATCCATGGGAATAGGCAAAAACTAAGAAGCAGGATAGAATAAAAAAACGTAATCTCAAGAGGTTCATTTGAGATACGTTTTTTTCTATAGGATCATGCCTGAAATCCAAGGTAGGCATTGATTCTCTTATGAAATAGAGAAGAAAATATATTTGTAATATTACCACTTAAGAAAGCGGCGATCACGGTTCCGATTCCAACGGATGGTAATTCTGGAAGCAATACAAAAGAAGAGATCGCAGAACATACAGTAAATAAAACTTCCAGACAAACTCTGACAGCGCCAAAGCTTATATTTTTCTTATCAGAGATAGTTTTCACAAGTCCTTCCATTGGCATAACAGCGAACCCGGAACTGATCGTGAATCCGACACCTATTGATAGAACGGCACATGCGATGACAGATAGTAAAATCTTAGCGGCAAGTCCATGAGGTTCAATAAAGAATAAACCATAAGAAGTAAATTCGATAAATAAAGAATAAACAAAAGTCAAACCAAGCTGAGTCAACTGCATTTTCCCGAATTCATGAAGGATCAGAGCTTCGCAAACTAAGAAAGTAGAGTTGATCAGGAAGTTAAATAAGGCATAGCTGTGAATTGGGGAAAGATAACTTAATGTCAAAGCCATCGTACAGCTAGGTGCAACTCCAAGAGCTGCTTTCAAAAATAAATTAGAACCAACAGACATGATCAACAGTCCTAAAATATAAAATAACAATCTATGGTAAAAAATCTTTTTTGTTTTTCATAATATCAACGATTCCTTTCATCAAAATTTCATATTTTATCAATCGTATTCCCTTTTGTGTTTCTTATTATATATAGTGAGAGCGAAGTATTGCAATTCCAGTTGAGATTTGATATATTCCAAATAGGAATATACGAAGATATTTGAAAAAGGTATGGAAAATGGAAATACAGCAATTATATTATTATATGGAATTATGTAAACAGAAAAATTTCACAGAAGCTGGATATGCCTGTAACATGACACAAGGTGCATTATCAAAACAGATCCGTAAGTTGGAAAATGAGTTAGGAATTACACTGATCCGCAGGAATACAAGGAAATTTGAGTTGTCCAAAGAAGGAGAGATCTTTTTGTCTTATGCAAAGAAAATGACGGGAACCTATGAAGAGATGTTGAAAAATGTTCAGAAAAATCAGGAAATTAAGATTGGTTGTATGCCGGTTCTTGCACCATATCATTTTGCAAGATTGGTGGCGGATTTCAGAAAAGAATATCCAGATATCAAACTTGTGATCGATGAAAGAATCGCAAGTGAGATTCAGGAAAACTCCGATCGTTATGATTTCTTGATCTTGAGAGAAAATATGATGGAAGATCAGAAAAAATTCCGTTTTTCCCCACTGTATGATGATAAATTGTGTGCAGTGTTATATGAAAAACATCCGCTTTATGGAAGAGATCGACTTCAACTGAAAGAATTGAAAGATGATGTTTTTATCTTCCCAGAGAGAGGCAGCGGAAGTTACGAAGTGTTTTATAAGAGTTGTGAGAAAGCAGGATTTGAACCGAAAATAGCTTTTGAATTTCCACAAGCAAATACAATCATGAGTTTTGTAAGTGAAGGGGTTGGGGTTACGATCACATTTTCAACGGTTTATAGAGAAGCTAAATGTGCTGGAGTTAAAATGATACCACTAGAAGATGAATTACATTCTGTGATATCACTATTTTATAGAAAAAATAGCCATTGGATTATGCAAAGAAGCAGTTTTTAAATTATGTAAGAGAGCATTTGTATACGTAAAATTAGCAGGCATATTGTGAATCTGTTATACTAGAGAAAGTAAATACGAAGGAGAATTCTTATGAAGTATGTCACAAAAATAATACTGATCATGACATGCTTGATCATTATGTTACCATTCGGTGGGTGTGGACGGAAGAAGCAGATAACAGCTCAGAAAGCAGGAGTATTAAAGCCAGAAGCACCGGGGAAGGAAGTTTTGGATCATGGAGAGGCTGTGGTTGATATATCGAATGTGGCTCAAGGCTATGTAGCACTGCGATATAAGGGAAGTGCAAAGAAGATCAGTGTTGAAGTGATCGGAAAGAATAATAAAGTATATAAATATTTTATTGAACGGACAAAAGAGCCGACATATTTTCCATTGACCAGTGGAAATGGTACATATCAGATCTCTGTATATGAAAATGTGCAGGACGATGAATACAGTGTTTTGATGATGGATAGTTTTGAGGTGAAATTAAAAAATAAATTTCTGCCATTTTTATATCCTAACCAGTATGTAGAATTTACAAGTAAGACGAAAGCAGTAAAGGAAGCGAAGAAACTGGCAAAAGATTCCAAAGATGATCTGGCAATCGTCAAAGCTGTTTATAATTATGTGGTCAAAAATGTAAAATATGATGATGAGAAAGCGCAGAATGTTCAGAGTGGATATCTGCCATCGGTAGATGAGACATTGAAGACAAAGAAGGGAATCTGCTTTGATTATGCTGCACTGATGACGGCGATGCTGCGTTCGCAGGGCATTCCGACCAAGCTTGAGATCGGGTATTCAGGGGATATCTATCATGCCTGGATCAGTACCTGGCTGAATGAAAAGGGATGGGTAGATAATATCATTCAGTTCGATGGGAAAAGCTGGGAGTTAATGGATCCGACACTGGCAGCGAATAGTGATAACAAGGAAGATGTGAAAGAATATATTGGGAATGGAGAACATTATGTACTTCAGTATAGTTATTAAGAAGGGATAGATATGAAGAAGAAACTTAGCAACGAAGAACTGATCACATTTTGTGGTCAGATGGCGCTGATCTTGAAATCTGGGATTTCATCGCTTGAGGGGATTTACATTATGGAAGATGGAGATGTCCAGACAGAAGGCAGGGAGATATTAAAAGAGATCCGCGAAGAACTTGAAATGTGTGGAATGCTTTATCCTGCAATGGAGAAAACAGGGGTTTTCCCAGAATATGCACTTCATATGACGGAGATCGGAGAACAGACAGGAAGATTGGATGAGACGATGGAAGCATTGGCGGCATATTACCAGAGGGAAGAAGAAATATTAGATGCGGTCAAGAGTGCAGTGACTTATCCGGTTGCGATGCTCGGGATGTTGTTAGTGATCGTTGCAGTATTATTTATAAAAGTTATGCCAGTATTTGAACAGGTATATATGCAATTAGGGCAAGAGATGACAGGAGTTGCACGTCAGTTATTGAATATTGGAGATTGGATGAGGCAGTCAGCAATTGTTCTGGTAGTTTTGGCAGTGGTGATCTTGATCATAGTATTTTTCGTTATTTTTTATAAAAAGGCAAGAATTGAATTTATCTCGAAGATACAAAACCATCGGATTTATGAAGAAAATCGCATGGAAACGCGCAAGAACAAGATTCGCAGGTGGAATGGCAATGGCATTAAAGAGTGGAATTGATATGGATGAAAGTCTGAAAGAAGCCGTGATCAAAGGGGCAGTACAATGTTACAGTGTGGAAGGGCGATATCCAGAAAGTCTTTCTTATATGGAGAAACATTATGGATTGGAGTATGACAAAGACATATGACAGATCAGATGTTTCTTGTGATCTTATTTGCAGTGTTCGCAGTTTGTGCGTTTTCCTTGAGTATGATCGGGGCGAATATATATAGTCATACAGCTTCTGTGATGAATGAGGATTATGAGGAACGGATCGATATTTCTTATGTAACAGAAAAGATAAGACAGTGGGATGAAAAGGACAGCATCGAGATCGGCAGCTTTCATGGACGCACAACCCTGATCCATACAGAAAAGATCAATGGGAAAAAATACAATACTTATCTCTATCAAGAGAAGGGTGCGTTGAGAGAATTAATGGTAAGAGAAGGTCTGGATACAACAACGATGCAGGGAGAGAAGATCGTGGCAGCAAAAGATTTTTCTGTAATAGAAACAAAACAGCTGTATCATATAAAGATTCAGGGAAGTGATGGCAAGATATATCAGAACTGTGTATACAGACACAGCAGGAATTAGGAGGAAGTATGAGACAAAAAAGCAATGGAACACACCTGATCCTGATGGAATTAATGATGGTATTATTCTTTTTTGCAATCTGTGGATCAATCCTGCTTCAGGTATTTGTAAAAGCTCATAACATTAGTGCAAAAGCAAGAGAAATGACAGAGACAAAAAATTATGTAACACAAGCTGCAGAACTGATAGAAGCGGGTGCTTATGACATCAAAGATTTTCAAGAATATTTTACACAAATAGATGGTAAAGCTGGAGATTATCAGTGTTATTATGATCAGGATTGGAATGAGATAAAGAAAACAAAAGCCCGTTATCATATGACGATAAAGCTTGAAAGGCAGCCAGCGAAAGTTCTGGGAAAGATTACGATGTGGCGGGAAAACCAACAGATTTATCAGCTTGATATTTTAAGATACAGGCAGGAAAGGAAAGATAATGAAAGATCGTAAAATGCCATTTTTAGGGATTGGAGCAGCTTCGATCGTGCTCGTGTTAGCTATGGTCTGTTTAGCAGTTTTTGCGGCTTTGACACTTTCAAGTGCCAAGGGAGATCATACGTTAAGTAAAAAGAATTTGGAACGTACGTCGGCTTTTTATCAGGCATCCAATGCAGCGAATGAACAAGTTGGAGCGATCGATGAGAAACTATGGAAGTTGTATCGCAGATCTAAGGATAAAAAAGATTATATGGAAAGGGTTGGACGATCGTTTACAAAAAGCAAGGGGATTTCATATAATAAAAAAGAGAAAACAATTGCATTTCAGGAAAGTATCACAGACACACAGCAGTTATCTGTGAAATTGCAGATTTATTATCCGGAGAAAAAGAATGATCTGTGTTATGAAGTGATCAAATGGAAAAAAGAAGCTGTTGGGGCATGGAAGAAGGATGATTTCCTTTCGGTTTATAGAAATAAGTAAAAGGGGCCAGCATGAATATTGAAGAATTTTTAACATTAGCAGCAAAAGAGGAAGCCTCAGATCTGTTTATTGTAGCAGGGCTTCCATTGACGATGAAAGTAAATGGAGTGATGCGTCGCATCAATGAAGAAAAAATGATGCCGCAAGATACGGAAAAAATAATCCGGGAGATTTATGAGAAAGCGTTAGACAGAGACATAGATCAACTGTTGAAGACAGGGGATGATGATTTCTCATTTGCAATTCCTGGATTGTCAAGATTTCGTGTCAGTGCATATAAACAGAGAGGATCCTTAGCGGCAGTGATCCGTGTGATCGCATTCCGCCTGCCAGACTATAAGCAATTAAGAATACCAGAGCAGGTAATGAAATTAAGTGAATTAAACAAAGGACTTGTGCTTGTAACAGGACCAGCGGGAAGTGGAAAATCCACGACACTTGCATGCATGATAGAAGAAATCAATGAAACAAAAGAAGATCACATCATCACATTGGAAGATCCTTTGGAATTTTTACATCAACATAAGAAAAGTATCGTCAGTCAGAGAGAAGTAAACATGGATACTATAAATTATGTTACTTCCTTAAGAGCCGCATTAAGACAAAGTCCGGATGTGATATTGCTTGGGGAAATGAGAGATTATGAAACGATTCAGGTAGTTATGACAGCTGCAGAAACAGGGCATCTGGTATTTTCAACACTTCATACCATCGGGGCAGCGAATACGATCGAACGTATCATAGATGTATTTCCACCAAATCAGCAACGCCAGATCATGATTCAGCTGGCTTCTGTATTACAGGCAGTGATCTCTCAGCAGCTGATACCAACGATGGATGGAACATTGATTCCTGTGTTTGAGATCATGGAAGTGACCCCGGCGATCCGCAATATGATCCGTGAAAATAAAGTGCATCAAATAGATGGTTTGATCTATTCCTCTACAGGGAGCGGAATGATATCTATGGACCAGTCATTGATCAATCTATATAAAGAAGGACAGATCAGCAAAGAAACTGCGATTTTATATGCATCCAATCCAGAAATGATAATAAAAAGGATCCGCTAAGAAATATGGTCAGAAACAGGCTGAAATCCATCGGAATTTATTGACAAAAAAGTGCGAATATTGTACGATAAAAATATATTATAGGGTGAGTGTCTCTCATATGGAGATTGAGAGACAAAAGCAAAAAGTATAGATATTAATATTAAGAAGGGGCGAGAGTTATGAAGAAGAAAGTCATGGTCGGATTGGTGTCCGTGGTAGTAGCTGTTGCATTGGTTTTTGGTGGAGTCACATTTTACAATAACCGTCAGCAGGAGAAGTTTGAGAAGCAGATGGCTTCCTATGAAAGCGTTGATACTATGCAGCATCCAAGCGAAGCAACAACATCAATTGATGGGATTCAAGTACCGCTTGGCAAGAAACCGAAGGTAACGACGAAGAAAACAACAAAGAAAAGCACAAGAATCCAGAAGCTTAAGAAGAAAGCAAGCAGAAGCAAAATAACAACAAGAAGAACAACAAAGAGAAGAACAACAACATCTCAGAATCATTCCAGACGTAAGGTTGTGAATACAAAAGTTGTCAAAACACAGAAGGATTATGACAAGAAGGGTTCTAAGAAGAGAACGATCAAGACAGTCGTTCAGACAACGACCAAGACAACAACGGTTGAATTGAGTCAGATGTCTGGGGTTTCTGGAACAACATTAAGAACACTTGGTTCTCAGGCAGATGGTAAGATCTTGAATGCATTTGAAGATCTGAAGTTTAAGATGGTGATTGATAAAAATGCGGAAGCGACAGGTGTATTTAGCGTTAAGAGCCATAAGATCGCACTTCAGAGTGCGAGATCTTCTGTATTACTTCACGAATTAGGACATTTTGCTAATTTCCTTGCAGGAGATAAAGTTGGAACGAGTGAATGGAAGTCAATTTACAATGCTGAGAAGGATAAATATGATGGATATAACAAAGCATATGCGATCAAGTCAGCATCTGAGTATTTTGCAGAATCTTACAAGGATTATAAGGAGCATCCATCCGCATTAAGATCAAAGAGACCAAGAACTTACCAGTTTGTTAAGAGTACGATTGATGGAATTACAGACAGCGATGTACAGAACATCAAAGATACCTATGGAGAATACTGGGGATTATAGGACGATACCTGAAGGAGTACTTTCTCAGAAAGTACTCTCTTTTTTGCCAATTGCCTGTGTTGTTCTATAGAATGTGAAAGAGTGTAGAAACAAGGGATATTTTAAAAAATAAAAGGAGAAATAAGATGTTAAAGATCAAGGAATACGTCAAAGCAGAAAGTCTTGAGCAAGCTTATGAGCTGAATCAGAAGAAGACCAACTGCGTGATCGGTGGCATGTTGTGGCTTAAGATGGTCACAAGAAATGTACAAAAAGCAATTGATCTGTCGGGTCTTGGACTTGATCAGATCGAAGAAAATGATGAGGAATTTTCAATCGGAGCAATGGTAACACTAAGACAGATCGAACTTCATGAAGGATTAAATACATGGAGTCAGGGAGCGGTTAAAGAAAGTGTGACACACATTGTCGGAGTACAGTTCCGTAATCTTGCGACAGTAGGTGGAAGTATTTTTGGAAAGTTCGGTTTTTCTGATGTATTAAGTTGTTTTCTGGCGTTTGACAGTTATGTAGAATTACATCACGAAGGAATCATTCCATTAGATCAATTTGCAGCAAATAAATATCCAAATGATATTTTAGTGCGTTTGATCATTAAGAAACACCCACAGGAAAGTGTTTATCTTTCTCATAGAAATACAAAGACAGATTTTCCAGTTTTGACATGTGCTGTTTCATTAGGTGAGAAAGAGGCGTATGCGGTTGTCGGTGCAAGACCATCCAGGGCTTGCAGAGTCAGATTATCAGATCAGTGGATGGATCAGATTAAAGATGATGAAGGAAGAAGAAAACTCGCAGATGAAGTGACTGATCAGATGAATTTTGGAAGCAACATGAGAGGAAGTGCTGCTTACCGTGAACAGTTATCAAAAGTCTTATTAAGAAGAGGCTTTGAACAGTTAGAAGAAAGGAGAGAAAAATAAACATGGAGATTACATTTACATTAAATGGAAAGAAAGTAACCCCACAGATTGATGCAGACACTCTCCTGATCGATCTTGTCAGAGATCTTGGCTGTTACAGTGTGAAACGTGGATGCGAGACATCAAATTGCGGCTTATGTACGGTATTTATGGATGACCAGCCAATCTTATCATGTTCCATTCTTGCGGCAAGAGTTGATGGACATAAGATCGATACTTTAGAAGGACTGCAGGAAGAAGCAGCTGAGTTTGGAGCTTTTATTGCAAACCAAGGGGCTGAACAATGCGGATTTTGTAACCCAGGAATGATCATGAATGCGATCGCATTATTTAGAGAGATTCCAGATCCGAGTGAAGAAGAGATCAAAGAATACCTTGCGGGGAATCTTTGCAGATGTTCTGGATATGAAGGACAGCTTCGAGGGATCTTAGACTTTTTGGAATATAAGAAAAATAAAGATGGAGGTGCCGAATGAAAGTAGTTAACCAGCCGATCATGAAAAAAGACGCTATGGCACTTGTGACAGGGAAACCTGTATTTACAAACGATAAGGCACCAAAAGAATGTCTGATCGTGAAATTACTTCGAAGTCCATATGCGAACGCAATGATCAAATCGATCAACACCCAGTTTGCTATGAAAGTGCCAGGGATTGAGGCGATTTATACATGGGAAGATGTGCCACAGGAACGTTTTACGATGGCAGGACAGACATATCCAGAATTAAGCCCATATGACAGACAGATTCTGGATCAGCATGCCGTTATGTTGGAGATCCTGTTGCGATCGTTGCCGGAGAGAATGAAAAGTGTGTTGATCAGGCGATCAAGATGTTACGTGTGGAATACGAAGTACTGCCAGCAAACTTAGATCCACGTAAGGCAATGGATAAAGATACACCGCTAGTGCATCCAGAAGATAACTGGAAAGCATTATGTAATATTGGTGCAGATAATAAGAAAAACTTGTGTGCAACAGAAGAAACACACGAAGGAGATGTCGATGCGGTATTAGCAGATTGCGACGTGGTTGTAGAACATACATATCATACAAAAGCAAATCAGCAAGCAATGATGGAGACATTCAGAACTTATTGTTTTATTGATGAATATGGAAGATTGAACGTTGTTAGTTCTACACAGATCGTATTCCATGTACGAAGGATCTTATCCAATGCATTATGCATTCCAAAATCAAAGATTCGTGTATCAAAACCAAGAATTGGTGGAGGATTTGGAGCAAAACAGAGTTCTATCTCCGAAGTATATCCAGCATTTGTCACATGGATGACAAAGAAACCATCCAAGATCATTTTTTCAAGAGAAGAGTCTCAGATCGCATCTTCACCAAGACATGAGATGCAGGTAACAGTTCGTGTCGGAGCAAACAAGAATGGAAAGATCCGTGCGATCGATGTTTATACATTATCCAATACAGGAGCCTATGGAGAACATGGTCCAACAACGGTAGGGTTATCTGGGCATAAATCAATTCCGTTATATCGAGATCTGGAAGCACATCGTTTTGCATATGATGTTGTGTATACAAATCGTATGTCAGCTGGGGCTTATCGTGGATATGGTGCGACACAGGGTGTGTTTGCGCTGGAATCAGCAGTCAGTGAACTTGCAGCTAAGATAGGAATGGACCCAACGAAGATCCGTGAGATGAATATGGTCCGTGAAGGCGATGTGATGCCAGCATATTATGGAGAAACAGCAAACAGCTGTGCTTTGGATCGATGCCTTGCACGTGCAAAAGAGATGATCAAATGGGATGAAAAATATCCATGCAAAGATATGGGAAATGGAAAAGTTCGAAGTGTCGGACTGTCAATGGCGATGCAGGGTTCCGGCATTTCTGGCGTTGACGTTGGTTCTGCAACGATCAAATTAAATGACGATGGATTGTATACACTTTCTATTGCGGCAGCAGATATGGGAACTGGATGCGATACGATCTTGGCCCAGATGGCGGCAGAATGTCTGGAATGTTCTATTGATGATATCATGGTCAGCGGAGCAGATACAGATACATCACCATACGATTCTGGATCTTACGCATCAAGTTCTACCTACGTCACAGGAAAAGCAGTGGAACGTGCCTGCGAAAAATTAAAGGGACATATTTTCAATAAAGCAGCTGAGATGATGGAAGTTGCAGATACAGATACTTTGGAATTTGACGGAAAGAAGTCAGAGATGCAGAGAGCGGCAAAGAGGTTTCATTAGTGGACATCGCAACAGCATCTATGTGCAACAATAATGAAACTTTCCAAGTGACAGAGACAAACAGTTCTCCAGTATCCCCACCACCATTTATGGTAGGAATGGTTGAGATTGAGCTTGATAAAGAGACAGGACATATTGAAATCTTAGATTATGTCGCAGTCGTAGATTGTGGAACACCAGTCAATCCAAATCTTGCAAGAGTTCAGGTAGAAGGCGGGCTCGGCCAGGGAATCGGAATGGCATTGTATGAGGGTGTTGATTACACACCAAATGGATATGTAAAACAAAATTCTTTCATGCAGTATAAAGTTCCAGCAAGAGTCGATGTTGGAAAGCTTCGTGTAGAATTTGAGAGCAGTTATGAGCCAACAGGACCATTTGGAGCAAAATCTATCGGAGAGATCGTTATCAACACACCATCTCCAGCATTAGCCCATGCCGTATTTAATGCAACCGGATTATGGATCCGAGAATTGCCGATCACCAGTGAAAAGATCGTTATGGGATTATTGGAGAAAGAATAATATAACATGGATAAAATAAAAGCAGCGGTCATTTATCTTGCATCAGGAAACAGCAAACGTTTCGGTCAGGAGAATAAATTATTGCAAATGATCGGAACCAAGCCAATGTATCGTTATGGATTGGACCGATTGATCGATCTATGCAAAGATCATGAAGGGTTTGAGATCATTGTTGTCACACAGTATCAGGAAATTATGAAGCAAACACAATACGACCCAATAACGACAGTGTTTTGTCCAGAAAGTAAATATGGGATTTCATGGTCGATCAAAGCAGGGATCAAAGCAGCGAAAGATGCAGAATTCTATACATTTTTCGTAGCAGACCAGCCCAATATGAAAAGAGAGACAATCGAAAGATTTCTCTCTTTTATGGCAGATGAATCTTGTGAACTTGGCTGTGTCAGAACAGAAGAAAACCTTGGGAATCCTGTATGGTTCTCAAAGAAATATAAACGAGAATTGTTATCGCTTACAAAAGATCAAGGTGGCAAGAAAATCCTCAAAAAACACATAGAAAATGCAAGATTTTTCAAGGTATTGGAAGAAACTGAACTTTGCGATATAGATTATCCAAAAGAAATGCAAGCAATGCTTGCAAAGCGAGGCAAAAGTAGTTAAAATATTATTTAAAATACAAAAGAGCGTGGAGGCCAAGTGATGGAATTATTAAAAGAGAGAATTCGAAAAGATGGAGTCGTGAAAGAAGGAAATGTCCTCAAAGTAGACCGCTTTTTGAATCATCAGATGGATGTAAAATTATTCCGTGAGATCGGTAAAGAATTTAAGAAACGTTTTGAAGGCGAAGATATCAATAAGATCCTTACGATCGAAGCATCAGGAATCGGAATCGCCTGTGTTGTGGCAGAGATTTTTGATGTACCAGTCGTATTTGCAAAGAAAACACAGACAAAGAACATCGCAGGAGATGTATATACAACAAAGGTAGAATCATTCACACATGGAAGAGTCTACGACATCATTGTATCCAAAGAATTCTTAGGAGAAGGAGACCGTGTATTACTGATCGACGATTTCCTTGCCAACGGTAAAGCCTTAGAAGGATTAGCGAAATTAGTCAAAGATTCCGGAGCAGAACTGGTCGGAGCAGGAGTCGTGATCGAGAAAGGATTCCAGCCAGGTGGAGATTTCTTAAGAAAACAGACACACTTAGAATCCCTTGCAATCGTAGATGCTATGGACGAGAAAACAGGAGAAATCACATTCCGTGAATAATGTCTTTGACGTTTTTGTATGTAGGCTTGCATGTATGTGACAGAAATAAAAGAAAAACAGGCGATCAATCCAAGCGGAACTTTATTTGGAGCGGACTATAAAGTAGGAGCAAGGACTATCTGGAAGTCTTGGTGTTGTATTAACAGTACCGATCACAGCATTGATCGCATCATTTCTTGCAGTGCGCAAAAAATAAATTTTATAATTCATAAAATGAATCATAAATACAGTCTATGGATTTTATAAAAAACATCTATAAATCTATTGACACAGAAAAAAAATTCATGTATCGTAAAAACATCAAAACAAGGAGAAACTAAGATGACAACAAGTAAGATGAATAATTGCACATTTTATTACTTTAGCTTTCAGGGTTATTATTTTTATCCTGACTATTTTTGTTGCAATGAATCATCGCCAAAACTTATGTCACTTTAAACCGACAGAGTAAAACATTTAAGGCATGCATTCTTGCAACAGAGTGCATGCCTTTTCTTTTTACTCAAAGAAACAAAGGCCGCACCAGAGAAGCAAGATAGAAACGACTTGCCAGGAAAGGACGAACATCATGATTATTATTTTAAAGAAACAGGCAGAAGAAGCAAAGATCAACGCATTAAAGAAAGAGATGGAAGAGCAGGGACTGGGAATCCACGAATCCGAAGGTGTTAACACAAGGATCCTTGGATTAGTGGGAGATACATCTGTTGTAGATATGCGTCATATCATGGCAAACAGCATCGTTGAAAATGTACAGCGTATTCAGGAGCCATACAAGAAGGCCAACAGAAAATTCCATCCAAACGATACAGTTGTTGATGTAAACGGAGTAAAGATCGGTGGTGGAAAACTTCCAGGTGATCGCAGGACCATGTTCTATTGAGACAAAAGAACAGATCACAGAAGTCGCAAACGATGTGAAGAATTCTGGTGCAGGATTATTAAGAGGAGGAGCTTTCAAACCAAGAACTTCCCCATACTCTTTCCAGGGACTTCATGGAGAAGGATTAGAATTATTATTAGAAGCTAAGAAAGCAACAGGACTTCCAGTTGTTACAGAGATCATGGATGCAAGTCATCTTCCATTATTCGAAGATGTGGACCTGATTCAGGTTGGAGCAAGAAATATGCAGAACTTTGAATTATTAAAAGAATTAGGAAAGATCAACAAACCAATCTTATTAAAGCGAGGACTTGCAGCAACGATCGAAGAATGGTTAATGAGTGCAGAATACATTATGGCAGGTGGAAATGAAAATGTAATCCTTTGTGAAAGAGGAATCCGAACATACGAGACAGCTATGAGAAATACATTAGATCTTTCTGCAATCCCTATGATCAAGAAGAAATCCCATCTTCCAGTCATGGTAGATCCATCTCATGCAACAGGAATCAGAGATATGGTAGAGCCAATGGCATTAGCAGCGATCGCAGCTGGGGCCGATGGATTAATGGTAGAAGTTCATAATGATCCAGCCAAAGCATTATGTGATGGACCACAGTCACTGACACCAGAACAGTTTGATACATTGATGAAGAAGGTAAATAAGACAAGAGAATTCTTTCAGACATTATAACTAGAAAAAATCTTGCTGAGAATTGTAAATTGGGATATACTATAACTAAAGAAAGAAAAAGACAACCCGGGAATCCATTGATTTCCGGGTGTTTGTCAGTTTTATAGATTCTAAGGAAAAAGGAGAGATATCTTATGAAAGTAATCGTCGGACTGGGGAATCCGGGAAAGAAATATGACAACACAAGACACAATATTGGATTTGAAGCCCTTGATTATATTGCAGACAAAGAAGGCATAAGTATAAATACAGGGAAACACAAAGCATTGATCGGAACTGGTTATATGGGAGGAGAAAAGGTCCTTCTTGTGAAACCACAGACATTTATGAACTTAAGCGGAGAAAGTCTTCGTCCGATCATGGATTTCTACAAATTAGAGCCAGAAGATTTTATTATCATTCATGATGATATCGATCTTGATGTTGGAAGACTGCGTATCCGAAAAAAGGGAAGTGCAGGTGGACATAATGGACTGAAAAGTATCATTAGTCATTTAGGAAGTATGGATTTCCCAAGGGTGAAGATCGGTGTTGGAGAGAAACCAAAAGGATATGATCTGGCAGATTATGTATTAGGACATTTTACAAAAGAGAACAGGCAATCTTTGCGGAACGTTTTGATGAAGTGTACGATGCAGTACAGCTGATCGTTATGGGCGACATCACAGAAGCGATGAACCGCCACAATAAGAAAAAGTAGGGATAGAAAGTGTTAGAACATATATTAAAAGACGATCCGGTATACAGACAATTAAAAGATGGGGTCGAAGATTACTGTGGCCCGGTTCTTGTATCAGGATGCACCGATACAGCCAAATGGCATCTGACCAGTCTGATCGGAAATCATAAGAAAAAGCAATTTAAGATCATCATCGTACCAGACGAGAACAAAGCAAGACAATGGGTCGAGGCAAGTCATTTCTTTGGAGAAAAGGTTCAGTATATTCCAGCAAAAGATCCATTGTTTTATACAGCCGATGTTCATGGAAATGCAATCGCAAGAGACCGTATGCTAGCGATCAAGAAGATTGTGGATGACAAATGTGGAACCTTTGTGATGACGATCGATGCGGTGATGGATCAGGTTGTTCCATTAAGTGATATCAAGAATCATAAGATGACGTTCAAAATGGGAGAGGCACTGGAAGAGGCAACGATCGCAGAAGAATTTGTTGCCAGAGGCTACGAAAAAGCACCATTTGTTGAGGCTCCAGGTGAGTTTGCTGTGCGAGGAGGAATCATTGATATTTTCCCATACACGCAGGAAAGCCCATATCGTATCGAACTATGGGGAGATGAAATTGATTCGATCCGAAGTTTTGATAAAGAAAGCCAAAGATCCATCGAAGAAGTCGATACTCTGACCATTTATCCGGCATCAGAGATCATTTTAAACCAGCCAAGGATTGAACATGGTCTTCGAAATATGGAAGAAGATTATGAGAAGTTATCACAGAAGTTTAAAAAGAAAAAAATATGATCAGGAAGCCCGCCTAAGAAAAGAAATGGACCGTGTTCGTGAGGAATTAAGGGAACTTCATATGTTGATCGGAGTAGAAGGTTATCTCCCATATTTTTATGAAAATACAGAATGCATCTTAGATTATTTTCCAGAAGAAAGCATGATCTATATGGATGAACCAAAACATATCAGAGAACGTGCAGATGCATTTTATCTGGAATTCTCAGAGAGTATGAAAAGTCGTCTGGAAGGTGGGTATCTTCTGCCTAAACAGGCAAATACGGTAACAGATTACGAGAGCATTTTATATCAGATTGAGAAACATAAGATGCTGTGTTATTCAATCTTATCTGCTGAGATCAATGATTTTAGAGTTGCTAGAACCTTATTTATGGATACAAAATCCATTCAGTCTTATAACAACAGTTTTGAGCAGTTAGTCAAAGATCTTACCAAATATCAGAGTAAGGACTACAGGATCGTTGTTGCTTCTCCATCTGTTACAAGAGCGAAACGTTTAAGCAGTGATCTGAGAGAAAATGGTTTGGTTGTGACCTATGATAAGGACTTGAAATACGGAGTGGAAGCAGGGCAGATCGTTGTCACAGCAGGAAAGCTTCTGACAGGAATTGAATATCCGGCAGCCAAATGGGTATTAATCTCAGAAGGAGACATTTTCAAAGGAAGAGAAGAAAAAAAGCGCCGAAAGAAAGAGAAGAAAAAACAAGGAGAAAAGATCCGAAGTTTTGCAGATATCAATATCGGTGATTACGTTGTTCATGAAAAACATGGAGTCGGTATTTACCGCGGAATCGAAAAGATCACAACAGATGGGGTTGAAAAGGACTACATCAGTATTGAATATCAGGGCGGTGATAATTTATTTATTTTAGCATCAGCCCTAGACCAGATCGCAAAATACGCAAGTGCAAATGCAAGAAAGCCGAAACTTCATAAATTAGGTGGAAATGAATGGAAGAAGACGAAAACACGTGTCAAAGGTCAAGTCAAAGATATTGCGGAAGAACTCGTGCAGTTATATGCACTAAGACAGGCAAAAGAAGGATATGTCTATGACAAGGACACTGTATGGCAGAAAGAGTTTGAAGAATTATTTCCATACGATGAAACGCAGGATCAGTTAAATGCGATCGATGATACGAAAAGGGATATGGAAAGCAAGAAGATCATGGACCGACTGATCTGTGGAGATGTCGGGTATGGCAAGACAGAAGTAGCGATCCGTGCAGCATTTAAGGCAGTAGACAATGGAAAACAGGTGGCGTATCTCGTACCAACCACGATCCTTGCACAGCAGCATTACAATACATTTGCACAGAGATTTCATGATTACCCGATCACCGTACGCATGATGTCCAGATTTTGTACAGCAAAAGAGCAGAAAGAGACGATTGAAGGACTCAAAAATGGAACGGTAGATGTCGTGATCGGAACGCATCGCTTATTGTCCAAAAGACATGCAGTATAAGAATCTGGGGACTGCTCGTAATTGATGAAGAACAGCGTTTTGGAGTGACACATAAGAAAAGATCAAGACAATGAAAAAAGATGTCGATGTCTTATCATTATCTGCTACACCAATTCCAAGAACCCTGCATATGAGTCTGATCGGAATCCGTGACATGAGTGTATTAGAAGAACCACCGCATGACCGAAGAGCGATCCAGACATATGTTATGGAATATAATGAAGAACTGGTCAAAGAAGCGGTCTACCGCGAAATGACACGTGGTGGGCAGGTATATTATGTGTATAACCGTGTCAATAATATCGCAGAAGTGACAGCCGAATTACAGAGATTGCTTCCAGATGCGAAAGTTGCATTTGCACATGGGCAGATGAAAGAGCGGGAACTGGAAGAAATCATGATGGGATTTATGAACCATGAGATCGATGTATTGGTATCCACAACGATCATCGAGACAGGATTAGACATTCCGAATGTAAATACAATGATCATTCATGATGCCAACCAGCTTGGGCTGTCCCAGTTGTATCAGTTAAGAGGACGTGTTGGAAGATCGAATCGAAATGCATTTGCATTTTTGATGTACAAAAAGAACACACTGTTAAAAGAAACCGCAGAAAAACGATTACAGGCGATCCGTGAATTTACAGATCTGGGATCCGGTTATAAGATCGCAATGCGAGATCTGGAGATCCGTGGAGCAGGAAATCTTTTGGGACAGGCGCAATCCGGTCATATGGAAGCAGTTGGATACGATCTGTATTGCAAGATGCTGAATGAAGCAGTCTTGAGATTAAAAGGCGAATTAAAAGACGAAGATGAATTTGATACAACACTCGATCTTGATATCAACGCATTTATTCCATCAACGTATGTATATAATGAATATCAAAAACTGGAATTATACAAACGTATTTCATCCATTGAATCCAAAGATGAAATGGAAGATATGACAGATGAGTTGATTGACCGTTTTGGGGAAATGCCGAAAGCAGTCTACAATCTGTTATATGTTGCATATTTGAAATCATTAGCTCACCATGCTTATATGACAGATGTGAAACAAAAAGGAGAAAAAGTCTCATTTGAAATGAAACCAGATGCAGCCGTGGATGTAGAAAAAATCCCAGCGATATTAGAAGAATACAAACGTGAATTATCTTTCCAGGCAGGCAAGAATCCGACGTTTGTACTGGATCTGTCAAAGACAAAGAAAGTGAAGCAGTTAGAAAAGATTGAACATTGTGTGAACTCGCTCAATTCATTGATAATCCGATAAGTTTGTGCTATAATATCGCCAGACATTAGCCTAATATAATCATAATATAAAGGAGAAAAGGAAATGAAGAAATTAGCAAAGAAGTTGCTATGTTTAACTGCAGTTCTTGCGTTAACTCTTTCTTTATTTACAGGATGTAAAAGCAAGAATGAGAAGACATTATTTGAATATGCAGGACAAGAAGTAACATTCCAGGAAGCACATGTATATGCAAGAATCATGCAGTATCAGGCAGAAGCTCAGTACGGAGCATACTTCGGAGACAGCATGTGGTCTATGCAGGTCGGAACAGACAGCAAAGGAAAGAAGATCACAATGCAGCAGTCTGTCAAAGACAGCGTTATCAACCAGTTAAAACAGATCAAAGTTTTAGCAGCACACGCAGACGACTACAACGTGAAGTTAACAAAATCTGAGAAGAAGCAGATCAAAGAAAGCGTAACTGCCTTCGCAAAAGACTCAACAGGTAAGAAAGTCATGAAGAAGACAGAAGCAGATAAAGATATGATCCAGAAACTGTACGAAGAAAGCACGATCGCAAGTAAAGTTATGCAGGCGATTATCAAGAAAGCAAACGTTACAGTAACAGATGACGAAGCCAAAACTGTCAAAGTCTACAAACTTGTTTTCACAACAAAGACAACAGACAGCAAGACAGGAAAAGAAAAAGACATGACAGCCGCTGAGAAGAAAGATCAGCTAAAGAAAGCAAAATCCGCATTAAAGATGATCAAGAAAGGTCAGAGTATCAGCTCTGTAGCTAAGAAGTTCAGCGTAAACTCTGACAACGAAGAATCCTATACAAAAGGAAAAGCCACATTAGGAACAAAATTCGAAACAGCAGCAGCAAAACTTAAGAAGAACCAGGTAAGCGGAGTCGTAGAATTAGACGATGCATACGTGATCATCAAGATGTTAAATCCAAACGACACAACAGCAGCTGCATCAAACAAATCCACACTGCTTCAGGAAAAACAGCAGGCAGCATACGAGAAAGTCTACAAGAAGTGGACAAAAGATGCAGACAAGAAATGGGATGACAAGAAGTCTGTAGATCAGGATCTGTGGAAAGAAGTTAAGTTTAAATATAAAGCTACAACAGCATCTACAGCAGCAACAACTACTACAACAACAGCGGCGAAGAACACAACAACAGCTGCAAAGAGTAAATAATTACAAGAAATGAAAAGGCCGGAGATAACGGGAATAGTTATCTCCGGTCTTTTTGACTTTCTGTGATCACACAGGCACCGAGTTGTTCATATGTATGAATGCATTTTTCTGAGATTGAAGAATTCGTAATAAGATTGCGACCTTTTCCAAGTTGACAGATGTAGATAAAATCTTTCTTCATAAGTTTGGTTTCATCTGCGAGAAAATAGATTTCAGGAACCATGTGACAGAGCAGGCGTACAATTGATGCCTCAGCCATACTTCCTAAAAAGATATTTCCTTCTTCATCAACAGCATTAACTCCAATAAAAGCACAGTCAAGCTGGAATGAATTCAGATTCGATTCGGCAATCTGGCCAGTTGTAGTAAGTGAATTATGACGTATTTCTCCACCCAGAGAAATTAGATGAATATTAGGATATGAACTTAATTCGTAAGAAATATTGACTGCATCTGTAACGATATTTAAGGTGCCAGAATCTTTGAGCATTGTAGCAAACATATGGACTGTTGTTCCAGAGGCAAGGAAAATATGATGTCGATTCTGAATGTAAGGAAGAGCAGCTCTTGCAATAGATTCTTTCAATTCAATATTTTGCGTCATACGCTGATGAAAAGGAAGAGTGGTATCGTGAATCGAAAGAGAAGGAAGTGTTGCACCTCCATGTGTACGGATCAATTTTATGGTCATTCTCAAGTTCCTTTAAATCTCTTCGTGCAGTCATTGGCACGATGTCAAATATTTCACAGATTTCAGAAATTGAAATCCGTTCAAAATGAGATAAATAATCTAATATTTTTTTGTTGACGTATATCTTTTTTTCAACGAAATAGCTCCTTTTATATACTATATAATTATCTTTTATTATACTTTACAGAAAAGGAAAATTCAAGAAATAAGAGAATAATAAAAAGTTCTAAACGAACATTTATATAGACAAAACGAACATAAAAATGTTAATATGAAACAAATATAAGTGTTAGAAAGGATGTTTTATTATGAAATGTGTTGCAGTAGGAGATATGATGATTCCGTCCATATATTTTAGGAGGGAATTAGAAAAAAGTTCGATCATTGATGAGTTTATATGTAAATCCTGGAAAGAAAATAGTAGTAAAGATGATTTCAGGGAAGTTATCCGAAAGATAGAAACACAGGGAGCATGTGCATTTGAGGTAGAAGATGAGATTACAGAGCTTATGAAAAAGGCGGATGTTATTTTGTACATCAGTGTCCGGTTAGTAAGGAAGTGATCAAAGAAGCAGAAAATCTAAAGTATATTTTATCCTGTCGTGGTGGTGTAGAAAATATTGACATGGAAGCGGCAAAAGAAAAGGGTGTGAAAGTTATTAATTGCCCATCTCATAATGCATATGCAGTTGCAGAATATACGATTGGAATGATTTTAAATGAATTAAGAAATATCACAAGATCTTGTACAGCATTAAAGAATGGTGAGTGGAGAGAAAAATATCAAAATTCTGAGATACTGACAGAACTAAGAAGCCAGACGATCGGAATCATTGGATTTGGAACGATTGGTCGTCTCGTCATTGAACGTCTGAAAGGATTCCATCCAACCATCCTTGTAAACGATCCATTTGCAGATGAAGATAAGATCCGAGAAGAAGGATGCGAACCAGTCACAAAAGAAGAGCTGTTAAAGCGCTCTGATGTGGTCACGATCCATGCAAGGATCAATGCCGGTGATCCACCGATCATAGGAAAAGAAGAATTTGGCCAGATGAAAGAGACAGCATATTTGATCAATACAGCAAGAGCCGTTGCAGTTGATATGAAAGAACTTTATCATGCGCTCTCAGAACATAAGATCATGGGAGCAGCGATCGATGTATTCCCGACAGAACCAGTCACAAAAGATGAACCATTGTTGAAATTAGACAATATTACAGTGACAAATCATCAGGGAGGAGCAACCGTAGAATCTTATGTGAAAGCACCTGAGATGGTTCTTGACATGTTAAAACAAACATTGGAATAAACAAACATTATAATAACGTATAAAAAATAGCTGTCTTGACAATTTTTTTCAAAAAAATGTGAAAGAAATTGTCAGCAGACTATTTTTTTGCATTTTTTTTGAAACACTTGAAACTGTTTTTTCAAAAAGTACAATGCTATACTTTAGTTACAGATGAGGTGAACATATGAACAAGAGATCTCGAGAAATATTATCTCAGCTAATTACAAAAACAGAATATAGTCAGACAATATCAATTCAGGAACTGGCTGATATGTTTAAAGTTTCAAGCCGGACCATACGATATGATATTGATCAGATTAATGATTATCTGAAAGAAAATCATTTACAACCATTGAATCTTGGAAAAAGAGGTGTGATCAACACCGAACCAGATATCACGAAAGCGAGAGAATCCCTCTCAGAAGAAGGATTTTACTCTTTCAAACTTACAAGGGAAGAAAGAGTCAGTTTCGCAGCAGTGTTGATGATCTGTTCCGATGATTACATCACATTATCAGAGATTGCAGATCAGTTATTTGTAAGCAGATCAACAGTCATTCAGGATTTGGAACATATCAAAACTTTTTGCAGAGAGAGACATTTATATGTACTTTCTCATTCAAACAAAGGGTTGCTTCTGGAAGGAAGAGAGATCGATAAACGAAACTTATTGATCGATATGATCCAGTCAGGAAGCAGTATTTTCAAGGTTGAGCCAATTTTCCAGCATTTAACACAGTGTCTTTCAAAGAACTTAAAGATAGATCTGGAAGATATCTCAATGATCGAAAAGATCATCAATGAGGCAGAACATATTTATGGAAGATTTTTGACAGACCGGTCATTTACTCAGTTAAGAAATTACTTTCAGCTTTCACTTTACCGCTTAAGAAAATCACATTACGTGGAATATGGTGGAGAAAAGAACAGCAAATGGGAAATGGCCAAAGGAATGATCGACCAGATTCAGCAGTTTATCGTAAAAGAAATACCAGACACAGAAGTCTATTATATAGCAGATGTCTTAAACCGAATGAAATACATCAAGAAAACGACCAGTAACAAAGAGATTGTTAAGATGCAGGTCATCACAAGAAATTTCATTCAGAATATATCAAAAGATATTCATATGAATCTTCAAGGAGATTACATCTTTTATGAAAACCTGATCAATCATCTGGAATCAACATTCTCAACACTGGGTGATAGATTTGCAATTAATTCCGTAGTTGATGAAGTGCTTGAGAGATATCCGGGAGTCAAAAAAGCCACAGAAAAGAATGTTCATGTATTGGAAGAATATGTTGGAAGAAAGTTATCACAAGAAGAGATCGCATACATCGTAGTTCATATTTGTGCAGCGATCGAGCGAAACAAGAATGAGACCGTAAGATATTCCGTAGTTTTAGTATGCAACGGAGGAATCGGTACATCACAGTTACTTCTTGCAAGACTGGAGAAATTTTTCCACTTGGATGTGATTGACATCATTCCGGCACACGACATTGAAAATATGAATATGGAAGATGTTGATGCAGTGATCTCAACAATCTCACTTGAAGGGAAAGGAATTGAGTATATACAGGTTGATCCATTACTGACAGATGAGGATTGTATCAGAGTTGGTGAGAAATTATCAAAGATCACTCCGAAGACAACAGTAAAGGAAACCGTTTCTGAGGAAACAACAGATTCATTTAAATCTTTGGAAAAGATAAAAGAGATCTTAGATGATGAAGATGCACTGGCAAAGATAAGAACAGTCGTTGATTCATTCTTTCAGAAAAAAGAAGAAACCATGCTAAGTGATCTTCTTCCAGCACAGGCAATCCAAATCGGAGTTGAATGCAGTGACTGGAAAGAAGCGATCAAAGCAGCCGCACAGTATCTTCTAGAACAGGGTGCCATCAACGAACATTATGTAAATGCCATGATTGAAAATGTCATGGAAAATGGCCCATACATCGTTGTTGCACCAGGATTTGCACTCCCACATGAAGCATTGAATGCAGGAGCCAGCAAAGTTGGAATGAGTCTGATCAGACTAAAGACCCCAGTTCCTTTTGGAAAAGAGGAAATGGATCCGATTGAATGGGTATGTTGTCTGAGTGCAATCAACAAAGAAACTCACTTAAAAGCGATGTTTCAACTAGTAAATCTTTTTTATAACCAGTCTTTTCGTGAGAAGATCAAAGAGTGTAAGACGGGAGAAGAAATTTACAAGATTATAGAACAATTTGAGTATGAAACGAGGTAGATACAATGATTTGGGAAGACCTGAATGAAAACTTGATAGTGCCTGATCTGGAGGCAAAAAGTTCCGATGAAGTATTTGAAAAACTTGGAGGTTTATTATAGCTGAAGGGTATTGCAGAGATACTTATGTCGATGCTTTAAAAGACAGAGAAAAAGATTTTCCAACAGGAGTCAATATGGGAAGTATCGGAATCGCAATTCCTCATACCGATAAACAACATGTGATCAAAGGTGGGGTGGCGATCGGAGTCTTAAAAGAACCGGTACATTTCTACCAGATGGGAACAACCGATGAACCAGTGGAAGTAAAATTAGTATTTATGCTTGTAGTGGAAGATCCAAAAGAACATTTAGTCTTTTTACAGAGAATTCTTGCAGTACTTCAGGATCAGGATGTTTTAGCTAAGATCATGAAAACTGGAGATAAAAAAGAGATCATCGAGATCATCAAAGAAAAGAAAGCAATTTATAAATTTTATATAAATAATTCATGCTATATTTCAGGATAACATCTTGAAAAGAAAGGAGATTTATTATGGCAGCAGTAAATATTTTATCAGTATGTGGATCAGGAACAGTAACATCATCTATGGTAGCTGCAAAGCTGAAAGAAAAGCTTGGGGAAAGAGGATACAGCGTTTCTACAACAGAAGCTCGTCCAACAGAAGCTTTAAACTTAGCAACTTCCGGAAGATTTGATATCTTAACACATACAAGCCCACTTCCAGATGGAGACTACACAATTCCAACAGTCAATGCTTTTGCATGCATTACAGGAATGGGAGAAGACCAGTTCTTCGAAGATGTCGTAGCGGCATTAAAATCCGTAGGAAAATAAAAGTGTTTTAGAGTGTATTAAAAGAGAAAAGAGAATTATATGAGTGTGTTCTTCGGAACAAAGGGAGGAACTTATGGTAGTATTAGAATTTTTGAAAGCGATCATTGATAACTTTGGATCAGCAATCGTCGTTCCATTTATCATCTTTATCATTGCATTGATCTTTAGAGTAAAACCAGCAAAAGCATTCTTATCTGCTTTGTATGCAGGTGTATCTCTGGAAGGTTTTTCACTGATCATCGGGGCATATACACCAATCATCACACCATTGGTACAAAATATGTCAAAAGTAATGTCAAATGTAACAGGTGTTGAATTAAACACATTTGACGTAGGTTGGCAGGCAACATCTGTCGTAGCATTTGCAACAAGTGCTGGTATGATCTACTTAGGACTTGGTATCGCATTGCAGACAATCTTATTCCTTGTAAAATGGACAAACATTTTTCAGCCATCTGACTTATGGAACAACTACTCATACATTGTATGGGGTGCTATGGTAATCTTCAAGACTCACAACTTTGCATTAGGTATCGCATGTATGGTTTTATTAAACTTATACAGCTTATTAATTTCAGAACTTGTAGCAAAACGTTGGTCTAAATACTATAACTATCCAAACTGTACAATCATCGCTATGCATAACGTAGAGCCAGCAATCTTTGCTATCGCAATCGACCCAATTTTAAACTTACTCGGATTAAACAAAGTTAAATTAAACCCTAAATCAATCGAAAAGAAATTAGGATTCATCGGTGAACCAATGACATTAGGATTCATCCTTGGTGGAATCATCGGTATCCTTGGAAACGTAGGAAAATTAACATCTATGGCAGGATGGGGAAGCGTATTTACAGCAGCCATCGCTACAGCAGCAATCATGGCTATCTTCCCTAAAATCGCTAGTATGTTTGCTCAGGCATTCGCACCTATCACAGAAGCAGCCAGAGTATTCATGAAGAATTCTGGAGACAGAGAATGGTACATCGCAGTAAACGATGCTGTAGGATATGGTGAACCAGCAACATTAACAAGTGGATTATTATTAATCCCAATCATGGTAGTTATCGCAACAGTACTTCCTGGTAACCAGGTACTTCCAGTTGTTGACCTTTTAGCTATCCCATACATGGTACAGGGACTTGTAGCAGTATACAAAGGAAATATGTCTAAGATCTTAGTAGCCGGTGTTATCTGGTTCAGCTTAGGATTATTAATGTGTACATACACAGCACCATTATTCACAGACGTTGCCAGAGGTGCAGGATTCGCAATTCCAGCCGGAGCAGCAATGATCACAAGTTTCAACATCCTTGGTAAACCAATGCTTGGTTTCGTATTCCTTGCATTCTTATCAGGAAACCCATTATTTATTGGAATCGCAGTTGCAGTATACGCAGTAGCATTCTTCATCTTTAAGACAAAGAATGCACAGATCGTAGCATATCTTGATCGTCAGGCAGACAAAAACGATGCAGCAAATGAGGCAGAAGGAGCGTAATAGATTATGAAAATAGATGTAAATCAGTTTTTAAAACCATGTAGTTGCGGAAGAAAACACGAGATCGTTGTCGATGATATCATCATCGACAGCGGTGCAATCAATCAGTTGCCAGAAATCTTAAAAAGACCAGCATATGCTGATAAGAAATCATTAGTTATGATCTGTGATGAGAATACTTATGAAGCTGCTGGTAAACAGGTAGAAGCACTGGTTCCAGGACTTAAAAAGATCGTATTGAATCCTGATAATCTTCATGCCAATGAACATGGTGTAGAAGCAGCGAAAAAAGGATTAGACGAGATCGGTGATGTAGACATGATGATCGCTGTAGGATCAGGAACTGTTCATGATATCACAAGATTTCATGCATATGAAATGAAGATTCCATTTTTCTCAGTACCAACAGCAGCCAGCGTTGATGGATTTGTATCTACAGTCGCAGCGATGACATGGCATGGATTTAAGAAAAGTTTTACAGCGGTATCTCCAGTCGTAGTAATTGCAGATACTGATATTTTCAAAAAAGCACCATTACGCTTAACAGCATCTGGTGTATCGGATCTTCTTGGAAAATATACAGCATTAGCAGACTGGAAGATCACACATTTATTAACGGGTGAATACATTTGTAAAGAAATCTGTGATATGGAATACCAGGCATTAGACAGTCTGATCTCAAGTTTAGATGGATTGAAAACTGGTGATACAAAAGCATATGAAGATCTGATGTACGGATTATTATTATCAGGACTTGCTATGCAGATGACAGGAAACTCAAGACCAGCATCTGGTGCAGAGCATCATATGTCTCATTTATGGGAAATGGAAGTGTTAAATGATTACATCGATTTCTACCATGGAGAGAAAGTAGGAGTTGGTCTGGTATTATCTTCTAAGATCTATCACAAAGCAGCCGAAAAGATGCTTGCTGAAGATTTCAAAGTAAAAGATGCAATGCCAATTGAAGAAGATCTGATCCGTGAGAAATTCAACAAACCAGGAATGTTTGATATCATCATGGAAGAGAATACACCAAATCTGTTAGAACAGGTTGATCCTAAGAAATTGATCGAACATAAAGAAGAAATTGCAGGCGATCATTAATGAAATTCCAACA